>Ga0163150_10002664_pt1 | contig 26784 bp, 24 predicted proteins | sample OliLakLV19P2IB_FD_148628 | JGI IMG/M metagenome (GOLD analysis project Ga0163150, IMG submission 148628) | Freshwater microbial mat bacterial communities from Lake Vanda, McMurdo Dry Valleys, Antarctica - Oligotrophic Lake LV.19.P2.IB | ecosystem: Environmental > Aquatic > Freshwater > Lake >...
GTATGCGGGTTCCGGCCCGGGGCTGGGCAATACACCCGGTGGCTACGAAACGCAGGCGCCCCGCGCCCAGCCGGCACCTGCCGAGCGCTTCGAACCGGTCTTCGGTGGCGGCAATGGAGTTGCCGTCGCCGCACCGGCCGCGTCGAAGTTCCCGCCGGGATTCAACCCAGGTCCGTTCGTTGAACAGGCCAAGCTGCAATTCCGCGCGCTACAGGCGGGTTACGACACGGCCGACCGCGCCGCACTGGCCGCGGTGATGACGCCCGAGATGTTCAGCGAGATCGGGCGTGAACTCGACGGCCGCGGCGCGCACACCGCCACGGAAGTCGTGAAGCTCGACGCCGAGGTGCTGCAGATCGTCACCGAAGGCAACCAGTACTGGATGAACGTCCACTTCAAGGGACTGCTGCGCGAAGACAACACGTTGCTCCCGCGCGACTTCGACGAAGTGTGGAACCTGGTCAAGCCGGTCGATGGTTCGTCCGGCTGGCTGCTGGCCGGTATCCAGCAGGTCGATGCCGTGGCCTGACCCAGGCGAGGTACCGCGGTACCTCGCCAATCGGTTGCTCGGCGAACACGAATGGGCGCGGGCCAAGCTCGCGCCCTTTTCTTCGCGTTTCATCGCCGTTGATGTCGGGCCGCTGCACGTGTGCTGGACCGTCGCCGAGGACGGCACGCTGGCGACCGCGACGACTGACACGACAGCTGATCTGCACCTGTCGATCTCGCCACTGTCCGTTCCCGCGCTGCTGGCGGAGCCCTCGCGCTGGAGCCAGCTCGTGGTCGAGACCGGCGATGCGCAGTTGGGCGGCGTCCTGAAGGAACTCGCGCAGACCGCACCGTGGCTGGTCGAAGAACTGCTGGCCGACGCGCTCGGCCCCATCGTCGGTCAACGTGCGGCCAATCTTGGTCGCGATCTGTTGAAGTTCCCGGGGTATGCGTCGGAACGGCTGACCGAGAGTGCCGTCAGCTATGCCCGCGACGAAGCCCGGTTGCTCGCGCGTGCCGACGACATGCGCCGCTTCACCGCCACGCTGGAGGATGTCGCGGCACGCGTCGATGCCATTGCAGCGCGTGTGGCCGCCTTGGCAGCGCGCGCCGGGGCCCTGCCAGCGACGACGTAAGGCCCCCCCGGGGCGGTACTGGTTCGCCGCGATCCAGCGCGCCGCCCGCGTTTCGTGTTCTGACCGCACGGCCGGTCCGGGGTATCAGCGCGGCCGCACCCCTCCCGTAGAATGGCGGGATGCGCGTCACCCGCCTCATCCGCATCACGTCCGTGGCGCTGCGCTTCGGTCTTGATCAATTCCTGTTCGGGCACCCGCGGCTGCGGGGATTCCAGCCCATCGTCAACCGCGTGCTGTTCTGGCGTGACCTCGCGCAACCCCGCGCCGTGCGGTTGCGGCTCGCGCTGGAGACCCTGGGCCCCATCTTCGTCAAGTTCGGGCAGATGTTGTCGACGCGCCGCGACCTGTTGCCGCCCGACATCTCCGACGAGCTCGCCAAGCTGCAGGATCGCGTCCCGCCGTTCCCCGGCGAGGACGTGGTGGCGATCCTCGAGAAGAGCTATGGCCGTCCCGTCGACGATGTCTTTCGTGCGTTCGACCGCACGCCGATCGCCAGCGCCTCCGTCGCGCAGGTGCATTTCGCGGAACTGCAGAATGGCGTGATGGCCGCGGTCAAGGTGCTGCGGCCCGGCATCAACGCGGTGATCGAGCATGACCTCGCGCTGATGCACACCGCGGCCGGCCTGATCGAGCGCATCTCCGCCGATGGCCGCCGCCTGCGCCCGCGCGAAGTGGTGCGCGAATTCGAGAAGACGATGCGCGACGAGCTCGACTTGACGCGCGAGGCCGCCAACTGTTCGCAGCTGCGCCGCAACTTCCGGCATTCGCCACTATTGCGCGTGCCGGAGATCTACTGGGACTACACCAACGAGCAGGTGCTGGTGATGGAGCGCATGGCCGGCATCCCCATCGGTCGCATCGACGAACTGCGCACCGCCGGCATCGACCTGAAACGGCTGTCGCGCGCGGGCGTGGAGATCTTCTTCACGCAGGTGTTCCGCGACGGCTACTTCCACGCCGACATGCATCCGGGCAACATCTTCGTCGCCACCGACGCCGCCAACCACGGCAAGTACGTGGCGCTCGACTTCGGCATCATGGGCACGCTGTCCGAGACCGACAAGAGCTACCTCGCGCAGAACTTCCTCGCGTTCTTCCGCCGCGACTACAACCGCGTGGCCACGGCGCACATCGAATCGGGCTGGGTGCCGGCCGACACGCGCGTGGACGAACTCGAAGCCGAGATTCGCGTGGTGTGCGAACCCATCTTCGACCGGCCGCTGAAGGAGATTTCATTGGCGAAGGTGCTGGTGCAACTCTTCCGCGCGTCGCGCCGCTTCAACGTGCGGATCCAGCCCCAGTTGACGCTGCTGCAGAAGACCTTGCTCAACGTCGAGGGCCTCGGGCGCCAGCTCGACCCCGACCTCGACCTGTGGGTCACCGCCAAGCCGTTTCTCGAACGCTGGATGCAGGACCAGATCGGCTTACCGGCGTTGCAGCGGCGACTGCTCGCAGAAGCGCCGTACATCGTGGCAGCGTTGCCGGAATTGCCGCGCCTGCTGCACCAGCAGTTGCTGGCGCCGCCGTCGGCGTCGGATGCGGTGCTGAAGGAACTTGCTGCGGCGCAACGTGCCGGCAATCGCCTGATGGGCATGCTGGTCGCGCTGGTGGCGATATTGGTGGTCGTGCTGCTTTGGGGACGCGCCGGCTAGCTCGCTGTGCGCGCGGCGAAAACCTACGAACGCACGGCTGCAACGACGGGCTTCTTCGGCGCGGACGCGCCATCATCCGGGCGCGCGCCCTTGATCAGTTTCAGCGGCGCGCGCCGCAGGAACGCGCTGCTCTCGCCCATCATGAACTTCACCAGGTCCTCCAACGCCGGCTCGTCGATCTTGTCGGGCTCGAACTCGAGGTGGACCGATTCGAAGCGATCGACGTTGCGCAGCGTCACCTGCACCACCTGGCGGTGGTAGTCGGGCTCGAACCGGACCGAGGCCGAGATCGCAGGCTGCACATGGAACACCCCGTAGCGCACGACGCGGCGCTCGTCCTGCTCCGTCTGGTACTGGTATTGCAGCGTGGAACCGCGCAGGCGCTCTTCCACACCCATCGCGGACGCGGGGCTGACACGCAGCACGATCGGCTGCGTGCCTTCGATCCGGTAGAACATCTCGACGTGCTCCAGCACTTCGAGACCCGCCAGCGCCCTGCGGCGGAACGACACGAAGCCCCGGTCGAACTTCGGCTTCTCGATGGTCATAATGTTGTGGAGATGGAACGTGTGCCCGATCGTGGGACGGATGACCTCGAGGTGGCCGATCGCCTCGTCGAGCCACCGGAACGCCTTCCACAAGCCGCGGTCGATGTCCTTCAGCGCTTCCTCGATCGGCTTGCGCGCGGCCTTGTCCTCCGCGCGCATCGACTCGGATTTCTCGCGCAACGTGGCAAGTAGGTTAGGTTTGGGCGGTTCGGCCATGGTGTCTCGAAAGTAGCGCGGCGGCGCCCGTCGCGCCCACGCTTAATGACATGGGCATAATATTGAGGACGGGGTCGTATGCTCTAAACGCCTATGCAAGTGTCGTGCCTTAGCCGCACGTTCCGGCCGCAGCCTGTGAAAACGTGCCAAAACGGCTGCGCAACCGGCGTGCATGGGCAGTTTGTGTCACTTGAAGACGCAAGTCCGCCAGCCGCGGTTTTGCACTGCGACAAATGGCTATACAATCCGCGGCAGTCACAAAACCCACATGCAACCCGCCCGATGGCGCTCCTCGAAATCCAGGATGTCTCGCGCCGTTTCGGCGATTTCACGGCGGTCGATGGCGTTTCCCTCGCCATCGAAGGCGGTGAGTTCTTCACGCTGCTCGGCCCTTCCGGCTGCGGCAAGACGACGCTACTGCGGATGATTGCCGGCTTCGACCGCCCTGACGGCGGCAGCATCCGGCTGAACGGCGAGGACCTGGTGGACCGTCCGCCGGAGTCCCGCCCGGTGCGGACGGTCTTCCAGAGCTACGCGTTGTTCCCGCACATGACGGTGGCGGGCAACATCGCCTTTCCGCTGCAAATGGCCAAGACCCCGACCGGGCAGATCCCCGACAAGGTCAAGGCCGCGCTGGAAGACGTGCGCCTGACCGGGTTCGGGCACCGCTATCCGCACGAACTGTCGGGCGGCCAGAAGCAGCGCGTGGCGATCGCCCGCGCCCTGGTCACGCATCCCACGGTGCTGCTCCTCGACGAACCGCTGGCGGCGCTCGATGCCAAGTTGCGCGTGGAGCTGCAGATCGAGCTCATGAACCTGCAGAAGGAAGTCGGCATCACGTTCATCTACGTGACCCATGACCAGACCGAGGCGCTGGCGCTGTCCCATCGCATCGCGGTGATGAACAACGGGCGCGTCGAGCAGCTCGATGCGCCGTCGCGGCTCTACAGTTTTCCGCGGACCCGCTTCGTCGCCGATTTCATCGGTACCTGCAACCTGCTGACTGGGCCGGTCGAGAGCTGCGCGGACGGCACGATCACGCTGGCCGTGGACAAGCTGGGCACGGTGAAGGTGGCGTGTACCAACGCGGTCGCTGCCGGGTCGACCGGCGCTGTCGCGTTACGGCCCGAGAAGATCCGGTTACAGGCCGCCGACACCGCAATGACCGACGACAACCACTTCCGTGGCGTCGTGTCGGACTTCCTGTACCAGGGCGACGTCACCGTCTACATCATCACCACAGACGGCGGCGCGAGGATCGAGGCGCTGCTGGCCAACTCCGCCGCGGGACGGACGAAGTTCTTCGAAGTCGGCGACGCGGTCGCGCTGGGCTGGCCCACCGCTGCGGGCCACTTCGTTGCGGAATGAGCGCGCCGGGCCGCCCCAAGCGCGAAGGGCGCCGCAGCGCGACAGCGCGGAGGATCGTTGCGAGCGCGCCGGGCCGCCCCAAGCGCGAAGGGCCCCGCAGCGCGACAGCGCGGAGGATCGTTCATTGAGCGCGACAGCGCGGAGGGTTGTTCATTGAACCAGACGCGTCGCTCCGAGCGCATCGCCAAGTGGCTGGTCAGCGGGCCGCCGCTCGTCTACCTGCTCGTGTTCTTTGCGATCCCGGGCCTCATCATGGTGCTGGCGTCGTTTCGCCCACCCGGCGAATTCGGTGGCCTCGCGCCGCTGCTCGATCCGTCCGGCGGGCTCGACCTCAATCTCGAAAGCTACGCGCGCTTCTTCGAGGACACGCTCTACGCGCAGATCTTCCTGAAGTCGGTGGTGTTCGCGCTGGCCACCACGCTGCTGTGCCTGCTGCTGGCGTATCCACTGGCCGTGCTGATCGCCAAGAGTCCGCCGCAGCACCGCAACCTGCTGCTGCTGCTCGTCATCCTGCCGTTCTGGAGCAACTTCCTGATCCGCATCTACGCGTGGATGATCATCCTCGGCCCGCAAGCGGCGCTGGCCCGGGCGGTGAACGCCGTGCTGGACGTCATGGGAGTAGCACCGGTGAACCTGCTGTTCAGCGCATTCGCGGTGCTGGTGTGCCTCGTGTACGTGCACCTGCCCTTCATGGTGCTGCCGCTTTATGCCAACCTCGAGAAGCACGACCAGGCGCTGCTCGACGCGGCGCAGGACCTGGGGGCAAATGGCTGGCAGCGATTCTGGCGCATCACGTTTCCGCTGTCGCTGCCGGGCGTCTATGCGGGCGCGGCGCTGGTGTTCATTCCCGCGCTTGGCATCTTCGCGATCCCCGACATCCTGGGTGGCCCCGACGACAGCCTGATCGGCAATGTGATCAAGCAGCAGTTCCTCGAGTCGCGCGACTGGCCCTTCGGCAGCGTGCTCTCGATCGTACTGACGGTGGCCGCGCTGGCGCTGGCCGGATTCGCCGCGTGGGTGGGCCGCGGCAGGCGCGAGGTGATCCGTGCGTAAGCGCACCTGGCCGCTGTGGATCGCCGCACTCGCGGTGTACGCGTTCCTGTACCTGCCCCTCGTGGTGGTGGTGGTCTACTCGTTCAACGACTCGCGGCTCAACGCCGAATGGGTGGGCTTCACGTTCGACTGGTACCGCAAGCTCTTCGCCAACGGCGAGATGATCGAGGCCGCCTTCAATTCGCTGCTGATCGCGTTCGGCGCAAGTCTCATGGCCACGGTGCTAGGCACGATGGCCGGCCTTGCCATGCACCGCTATAAGCTGCGCCTGCTGCCGATCCTGGTACTGGCGCCCATTGCGATTCCCGAGATCCTGCTGGGCGTTTCGCTGCTGATCTTCTTCGTGATGCTGAACCTGACGCTGGGACTCGTCTCGGTGATGCTGGCGCACGCGGCCTTCTGCATCGGGTTCGTGGCCATCGTCGTCCGCTCGCGGCTGGCCGGGATGGACGAGAGCCTGACCGAGGCCGCGCGCGACTGCGGCGCCACCCCCTGGCAGTCGTTTCGCTACATCACGCTGCCGCTGATCATGCCGGGCGTCGTGGCGGGGGCGCTGATGGCCTTCACGTTGTCGATCGACGATTTCGTCATCACCTTCTTCACTGCCGGCGCCGGAACGGTTACGCTTCCACTGCAGATCTACTCGATGATCAAGATTGCCGTCACGCCCGAGGTCAACGCCGTGTCAACGCTGCTGATGCTGCTGACGTTGGTGCTGATCCTGATTGCATCCCGCATTTCCCCAAGCCTGCTTCGCTCCACCGAGGAGTCGCCCGCGCCATGAAAGCCCTCATTTCCCCGATCCTCGCCGTGATCCTCGCGCTGGCCTTCGTGCCCGCACACGCCAAGGATGTGCTGCACCTCTACAACTGGAACAACTACATCGCGCCGGAAACGGTGAAGCGCTTCGAGGAACAGTGCAAGTGCGAGGTGAAGCAGACGTACTACTCGGACAACGAGGAGCTGCTGGCCAAGCTCGCCGCCGGCGCCAAGGGTTACGACATGCTGGTGCCCACCGGCAACGCGCTCGAGTCGCTGATCAAGCAGAAGGCATTGAAGCCCATCGACAAGGTGGCGCTGCCCAACCTCAAGAACATCAACCCGGCGTACATGGACACCGCCTTCGACAAGGGCAACGAATACTCGGTGCCCTATGCGTACACGGTGACGATGCTGGGCTACAACGACCAGAAGATGAAGGAACTGGGCATCAACGTCGATTCGTGGGCCGCGATCTTCGACCCGAAGATCCTGGAGAAGATGAAGGGCCGCGTGACCGTGCTGGACAGTTCCAACGAACTTTTCGCGGCAGCGTTGATGTACCTCGGCTACTCGGCCAACGACACCGATGAAAAGCACCTGAAGGAAGCGGCCAATGTCATCAAGAAGGCCCGGCCCTACTGGGCGGCGTTCAACGCGTCGTCGTACATCAAGGAACTGACCACCGGCAACATCTGGCTCGCGCATGGGTATTCGAACGACCTCTTCCAGGCCGACCTCGACGCGCAGGCCGCCAAGCGTCCCTTCCGCATCCACAAGGCGCTACCGAAGGAAGGCGCGGTGCTGGCGCTCGACAGTATGGTCATCCACAAGTCGGCACCGCGGCCCGACCTTGCGCTCAAGTTCATGAACTTCATGCTGGAGGGCAAGAACGCCGCCGAGCTCACCAACCTGATCGGCTCGGGCAACCCCAACCTGCAGGCGATGCAGTTCATCAAGCCCGACATTGCACGGGACAAGGCCATCTTCCCGGACGGCGCCACGCAGGCGAAGCTGGAACAACTGAAGGACCTGACCAGTGCGCAGCGCCGCGCGCGCAGCAAGTCCTGGACGGAGATCAAGGCCGGTCGCTGACCGGAATTTCCGGCGACTCGTGGCGTCGTGCCATCATCGCGCGATGAACACCACGTCGCCCTGGCGCATCGAGCGCCTGACGCCCGGCCTGCGTGACGCGTACCTCGCGTTCTTGGACGACGACCTGACCGTCGTGCGCAAGTCATTGCGATGATGAGCGCCACCGAACGGCGACATCGCACGCTGCTGCCCCATGCGCTGGCGCTGCTGTATAGCCTCGCCATCGCGTACGCGAGCCTGCAGCCTTTCACGCCCTGGCTGCCCCCGGCCGATGGCGCGCCGTTCTGGCCGTTTGCGCCGTGGCCGCCACGCTGGACGCGCTTCGATATGCTGGCGAACGTCCTGGCCTATGTGCCCTTCGGCCTCTTCGTCGCGCTGACCGCGCAGCGCGCGTCGCCGGTCACCCGCGCGGTGCACGCGCTGTGCGCAGGGGTGACGCTGTCCTTCGGACTCGAGACGCTGCAGATGTTCCTGCCCTTCCGCGACGCCAACATGATCGATCTTGCCGCGAACACGGCCGGCACGCTGGCCGGTGCCATGCTGGCGGCGATCATCGTGCGCTCCGAACGCACGCGCCGGGCACTCTCTGCCCTCCGGCACCGCGTGTTCCTACCCGGCATGCTGGGCGATGTCGGCCTTGCGCTGTTGACGGTCTGGCTCGCCGCGCAGATCAATCCGGGCATCCCGCTTTTCGCGGTGACCTTCGATCCCGATCTCGCGCCGGTCGGGATTGGCGTCGTCGAGGCCGCGATGCGTCCTGACCGCGCGGCGGTGCTGATCGAAGCCGCGCAGTCTGCGCTGCAGTTGACGGGCGTGGGTCTGTTCCTCGTGTTGCTGCTGCGCGACCGGCGCTACATCGGCGGCGCGGTGTTGCTGTTGATCGGCGCCGCGCTGCTGGTGAAGGGCGTGGCCGCCATGCTGCTGCTGAAGCCCGCGCTGTGGGATGCGTGGCTCAAACCCGGCGTCTCGATCGGCATCGCGACAGGATTGCTGGTCCTGCTGTGCATCGTGTTCATGCCGCGGCCGGTGCAACTTGCCGCCTGCGCGACGGCGTTGCTTGCGTCCCTGCTGCTGCCTATCCTCGTCTCCGACCTTCCGCCCGCACGCGCTTCGCTGACGCTCTTCAGCTGGCGCTACGGCCACCTGCTCAATTTCAACGGCCTGACGCAGTCCATGCTGCTCGCATGGCCCTTGGCGGTGGCGGCGTGGTTGTTCGCGCTGGCGGGGCGTCCCGGCTGGGGTGACCCACGCGAGCGCCGCGCAGGGGCTCCGCTATAATCGAAATCCACCGCAACCTGCGATTCCGATGAGTCACTTCCAGCGCCACGTCTTTTTCTGCTGCAACAAGCGCGATGCCGGTGAAAAATGCTGCGCCGATGCCGGCGCACTCGACATGCAGGGCTATGCGAAGGGCCGCATCAAGGCACTGGGCATGAACGGCCCGGGCAAGGTCCGCATCAACAAGGCCGGTTGCCTCGATCGCTGCGAAGAGGGTCCCGTGCTGGTCGTCTATCCCGAGGCAGTCTGGTACACCTACGTCGACCGCGAAGACATCGACGAGATCATCGACCGACACATCGTCAACGGCGAAATCGTCGAGCGGCTGCTCATTTGACACCCCGCACCGCGGAGCGCGTGACCATCGACGGGCCCGCGGGCCTGCTCGAGATCGTCAGCAACGTCCCCGAAAGCGCGCCAAGGGGGATCGCGCTGGTCGCGCATCCGCATCCGCTGCAGGGCGGCACACTCGACAACAAGGTGGCGCAGACGTTGGCGCGCACGTTCTTCGCACTGGGCTACGTCGCGGTTCGCTTCAATTTCCGCGGTGTCGGCGCGTCCGCCGGTGCATTCGATGAAGGCAACGGCGAGACTGAGGACGCACTCGCCGCGCTGGCCGACGCACGCCAGCGCTGGGGCCACGAGCTGCCGATCGTGCTCGCCGGCTTTTCCTTCGGCACCTTCGTGCAGACCCGCGTCGCCCGGACGATCGCCACCGAGCGGCTCGTGCTCGTCGGGCCCGCCGTGGGCCGCTTTTCCCTTGAAGCCGTGCCCGCCAATACGATCGTCATCCACGGCGAGCAGGACGAGGTGGTGCCGCTCGCCGACGTGTTCGCATGGGCGCGGCCACAGGAGTTGCCGGTCATCGTGTTTCCCGGCTGCACCCATTTTTTCCATGGACGCCTGCCGCAATTGCAGCGCACGATCGCCGGCATGTGGCAGCGCGATGACGCCGGCGCCTCTTGAAGTAGGAATGCAACCGCCATGCTGATCGTCAAGACGCTGCACATCGTGTTCGTGGTGACCTGGTTCGCCGGGCTCTTCTACCTGCCGCGCCTCTTCGTCTACCACGCCACCGCCACCGATGCGATCAGCATCGAGCGCTTCAAGCTGATGGAGCGGCGGCTGCTGCGCGGGATCATGATGCCGAGCATGCTGGCCACGATCGTGTTCGGGCTCTGGCTGTGGCTGGGCTACGGCATCGGCGGCGGCTGGCTGCACGCGAAGCTCACCCTGGTGCTCATCCTGATCGCGTACCAGGTGTGGCTCGCGCGCACGGTGCGCGTGTTCGCGGAAGACCGCAACGCGCGCCCGGCGGTCTTCTATCGCTGGATCAACGAGATCCCGGCGCTGCCGATCCTGGTAGTCGTCGTGTATCTCGTCGTGGCCAAGCCGTTCTGACCGGCGCCCGATTTCCGTTCATGACCGAACGCTTTTTTGCGCCCTGTCCGCGCGGTCTCGAGACCGTGCTGGCGGCCGAACTCATCACCATCGGCGCGATGGAGGTGGTCACCGTGGAGGGCGGTGCCGGCTTCACGGGACCGCTCGAGTTGGCGTGCCGCGTCAACCTGCTGTCGCGGATTGGCAGCCGCGTGCTCTGGCGCGTGGGCGGCGGACCCTACAGCGATGAACATGCGCTGTACGCACTGGTGAAAGCCATCGACTGGAAGCAATTCTTCCTGCCATCGCGCACGCTGCGCGTCGACATCGCCGCCACGCGCTCGCCGCTGCAGAGCCTCGAGTTCGCGACGCTGCGCGTCAAGGACGCCGTCTGCGACCGCCTGCGCGACGACACCGGCGCGCGGCCGTCGATCGACAAGCGCGCGCCCGATGTCCGCGTGCACGTGCACCTGACGGACCGCGAGGCCACCGTGTATCTCGATACGTCGGGCGAGCCGCTGTTCAAGCGCGGCTATCGCCGCGACGCGGAGGAAGCACCGCTGCGCGAGAATCTCGCCGCCGGCGTGCTCGCGCTGACGGGCTGGACCCCGGCGCTGGCGTTGCTCGACCCGATGTGCGGCAGCGGCACCATCGCGGTCGAGGCCGCGATGATCGCCGCGGATCGCGCGCCTGGCCTCACCCGTACGTTCGGCTTCCAGAAACTGCTGTGGTTCGATGGCCCCGCCTGGCAGCGGATGAAGCAGACGGCGCGCGATCGCATCCGGCCGGCACCTGCCACGCCGGGAATCTTCGCCAGCGACATCGCGCCCGGCGCGGTGGCGAAGACCCTGGTCAACCTGCGCGCGGCGCAGCTCGACGGCTGGGTGGCCACCGACACCGCCGATCTCCTGACCCGCACGGCGCCTGCCGCTACCGGCATGCTGGTGGCCAATCCGCCCTATGGTGTCCGGCTTTCCGACCAGGTGCAGATGGCGGCGTTCTATCCGCTGCTGGGCGACGCGCTGAAGCAACGCTTCGCCGGCTGGACCGCCCATTTCCTCACCGGCGACCTGCGCCTCCCCAAGCTCATTCACCTGAAGGTCGCGCGCAAGGTGCCGCTCTTCAACGGTGCACTCGAGTGCCGGCTCTTCGTGTTTCCGCTGGTGGCGGGCCGGCATGTGCCCGCACCCATTGAGACACAGTGATAAAATCCAAATTCGCACCACCCCCTTGATGGTCCCGCCATGCCGATGTTGCCGTCACGCCACTACGTCTCCGATCACGCCCTGTTCATCAAGGACCTGATCGCGAAGCAACCGGACCTGCCCCAACAGCAGGCCGAAGGCCGGCGCATCTTCTGGGACAAGACGCCCGCGCAGGTCGGCGAACGCGCCACGATGGACGAAGGCCGCGTCGAGCAGACCGCGTACGTCTACCAGACCAAGTAGCACCACCCGCACACCGATGACGGCGCCGCGGATCTTCGCCGCGTTTCTTGCGGTGGTCGCCGTCGTCGCCGGCGTCGAATGGTATGCGCTCGTCCGCCACGAGAGCGCGCGCACGCTGCCGGTCGCCGCGACCGCACTGCCGGCGCCGGCACCGAAGTCCGCCGTCGCGACGACCGCGCCGCAAGGCGACATCGACGTGCCCCTCGGCGAGGCGATCCTGGGGCCGCGCGTCGCGCTGTCCGGCTGGGCGCTGGCGCCCACAGGCATCCGCGCGGTGGAGGTGCGGCTCGACGGACGCGTGTTCGCGGCGCGCCTGGGCGTCTCGCGGCCCGATGTCGCGCAGGCGCGCCCCGGCATCGCCGGCAACGCCACTGCCGGCTTCGAGTTCACCGGTGACTTCACGCCCTATCCCGCGCCGCCGGGTGCGGACCGCCGCACCTTGACCATCGTCGCGGTCGGCAACGATGGCGGCGAGAAGATTCTCGGCCGACGCAGCCTCATCGAACCCGCGGCGCTCGCCCGCTGGGCCGGCTTCGATGCGTCCAGGAAGCCGCCGTTCTACCTGCTGCCCGCACTCTCGGGCATCGACCTTGGCGGCGCTGCCGAACTCGACACGATCTACGCGCCGTATCAATCAAAGACCGTGGCAGCCGGCTTCCGCGTGCCGATCCTGTATCTGCGGATGACGAAGGGCGCCGAAGCCGACTTCGTGTTCGATCCCGACTGGGATGCCAAGCGCAAGTGCGGCGAGCGCCGGATCGGCGACGACTCGCTCAACACCGTGCTGGCGCACGCGCGGGCGAAGAAGCTGCCGGTGCTGGTCACGCTGAACGGCGGCATCTGGGCCGATGCCTACTGCGATGTTCCCGAGTGGGACATCAACGACAAGCTGGAGCAGGTTCTCGCGAACAACCAGTGGAACGAGAAGAACGAGGTGATGCCGGACAATTTTCTGAAGAACCTTCCCGGTTCGCAGGAGGCGCCGGAGCTTGCGCGTTCACTGACGTTCAACGTCTACGCGGCCGACGTGCGCAAGTACAAGAAGCGCAACCTGCAGCAGGCGGGCGCACTGCTGGCGGCATTCGCGCGCGCCGATCCGCAACTCTTCGTGGGCGTCAATCTCGACCCCGACACGTACCTCAATCCGTTCTTCGCGGAAGAGCAGTGGTACGACTACAACCCTGACACGTTGCGGCAATTTCGCGCGTGGCTGGCGGGAACGGGCCCCTATGCGGGCAAGGGCGGTCCGGGCGTTCCGGACCTCCGTGCGTATCGACGCGCGAAGCCGCTGTCGCTCGCGGTAGTCAACCGACTTGCCGGTGCGCAGTGGAAGTCGTGGAATGACGTGGACGCGCCGCGCAAGTTCGTGCGCACGCCGGTCGACGGTGCTGCGCCGTTCTGGAAGGACCCGTGGGTCCGGGAGTGGGAAATCTTCAAGCGGCATCTCGTACATCTGCATTACGACGAGCTGGCGCAATGGCTGGTGGAGGCCGGCATCGATTCGTCGCGGATCTGGTCGTCGCAGGGCCTGATGGCGCCGCAGCGCGATGCCATGCCCTTCGCCGTGGCGCTGGACAGCCCGCCGCGCAACTACGATTCGGGCGGCATGAGCATCGCCGGCGCCAAGCCCGCGCAAGGTCACCTCGGCGTGATTCTCTACGGCGAGGCCGCGGTCAACGACGTGCCGATGGATGATGGCCGCTCGCTCTTCGCCACGCTCGAGCTGGTCGATCCGCGCTGGGCGGTGGTCGAGTACAACACGGCGGACCTGCGCAATCCGGACGGCAAGCCGACCTATGCCGCGGCTTATCGCGGCATGCGCGACCTGTGGAATTTCGGCGCGCGTTTCGTCTCGCCGATGGCGTGGAACGGCAGCAACGGCATCAACGCGGGCCAACCCGGCTACAGCAACTTCACCGCATGGCGCAACACGGCGATGGAGGATGCGTCACGCGATTTCATGCTCGCGCGCGCCGGCCTGCCGCTGGGGGCGCTGCTGTGGACCTTCGGCACGCCGCAGCACGCCGATGGCGATGGCTGGACCGCCGACGTGGGCCGCATCGAACTCGGCCCGGGCCAGATGCGCCTCTATCCCGATGCCAACCGCCGCGTCACGCTGCTGTCGCCGGCCGGATTGCCGGAAGCCGCGCGCAATGCCGACGAGCTGGTGCTGGGCGTGGATGGCACCGGCCTGCAGCGAGTGCGCGTGCAGGCGCGGCAGGATGCACAAGGAGGCTGGATCACGGTGGCTGATGCGAGCGGCACAGGCTTGCGCGAGACTGCGGCCGGCGTGGCCGTCAAGCGCATCGCCGCGGGCCGCGACACGCCCATCGAGCGGCTGCGCATCGAACTGACCTTCAGGACCACCAATCAGCGCGCGTTGACGCGCATTGCCGCCATCCCGGCGGCGCGCTAGTCGCGCAACCGCGTTTCAGCGATCGTCGGACTTGTACTCGACGTAGGCCTTGTCGCGTACCTGGCGCAGAAATTCCTGGAACTGCTCGTCGGACTTGCGTTGCCGGATGGCATTGCGTGCGACGTCGCGGCGGCGCGTCGTCGTGATGTCTTCGGTGCGCCGTTCGTCGACCATGATGATGTGCCAGCCGAACGGCGAACGCACCGCCGGCGACATCTCGCCGATCTTGAGCTTGGCCATGGCGGCCTCGAACTCGGGCACTGTGTCGCCGGGACTGACCCAACCGAGCTCGCCGCCCTTGACCGAGGTGCCGTCCTCGGACCCGACCTTCGCCTGGTCGGCGAACGTGGCGCCGGACTCGATGCGGTCGCGGATACGATCGATCTTGGCCTTGGCGTCGGCCTCGGACGTGACTTCGTTCACGCGCACGAGGATGTGCCGTACCTTGGTCTGGTCGACGACAGTGGGTGCATTGAGGCTGCGCGAATTGTTGAGCTTGACGACGTGGAAGCCGCCCGGACTGCGCAGCACCGGTGACACGTCGCCGTTCTTCATCGTCTTGATCGCTTCGATGAACACGGCCGGCAGCCGCGCGGGCGTGCGCCACCCGAAGTCACCGCCCTGCGATGCATCGCCGGAATCGGAGAATGTTGCTGCCACCTGGCTGAATTCGCGGCCGCTCGTTACCTGCGCCAGCGCCTCCTCGGCGCGCTTGCGTCGCGCATCGATCTGCGCCGGCGACGACTGCTCGGGCACGGTGACGAGGATATGCGACAGCAGGTACTCGTTTTCGCCGCCCGCCTGCGCCGCCACCGTGGCGAGGTAGTTGTCGACCTCGGCCTCGGATACGTTGACGCGGGCATCGACCTCGCGCTCGCGCAACCGCTGGATCGTGACTTCGCGACGGATGTCCTCACGATACTTGGCGTAGGAGATCTTTTCGCGGTCCAATGCGCGCCGCAATTCCTCCGGCGACATCTTGTTCTCCTGCGCGATGCGCAGGATGGTGCGCTCGACCATCTGGTCCTCGACGCGAATGCCGTTGTCCTTGGCGAACTGCAGCAGCGCGCGTTCGGTGATGAGGCGTTCCAGCACTTGCGAATTGAGGGCATCGGCCGCCGGCGGCCGCACGTTGGATGCTTGCATCTTTGCCAGCAGGATGCGCTTCTGTTCATCAAGCTCGAATTGCGTCAGTGCTTCGTCGTTGACGACCGCCACCACGCGTTCGAGCGCCACCACGCGGTTGCCCGACGACGGCGCCGCCGCCGCAGTGGGGGTGGCCGCGCGTGGCACCGGCGTACCGGGGCGCGGCCCCCCCCCGGCACCGGGCACCATGACGCCGGAACCGGACGGCTGCGCCCACGCGCTGGCGCAGGCAATGGCAAGGGCCGCGGCAAGTGCAAGCGGCAAAGCGGAGTGGCTGCGTCCCATGGGGTCGGGTCCTCGAGCGCGCCCCGGCGACGGGTCGCGCATGTGCGAATTGATCAAATGCAGACGTGACCTAGAACTCGGGCAGCGGGTCGAAACCGCGGTCGCGTTGGCGCATGGCTGGATCGTTGGTGCGCAGGTAACCCGGGACCGTGCGCCGCAGCAGGTCGAGCGGGCTGGTGCCTACCCGTGCCAACCCATTGAGTTCAAGCTGGATGAAGATTGAGTTGACCGTGGTCTCGGTCGTGGTCACAAGCTGCTGTCCCACAACCCGCAACGCCCAGCAATCACCATTGTACTCCAGGCCCACCACCGCCTCCAGCGTCTGCCGGTCCGGGATCGAGTAGTTCCACGCCCCGAGGAAGGTGAGTCTTTCGGTCAGCGGCCATTGCGCGGACAGGTACGTCTGCTTCAGTTGCGATTGACCGCCAACCTGGTCGACGAGTTCCCGCGAATAGCGATAGGTGGCGCTGATCACCCGCCCCAGGCCGGGCGTGTAGCGCGTGCCGATGTTGAAGCGATCGAACTGCGACGTACCGAAATCGTATTGCGCAAGCCCGATCAGCGCCCACGCATCGGCCAGCCGGCCTTCGGCACCCACCAGGAAGTCGGATGAGCCGGCCTTCTGGGGCGTACCTCCAAGGCTGATCTGCTGGTCTTCGAAGTAGAAACGCTGGCCCATCGCGACGCGGAAACGCTCCGCGCCCGTCGCGGGATCGAGGAACCGCGACGTGACCGCCAGCGCCAGCTGGTTGGTGTCGCCCATGCGGTCGCCGCCGATGAAGCGGTTCTCGCTGAAGAGCTGCGTGAAGTTGAAGTCGTCCTGCACGGTGTCGAATACCGGCAGCTGGTTCTGGTTGCGGTAGGGGATGTACGTGTAGAGCGCGCGGGGCTCAAGCGTCTGCACGAAGTTCGAGCCGAAGATGCTCCAGTCGCGCTCGAAGATCAGGCCGGCATCGAGGCTTGCCACCGGCACGCCCACGCCGGCACGGCCGTCCGGCACCCCGGGCGTCGGCGCATTGAGGTCGTACTGCCATGCCGCGATCCCGGCGTGCGCGTTGACGAACCATGCGCTGCCCTGCCGGATCCAGCGCATCGACGGATAGAACGACGTGCGGTTGCCGGTCGGTTCAAGCGACGATTGCGAGAAGCGCACGAACTCCGCAGTGCCGCTCCACGTGAGCCCCATCCAGTCGGTCTCCGCCATCGATGCGCGAACCTGCGGCAGCATGTTGTACGGCGGCACGACAAAGGCATCCGGATTCGGATCCTGCAACGTCTGGAACGCCTGCACGCGCGTCAGCATGTTGAATGGCCCGTAGTTCGCGACCAGTCCCGCTTCCTGCGGCAGCGTCTTCTGCGACGTCACCGCGACACGATCGGAGAAGTCCGCGAAGTACGTGTCGTCCGATACGCGGTTGTAGTTGAGGTAGCCCGAGAGCCATGGCTGGATCTGCTGGCTATGCTTCCACGACACGGCCCAGCGCGCCGCATTGGCGATACGGTCGTCCGGCAGGATTTCGCCGATGGCCTCGCCGGCGGCGGACTCGAAGAGATAGCGGCCCTGTCCGCCCAATTGCAGTCCGCGGCGGGTCATGAAGCGCGGCACGAACGTCGCATCGTAGTTCGGCGCGATGTTGAAGTAATAGGGTGTTGCGATTTCGAAGCCGCGGATCTGCGTAGAGCCGATCGTCGGCGTGAGGAAGCCGGACTTCCGTTCGTTCGACAGCGGAAACTCGAGCCACGGCGCGTACATCACCGGCACGTCGAGGAAGTACACGCGTGCGCCGCGCGCCGTGCCGATGCGCCGCGCCTTGTCGATCTCGATGTCGTCGCCGCGCAGGTACCAGTCGTTGTTCGGGGCCACGCACGTGGTGTAGCGCGCGTCGGTGCCTGCATAGTGGTCGGGACCCTCGAACCGGATGACCTTGGCTTCGCCGCGCGACTGGTTCTCGCTGATGTAGAAGCGCGGCTCGTCGAAGTAACCGATCTCGCGCGACCGCTGGAACTTGACCTCGGGTCCGGAGATCCAGTCGAGACCCCGGCGCAATGTGACGTCGCCCTTGCCCCAGACCTCGTCGTTGTCGAAGTCATACTGCAGCCAGTCGGCCAGCACCGTTTCGCGCCGCGTGCGCAACTCCACCTTGCCTGCGGCCTCGATCCGCTTTTCGCTCGACCCTTCCAGCCGGTCGGCACGAAGGTAGATGGCGCCACGCTCCTCCGGCGCGCTGGTGGGCGGCGGCGGCACCGGCGACAACGTCGCCGGCACCTGCGGCCGCGACGCGCCGGCCAGGTCGACCATGCGCGGCGGATCGGTGTCGACGGTGCCGGGACGACTGGCGCCTGCCGCCGACCTGGGCGCGATCGGCGCGATCTCGCGCGCAAGCTTCAACGTCAGCTCCTGCGCGGAAAGCGTGCCCGACAGGCACACGCTCACCGCCGAAGCGACGACGACGGGCCAGCGCGGGAGGCAGGACTTCATCAGGGCCTGTCAGGCCCTCATGAACTCACGGGCCGGTTTGCTAAAATGAGGCATTCTAGCCTGCCTCTGCGCGCGCACTCGGCGGAGCGCATCGCACCCGCTGGCCGATCCCCGCCTTTCATCCTTCGCGGCGCCGCGAAACGCACACTCGACACCGATGCTCCCACCCGCCGCCGACCCGCGCCACGATGCGCTTGCGCAATGGCTTGTGCACACCCTCGGGACCACCGCATTCGCGCTGGCCTCCGCGTCGGCGGATGCGAGCTTTCGCCGCTACTTCCGGTTAACCCCGGCACAATCGCTGGCACTTGCACCTGCCGCAGCCACGCTGATCGTGATGGACGCGCCGCCGCCGCAGGAAGACTGCCGGCCCTTCGTGCACGTCGCCGCGCTGCTGCACGCCGCCGATGTCCATGCCCCGGCGATCCTCGCGCAGGATCTGCAGCAAGGCTTCCTGTTGTTGAGCGACCTCGGCAACACCACGTACCTCGACGCACTGAACGACAGCACGGCGCGCGACCTCTACATGGACGCCATCGATGCCTTGCTGCGGTTTCAGGCAACGTCGTGCGAAGGCGTGCTCCCCGCCTACAACGAAGCGTTGCTGCGCCGCGAACTCGAGCTCTTTCCCGAGTGGTACGTAGGGCGTCATCGCGGCCATGTGCTCACCACTACGGAGCGCGCCACGCTCGATCGCGTGTTCGCGCTGCTGATCGCCAACAATCTCGCGCAGTCGCAGGTCTTCGTGCACCGCGATTTTCACTCGCGCAACCTGATGGTCAGCGCACCGAACCCTGGCGTGCTCGATTTCCAGGATGCGGTGTACGGTCCCATCACCTACGATCTCGTCTCGCTGCTGCGCGATGCGTACATCGGCTGGGACGAGGCGCGCCAGATCGACTTCGCCGCGCGGTACTGGGAACGCGCCCGCCAGGCGGGCGTGCCGGTGCACGAGGATTTCGGCGCGTTCTGGCACGACTTCGAGTGGATGGGCGTGCAGCGCCAACTGAAGGTGCTGGGCATCTTCGCGCGGCTCTGCCACCGCGACGGCAAGGACGGTTACCTGAAGGACCTGCCGCTCGTCATGGCTTATCTGCGTGGCGCGTGCGCGCGCTATCGGCGCCTGGAGCCGCTGCTGGCCCTGCTCGACGCGATGGATGCGCGCCCGCACACGGTCGGCTACACGTTCTGATGGCAGCGACACGCACGGCGATGATCCTCGCCGCCGGCCGCGGCCAGCGGATGCGCCCGTTGACCGACGTCACGCCGAAGCCGTTGCTCGAAGCCGGCGGCAAGCCGCTCATCGCCTGGCAGATCGAGGCGCTGGCACGCGGTGGTTTTCGCAACATCGTGATCAATGCGTCACACCATGCCGCGCAACTCACCGCAGCGCTCCGCGACGGTCGCGGCTTCGGTGTCGACATCGCGTGGTCGATCGAGCCTCTGCCGCTGGAGACCGCAGGCGGTATCGCCACCGCGATGCCGCTGCTGCCGGCTGGACCGGTGCTGATCGTGTCGGCGGACATCGCCACGGCGTTCGATTACGGCACGCTCGCCGCACGTGCCGACGCCATCGCCGCGGGCGGCAACACGCGCGTGCATCTCGTCATGGTCCCCAATCCGCCGTTCCATCCGGACGGCGATTTCGCGCTGGAAAACGGCATGGTCAAGGCCGCTGGAAAGTCCCGGCTGACCTTCGGCAACATCGGGCTGTACGATACGGCCCTGTTCCGCGAACTTCCGCGCGGGGAGAAGCTCAAACTGCTTCCTCTGTACCTGCAATGGATTGCCCGCGACATGGTTTCTGGCCAGTACTTCGACGGACGCTGGGCCAACATCGGTACCCCGGACGATCTTGCCCAACTCGACCACCGGCTGCGCACCCACGAGGTGTGACACGCCAACTTCTGCACAAGGAAATCCCGCATGCACGCGTCGTCCAACCCCATTCTCGATTTCTCGGGCCTGCCCCGATTCGATGCCATTCGTCCCGAACATATCGGTCCTGCCGTCGATGCCTTGCTGAACGAGGCCCGGCAGACCGTCGAGACCATCGCGCAGGACACCGGCGCGCCCACGTGGGACAGCGTCGTCGAGCCGCTGGCCACCCGCCTCGATCGCCTCGACCGCGCCTGGGGCGCGGTCCGGCACATCAACGCCGTGGTCAATACGCCCGAGTTGCGGGATGCGTACAACGCCAGCCTGCCCCATGTCATCGCGTTCCACACCGATCTTTCGCAGGACCTGCGCATCTACGACAAGTACCGCGCGTTGCGCGCGCAGGCGGGGTTCGCCGCGCTGGCACCGGACCGGCGCAAGCTGATCGACAACGAGCTGCGCGATTTCAAGCTGGGCGGTGCCGAGCTCGATGCCGCCGGCAAGGCGCGCTTCAAGGCGCTGCAGGAAGAACTCGCCGAGTTGTCGACGCAGTTCGAAGAACATCTGCTCGATGCTACCAACGCGTGGGCGCTGTATGTCACCGATCCCGCCGAACTCGCCGGCGTGCCGCAGGATGTGCTCGCTGCAGCCCGCGATGCAGCCACAGCCGACGGCAAGGAAGGCTGGAAACTGACGCTGCGTGGACCGTGCTACCTGCCGGTGCTGCAGTACGCGCACAATCGTGGCCTGCGCCAACGGATGCACGAGGCCTACAGCACGCGTGCATCGGAACTCGGCGCCAACATCGAATGGGACAATTCCGCGATCATCGGACGCATCCTCGCGCTGCGCCACGAGTCGGCGGCATTGCTCGGCTATCGCAATTACGCCGAGGTTTCGCTGGTGCCCAAGATGGCCGGCACACCCGATGAAGTCATCACGTTCCTCCGCGACCTCGCGCGCCGGGCGCGGCCTTATGCCGAGCGCGACTACACGGGACTTGTCGAGTTTGCGCTATCGGAGCTCGACCTCCCGGACTTTGCACCTTGGGATCGCGCGTTCGCCGCGGAGCGCCTGAAGGCGCAGCGCTATGCGTACTCGGAACAGGAAGTGCGCCAGTACTTCCCGGAAGACCAGGTGCTGCAGGGACTCTTCCGCGTGGTCGAGACCATCTATGGCGTGCACATCCGCGAGGCCAGCGCGGCCACGTGGCATCCGTCGGTGCGCTTCTTCGACATCAAGGATCGCCACGATGTCCTGGTCGGCCAGTTCTACTTCGATCTCTATGCGCGCGAAGGCAAGCAAGGTGGCGCGTGGATGGATGACGCGATCAACCGCCGTCATGTCGCCGGCGCCATCCAGCATCCGGTCGCCTATCTCACGTGCAATCTCTCAGCACCCGTGGACGGCAAGCCTGCCACCTTCACCCACGACGAAGTCATCACGATCTTCCACGAGTTCGGCCACGGCTTGCACCAGCTGCTCACGCGCGTCGATGTCGCGGGCATCTCCGGCATCCAGGGTGTCGAGTGGGATGCGGTCGAGCTGCCGTCGCAGTTCATGGAGAACTTCTGCTGGGAATGGGACGTCGTGCAGCACATGGCGCGCCACGTCGACACCGGTGCCGGGTTGCCGCGCGCGCTGTTCGACAAGATGACCGCCGCCAAGAACTTCATGAGCGGCATGGCCACGATGCGCCAGGTCGAGCTCGGCCTCTTCGACATGTTGCTGCACGCGCGCGCCGCGCAGGACTCGGCGGCGCCGCAGGCCACGCTCGACGCGGTGCGCAAGGAAGTCGCCGTCGCGAAGCACGCGTCGTACGATCGCATGATGCAATCATTCGGCCACGTGTTCGCTGGCGGCTACGCGGCCGGCTATTACAGCTACAAGTGGGCGGAGGTGCTCTCAGCCGATGCCTTCAGCCTGTTCGAGGAACAGGGCGTGCTGTCGCCGGATGCCGGTGCGCGGTTCCGCGACGAAGTGCTGGCGCGCGGCGGCAGCCGGCCCGCGCTGGAGTCGTTTGTCGCCTTCCGCGGCCGCCCGCCGGAGTTGGACGCCCTGCTGCGTCACCACGGCATGGTCGCGACCGCGTAGGATGACGTTGGCAGCCTTACGTTTGCCCAGGGGGCTGCCGGCCGGTCATGGCGCCATGGCTATGACTTCGGCATAATGGCAGGTTCATTGCCAAGCCTCGAGGAGGCCCCATGCTTAAGTCAGCTTTGCGCTGGATGCTCGGGATCGCCGCCATCGCCATGGTCGGGCAGGTCGCCGCCCAGGCCGCGCAGGTCTATCGCTACACTGATGCCGACGGCAAGGTTGTGTATTCGGACCGCGCGCCGCCGCCCAACGCCAAGGGCGTCCAGACCAAACGTCTCGGGGGCAATTTCATCGAGACCAGCGAGCCCAGCATCGCGGCCCAGCAGGCTTCCGAGAAGTATCCGGTCACGCTCTTCACCTTCGATTGCGGCGAGGTTTGCCAGAACGCCGAGTCGTTGCTCAACAAGCGCGGCGTGCCTTTCTCGATCGTCAACGTGCAAAGCGACGAGGCGGGGCGCGCGCGCCTGCAGGCACTGACCAACGACGACAAGGCGCCGGTGCTGGCCGTGGGCGACCAGCTGATCGTCAAGGGCTTCAATGAGCCGCGCTGGCAATCCACACTCGACCAGGCGGGTTACCCGAAGACACCCCCCGCGCGCCGCGCTGCACCCCAGGTACGGCCCGTGGACTCCAATGCCACGCCGCCACCGCCAGCCGCCGCCGATGGCACGCGTTCGCTCGCTCCGCCCGCCAAAGGCGGAGATTACCCCAAGCAGTAACCCGCGTTACCCTTCACCCCGGTACCCGTCGCGAAGCGTTGGCGACGGGTCTTTGTGCGCCCACCGCCATGATCATCAGTGCCTGGAATGTCAATTCCCTCAACGTGAGGCTGCCGCGCCTGCTCGACTGGCTCGCGACCGCGCGCCCCGATGTCGTGTGTCTGCAGGAAACCAAGCTTGAGGACCACAAGTTTCCGGTCGCCGATCTTGCGACCGCCGGTTATGCCGCGCATTACATCGGTCAAAAAACGTACAACGGCGTGGCCATTCTCGTCCGCCACACGCACGATGTGCGCGACGTCGCCTTCGGCATTCCTGGACTCGAAGATCCGCAAAAACGTGTGATCGCCGCGACGGTGGCCGGCATCCGCATCATCGGTGTCTACGTGCCGAACGGACAGGCGCTCGATTCGGACAAGTACCCGTACAAGCTCGCGTGGCTGAAGGCGCTCGCCGCGATGCTGCAGGTGGAGCTGGCGGCGCATCCGCAACTCGCGGTGCTCGGCGATTTCAACGTGGCGCCCGAGGACCGGGATGTGCACGATCCTGCTGCGTGGGTCGGCCAGGTGCTGGTGTCACCACCCGAACGCGCAGCGCTGCAGGTGCTGCTCGACGCCGGCCTCACCGACAGCTTCCGGCTGTTCGACCAGCCACCGAACACCTTCTCGTGGTGGGATTACCGGATGCTGGCATTCCCCAAGAACCGCGGCCTGCGCATCGACCTGATCCTGCTGTCGCCGGCACTGGCGGCGCGCTGCACCGGGAGCCGCATCGACCGCAATGTGCGCAAGGGGGAGAAGCCCTCCGATCACGCCCCGGTACTGGTGGATCTGCGCGAGCCATAGCATCGACGGGGACCAAGGCCGCTGCCAGCGGCAGCGGCCATGATCCCCGGGACCACTGGACGTTTTTTCACCGTACGTCTTCCTCCGCCTTCCATGGTTTTCGCCTCCCCGATATTTCTCTTCCTGTTCCTGCCGCTGACGCTGGCGGCGTATTTCGTCGTGCCGCGCGGATGGCGCAACGGCGTGCTGCTGGTGGCAAGCCTCGTGTTCTACGCGTGGGGCGAGGCGCCGTACCTGCTGCTGGTCCTGGGGTCGGTGGCGTTCAACTACGTGCTGGGTGGCGCGATCGGCCGCGCCCCATCGCCGACGCGCCGCCGCGGCTGGTTGGCGGTGGCCATCACCGGCAATCTCACGTTGCTGGCGATTTTCAAATATGCCAACTTCGCGGTCGCCAATGTCAATGCGCTGGCCCCGGTGCTGGCGATCACGCCCTTGGCCGTAGCCGCGATTCCGTTGCCGCTCGGCATTTCCTTCTTCACGTTTCACGCGATTTCGTATGTGGTCGACGTCTACAAGCGCAACGCGGAGGCCGAGCGCAACGTTCCGCGCTTCGCGCTCTACATCCTGCTCTTTCCGCAGCTGATCGCCGGACCGATCATCCGCTGGCGCGACATCGCGGCGCAGCTGCGCTCGCGTCCCCAGCGGCTGGCCGATTTCAGCGTGGGGGTGCGCCGCTTCGTGCTGGGCCTCGGCAAGAAGGTGCTGATCGCCAATACGCTGGGGCAGGTCGCGGACCGTATCTTCGCGCTGCCGGCCTCCGATCTCACCACGCCGCTCGCCTGGCTCGGTCTTGCCTGCTACACGCTGCAGATCTACTTCGATTTCTCGGGCTATTCCGACATGGCCATCGGCCTGATGCGGATGTTCGGCTTCCGCATCCTCGAGAACTTCAATTACCCGTACATCTCGCGCAGCGTCCGTGAATTCTGGCGGCGCTGGCACATCTCGCTGTCGAACTGGTTCCGCGACTATCTCTACATCCCGCTCGGCGGCAACCGGCGCGGCGAGCGGCGCGCCTACGGCAACCTGGTGCTGGTATTCGTGCTGTGCGGACTCTGGCATGGTGCTAGCTGGCCTTTCGTGCTGTGGGGCGCGTGGCACGGACTCTTTCTCGTCATCGAACGCGCATGGCTCGACCGCGCGCTGGCGCGCGTGGGCCTGCTGGCGCATGCTTACGCGCTGCTGGCCGTGATGGGCGGCTGGGTGCTGTTCCGCTGCGAGACGTTGACGCAGGCGGGCACGTGGTACGCCGCGCTCGCCGGGTTTGCGCAGGGTGATCCGCTGCGGCATCCGCTCGCGGAATTCCTCGATCCGCTGGTGGCGCTGACGCTGCTCGTCGGCGTGATCTTCGCAACCCCCGTGGCGCGGGCGATCGGCCGCTGGCGCGATCGCGTGTCGGCTGGGAGCGGTTTCATCGGTCGCGGTACATTGGCGGCAGACATCAGCTGGACCGTCGTCGTCTACGTCGCCGCATCCGCGATGTTGGCGGCTGGCACCTACAATCCGTTCATCTACTTCCGGTTCTGATGACGCCGATCGATTCACTGTCGCTGCCCCCGGTGCCGCCACCCGCGCCGGCCGATCATCCTTGGCGCGATGTCGCGATGGCGGCACTCTTCGCGCTCGGCATCGCGTTGCCGGGGTTGGCACTGGTATCCACCTGGAAGGCCACCACCACCCGCTTCGAGAATCGCGCGATGGCGCCGTGGCCGGCACCGGAATTCGCACGCAGTTTCGCGCCGGCCTTCGAGCACGCGTTCGCCGATCGCTTCGGCGGCCGCGATTTCCTCGTGCGGCTGCATCACGGGTCGCTGCTGCGCACCTTCGGCGTCTCGGCGCTGCGCACCGTGATGCCGGGCACCGACGGCTGGTTCTACTGGCTGGGCGAGGATGGCCAATCGCTCGCGCGCCACCATCGCGGCACAGCGGAGTTCGCGCAGCGCGACGTCGACGCCACCGTGGCGGAGTTCCGACGCCGCCGCGACTGGCTTGCATCACTTGGCATCGCCTATGTCGTCGTCGTGGTCCCGGAGAAATTCACGATCTACCCGGAGCACCTGCCCGCGTGGGTCGCGCGCAGCAGCGCGCCCTCGCCGTTCGATCGCGTCCGCGATGCGATCGCGCGTGATGGCCGCGTCAACTTCGTCGACCTGCGCCCCGCCTTGCGCGACGCCAAGTCCCGCGAGCGCGTTTACTTCAAGACCGACTCGCACTGGAATTTCAATGGCGCGGTGGTGGGCTACGAAGCGCTGATGCGCGCGGTCATGCAGGCCCTGCCGGCTGGCGCGCTGAGCGCAATCGCACCGGCGCCGCGACCGGCGTACGTTCCCGGCGTCGATTACTACCGCGGCGACCTCGTGCAGATGCTGGGGCTGCCGTCTCGCGTCCGCGAGGACGACGTCGCGCCGCTAGGCAAGGTGCTGGGCGACACGACCGGCCGCTGCGCGCGCCGCATCGACAAGGGCGAGTTCCCTGGCTTCGAGTACTTCGCGTGCGACCGGCCCGGGTTGCCCCGCGCGGTGATCCTGCGCGATTCGATGGCGATCCCGCTGATACCGCTGCTGTCGGAGAACTTCCGCCGCGTTGTGTATGTGTCGAGCCGCAAGCTCGATCGCGCACTGATCGAGCGCGAGAAACCCGACATCGTGATCGAGGAACTGGTCGAGCGTTCGTTGCACGCGCCGGGCGCGCTGCCGATGGATCGCTAGCGCAGCGAAGCCGCTTGCCCCCCCCTGTAGGCGAGGCTTCAGCCTCGCCTACAGGCTGACGACATACCCGCGAGGCTTAAAGCCTCGCCTACAGCTTCGCCTACAGTGCGCCGCAATTGCCGACTTATCCGCGCATCCCCTTGCGCAGCTCGGGCTCCATGCCGAGTTCCTGGATCTTGCGGGTGAGCGTATTGCGGCCCCAGCCGAGCCAGGCCGCCGCTTCCATCCGGTGGCCGCCGGTATGCGCCAGCGCCCGTCGGATCAGCGTCTTCTCGAATTCCTGCTCGAGG
>Ga0163150_10002665_pt1 | contig 26782 bp, 14 predicted proteins | sample OliLakLV19P2IB_FD_148628 | JGI IMG/M metagenome (GOLD analysis project Ga0163150, IMG submission 148628) | Freshwater microbial mat bacterial communities from Lake Vanda, McMurdo Dry Valleys, Antarctica - Oligotrophic Lake LV.19.P2.IB | ecosystem: Environmental > Aquatic > Freshwater > Lake >...
CACCACCACCGTAGCCACCACCACCACCAGCCCCTGAGCCTTCAGTCCCGCCGGAATTACTATCAGCGCCACCAGCGCCACCACCGGTAGTAGTGCCACCAGCTACCGCTGATGTTCCCGCACCAGCATTTCGGCCAGTACCACCAGCTCCAGGAGCTCCATCGTATGATTCTCCATCAACACCGACGCTTGTTATGGCACCACCGGCACCACCTCGGTAACCTTTACCAGTAGTATGAATACTCGATGAGGTAGAGCCTGTAACTTGGCCAAGAGCTCGCAAGGCAACGATACCTGATAATCGTCCCGCCGTGCCTGTGGGAGCGGTGCTGAGCGCATCCCAAGCTGAAGCAGTAATAATAGAAGAGGTACCTAACGTGATGTTTGCATAATTAGGAACACGTTGAAGCACAACTTTTTGATTGGCGGCAGTAGTACCATCATATGAGTTTAAAAGAGATGTAGTAAAGGTAACTGTTTTGGCACCACTATTTACAGAACTGACTGCTAAAAATTCATAATTTCCAACATCGGCATTATCACCACTCGTTCCCTGAATGCTGATGATCAACACTTCATCGCCAGAGGCGATGCCATTGGGAGTGTCATTGAGAGTGATGGTAGAGCCGGTGGCGGTTGAGGCATCTACCCGGTAAGCGACACCATCAGCATAGCTTCGACCACCCGAGGTATCTGTATTAATGTTAAAAGTAGTTGAGTTAGAAACAGCTAAATCACCATCAACCCCATCACCCATTTCGATAGGTACTTGGGCTGTGCCGGTATCAATTTCTTTCCACTTACTATTGGTCGAGTCATATACCCAGCCGGTTGCCAAAAGATCATTGGTTGCTTGATTATGCTGAACCTCGATATAGCTACCATTTGCAATATTAGCACTGGTAGAGGCATAGATGCTGGCACCCACATCGATCCAAGAACTACCATCAAATACTTTCACCTTATTATCATCACTGTCATACGCCAAATATCCTTCGCCACCGCCACTGATATTGGTGAGACTAGTATTTTGAGGTAATTTGAAACCCTGAATAGCTGAACTACCATGGGTGATGGCACTCAGATCGAGCAAGGTTCCACTGCTCATCACTAGATTATCGGAGAACGTAATTCCCGTTGAGCCGGTGGTAGCCAAGGTCAGATTGCCGCTACTATTAACTGTAAGAGACGCATAGTTAGAAGCATCATAGCCAAGTCGGAGTTGTTCAGTGGTGGCGAGGGAGTGTAAGCGAGCGGCTGGGGCAGTAGTCCCAATTCCGACATCACCGGCAACCGCCATAGAGGTGCCCGATGCCGCAGGATCGAGGAAGTAACTATTGTTAGCAATGTCAGTAAGCTTTTGACCATAGACTGTGCCATCGGTGGCTACTCGGAAGCGACTCACCCCAGATGCTGATGCAGCAATGATATCTTGATTGCCTGTTTCATTGAAAATTGCCAGGGCTTTACCGGTGACTTTGCCCTCAACATGCAGCAGACCGTCAGGAGCACTTTGACCGATCCCCACATTGCCGTTGGCCAGAATCGTGAAGTACTCGGTTAAGCCAGCGTCCCCACCAGGGGAGAGCTGAATGCCGAAGCTTTCGCCGTTCATGACTTTAATCTTAGGCGTGGTGCCGGTGAACGCTAAGTTGCCTGAGCTACTAGCGTTGCCACTGACTCCATCAACAAAGAACTTAGCACTGCTGGTAGCTGTACCGCCAATAGATAGGCTGTACGAGGAAATCGAAGGGGATAGCACACCACTATTTAACTGCCAATACTGCGCACTACCACAAGTCCCCCAAGTTGGCGATCCACCACCTGCTGACTGTAAACACTGCCCACCGGTGCCGGCGGCGGTTTGAGCTACCACGCCTGAGCCATTTGCATAGAGAAGACCCCCATCTGTGTTCAACGAGGGGATAGTAACACTGCCGTTAATAGTTAATGCACCGCTGCTGAGTGAGAGTAGGTCTGTGTCAGTAGTCAGGCCAATCGTGGTGCCATCAAAGTTAAGCGAATCGACGGTGAACACCCCCGCAGTCGTGAAAGTAGCAAAGGGATTATTTCCCGGATTCATGACAATATTGCCCGTGGTGGTATTGCCCAGAGTTAATGATTGGTTAGCAGTGGTTGCCACTGTTCCAGTGGCAGTCAGGTAGGCAGCGCCAGCTGTACCAGCTGAGACAGAAGCAGTGGGTGTGCCGGAATTGACGTTCAAAACAGCAAACTTAGCTGAGCTGCTGGCTTGACCACCGACCAAGAAATCAACGGTGGAGTTCTTAGCGAACACTGCGCCATTTGCTTGATTCCAGAAGATAGAAGCAGCAGCAGCAACACCACAGTCCGACCAGCTGGGAGCACTGGAGCCACCTGAAAGTAAACAATTACCTGAGCTGCCAGCAGCTAAAATCTCCAAAGAGTCAGCATCCGAGTACGCAATGCCCCCCGGAACTGCCGTCAAGTTTTTATTGGTACCGCCGTTTGCCAGGGGCAAGACGCCGGTGACGTCACTGGAGAGGTTGACAGAATTACCCCCTGATAGGACGCCGCTGGTAGCTTTAACAATGCCATCACTTAAGCCAGAAAAGGTGATAGTCCCAGACGAAGTAATACCGGTTGCGGCTGCGATAGCGCCTGAGCTATTAATTTGAAATTGTGAGGTGGAGCCGACGGAAAACTTAGAGGTAGGGGCAGTGGTTCCCACACCAACGTTGCCGCCTGCAGGGTTGAGAAGCAACGATCGGTTTAAGGTGGTGGCGATGGTGCCGTCACCAGTCATTGATAATCCGTAGCCAGCTACCGATCCAGCGATAGTGGCGGTTGGGGTACCGGAGTTGACATTCAGAACCGCGAATTTGGCTGAGGCGGTAGCATTGCTGCCGATCAGGAGGTCAGTGGTGTCATTGACTGGGGATAAAGCGCCATTACTGAATCTCCAAGCTCCCGGTAGCCCTCCTGTTCCACAGGCGCCCCAGGTGGGAGCCCCACCACCTGCAGACAGTAAACACTGGGAGGCAGACCCGACAGCAGTTTGTGCCAAAACGCCAGAACCATTGGTGTAGAGGAGGCCTCCGTTGGCGGTAAATGTTGAAAAGGTGATCGTGCCAGAAGCACTCAAGGTAGTAACATCTGAAACGGCTCCAGCATTGATATCAACGCCATTGATGGTTTCATTGGTTGGGCCAGTGATTGGTCCGCTGACATTCAAGCCATCAGCTATGCTGACGAAGTTTGAGGTCGAGGTGAGAGTTAAATCGCCGGTCACATCGTCAATGGTGTGAGCGACGCCATCAATAGAAGCGATGATCCCCGAGGAGTTTACCTGAAACTGCGAGGAGGAGCCGACTGAAAGGAGAGAAGCTGGGGTAGTTGTCCCAATCCCAACATTCCCAGTCCCATTGGGGTTGATCAAGACATTTCCCGTCGTGTTGTAGGTTGATGAGTTGCCGATGGTTAAAGACTGTCGTCGAGTGGTACTGAGTGAGCCATCCGCTGTCATGTACATACCGTTGCCACTGACACCGGAAGAAACGGAGGCAGTTGGTGTACCAGAGTTCACATTCAGAACCGCAAACTTAGCTGAAGCTGAGGCATTTGAACCCACTAATAAATCCGTGGTGTCATTTACTGGGGATAAAGCCCCATTAGCGATCCTCCAGTAATTTGTACTCGATCCACAAGCACCCCACGTAGGAGAACCACCACCGGCAGATTGGAGACACTCACTCGCTGAACCCGTGGTGGTTTGAGCAACTACGCCTGAGCCGTTGGTGTACAGCAGACCACCATTGGTGCTTAAACTAGAGAAGGTGATCGTCCCAGACGAAGTTATCCCGGTAGCAGCGGCAATTGCGCCGGAAGTATTGACTTGGAACTGAGAGGTTGAGCCCACACTCAATGGCGCAGAAGGATTTGAGGTGCCAATCCCCAGATATCCAGCCTCGTCAAAGGTACTGAGAACGGTACCCGCACTGTTACGAATGCTGAGAATATCTGCCGTGCCGCTTGGTCCGCCTCTCAAGGTCAAGGCAGTGCCACCGGCGTAGGTGGCTGAGAGTGTAGCACCAGGAGCGTAGAGGTAGTCTCGAATGATGGTGCCGCCGGTGCCATCAGCATCAAGGATGATGTTGCCATTGCTGCCTGGTGTAGTCTGGAGCTGGAGATTTTGGCCTTCAATCACAAATGTGCCAGAAATAGACCGAATCCCAGGTGAATTTTCCCCGAGTACTACGTCACCACCGCCATCCATGAACAAGAGCGTGTTGACGGTAGCTGCTCCGGTGGCGGAGATGGGATAGCCTTGGACAGTCTCAGAGTTAAGGGCGTACGCCACACTCCGAATGGCCTGGCGAGGTGAGAGAGTTTCAGCTGCAACAGCCACTTGCAACCAGACATTGGCATTTTCGGTAAAGACATTACTTGAGATTTCAGCTCCACAGTCGTCTCCCAAACCCGAAGCAAAGATGCCATCCTGATCAGGTGTGACACTACAAGTACCCGAATCCCAAAGTAAAGTGCCCCCTGAAGTGGAGGGACCGGAGTCATACAGCTTAAAGGTCATGTTGGTGGCAGTGGTAATCGGGTTTTGGGCGGTATCGGTTAAACGACCTTGAAACGACAGGACTCGATTGGGTCTGACCGGGGCACTAGGGAAGGCCAGAGGACTAGAGATATTTCTAAACAGCTGCTGATACCCAAACACCCCGAGGCCGAGGAAGCCGATCAACAGGATGGCCATCGTAACATAGGGGAGCAACCAGGCTTGGCCTTGGCGCCGAACCTGATTACTGACGCGGTCCATCTGGGCTTTTAACTGGGCTCGCTGTTCTTGCAGTCGCAGACCGAGACTCATTCTCTCTGGGGAGACCGGAATTCGAGGCAGAGTTGTCACTGGTGCCGGTATAGCAGCAGCGATTTTAGAAGACAGGCTAGGTGTAGGGCTCAAAAACGCCGGTAGCTCTGGTGAGGCAGTGCTTGCCCCAGAGGTGATTCCGACCATTTCATCTGCCAGGCCAGGGTGACTCAACCAGTGAAACTCTTTACCGACCAAGCCCTGCTTAATGCACCAGAGACCGAACTGACAAATACTGACTACCTTTCGCCTCACACTTGAGTTCTGAAGCCCTTTTTGAAGCTGTGACCTGGCGAAACGCAGTAACTGGGAACGGGTTAATAACTCCTGCAAGGTAGAAACACGAATAAACTCATGAAATTGGGTGATATCAGAGCGATAATTGCGAACGGTAGAGTCTGAGCAGTCCTCAGCCCTGAGTGCTAAAAGGTACTGGTTAAGAGCAAACTCTATCTGGGATGGTGCAAACTTGGCCATAAACCGGCTTATAGCATTTACCACGCTAGGATCAGCGGGGTGTGAGCTGACAAACCGTGTCCAGCCAGCTTCGGACCACTGGCCTGCCCCTGATTTAGCCAAGTAGCTCTGAGCCAGCGTGACTGCCTGCAGCTGTTGTTGCGTAGAAAGACCGAGCTGAGTCAAGTATTTCTCGAGTTCACTCAGTAAGCTGGTGCGATAGTTGCTGCTGTTATTGACAGGGGAGACGTGGTTGCCCTCGAGTTGAGGATTGCTTAACCAGTTAAAGTCACCTGAGGCAACGCCCTCTCGGAGAGCCCAGAGGCCGAACTGAGTGATACTCGCCAACTTTCGCTTCACGCTTGAGGACAAGAGGCCTTTTTGCTCTTCGTGTCGCATAAATCTAGTGATTTGGGCTTTTGTCAGGAGCTGGCTGAGCTCATTTGTCTGGGCAAATTGGCAAAATTGGGTGATATCAGAGCGATAATTGCGAATGGTAGAGTCTGAGCAGCCTTCGGCTTTGAGTGCTAATAAATAGCGATGAAGTGAGAAGCCGATCTGGGAAGGCGGATAGCGGTGAATGAAACGCAAGAAGATGCTGAGGTTTTCTGCCGAGATTTGAGGGTGTTGTTCAGCATATGCCAGGATTTCCTCCTGAGACCAGGCTTGTAGGTCCTTTTTCGCCTCTAAAAAGCCTTGGATGTAGCTCAAGAGCTGCTGCTTTTGATCACTAGGCAGCCTAAAACCGTCCACAAACGTCGAAAAGGTGACTAAAATGCTGGAACGGTAAGCAGCGAGGGCGGGCATAGGGCAGTATTATTTATTCTTGAATGAAAAATCCAGCTTGGTAACTGGATTTGGGTGGGCCTTTAATTTTGGGTGTCTAACCAGATTGATTAGACATTAGATGTTCGTACATATGAAAGTGTAGATACCTGGACTGAGCAGATCAAGATGCAATATCTTGAGGAAACTATCTGGAAAAATTGGGGGCACGCAGTGTCTGTAGTTTGCCCGAACTAAACACAAACATACTATACCAATCATCTCTACTTTCACGCATTTTCATTCCTATCAAAAGTAATCAATAAATATCAGATGGCTTGTTTTGCCGATCAACACCCCAAACAAGGGCGGAATAGGGGCGTTTTTTCACTCTTTCAATACCATTGTTAATTTGCTTAAATGAGCATGTGTACGTGAAGCTAAAATAAATATTTCAGCTTAGTAGAAGCCTTATCTTGAGTAAAACTGAGAGTTACCCACTTTGAAGATGTAAAAAGGGGATAAAACCATGATTCGGGTGGAAAAAGTGGATAACTTTCGGGCGAAATAGAGCACTTTGCGGCATTAATAATATAGGTAAATTTGCAAATATATATTATAAAAGAATGATATATCAATCCTTTAATACTAGATCTTCTCTTTGAATACCTATCTGATGAAAACTACCTCCAAGAAACTGCTCTTTTTTCTAACGAGACCACTTCAGCGTGAGTTATTGCTTCTACCGGGGTCACACCTGAGGGGGCTCGTTCCTGAGCTCTCAGACGCAGGCTTTCGATCTCTGGTGGCCCTCCTAAAACGACAGCACCTCTTGATATCCGAGACTGTGGGCTCAAAAAAGCTGGTGCGAATTTCCGATGCTGGCATTCATGCTTTAAGCCGAGAACTGCCGGTTTTGGAGTTTACATTGAGTCCATGGCAAGGGAAGTGGTCCTGTCTAGTATTTACTGTGGCTCCAGCTAGTGATCTCCAGTTCAGATTCTTACGTGAGACGCTGATTAAGAAGCGTGCCATCCCCATTAGCCGAGGAGTTTACCTGTATCCAGGAGAGTTTCCAGACTCAATCTTAACCGAATGTCGGGATCGCTATCGCACCAGCGCGACCATCTTTTCTATAGCTGATTGGGTGCTGGGAGACGACCGCCAACTTATTATTGAAAAATATTCGTTATTGGATGTGGCTCAGACCTACTCTGGTATTAGCAATGAGATTGATCGACTGATAAGCAAAGAAAAACGCTATGAAGCTATGAGCGATCAGCAAAAAAAGCACTTTCATTCGCTATTTGATCGTATCTATGCCACCGCTGAAGAGGATACTGGCCTGCTCACATACTATTTTCCTCAGGTTTCAACGGCTTGGAGCCTTCTTTCCAGATTACAGACCGCCATCCAATAGTAATTTCGCTCACATTCCATTTTTGTAGGCGAAACTAAGGCGAACTAGTGTTTTCCAGGTGTGGAAATGAAGTTATGCCTCTTTCTTCACTAAAAGTTTCGGGTATGCCATTATCAGAAAATTCTAAAATCAGTTTGATCTAGTTAATGAATGTAATATGGTCATTCTCATGGCTGCGTTAATTAAGTTACCAGAGATTGCAGTAATAAATCTGTAATAAAGCGGTAATAGATATTTTCAGTTCCTGACAATAATTTTACCCATTTTAAAACTGAATATCGCAATTATCTTTTTATTCGGTTCATGCACGTCTATAGTATTTAGAGATCGCAAACGCTATAACTCCTGGTTATTTGGTCCGCATTCAATAAAAGATATAGGACTCTCTTATTTAGAATCTTTGGTAGCCAATCGGATGGTGAGTGAGTACTACGTGGGAAAACACAGTCCGGTCAAAGAGCCCTTAGTGGGTCAGACAGGGATGGGGTCACAGTAACTGGTTAAGGTTAGGAAGGATGAGATCACGGTCTTTCGTTCAGTCCTTGTTACCTTTCCGGAGCGACCAATGTGGTTGTTTCTTCTGATGAGATAGGCCACTGAAAGGTGAGCGGAATCTATGTTTGCCGCGCTTTATGGAAGGAGTTGGACAGAGATCCAGCTTCGGTGAACAGTACGAACGGCTTTAGGGCTCCGGGCGCCAGTGCGCCAGGGCTACAAGGCTCCTGGGCCAGGCTCAAAACTCCTAAGCCTTAAATAGCTCTTGGTAGATCTGTTCTAAACGAGTCAGCGTAGCCACCAGGTGATAGTTCTTCTGAGTGGCATCGATCTCAAATAAACTCAGCGGTGAGCCGTCTGGGGCCCAGACATAGCCCTGCTTATTGAGAGAGAGTTGATAGACGGCTGGCTTGCCAAAGAACCGGAAAACGCCGTTTTCATCGCTCAAAAGCACCGATGTCAGTTGGTTAGTGGCAACTTCAGTTAACCTGACCACCACATTTGACTGAAGTTCGCCTAAGTCATTGATAATCACACCCGAAACCGTGGGTACTCTAAACCAGCCAGTTACCCGAATCCCGACTATAAAGCAGTAGATAACAAAAACTGCAGTGTTCCAGACACTAGGAAAAACGATGGCTAAAATGCCCGAAATGACGAATAGAGGCAAGGCAATCGGGATAGGGTGCCGATTTAGCTGGGCTAGCCACATCCGGAGGCGGGTTCTCCAGGTTGAGTGACGGAGCTCATTTAAAGGGTCAACCGGAATTAAGAATAAGGGCTGTATTTTTTCATCAATCTGGAATAACTCACCCTTATAGAAATCTCCGACTGAGAGGTGACCCGGACGGTCTTTGCGGGTGGGGTAGTGATAGTCTTGATGGCTGACCGTAATCTGGTACTCACCATCAGGTAAGTTCATGCCTTTATAAATGCCATGGACATCGCTGACCACGGTTTCATAGAGCGGTGTTTCTCTCTGGTCAGTGCTTTTAACAGTCAAGAGTGCGAAAGCCACCCCTTCATTGGTTTCAGAGTTAAAGACCAAACCTTGCGGCTTGCCTTTGGGTAGGATCCCCAGAGATTGAAGGACTTTTAGCAGTAAATCAAATGAAAACTGCCAACCAAACTGGGTAGCTACAGACACAATAGTTGCTAGCGGGATCAGACCACTCACGATCAAGGCTGAGATGGGCAAGGCACGGTTGATTGAGTCCTGTAGCCCTGGAGGGAGCGACGAAATAGTTTGTTGGAGGGGACTGGGCAGCAGCCCATAGACTTCTTTGGCGATGTTGATGACCGTTTCTCTGACCGGTGTCACCGGAATCTCGATCCCCGGTGTCGGGGTAGGAGTCGCGTCCGGATCTGGGGTGACACCCGGAGTGGGCGACGCCGGAGGAAACACAATCACATCCTGTAAGATAATAAACTCCACGCCCGTGATGACACTGACATGGCCGGCTGGATCAGTAATGATGAAATCTAACGTCATCACCACATTCCGAGGTAGTACGCCTAGCTGCAAGCTCCAGTTACCACCCGAGTCAATAAGTACCGTGAAGAACTGGCTGGCTTCTCCGGGGATGGTCAAAGTTACCGCTACGGAGCTATTGGCTTCACCATTGGCAACGATCAGCGGCTCGTTGGCGGTTAACTCTAAGGGCGAGGTTGGAATAGTACTGGCGTCCTGGGCTGAGATGGTGACGGTCGCCGTTCCTATCTGAGTCACGACAAAGTTAGGAGCCAAGGTATCCAGGGTGAAAGTCCAGGTCGCTGAGTCCATACTCAGTCCCATGACATCATACGCCCGTACTTTCCAGGTATGAACACCATTAGAAATCGAGTTGAGTACCGTCAGGCTGTATTGATTGGTAGAGGGTTCGAAATCAAGAATGTACTCACTATTACTGGTGTCATTCAAGGGAATGTTGTCAAACAACAGGACGCCATCGAGATACAGCTGATAGTGATCCATTTCCCGATCATCGCTCGAGGCTTCCCAGACAAAGGTCGGGGTAGAAGTAGTGACATATGAGTTATTGGGCGGTGAAATCAGAATTGGGGGCGATGGTGGCAGATTATCTGGAACGGTAGCTGAAACCACATCATTTCTGTCTTTGGGATTGGTGGTGATTGTTTCGTCATCATCAACCCCGCCCTCTTGGGCGAAAATGGGGGAGAACGAAACCGAGCAAACAGTAGCTACTAGAAGGAGTGCGATGCCAACGCGATGGAGCAGTGATCTGGGTTCAAGCACAGTTTATTTATCGAATTTCTTTAACTTTTCTTGTTCCATATCTTGTAGTTTCTGCTCTAGCATCTCGATTTTAGCCTGCTCGTTGGTGGAGCGGTGAATCAGGTGGCGGCGAATCAGGATGATGACAGCTAAGATAGTCAGAATGATCACACCGGCAGCAATCACGAGCTTGTAGGGAATCAACCAGAACTGGTCACTGGCCATCACGATTTGACCCTGTTGGCCAAAACTCATGGTCAGTTTGGCGTTGTAGAGACCGATTCCCCAGACACGATCCCATTGGCCATCATATTTTCTCGACATCAAAGGGAAAACATTCTTGTCCTCAACATTGATGGTGTCTACTTTGCGGCCAAATAGATTGAAAATATCGACTGTGACTCGAGGCTTGATGTGGATATCGGACATATTTTCCACTGAGAAATTAAATGGCACAGGCCCATACTCGCTGAAATTCTGGAACTGAAAGTTCCGGACAAAGGCTTCCTCATTAATCGGTCCATCGACGAAGAAGTAGACTAAGGTACCGACGCGTTGAGCTACTCGAGCAGCTGAAGCTTGAGCGACGGCTTCAGCAGATCCACCGACAGGGATGGAGGCAATGCTTGGCTCGTGTAAGACCATGGCATAGTGTCCACCTGGTAAAGCGTCGTCTGGTACAGAAATTAAGATAGTCACGTTTTGGGTAGTGTTAGCCGGAATTGTTTGACGTTCTGGAGATAAAGTGACCCAGTCAGCCAAGCTCCACCGATTTGAGGTTTCATCACTGACAGGAATCGGGGTGATGCCGTCTTCGCCCACAATGAAATCTTGGGCAAAAGAGTTAATCGTAATGGGGCTGTCGGAACTGTTGCGGACTCTGATAGTGTTTTGAATTGTTTCACCCGGTTTAGCTTTCAGGTCTCGGTCATCACCTAATCGAGGGGGGATAGCTGAAAGAGTGATGCTGTCATCGGGAACTTCCATTTCTGGCTCGTCGGCAGGTGCTGAGACCGGGGCTAACTCAGAAGCAGGCTGGGAGATGACTTCACCGCTTTCTGTTGTGGGTGTAGTCTGAGCCCAGACACGAGGAATCATGAACTGACTGACTGAACTGATAGCGACGAACCCACCTAAAGCGGCAAGTTTGATGGAGGTAAGCTGGGCAGTTTTCATAGGCTTCCTAATCAGTCTTAAAAGGTTGCAGTTGCGTTATAAGTGATGTAATTTTCGTAGTTCCCTGCGGCGGTGGTGGTGCCAGCAATAATTCGGTAGCAGACAAAGATGTTATGGTTGTCTGAGGGGCCAGTTGAGCTAAAGATACTCACTGGTGAGTCACCAGCCTCGCTATCGGCAAACTGACGGGATGAGAAGGTCCGAGCACTCTCATTGTAAGCAAAAGCTTCAGTGGTCGTAGTGTTTGGATCCTGGAGCGAGTAGGCAAAGCCCTTGTTGGTGGTGTTGGTCCACTCGTCACTAGTGCCGTTAGCCATCGTGCCGTTGTTCCCACGGGCATCAGCAATACAACTGGTGTTACTACTGATGGTGGGATCACCAGCACAAGCAGCACCATCTCTGCCCAGTTGATCATTCTCGATCGCAGTAACGGCAAAGCCGCCGACAGCATTCGTGGAAACATTCATTGATTGAGCCGCGTTACTAAAAGCTGAGATCGAAATTTCTCCAAAAGGCACAGAAGCTGGAGTGGTAGTAACGCCGGTGGTGGCTCCACAGGCTGTGGCTCCACTCGCGATGCCGAGGATTTGAAATGTTATCTGGGGAGGAACTGAAGCAGTGACTTTGACAGCTTCGATGACGCCGATGTTAACGGTGGTGTTGTCAATGGTGTTGAATGAGCTATTTAAGTGCTGAATAATCACTCCATAGGTGTCGGCAGTGCCGGTAGTATGACTGGCCTTGGGAGCTGGGTTAATTAAGTTAGCAATGATGATGGGGCCATTGGGTGCATCATCAAAGTCTGTGGTAATAGCTCCAGTACCTGAGTAAGCACACTCAAAGACGTGGTAATCAGTCGCCCCGACCGTAATAGCTGAGGCGGTCGCTGTTCCGGTCACAAAGTCATAGGTGGTGGTGGCTGGAGTCGGACAGGTAACGGTTGGAGCGGTGGTTGCAAAGTCAAAGAAGCCACCATCAGGAATGCCATCGGCTGAGGCAGTGTCACTTGCTAAGGCCGGAACCAAAACTCGGAAACGACCATTCGCAATCGCGTTGGCGGTAGTGAAACGGACGGTTAAGTTGGCGGATGACGTAGCAATCACGTCATCCCCAGTATCAGCATCTCCCGCAGCTAAAGCACTCGTTATAGAAAATGTCGAAAGTGAGCTGGTACTTGCCAGGGGGTAACTGCCTAAACTACCACCCTCACCAATCAACAGGGTATCACCCTGAACCAGTTGGGCTGATGAAGTGGAAGGATATGCGTTGGCGGTGGTGTTGATGATTACTTGAGTTGAAAGAGCGGCGTTGCCCGCAGCTAAAGCACCTCGGAACGAGGGTCGAGGATTGGAAGAGGTGACTGAAACAGTGGTTAAACTAGCGGCTTGGTATTTATGGTTGATCTTGGTGATCATGGCGACGCCAAAAAAGATCACCAGCAAAAGCGGAATTAAGATAATTTTTTGGGAAGTTTTGGGAGCTGTGTGTGAAGTCATGGCAAACAAATGGCACTCCCAAAAAAACAGGAGTAGTAATACGTTACAAGTTTTTTCTATTTACTCGCAAGAGTTAGTTTTGTAATGTACATTGCCAAAAAGTAGAGAACGGGGGCTAAAACCACAATCAACATCAAGGAGAAGGGCAAAGCCAGCACCCGAAAGACTAATGGTTCTTGGGTAGTCGCTGATTGGAAAGTCACCTCGATAGTATAAGGCCCAATCAAAAAAAGTGGTTTATAGCGAAAAGTACTCTCACCACTCGGCTCGAACGCCGGGTTAGCCGAGCCAGTGGCCGGCAAACTGGGTCTAAGTGATCTCAAACTATTAGCCAGGACCATATCCGGAAAAAACTTGAACTCGGCGACAGTCTTTTTTTGCCAATTTAAAACGTGAGCGCTGCCACTAGCGGTAGTGGCTTGGCTCCCCACATTCTCGGCCAAAACCTGAAACGTTAAGGCACTTAAACTATCAATTAAGGGTGGGGCTTTGACTTCTTTGAGCTTTAATCGACCTTTGTTCGTTTGTTGAGGTGACACAAACACAATCAAGTTGCTGCCAATGGCGCCACTAATCCGCGGGCCTGCCTCCAGGCGGGGATAATCAACCGGGGCGGCTGCGAACAAGACTGTTAGGTGATACTCTTTTTCTTGAGCCTCTAAAGGCGGTGACAGCACCAGGTTGAGTCGGTATTTTTGACCAGGATTAAGGGCGAATGTTTCCTGCAGCACGGCTTTGGTTTGGCTGGCCAAGTAGGGGAAGCTGTTCTCAGCTTGTAAATCAAGTCCCGCACCACTGTCACTAGCTTGAAAATCGATGATTTTGGGCGAGACCATCAGGGTCTGTTGTCCTTTGTTCTCGATGGTTAAAGCATGGGTGACGGTTTTACCAGGTTCGACTTGGAGATAGGTCACTGGGGGTGAGATTGACAGGTCGTAAGCGTCATCACTGTCGCTGGGTGCCTGAGCTCTGGCTGTGGGGGGACTGATCAGCCACACACTGAGTGCTAAACATGTTATAGCTACAAGCTTTGTCAGCGGGTGGGGCAGAGATTGGATGTTAATATCCCGGGACGGCCACATAGGCTACTCCTGTCTGGTAGTTTCCCGCTGCCTGTGAACCAGAAATGCCGGCTTTATAGGTAACTGTGCCAGTTCTGCCGCTGGCAATATTGGTAGAGCTCATGACTTTTTGCATGGCTTCAGCCGCGGAGTTATCCGCAAACTGGCGGTAGTACGTCGAGTCAATGAAGTCAGCTGGTATGTCATGGCCAGTGATGTTAAAGCCAAAACCTGGAATACTCTGATTGGTCCAGACCCCCGCAGTTACTTGGTTGCAGCTGGCGCTGTCACAAGTGGTATCAGGAATATTGGGGGACCCAGTGCTGTGGCGCAGCGGGTGGAGTTCATAAGCGTAGATCGAGTAACCACCAGCTCCTCGAGTAGTGATGGTTAAGTTATGGGAACCAGTGTTGTGACTGCCCACAAACAACTCACCGAGATCGATAGCGACTCGGGAAATCCGAAAAGAGAAGGTATCAATTTGATAAATGTACTGAAAACCAGAGCCCACAAAGTAGGTACTGCTCCCGTACTGGCCAAATGGACCGGCTCCAGTCTGGCCCACCGTGTCGGTGACGTTATAACTAGGTCCACTTTTTTCGCCAGCCGTCATATTAAAGTTTCCAAACTGAATCACGTAAGAATCAGACTCCAGCAAATCAGCCAGAGCTGGTGAGACTGAGGCCACAAAAAGCCCTGCACCTGCGATTAGAGCCGTAACCGTAATTCGGGTGCGATTAATGCGCATCATTGCTCGTTTCTTGAGCTACCGGTGGAGTAGTCGAGGTCTTTCGTGCTGGATTGCTACTGACTTGTTTTTGTAACTCAATTTGGATACTGGCAATCAAGTTTTGGATGGGTTGCTGATTGTGATGAGGATAGACCAAGAGTTGTTTGAGCTGCTCGAGCTGAGGAGAGAGATAAGTTTTTAAGAAGGCTTCCAGAGCGGCCTCAGACGACTGAGAGTGAGCCAAGGCAATTGCCTCTGTCCGGATGAGGCTTCTGTCTCGAGTGACTTGTTGATACTGAATTTTCGCAAACAGAAAGAAGCCCAGCAGCAGGGGTAATGATAGCAAGTTAGAAATATCGGTGAGTGACTGGTGAAAGCCGAGACTGTAGTAGTACAACATGATGAGTAAAGTCATCACGATAGCAGTGGCTAAGCCGGCACTGAAGACCAAAAAAAACAATAAAATGAATGACAATGGGAACAATAACGAGCTGCTACCGCCAGTAAATCCTACTAGGAGTAACACCGCAAAAGTGACTAAGGGCATTTCCCAAGACAGAACTCGGGGAGCTATGTGCCATAACTGAGCCTTATTCAGGCGTTTGGTAATGAAGTACAGGCCAATGGCGACACAAAAAGCCTGCAAGCTATAAATGTGGAGGAAGGGAAGCTGTAACCAGACATAAGCAGCGATGACGGCACAAGCTAAAATAAAGCGATGAAGAAGGACAGACATGATAAGAGTATACAGAAATCTGTGATATACTTCACGCAATGTTACTGACTTGCTTTTCACTCCTCATACTCAATTAGTTAACTCAAGGAAGGGAAGCTTAGTTGGTGTTTTCCCCGCAAGGGGATTTTTTTTATCAAACGAGAAAAACTATGAACAAACCGACCCCTCTCTCAGCCACTGCTTCGGTGATGTACAACCCTCAAACTATTGAAATTAAATGGCAAAAGTACTGGGCTGAACACAAATTGTTCCAGAGCTCACAGCTGCAAAATGTGAGTAATGAAGACAAAATGTACCTGTTGTTCGCATTTGCGTATCCTTCCGGGTCTGGATTACATGTCGGTCATGTGGAATCAAAAACCGCTTTAGACATTATGGCTCGATTTTATCGAATGCAGGGAAAGCAGGTGTTCTTTCCAGTTGGTTGGGATGCCTTCGGCTTACCGGCGGAAAATTATGCGGTCAAAACCGGAGTTCATCCTGCGATTACTACCAAAAACGCTATCAACACTTTTCGGACTCAAATTCAAAGGATAGGCATTTCGTACGACTGGGATAATGAGATCGCCACCAGTCACCCCGAGTACTACAAATGGACACAGTGGTTGTTTTTGCAGCTGTTCCAGGCAGGCTTGGCGTATCGAAAAAAAGGTGATGTCAACTGGTGTCCCTCATGTCAGACAGTTTTGGCCAATGAACAGGTGGTGAACGGGGAGTGTGAGCGTTGTGGCACCAAAGTCATTCAAAAAGAACTCGAGCAGTGGTTTTTCAAAATTACCGAGTATCAGGATGAGCTGATCAGTGGTTTAGACAAGGTTGATTGGCCCGAGCCAACCAAACAGCATCAGCTGCACTGGATTGGCAAGAAACAAGGTATTAACATCGAGTACCAAATCAAAGGTTCCAGTCAGAAAATAGTGTGTTTTACCACCAGACCGGATACCAATTTTGGCGCTACTTTTATCGTGATTGCTCCTGAGCACGAGCTCGCCCAAGAAATTTCCCAAGGGAAAACCAAGATTAAGGGAGTCACCGATAGTATTTCTCAAGAGGTCAAAGAGTATTTACACACCACCAAAGCCAAAACTGAGCTGGATCGCCAAACCGAAGGCAAGAAAAAAACCGGAGTCTGTACCGGTTTGTATGCCATCAATAACTTAAATGGTAAAGAGTTGCCCATATATATATCTGACTTTGTCCTGGGTGGCTTTGGCACTGGGGCAGTGGTGGGAGTTCCAGCACATGATGTCCGAGATTTTCAGTTTGCTCAAGTCATGCAGTTATCGATCGTCCGAGTAGTTGTCGGTGCTGATAACGACACATCTCGAGTGGAGAGAGAAGAACAAGTTCAAGAAGAAGCCGGGATGATGATTAACTCTGATTTTTTAAATGGTTTGGATATTCACCAAGCGACGGTAAAAGTGATGGACCATCTCGAAGAGAAAGGTTGGGGCAAACGAGTCGTCACCTATAAACTGCGCGACTGGCTGATTTCCCGCCAACGTTACTGGGGAGCTCCGATTCCGATCGTCTATGACCCAGAGGGAAAACCACATCCAGTCAAGAAGGAGCACTTACCCTGGACTTTACCCACGGATGTGGAGTTTAGGCCCACTGGGAAGTCCCCTTTAACCTACTCAAAAGAGTTTATCGAGCGAACTGAGAAGCTGTATGGCAAAGGCTGGAGACCCGAGTTTGACACCATGGATACTTTTGTCGACTCCAGCTGGTACTACCTGAGATACGCTGACTCACGAAATCAAGAAGAATTTGCCAACCCCGAGCAGTTGAAAAAATGGTTGCCCGTGGATATGTACATGATTGGTCCCGAGCATATTGTGCTGCATCTGTTGTACTCAAGATTTTTCACCAAGTTCTTACGCGACCAGGGTTATATAACTTTTGATGAACCATTCAAGAAAATGAGACATCAAGGCATGATCTTGGGTCCAGATGGTAAAAAAATGAGCAAAAGTAAAGGCAATGTCATCAATCCGGACGAGGTGATTGAGAAATTTGGGGCCGACACTTTACGAATCTATGAAATGTTCATGGGGCCGCTCGAGTCAGATAAACCTTGGAGCACCACCGCTGTAGCGGGCGTCTATCGCTTCTTAAGTAGGGTTAACTCTTTGGCTCAAGCGGCTATCGCTGGAGCTCCACCTGATGACATTCAGGCGATACCAACCGCTCTGAAACGCAAGTTATACCAGACCATACACAAGGTCAGCGACGATATTCCCAAGCTCAAGTTTAATACGGCTATTGCCAGCATGATGGAGCTGTTGAATGTTTGGGAAGATACGAATCGAGCATCGAAAACAGCGAGCCTCACTCAACCCGATATTGAGTCCTTTATCAAGCTGATCTCACCTTTTGCTCCATTTTTAGCTGAGGAGTTGTGGCACAGCGTCCATGGTTCAAAGGCCAAAAGTGTTCATCTTCAAAGCTGGCCAAGTGTTGACCCCAGTTTACTAGTGGAGGAGAGTCTCAAAGTTGCTGTGCAGGTCAATGGCAAGCTGCGAGAAGTCCTCGACTTATCACCTGAAGATGCTCAAAGCCAAGTAACTGTCTTGTCTCTAGCCCTGGACAGCCCCAAGGTCTCTAAGTGGCTCGGAAAAACGGAACCTAAGAAGGTAGTGTTCGTACCCAAGAAATTGTTGAACATTGTGATGTAATCAATAACTACTGCCCAGTAGGTATTACTATGGCTCGGAATTATGAAAAAACGGATACATACCGCGGATTTGTCGAGGTATTAGCTCAACATCCCCCTCAACTCCAAGGCTTGATTTTAGAAGCAGTCGCAAGGCTCTTAGTGGCAAATAGGCAAAAACCAGAGATTGACCAATCGCCACCTACAGCTCCCAAAAAATCAAAGCCCACACCTGAACCAGTCGCTCTAGAGTTTGATCAGGAAGCTGCAAGAGAAGCAGAAGATGCTGAGTTGGAGGAGCTGGGTGAAGTGGAAAATCCTTTAGAGTTTCTTGATTTTTCAGGTTCAAGCTTTGATGAACTTGAACCTGATTTTGAGACAGAAAGCGATGAATTTGCAGAAGACACCGTTGATGAAGATCGAGATTCAGCAGCCGATGTCAGGGATAGTGTGGGTAGATATATCAGAGAAATCGGGCAGCAGGAGTTGCTGTCTGCTCAGGAAGAAATTCATTTTGCTACACAGCTAGAAGAGGCAGCGGCTTTAGAAGCCTACCTAGCGGGTCTGGCCTTGCTTCAAGAAGAGGAAGAGCTGACTCTGGAACAACTTCAGAAGATTGAAGCAGCCAAAGCTGTTTATGAGCAATTTCCCCACTTCAAAGATCTCGATGACAAGGGTAAACAGCAGATTAGAGACGCGGCAGACCTGGCTTTTGAACAGATGACTCGGGCCAATACACGGTTAGTCGTCAGTATTGCCAGAAAACACCAAGGCCGTGGTTTGCCTTTCTTAGACTTGATTCAAGAAGGGAATATCGGACTAATGAAAGCAGTCCGGAAGTTTGATCACCATCGAGGTAATCGTTTCTCAACCTATGCCACCTGGTGGATACGTCAGAAAATAATGCGAGCCGTTAATCAAGTGCCTCGTAGTATTCGCTTACCAGTGCATTTTGTTGACGAGGTGAATCAGATAAGGCGTATCTCTCAGGACCTAAGCCAGAGATTGGGTAAACGTCCAACGCCTGAGGAAGTCTCCCACGAGCTGACCACTCTTAAATTAAGCAAGGAACTTGGTCGTGAGCCAACGACACCTGAGATTAAGGAGCAGTATCCTCAGGTCTTACGTAGGGTCATTCGATTAATTGTGAACAGCATGCCTGTCTTGTCACTGGAAATGCCCGTGGGGGACGATGATGATGGAGAGTTTGGGGAGTTTATTGAGGACGATGCCGAGGGAACAGAGGCCGCGGTTTTCAGTCAAATCACCCGTGAAGAGATTGATGCAGCTTTAAGTATTCTCCAGCCAAGATCGCAACGGTTGCTCAGACTTCGTTTTGGTCTTGAGGATGGAGTAGCGCATACCTTGGAAGAGATCGGACAGAAGTTGGGAGTTACTCGAGAAAGAGTTCGCCAGCTGGAAGTGCAGGCGCTGCTAACTCTTCGTCGTCAAAGAAAAAAACTGGCAGAGTATCTTTAGAAATCATCACCCGAAACCCGAAATCCAGAGTGAAAAATGTGGATAACTTTACTACACTTCTTGTAAGCTGCGGGCTCTAACTTAGAGCAGTGACTCAAACTTCAGTTATTGATTCGATTAAAGAGTTTTTAAGCCAATTAGTACCTCGAGATTGGCTATTTATTAGCCTTTCCCTGGTAGGTCTGGCAAGCATGGTTGCTGGCGGCTTGATTTTGTTCCAAACAGCAGCAGGTGATATCCCCGCTGTGTCACTGAGTGCAGCTTCAGAAAATCTCGAGTTTTCACCCCCTGATGAGAGCGAGGTTCCTCAAACATCTGAGGCGATTCACGTTTCAGTAACGGGGTCAGTGGTTCATCCAGGAATCTACACCTTTTCTCAAGAAAGCCGAGTGGCGGAGGCGTTGGCAAGGGCTGGGGGAATTACCCCTGAAGCGGATCATGCGCATGTAAATCAGGAAATTAACCTGGCACAAAAACTGAAAGATGAAGACAAAATATACATTCCATCCCAGTCAGAAGAGGTAGTCGGTTCGCTGAACTCTGTTGAAAAGGCGGAGTCCACGATTAGTAACTCTCCAACTCAAGTTTCGATCTCAATTAATACGGCCACCGCTGCGGAGTTAGATACTTTGCCGGGTATCGGCTCGAGTCGGGCTACTCAGATCATTGAAAATCGGCCTTATGCGGCGATTGATGAGCTACTCATCAAGAAAGTCTTATCGACATCTCTCTTTGGACAACTTAAAAACAACCTAACCATATAATATTTATTATAGGAGATTATTATAAGATTTACAAATATGGGGGTAGAGAGCAAAGAAAAGAAATTCACAAGCCGATAACTTACCAGCTAGAGGGTAAAAAACAAGATTGCTATTAACACTATCTATTTGCGTCACAAATTATGCTGAAGCAGCAGTCATTAAATGTGTCTTTTATAATCATATTGATATTATTCGTATTATTAATATTGGTTAGTTATTTTGCAATAATTGTCATTCGCCCAAATACCCCGGGTATAGTTCGCTCCCAGGCCTATAATGGAGAAAAGGCCGATAATAATTATGATTCCACCAGATACACACATCAAGAAGAAGCGAGCGTGACGAGCAAGACAGGTTTCACTCAGGAGGCTATATCTGGGGAAATGCTGGGAAATAGCACTCAAACTCTAACGAGTGATAAACAACTAAAAAGTAAAAAAAAGCTATCTGTTCAAGCTATTGACGTTTTATCCATAAATAGCGATTCGGTAAAGCAGAGTCTAAGCCACCTTTTTAAAATAACTGCAGGCTATAAGCAACGTCTTACTGTGACGATGGGATCGTCACTACCCAGTCCTCAAGCAGAGTTAGTAACAGGAATGATCTTTGGAGGGAGCTCTCAGTTACCCTCAGACATTAAGCATAAAATAAAACTTATAGGTCTTGCTCATGTGGTATCAGCCTCTGGCTACAACGTTAGCCTGATGATGAGTATCACCTGGACAGTGTTTGGCCGTTTTTGGCCCCGTAAGACCGCTGGTCTTGGGGTGGGTGTTTGCCTATTTTTATACATCATTGTGGCTGGGGCGACCGCTTCTTTGGTGCGAGCCACGATTATGGGTTTGCTCAGCTTGTTAGCGGTTAACTACTGTCATCGTCAGTATCGGGCAGGGTGGGGACTGCTTATATCGGTTGTCTTAATGCTGTTACTAAACCCCAGTTTTATTACTGAGATCTCATTTCAACTCTCAGTGGCTGCCAGCGCGGGAATCATTTTCTTTGCCTCGATATTCACCACTAACGTAGGAATCTTTTCTTCCCTGAGTTCAGAGCAGGTGGTCCTGGGTGATCACCGGAAGCAAGGTGGTCTTAAGCAAGGAATTGTCCAGGAGCTTAAGGATTCCTGGTGGCTGTGTATCTCGGCCCAGTTGCTGACGCTTCCGTTGATTCTCTTTCACTTTGGTGAGTGCAGTTTACTCAGCTTCATTGCCAATCCATTGCTCCTATGGCTGACACCGCTAATCACCGTAAGTGGCCTCTGCTTGCTCGTATCTGCAGAAGCGGCCTCAGTTTTTCTGCCTTTTGAAGCTACCTCGATGGTGCTTGGTATCGTCACGGGGGCGCTCTCGACAGGCTTCTTGGCAGGTGTTTCTCTTCTTAGCCAAGGAGAAAGGGGATTTATTGAGGGGCTGTCGCTATCATCAACTAACCTCATGGCCTGGTTTTTCTTGGCTGGTCTTTTGAGAGTGATGATCTGGAACAGGGGCAAGCAAAAACCGAAATTGGGCCGGCTTTTTTTTGACGGGGAGCTTAAATGAGAGCCAAGTCTGTAGTCCTGGGCACTTTAGCTGTCTGTCTCTGGGTTATTATCTGGATTTACTCAAGTGTCCCAGATGAGTTTACCCATCTGATTTTCTGTGATGTGGGTCAAGGTGATGCAATCTTGGTTACCACTGGGTCAGTTCAGATGCTAGTTGATGGAGGTCCAGATCATAAAGTCCTGTCGTGCCTCAAGCAGCACCTGCCATTTTGGGATCGAACGATAGAACTGGTGGTAGCTACACATGCAGATAAAGACCATGTGGGCGGATTGCAACCGGTGCTAGAGAGGTATAACGTCGCTCAAATTATGATCCAGGAAAGTACTAAAAACACAGCCGATTTCCGGGCGTTTAAAGCGCTGATCTCGAGGAAGGTGCGTGAGGGTATGACGATCATCCAACCCAAGCGAGGTCACTCCATGATATTAGCGGATGAAGTCAAGGCGACAATCATCTTTACTCGAGAAGGCGTGGCTAATAATTCTCCTCGAGATACTAGAAGTACCGAAACACTATTATCGGCTGATAATCGCCAAAAAGGAGAGCAAAAAAGAATGGAACTATCTGAGAATGATGGATCAATCGTACTATTACTTCAAGTAGGAGAAGTAGCAACACTCTTGACTGGCGACATCGAGTCAAATGCAGAACAAGCACTAATAACACATCAGCTGATACCGGACGTGGACATCTTAAAAGTCGCACACCATGGGTCTAAAACAAGCAGCACTGATGTCTTTTTAAGGCTCGTTCAACCCGAAATCTCAGTCGTGAGTGCGGGCAAAAACAATGCCTACGGACACCCCTCATCTCAAGTACTAGATAGATTATCTTCCTCTGGAAGCCAGATATGGAGAACTGATAGGGAAGGAACGATTGAATTGATTAGTGACGGGATTCACTACTGGAGGAAAGAAGATCAGAACGTTATGTCTCAGGCTCAAAGGGCAGTTACAACCTCTCTGAAATCTATGGTTTTTAGAGATTACGGGTTTTAGTAGGTGTTAAAGAGCAATAACTACTTTTTCACAGCTAAAACGTGTATGCAAGTGGCAAAAAATAAAAAACAAGAATATAAGCCGAACACAATACAAATTGCCAATTGGCGTCATTTTTCTCCAAAATATGGAGGATATCTCGTTGAAAAAAAGCCAGCTAGAGTTAGGTATTACTCAAGTAAAAAAGTACACGACATTCAAAAATCTGAGAGTCTGGACGGTCCCGGTGAGCAAAGAAGTGGGAGGTGCTTACAGGAGATCTACTTGATCAAACATTTAGCCTCCAACATTTTTATGCAGTCCGTAAAGTGAGGTAGTTTACTATACTTAACTATAAACATATCACCTGATGAGTGTAAGAGTGAAATCCGAATAAAAACCAAATACCCTATGCTCAGTAATCAAAATAGAGTACATATAGTAAGCCATATTTTTCGACATTCATGGTAAATGAGTAAAGTATCATAGAACAACTTATGTACTCAGCAATCGCCTCAAAAAGAGCCTTACTTGTCCTTCAGTGGGGGTTGAACTACAATCACGCTTACTATGAATACGATCTTAGTAGATGAGCTTCGAACAGCGATCACTCAAGCTTTTCAGCAACTAGGCATTGCTTCAACCGCGGAAGTAGAGTTTGACTGGCAGCCGCTGCAAGGTGACGTTAGCAGTAATATTGCACTGAAAGCAGCAAAAACCTCAGGTTTTAAAGGGAGCCCTCGCCAGCTTGCTGACCAGCTTGCAACACAGTTGAGCACCAGTTCTCATTTGAAGAACAGCATCTCAAAGGTCGAGGCTGCAGGTCCTGGTTTTATAAATATTTTTTTGAGCGATGAGTATTTTCTGGCTCAGTTGCCGACTTTAACTCAGTCCTCATTTTCGATTGAACCATCAACCCAGCACTCTCAAAAGGTCATCATTGAGTTCACCGATCCTAACCCCTTTAAAGAGTTCCATATTGGCCATTTGTACAGCAACACTGTTGGAGAAGGAATCTGCCGTTTATACGAGGCTACAGGGGCTCATGTGCTGCGGGCATGTTACCAAGGTGATGTGGGCATGCATGTAGCAAAATCAGTGTGGGGAATGCAACGCAAAATGGCTGATGATTCATTGCAGTTAGCTGACTTAGCCAGCCAACCGCTCAGTGACCGAGTCCGGTTTTTAGGCCAGGCATACTCACTCGGGGCGACTGCTTTCGAGGAGAACCCAGCAGCCCAGGAGGAGATGAAGTTCATTAATTTTTTGACGTTTGTCTCCGCCCAGGAGAACCTCCAGGAAACTGCCAACTGGGAGCCTCAGGTTGATTATCAGCAGTACCTCAAGGATTCACCCCTGAAGTACCAAGAAATAAAAGAGTTGTACTTGAATGGACGAGCTTGGAGTTTAGAGTATTTTGACACCATGTACGCTCGGCTGGGAATGAAGTTTGATGAGTATTTTTTTGAGAGTGTCGTGGGGGAGTACGGCGTCAAAATCGTCAAGGAGTTCTTAGCGAAAGGTATTTTCAAAGAGAGTCAGGGAGCAGTGATTTTTCCGGGCAGCGAGTATGGTTTACATGATCGAGTTTTTATTAATTCTCTGGGCTTACCCACATATGAATGCAAGGAGCTGGGCCTCGCTCCAGAGAAGTATCGACGGTTTGCCTATGAAAAATCCATTGTCATCACGGGCAACGAGATAAATGAGTACTTCAAAGTCCTGCTGGTGGCATTGTCCAAAACCAACCCGGAATTGGCAGCTAAAACTACCCACATGTCACACGGGATGGTGAGGTTGCCTGAGGGAAAAATGTCCAGCCGGACAGGAAAAATCCTCACTGGAGAGTGGTTGTTGAATGAAGCTGCCACTCGAGTTCGGGCTATTTTGGCCGAGACCAGGCCAGAACTGTCTGAGGTAGAGTCCGCCGATATAGCCGAGAAGGTGGGCCTAGCCGCCATCAAGTATGCCTTTTTAAAGTCAGGTATAGGCAAGGATATTGCTTTTAGTTTTGAGGAGTCTTTGAGCTTCCAGGGCAACTCTGGTCCGTACTTACTCTACAGTTATGTACGAGCTCACAGCATCCTAGAAAAAGCGGAAAAACTATCTATTAATAATCAGTATGATCCATTGCTGTATGTTCTGAGTGACTCAGAAAAAGCCGTTTTAAAACAGCTACATTTGTTCAGTCACGTGCTGGAGTTAGCCGCAGCTGACCACGCCCCGCATCAACTCTGTACCTATCTTTTTGAGTTAGCCCAAGCTTTCAATGGCTTCTACACGCAGCACTCCGTACTGGGTGAGGCTGTTAAGCCGGAGGAGCAGGCGATGAGACTCCAGCTAACTCAAGCTGTAGAGCAGGTCTTGGCAAGTGGTTTACACATCCTCGCAATTGAGCCGATAGCCAAGATGTAACTCTATCTTTGCCTTGGTTCACAATTCATAAGTAGGGGGCTATAATCCAGCGGTATGCTGACTCACTCCTTAACAACTTTGCCGAACGGTTTGCCCGTCGTTTGTATTCCCATGCCCTCAGTCCAGTCGGTGACAGTGCTGACGTTGGTGAACACGGGCTCTCGATATGAGAAGCCCAAAGAGGAGGGAATTGCTCATTTTTTTGAACACATCGTGTTCAAGGGCACAGAAAAATACCCTGAAGCTCAAGACCTAGCCAGTGCCGTAGACAGTGTCGGTGCAGACTTCAATGCATTTACGAGCAAAGAGTACACCGGATACTATGTAAAGTCGGCCAGTAAAAACATTCGTTTAGCTCTTGATGTGGTGTCAGACATGTTGCTGACCCCTAAGCTCCGCCAAGCCGATATTGACCGGGAAAAGGGCGTAATCGTTGAAGAAATAAATATGTATGCCGATACCCCACCCCGGTACATTAACGATTTATTTGATCGGATGATGTTTAAAGGGAGTGGTCTAGGTCATGACATCATTGGCACCAAAGCCACGGTTTCAGAGATGACCACTGCAGATTTTACCCAGTTCCTCAAGCAATGGTATGGTTTTGGGAATATGTTGCTGGTCATGGCGGGGGATGCCCGAGTCTTGGAAGATCCTGCTACGCTCGAGCTAGCACAAGAAATGTTTAGCAAAAATTCAATCGAGAGAATTAAAAATAAAGTCAAGCTTGAACGCTACTTACCCGTGCAACCGCTCTCACCACACAGGTTACATCTTCAATACAAAGAAACCGAGCAAGCTCATTTTGTGATGGGCTGGCCGGCCATTAATCGCCGCGACCCAGGTCGATATGCCTTGTCTCTTTTCTCCACCATTCTAGGCGGCAACATGAGCTCCCGATTATTCACCGAAGTTCGTGAGAAGCGGGGCTTATGCTACTACGTGCATGCTGACTCAGATATGTATCACGATACGGGAGTATTTGGTGCTTCTGCAGGCGTTGATCCGGCGCGCGTTTTAGAAGCCTTGAAAGTCACCATCGGCGAGTTTCAAGCCATCGCCAGTGGTGAAAAACCCATCACTGATGACGAAATGAAAAAGGGGAAAGACTATGTGGCGGGCAAGATGGTCTTGGGATTTGAAGATAGTGAAAATGTGGCCCAGTACTACGGCATGAAGCAGCTTTTGACTAACTCAATGGAAAGTCCGGAGAGTGTCTTGGAAAAAGTCCGGGCGGTGACGAAAGAGGAAATTACCAAAATGGCCGAGCGCCTAATCCAAGCAGGGGAGATGAGATTAGCCGTGATTGGTCCATTTAAAGATAAAGAGAAGTTTGAGAGCTTAATTAAAATTGGGTCTAGTAAAGATAAGCACAAATTAGCGTGCTAAAATAGCGACTAGATCAATGAAAAACAAGTATTGCAGGCGTTCACGAATCACTGAGGTAAAATTTCGCAAGATTTTAGATTGCTTTTCCAAAGATTTAGACACATATTTAACAGCTGAAATTTCTGGTATTTC
>Ga0163150_10002666_pt1 | contig 26779 bp, 22 predicted proteins | sample OliLakLV19P2IB_FD_148628 | JGI IMG/M metagenome (GOLD analysis project Ga0163150, IMG submission 148628) | Freshwater microbial mat bacterial communities from Lake Vanda, McMurdo Dry Valleys, Antarctica - Oligotrophic Lake LV.19.P2.IB | ecosystem: Environmental > Aquatic > Freshwater > Lake >...
TCGAATCGGGGGTAGCTTCATGCATGGTGGCGTACTCCTGCCCGTGTGGGCCTTGTGGGTGCGGAAAGACACACCCAAGGTACGCCGCCTTTATCACGATCTCATCCACAGGATTCGGTTATAGCTCAAGCCTCGTTTACCCCAAGCTTCTCGCCCTTTTACTAAATACTCTGGTTGTGCAGGCCAGCGGACGATTCCATCCATTCCACCAAACATTTGCGCCGATTCGACGGGCATCTGACAGTTTGTCCATTGGTGTTGCATCCCAACTACTTCCCAGATGCATGCCAAGTTCTTGGGAGAATCATTATTCTGCAAACCAACAAATGATCCAGCGTATGCTGATAGCAGGTCGCCAAGTTCACCGAGATCTGCGATTCTTGCATCAGGATTCTCTCGCTGTTGTGCCTGCGGGAGTTGGCGGACGTCGGCGGGAAGATCGCCGCGAAGCAGAGCAGCCTTTTCGTTTGGTTGTTTTGCCGCAGTGACGTCGATGCCTGCCATGAGGTGTGAGGGGTTCGGAGAGACTGCGGAGATGACGCCTAATTGAATATTGAAGTCCCACATCGGCGTCTGAAACCCCTTAGGCCCCAGTCGCGCGATGATGTTCCACTCCCGTTCCTTCAGCAGCCGCTCGCGCAGCTTCGTGTACGTGCTGAGAAACAACCAGTTCTGCGGCGTCACCAGTGCCGTCGTTCCACCCTTGTCGCACAGGTCAAGGCAGCGCATCACAAACGCCGTCGCAAGGTCGGCCTTGCCCTCGGCGAAGTGTTTTTCCAGATGGGCCTTGAGTGTGTCATCCTGCTTGCCGCGGCCGAGGTAGGGCACGTTGGTGACGACGAGCGTGTAATCCCCCCGCGAGCATTTCCGCGGCCTTGACCATGCCCTGTGCGGCGACGGCGCGTTCGTGGAGGTCATCGTCGCTCGATTCACCGGCGAGGGCATCGGCGAGGATGGGGGCGAGGGTGGCGAAGTCGGCGGTGATGAGGTTGCCGCGCAGGTCGTTGGGGTTGATGAGCGAGCCCAGGGTCGGGGCCTTGGCGAAGAGGTCGTAGAGGCTGGTGAGGCCGGCCTTGATGGGTTCGCGGGCCAGGGTGGGGATGCGGCGTCGCTGGTGGGCGGCATCGACGAGCTTGAGCCAGTCGTCGAGGGAGGCGCTGGGCGCCAGGCCTGTGCAGGCGATGTGGATGGCAGGAAGTTGCCAGTAGCCGCCGCCGAGTTTCCAGGCGGCGAGGGCAAGGTTGAAGGCGGCGATCTGGGTGCAGCGCGGGTCGAGCTCCAGACCGTGGAGATTGTCGCGGAGGACGGCATCGATGGCTTCGCGGAGGGGAAGGCCTTCTTCGGCGATGCGGAGGCGGGTGAGGATGTCGAGGGCGGCAACGAGGAAGTGGCCGCTGCCGCAGCAGGGGTCGAGGAGTTTGATTTCGCGGGTGGTCTGGGGCCAGCCGGGGAAGGTGCCGGCGGCGGGACGCCAGTTGCCGAGGGCTGATGTTGAATCGGGAGTCGGGGAAGATTGGGACGACTCACCCTCACCCCGGCCCTCTCCCTCGGAGGGAGAGGGGGTCGGAACGAAGCGGAGATATTCCCAGTCGAGGCCGGGCAGCGCGACAGCGGCGCGGGCATCGGCCTCCGTCTGCCATGCCTTCATTTCCTGCTTTCCTGCTTTCGTGCTTTCCCGCTGTTGTATTTCCTTCCCCGCCCACCACGCGCCCAGCGTGTTGTGCAGGAGGAAGAGCACCATGTAGTGCTCGGTGAAAAGCTGGGTGACGGCGGAGACGGTGTCGCTGGTGATCTTCTTCCCCTGCGCGTTGACGCGGTCCTTCTCGGCGGATTGCCAGAACTGGTAAACCCAGCCCAGCGAATCATCGGCGGTGAAGGTGGCGGCGGGCAGGCATTCGAGGATGGCTTCGAGGGCCTGCTGATGCTCGGGTGCCAGCGGCACGGCGAGGGCGGGATCGTCCGGCCGAAAGATCTGCGGGAGCATGGCGGAAGCGAACCGCTCGGCGAGTGCCCACTTGTCGGCGCGGGTCTGCGTCGCGGCGGCTTCCTCCTGAGCAAGCTCGGCAAGGTCGGTGAGCGACACGGGGACTTCGTGTTTGGGGTGGACCAGCAGATCGTTCTCCGCGAGGAAGCGGGCGAAGAGCATGCGGTGCCAGTGCTCGTAAGCGACTTCGTGGGTGAGTTTGGGGAGCGCGGTGAAAACGCGATCATCGGCTTCCCACGGGTCACGCAGTTGCTTGGCCTTGGCGCGGAGCTTGACGCGGAGTTTTTTTTCCGGATCGGACAGGTATTTGGGCGGTTCCTTGCCGGCGACCGCCAGCCGCTTGAGCGCGGCGGCGGCGGCGGACTGGGCCTCCTCGCGGGCGGCGATGATGGCCTTTTCGAGGGATTTGCGAAGGTCGGAATGAAGCGGCGGCATGCGGTGAACCCCGAGCGATTAAAGAATGACCGGACCCTCGGACAGCTTGGCGGCAATGGTCTGCTCGGCGGTCTTGAGCCAGGCGGCGAGGTCTTCTTTGGATTTGATCGTGGCGCTGGGCAGGCGGACGTGCTGGGCCTTGGGCTCGAGCTCGCGGGCGGCATCACGCCGGGCCTGCTCGAAGCGCGTAGGCAGCGCGGCGGTGAGTTCCTGCCAGCCGTCGAGGGAGCGCGAGTAGAGCTCGGCGATCAGTTCATCCTCGGTGCCGATGTTGATCACCGGCGGCGGGGCGAGGCGGTGGCGCTGGGCGAGGGCTTCGCGGGTGGGCAGGTCCTTGTCGCCCAGTTTTTTCCATGCCTCATCCGCGGCGATCGTCTCAAGCTGTTTCTGGTAGGTCTCTTCGGCGGCGGCGTTGAGTGACTGCAGGCGGCTGCGCAGCAGTGCGGCGAGGGTGGAACACAGGTGCGGGACGGGATCGGTGGGATCGAGCAGTTGGCGATGATCGCGGATGGCGTCGGCCTGGGCCTGTGCTTCGGCGGCGGCGGGCAAGCCGGCGGCGTGCTTGAGCAGGCTCTGGAGCTTGTCCCAACGGGGCAGGCGCTGATCGACGAGCTGCTTGCGCTTGAGCCAGTCGGCGATTTCCTTTTCGATCTGAGCGGAGGCGGCGAGGATGGCCGAGAGCTGCTCGTTGCCGGCGATGGACTGGAGGGCCTTGATGTGGGCTGCGCTGGGGGCATCGGGAAGTGGCGGAGCGCCGCCGGCGCTCTCGGCGAGGGCGCGGACGGCGGTGAGGAAGTCGTTGGCCTTGGTTTCGACATCGTCGTTACTGGCGCATCTGATGTTGGCCTTCTGGTAGAGGCCGCGGAGTTTGATCTTGTCGCCGGCGCTGATGGGAGGATGATCGACGCGGATCTCGAGGGTGCCGATGGCGCTCTGCTCGATGCTTTTGGCGTGGGCGGGCTGGCCGTTGCGGGTGGCGCGGAGGAGGCCGGCGGCGAGGAGGACCATGATGCCGGCATCGATGGCGTCTTGCGGCCAGCCGAAGGGCGGGGCGGCGAACTTGCGGCGGATGTCCTGTCCCTTCTTACCGGGGCCGATCTCATCGAGGATGGCTTTGCAGACGGGGTGTTTTTCGGGGTCGCCGTTGTGGTTGACGACCTGGAGCGGCGAGCCCGCGCCGGCCTTGGCTTGCTTGAAGACATCGGACCAGCGGTCGGAATCGGCGATGGCGAAGCCGGGATAGAGGCGGGCGAGTGATGCTTCGGCGGCGGCGCGGGCCTTGTCGGTGAGGGTGATGCCGGCGAATTCTTCGCTGCCGGCGAGGATGACTTTGGCGCGGGGAAGGATCTGCTGATAGAGGAGTCGCTTGGCTTCCTGCTCGGCGAGGGTTTTGCGGCTGGCGATGGCGTCGTGGGCCTCGATGCCGGCGGTGGTGGTGGGGGCGCCGCGTTCCTGGAGGGTGAGTTCGGCGGCCTTGGCGGCGGCGAGGGCCTGCTTCAGTTCGTCCTTCGCATCGATGGGGATGAAGAGGGTGACGCGCGGGCTATGGACGCCGGCGGCGTGGGCCTCGTTGATGACGGGCTTCTCGGCTACGTCCCAGCCGGTGCGGACCCAGATGGGGACCTCGCAATCGCCGGCGGGCGGGGTGTCGGTGAAGGAGGTTTCGATGCGGCGGGCTGTTTTGGCCTTGCCCTGTCGCAGCACCACGTCGCCGATCATGTCGCCGATCTCGCGGCGGAAGAGTTCGCCGCGGAGGTACGCGATCTCGCCCTCGTTGTTGAGCAGGCCGGCGAGGCGCTGACGGTAGCTCTGCTCCCAGGCGGCGGACTCGGGGGTTTGCAGGCGATACTCCTCGCCGACGCGGAGGAGAGTGCCTTTGGCTTCATGCTCGGCAAGAATCTTGGGCACACGTTCGCGGAGGGCCGCACCGCCGGCCTTGAGGTCTTCAACGAGGAGATCGGAGAGGACGCCGGGCGTGGCGCGGATGCCCAGGTCGCCGGGGGTGTCGCGGATGGACTGGTTGATCTTCGCGATCATGAAGATGAGGGCGAAGAGTCGGCCGGCTAGCTGATCGTCGGCGCTGGCGGCGGTGCGGAGGCGCTGGATCATGTTGTGGCGCTCGCGGTCGAGCAAACCTTTTTCGACCAGGGCATCGGCGAGCTGATCGAAGAGGATGTCACCCGGGATGACGTGGCCCAGCGGCTTGTCGGCGACGGAGCGGACGGCTTCGTGGGTGATGCGGAGCTGGGTGCGGAGCTGGCCGGTGAGGCCGGTGTCCATGTTTCGCAGCACTTTTTCCCAGAAGCGCTGGCGGACGGGAAGGACGGGGTAGTCATCGACGTAGCGGTCCTTGTCGGTGACCGTGGCCTCGATGCGCGTGCCCTGGAGCTGCCGGGTGATCTCGCCTTCGCTGGTGTTCACCACGCTATGCACGGCGGCCTTCTTGTCGGGCTTCTTCTGGAGAACGACCTTGCGGATGACGGTCTCGATGTCGTTGTCCTGGAGATGCAGGACGCGGGTGAAGCGGTCCTGGAGTTTGCTCAGGAGTTGTGAAGTGTTGAGCGCGGACTGACCGGTGGCGACGACGATGAGTTTGCCGGCGAGGCGGCTGCTGAGGGCTTCGACGGCGAGTTGCAGCTTGTAGCCGCGATCGGAATCGGTGTTGATGTACTGCTGGGCTTCGTCGAGGATCAGCAGCGAGCAGGGGAACTTGCCGGCGAAGCGGTCGGCGAGGGCGCGCTCGATGCACTTGACCATGTGGTCGATGTCGATCGTCACATCTTTGGGGAATTGGTTGTTCAGCTTGACGAGGACTTCCTCGGCGTCGCGGCCCAGGGCCTTGTCGTGTTTTGTAGCGATGCGGCAACCTCGCCAGAGACCAGGAAATCCTCGATCTCTTCTTCATATTTGAGGCCGGCGGCGAGGATGTCCTTGCGGACTTTGTCTTCGAGCCCTTTGCGGCGCATCCAGAGGACGAAATCAGCGGTGGCGACATCGCCCGGCAGTCCGAGGGATTCGTAGACGATGGTGACGATGGCCTTGGGCAGGTGCTCGGCGGGGGACGCCTCGAGGATACCGGCGGCGGCGAAGAGTCCGCCGTGGCGCTTGCCGAGGGTATCGAGCTCGCGGAGAAGGTCGGTGGTGTCCTTGGGGAGCGTGGCGAGGTCTCGCGGGGTGCGACCCGTGGCCAGGGACTGGTTGGTCCAGAGGTAGCGGAGCACCTTGACCAGGTGCGATTTGCCGCTGCCGTAGAAACCGCTGATCCAGACGGCCGGTTGCTCCTGCTTCTCGACGTTGTTGATAAAGGTCTGGAGCACCATCTGCAAGCCGCGGGCGTACTGACCCTCACAGACGAACATCGCCATCTCCTCCGCGAGCATGGTGGCGTCGGCAACGGCTTTCACCTTGGCGACGCCCTCGTTGGGCAGGCGGCTGACGTGGGGGTCCTTGACGAAGATTTCGGAGTTTTTCATGGATGCGTTCATCAGGCTGACATCTCGCGCTGAGCCGTGATGGGGATGGCGAGATAGTTCCAGCCGTCCCCCGTTTCGAACATCTTGTAGGTGTTTTCTTCGCGGACACCGGGGAAGCAGACGAGCAGTCTGCCACGGACGGCACCCTCGACGGACTTGATGATCTCGGACAGGCGGGTGATGCCGAAAAGCGCGCCGACGCCGGAGACGGCGACGACGTCGTTTTCGCCGGTGGAGGACGCGAAGCGCGTTAGCGTCTGTTACAGGTGACTGCCAAACCGCCGCACGGCCAGGCCGCCGGGGCGTTTGAAGAAGCCATCACGATTGCGTTGACTGGCGAGCCACTGGGGAAAGGCGTCCGTGATGTCGATGTGACGCCAGCCGTGGCCGGCGTCCTGGGTCGCGATCTGAAACTCCTGGAAGCGGCGACGCAGCCGGCGCTCATTGGCGGGGCTGTGGACGAGGAACCAGACCTTCTCCGCACCCGAGAGACCGTTGCGCCAAGGGGTGCCCACGTGGGATTCGTAGGCTTTGAGGAGCAGATCGAGTTCAGACATGGCACAGCGACTCCTCGTGCGGCAACAGCAGTTGAGGAAAGCTTACCTCAACCACGTCGCCCAACTGCTTAAAATCCAGCAAGCCCTGCCGCTTTGCTGCTTCGACCAGAGTCATCAGTTCGGAATAGGAAAGATCGAGGACGCGGACCCAGTCGGTATTCAGGAGGGCCCGGCCATGTGCCCCGCTCACGTAGCCCAGAAGCATGGCAAAAGCGACGCAGGCGGGCGTCGTCACGGGCTTGCTGCGAACTTTCTGGCGGCGTCCCCGGAGATGGCCGGACTGGGTCCAGCTTGATGCGGCGTTCCGGGCGACTTTGTTTCGAACGGAGGGGTTCAGGCGCTCTCGCAGGCGGTCCACCAGGATCGAATCGAGAGCAGAGGTGGGCACCGGACTGCCCGGTCTCGCGGCCAAGACGGGCTCGGTGGTGAGTCGAAGTAGCGGGTCGCGCGCGTAGGCCGCCAGGAACGCGAGGAGCGGGCGGCCAGTGCGGTCGATGTCCCACAGTCTTCGCAGCACTCGAAAGAGCGGCACCGCCGGGTCGAGAGCGTAGAGCTCGCAGAGCCGTTGCAGTGTGAGCCGGCGCGTGGCCAGGGTGCGCTTGCCGAGCAGGTTATCGTCAACGATCGCGCGCTTAATGTCGACGTGCGGCGTGAGAGCGGGCAGCATGCGAAGCAGCTCGAAAAGCTCCTTGAGCATGATGGTCCGGCTCGTGTGACTGCCCCGATCGCCACCGCGTATACCGAACCACTTGGTGTCGAGAGGACCTCCCACGGTGACGGCGGTTTGTGTTGTTCGCTCAATTCTCACCGCGACATATTACAAGCTGCAAGTTGCGCCGTGGACGGGCGCGGCATCGTCCTGCCGACACTGTCAGGCACCAACATCACAACCACGACGTCGACGGTCAGCGCGACCCAAATCGCTGCGATCAAGCGCGTCCCGACCTGAATCGCACCCTCGAGCACGCGGAGGGTGCACCAAGGTCAATCCTCCGTGTATTCATCAGTCACCGCTTCCTCTTGCTCCGGCATCTCACCTTCAATCTCATACTTCAACATCGCCGGTTCCTCGAGCCCGGCCGCTACCGCGACTGCTAGAATCGCCTCCCGCCGGGCGTGCGGCAGATTTGCCCACATCCATGCGGCCGATCGCAGACGCCGCTCTTCGACGATGACGTCTTCGGACGCCTCCTGGCTGTCTAGTTGCGGAGCACACCGGCGGCGCAGTCGCGCCGCCTCACGCCGCAGGTGACGCCGCATGGCCGTGGGGTCCGATGCGAGGAGATGCAGAAGTCGCTCGCGTTCCTGTGAACTACCGGCACAGTCCGCAAGCATCACCAGCACCGCGTCCCGCAGATACGTTTGCATGAGATTCTCCTTGCGTCGTGCGCCGCGCGCAGGTCCTTGTCGTCTCGGATGGGCCTGAGGGACACTAGGCTCGGCGGAGGGCGCTGATCGCTTGCGACATCATCCGGTCGGTGAATCGGCAACACACATCTCGACGGCGCGTGCTTTGGCGTAGTCCCATGCCGAGAACGCCGGCTTGCCGCCGACATGCCGAGTTGGTAAGCCGAGACAAGATACTCATCGACGATGCGTTGACATGCCGTCACCGCCTCTTGCAGGGTTGCGAAGGCGCCGTGGGTGAATCGAGCGGATGCGTCCATGTAATGGTAGTTGTCGTCGACCAGGACGAAGTACGGTAGTGGTTGGACGGTGTGGTCATTCATGGTCGTGGTCCTCGCGGGGGCTTGTAGGGCAACCGATCAAGGTCATAGACCCCGGTGGTCGTCTCTCGCGACAATGCCTCGTAGCTCGTCGTGGTGATCCAGCTTGCGTGGCCCGTGAGGTATTGCACTTCGCGCAGGTCCTTGCCGCTGCGGATCAGGCTGATGACGTAGGCCCGGCGCAGGTCGCGGCCGGTGATGGCGGGCAGCGCGGCGCGGGCCGCGATGCGCCCCAGAATGTCGTACACCGCCTGGTCGGTCAGTCGGCGGAAGCGGATCAGCCCGCCGCGGTCGACGGGGAGGATCAAGGGCCCCGGCTCATCGCTGCGGAGCGCGAGCCAGTGGCGCACGGCTGCGCGGGCGGCGACGGGCAGGTCCACCAGGCGGTCGTACTCGGGGCGCTCGCCGCGGATGTGCAGGCGGCCGGTGCCCGCGTCGTAGTCGGCCACGTCCAGCATCGCGGCCTCGGTGCGGCGCAGCCCGGTGGAAAGAAAGATTGCCAGCAGAGCGGCATCGCGTCGGTGGGCGGCATTGTCACGCTTGACGCAGGCGTCGAAGAGCTTCGCGAGTTCCTTGTTTCCCACGTTGCGCGGCGGTGCCGGGACCGCTGCCGCTATCTGCTCGAGGCTGGCGGCGGTTTGATAGTCGGATTCGGCGATCAGGTTCATGCGGCGGGCGGTGCGAAGCACGCCGCGCAACGCCGAGAGCATCTTGTTCGCGGTGGCCGGGGCGAAGCGGGCGCGGAGCTCGGTGCGGATGGCGACGGTATCGGCCCGCCGCAGCTTCTCCCAGCGCAGGCGGACCGGGTCGGCGCCGTCGCCGGCGACGATGGCGGCCAGCGACACCAACGACTGCTGCATCGTTCGGCGAGACCCGGCGCCCAGCGATCCGAGGTACACCGCCCCCGGCGATTGGCCAAGCGTGCGGGTGGGATCGGTCCACGACTTCAGGCGATTCGTCTTCATTGGCCTCGACTCATGACGCTACCTGGTCTCGATCGCCCGCCGTGTGCCGTCGTCGAACATCAACTCGCGCTGCGGCCACCGCAGCGCCGCCAGCCGCGTGACGCCCGCGGCCCGACCGCGGGCTCCAACCGAATAATCGATGCATATCGCCGAGCCCGGACCCAGCGTGTGATGGGCGTCGTATCCCGCGAAGATGTCGGGCCCATGCGAGACCCCTGCGGGCGCGTTACGCCAGTAGTGACCAAAGACACAGAACGCCTTTTCGCGATACCGGTCCCACCACGTGACGCGGGCACATTGACGCGCCTGCCCATTGGCAACGAACGGGGCGTCCGCGCGGCACTCGGGGCCGGAGGTGACTGTCCTGACCGGGTTCCGATTCTGTATCGCCAGTTCACGTTCCAAAGCGTCCGTGATCCCCGATCGATCCAACTCGGCCACGATCCGCTCCCCGTAGTCGTTGTGCGCTTTCAGCGCATCGTCGCTGTTGCGGAGTAAATCGATCGCGGGATCGAACCAGCAGGCATGCACCGCCCGCAGGTCGTCCCGCTCCATCGCCACGGGGAGGCTTTTGAAAAACGCCAGGATCTCCTCGCGCTGGGGCTTGGCCAGTCCCCCCGCTCCACCCTGAAGTGGGTCGCCGAAGAACCAGGCGTTGTCGAGCTTTACTTTGCCACGCAGGATGTTGAGCTCGTGATTACCCAGGATGCAGTCGGCCTTGCCGGTATTCACCAGCCGCATCACCCACTTAACGACCTGGACACTTTGCGGGCCGCGGTCGACGAGGTCGCCAAGGAAGACGAGCCGGCGGTCCTGCGGATGGTTTCCATCCGTGTCATAGCCCAAGCTGCACAGCAGATCGGCCAGGGCGGGCAGTTGGCCGTGTACATCACCGACAAGGTCCAGACCGCCCCCGGGCAGCGGCTGGACCAGCCCCGCATGGCGGCGCCGGATCGGGGGCAGTTTCAAGAGAGGGGCGGGCATAGGCTTCATTTCCACAGTTACATTCTCATAAGTTATATAGGGGTAGCGGCGGCATGTCAAGACAATTGTTTGAACACAAGATTGCCGAACTCCGCAAGCCGCATATCTGAAGGGCATTGACGAGGCGCGGGTGCCGCTCGCGAAGGGAGTACGTGAGTGCGCCGACAACCTTGTGCCCAAGCGGCAGGACTTGCTTGGGGTACAGGACAAGTGGCGTGATCAATCGGTCACCGGGGGCGGGTGTTGACAGTCTGCCACTGGCCGGTCCTGTTGATCGCGCAGAAATTCTTGCGTTGGACCGGGCTGAAGTCAGGCGCCGCCGAGAATCTTGACAGTTCCCGTGTCCTTCCCGATCACGGCGTTGACGGCATTGGAAAGATGGACGGCAAAGCTCTCGGCGGGCTCGGGCAGCAGGTCGCCGATCAAGCCGATCGTGACGCGCTTGGTTGTCTGGCCGGGTGTGAGGCTAACCGTGGCAAGGAGCAGGGCGACGTAGTCCTCGCCGGCGATGGCGCTGCCGTCGAACGATGCGATGTCGACGTCGACGCGCTGCCCGCTGGGTTTGTCGAGCGAGAGGGTGAGCACAGCGGAACGCTGTCCGTGGTCGCCCTCGATCACTTCGATGTCGTTGATCGAGAGCGTCGGCGGGCTGTCGCTGTCGGTGATGGTGCCGACGCCGACTGCGTCGCTGATCGTGCCTACGTCTCATGGACGGTCGAAAGGGAGCGCCGTCGAAATGTAAGACCGGCGCGTCGCGCGGGCTCGTGGCGCCCAGACCCCTCAAAGAACGGCTAGGTCCGGTCCTGCTCGTCGAAGGTGCATCGGAAGTTGCCGCGTGCGAGACGGTCGGGCTCAACGCGGTGGGGCGGCCCAGTAATACCGGTGGGGCCGATTATTCAGCCCAGCTACTGCGGGGGCGGGATGTGCTGGTCATCGGGGAGAATGACCAGAAGGAAAACGGCCGCTGGCCGGGGCGCGACGGGGCAGAATCCGTTGCGACCAAGCAGGCAACTGAATGGAAGACACCAGTCAAATGGACGTTGCCCCCTTCAGGACAAAAAGATGTGCGCGCTTGGCTTCAAGATCGAGTTACTCGTGGCCTTGCTTTAGCCGATGCGGAAGCTTGCCACAAAGCAGGAATGGAATTGTTAACTGAGTTGCAGTCGTCGGCAACCGAAATGGAATCTGAACCAGGACGGAATTCCGCCGATCAATTGATGCGGCTGGCCTTATCACTCTATCGAGTCGGACGGACGGAGCGCGATGAGCCCTTCGCTGTGGCGCATGCTGGTCCGAACGTTGCGATAATGTTCCGCGGCTCACGCGGCGGGTTCTGTGCGTCTCTTGCCCGCGAGTACCGAAAGCAGACGAGCAAGACGGCGACCGCATCGGCCCTCACGGATGCAATCACCTGTTTGTTGAATGATGCGCTCGATGAGGAAGCCGAGGCGGTTCATTTGCGAGATGCGCCTTACAACGGCGGCATCGTGGTTGATTTGGGCGACAAGAGTGGGCAGGCCATCGTCGTGCACCCCGGTGGTTGGCGCCTGGAGCCAATTTCACCCGTTGTGTTTCGCCGTACCGCGCTCACGGGTTCATTGCCACCGCCGCAGCGCGGAGGAAGCCTCGACCTCCTGCGCGACTTGATCAATGTTAGTGACGCGACCTGGCCCTTGCTGATCGGATGGCTCATTGCCGCCTTTATCCCGGACATCCCACACCCCATTGCAATGCTCGGTGGATTGCAAGGGGCCGGAAAGTCCTCAGCGGCTCAAATTTGCGGGAGTTTGTTCGACCCATCTCCAGCGGCGTTGCGGAGCCCCCACGCGACCCGCGTTCGTGGGTAATGTCTGCGGCCGGCGGCTGGGGTTTGGCAATAGACAACGTCTCCTCAATTCCGGATTGGTGGTCAGACGCGCTATGCAAAGCGGTTACAGGCGATGCCTGGATCGATCGCCGCCTCTACACGGATGATGAACTTGCGATCCTAGCGTTCAAGCGAGTGATCATGCTCACTTCCATCGACGCCGGCTCGCTCCGAGACGACCTCGGTGACCGCCTGATCCTGCTTGACCTGTCGCCGATTCCAGAAGCAGGCCGGAGGACCGAAGCGGAGCTGAACCGATTGTTTGCCAACTTTCAGCCACTGATTCTTGGTGCACTTTTAGATGTGCTGGCTGATGTACTGGAGCGCTTGCCGGACGTACAGCTGTCGACAATGCCCCGCATGGCCGATTTTGCTCAAGTGCTGGCGGCGCTGGACTTCGTGATCGGTGCGCGAGGGGGCGGCAATGAATGTCACGCTCTTCCTTTATACCTCAGCCAGCGCAATCGAATAGCAAGTGAGGTTGTGGAGGGAGATCCATTGGCGACCGATATTGTGCGGTTTCTCAGCGAGGTTCGATCATGGCAGGGGACCGCCGCCGAATTGCTGACCATGATTACCCCGAGAGGCCGCCGGCCCGAGGCGGGCTGGCCTAAAGCTCCGAACAAACTGACGGGACAGCTCAAGCGACTGACGCCCGCGCTGCGGACTTTCGGGGTGATCGTGAGCATCCCATCCTTTCGCAGCGCTCGCGGCCGTCTCATCACCATGGAAATGACAGACAAGAGAGAGATTGGATCGTCACTATCGTCACCATCGTCACAACGCCGCGAATTGGAGTCATCCAAAGGTGACGATCCTTCCTTTGACGACGATGGTCAATCGACCACAAACAGCGAGGGAGCAGGGCGTAGTGACGATAGTGACGATCAATGCGTCATTCCTTGCCTTACCACTGCGGGATGTAGAAACTCTGAGATGCACACGGGGTAGTTGCCGCTATGCAAGTATCGGGTACCATTTGTCCAATGGGCGAGATGATAAAAGCTATTAGGAAGGCGATTGCCGTGAGTGGAAAGACGCGATACCGAATTGCGAAGGAGGCTGGGGTGGCGCAATCTCAGCTTTCTCGACTCGTTCATGGTCACGCTGGCGTCAGCGTGGAAACGCTGGAAAATCTCGCCGGATATCTCGGGTATGAAGTCAAGCTTGTGCCGGCAGGCAAACGAAAGGGTGAGTGACATATGGCAAGCGTTGTAAGTGATCCGAAAGGGCGCTAGCGGATCCTGTTTGTCGCCCCAGATGGCTCACGTAAGGCCATCCGCCTTGGGAAGATGTCGAGCAAGGCGGCCATGACGATCAAAGTGCATGTCGAGCACCTCGTGTCGTCGCTCTCAACCACGCATCCCATCGAGCGCCCCACTGCCGAGTGGGTCGCGGCGTTGGAAGACCGGGTGGCGGAGAAGTTGGCGGCAGTTGGCCTGATCCCGCCGCGAGAATCCTCCTGCCTCGGCCCGTGGCTGGACAAGTACATCGCGAGCCGAACGGATCTCAAGCCGTCGAGTCGGGTGAAGTTGGAGCAGACGAAGACGAAACTGCTCGCTTGCTTCGATCGGGACTTGCCGCTGCGCAAGATTACGCCCGACATGGCGGCGGACTGGCGGCAAACGCTGATCGAAAGCAAGCTGGACGTGAAGGCGCCGAATGACACGACCAAAACCATGAGCACGGCAACGGTGAAGACACATATCGGTAACGCCAAGACGATTTTCAACGCCGCCGTGGACCGAGAGTTGATCGCACGCTCCCCGTTCGAGAAATTGAGAGGCGGGGCGACGGCGTCGGCCAATGTCCGTTATGTGAGGCCCGACGAAACTGCCGCACTCCTACAAGCCGCGCCTTTGCCTTACCGCGTCCTCTTGGGCCTTGCACGGCTGGCGGGGCTGCGGGCGCCCAGCGAGACACATCTGCTCACTTGGGGCGATGTGGACTGGCAGCGGGGCCGCCTGACGGTGCGCAGCCCGAAGACGGAGCACCACGCCGGCAAAGAGCAGCGCACCGTGCCGATCACGCCGCCGCTGGCCACGATCCTCCAAGACGCCTTCGACGCAGCTCGCGAGGGAGAGAATCGCATCGTCACTCTTGGGCGAGGCGGCAACGTGAGGCGCGTGGTGAAGCTCATCGTCGCAAAGGCCGGCGTGCCGATGTGGGACGACATCTGGCAGACGCTGCGCCGCTCGTGCGAAATGGAATGGGCGCTGACCTTCCCACAATACGTCGTGAGCAACTGGATCGGGCACTCGATAACTGTGAGCGGCAAGCACTACGCGAACTCGGTGCCGGATGAAATCTTTGACCGCGCGGCGCACATGGATGACGACGAGGAAGTGGCGCAGAATCCGGCGCAGTCAGCAGCGGAAATCGTCGGAAATGTTCGGGACGGCGATTCTGCAAAGCAACCCGCTCTTGCGAGTTGCTCAGGAAAACAGGACGATTCCGAACATGACGAAATGTCTGAAAGGGTGAGCGAGGGGATTCGAACCCGCCGCCTGTCACAGAATCGCCGCAGAAAACGATGGCTTCTGCGATAGGCGGTGCAGAATCCGGTGCAGTTGGCGCATCCTATTATCCAATGCCTGCCGACTTAATCGAAGTCGTTGGTGCTTGGGCCCAGCTTCCGACAGCCATGAAAGCTGGAATTTTGGCGATGGTAAATGCGATGCGCCGTACCTCTTGATTGCCTTGCTGACCGCAGGCGAGTCCGACAGGCTGCGGGAGTGCGACTTCTAGCTCTACATCGAGCCCCGGTGGCGTTCGGTGCCGACACCTTAGGGCCGTAGCTCACGGGGTCTCGCTCCAGAGGTCACGACCTAGTTGGCGCCGTTTTTCATTCCGACCAAACGCGTGAAGACGACGACTCCTGTGGGTCCATTCCACGTCGGGGGTAATCGGCCGTCGACGATTTTGCTATCCTCAACCGCTTCCTTCTCTAAAGAGCTGGAAAGGACGTCTCTTGGCCGGCGACTACAGCAAACTGCATCACCTTTACCGGCTGGTCACCGTCCTCCAGTCCGATGACAGCGGCAATGCGGCGGCGCTGGCGGAGCGATTCGGACTGCACGAGCGAACCATTTTTCGTTACCTGGAGACGTTAAGCCAACTCGGCGTACCCTGGTACTTTGATGGTGAACTCAGTACGTACCGCATCCGCAAGGATTTCTTCCTGCCGCCGTTGCATCTGACGGCAAGCGAAACGCTGGCCTTGACGTGGCTGGTCGAACACGTCGCCGGCAGCGAGCAGATCGCGATGACCGGTCCCGCCGCCCGCGCCATCGAAAAGATCCGCGGCCGCATCCCGCAACACGTGCTGGCTGATATCAACCACGTTGACAACCACATCGCGGTCCGCCTGCCACCGGCCGGCCCGGCGAGCGAAGGCATCGCCGGCGTGTTTGAGGACATCCAGCAAGCGATCCAGACGCGCCGAGCCGTGCGGTGCCGGTATGAGTCTTTGAACCCCGAATCCAAGTCAGAGGAGCCATTCGTTTTCAGGCCATATGCCTTGAGCTTCGACCAGCGGTCCTGGTACGCAATCGGTGAACACACCGGCCACGGCGAAGTGCGGCGGCTCAAGCTCAACCGGTTCATCGCGCTGGAGCCCACCGACTCGCCCTACGCCATCCCCGATGATTTCTCGCTCGAGGCCTACCGCGGCAAAGCCTGGCGGATGATCCGCGGCGACACCACCTATCGCGTCGCCATCCACTTCGACGCCAAAATGTCGGAGACGGTAAGCGACACGCAATGGCATTCGACTCAGCACATCGGCTACAACGACGACGGCTCGATCATCTTTCACTGCGAGGTGGAGGGGCTCGATGAAATCGTCTGGTGAAGGGACGACTCACAGTTAAAACATTGCTACTGCCGCCTTGAACGCCAAGCGTTCGGCGCATCGCCACATGGAGTGCCGCCGCCGGCATGAGCAGGCACTTCGGCATCATTTTGCTATTGCATCGGACTGAGGACCCGTCGATTGCGGTGGCGGATGCTGAGTCCGCCGTCGCCGCCGCTCGCGCAATTTACCAGCATGACCCTCGTTTGCTCATCACCGTGCTGCTCAAGGAGATTGGCATCAGCCACGAGCAGATCACCGCGATCACGGGGCGGCCGCGCGGCACGATCTCCCGATCCAAGTGCCGCGCTCAGGTGCTATTGAAAAAATCCTGAGGCAGCTTCAATTCGCAATGGCAACACGCTGTCAGTGTTATCATTAGCATGCCTTCACCCGCAAGGAAGTGGGTGACGTCGCCGAACTGAGACTGCGATGGAACGCGAACACGAACGTGGCTCGCCGCCGCACATGCGCGGCGGCGGGAACGAATTATTGTCACTTCTTTAAGGGGCCACGATTATGACGGATGACGGTCACGACTTGGCGAACACCTTCAAAGCGCTCACCGGAAACGCCCCGCTTAGTTGGCAGACCCGGCTGTTCAAGCAGATCTGCGACCCGTCCACGCAGTGGCCTTCGGTCATCGACCTTCCCACCGGCATGGGCAAGACCATGGTCATGGCCATCTGGCTGATCGCACGCGCCCAGAAAGGCGCACACATCCCCACGCGGCTGATCTACGTCGTGGACCGCAGGACCATCGTCGATCAGGCAACCGATACCGCCACCGAGCTCGCCTTCCTCTTGTCCCGGAACGAGAAACCATTCGGGCAATTCCTCAAAGGAAAGTCAAAGCCGCAAACGAGGAAAGCGGAGTGCGCCACCACCTTGAGCGCGCTGCGGGATCGTCTGGCCCCTCCCGTCGGGACCGTCACCGCACCCGCTGACAGCCCCCTCGCCATCTCCACCCTCCGCGGCCAGCTAGCCGACAACCGCCAGTGGTCTAACGACCCGAGCAAGCCCGCCATCATCATTGGCACCGTCGATCTCATCGGCTCCGCGCTGCTCTTCAGCGGCTACCGCTCCGGCTTCAAGACCAAGCCCCTCCACGCCGGCCTGCTCGGGCAGGACTCGCTACTCGTCCTCGACGAGGCACACCTGTCGAAGCCGTTTGAGAAGCTCGTCGAGGCCATCGACCGGGACTTTCAGAAGGACCGAAACGAGAAGCCACTCGGCAAACCGATGCGCGTCATCGGCATGTCGGCGACGAGCGGACAAAGTGAATCTCATCCATTCCGCCTCACCGAGCCCGACCTCAATGATCCGATCATCAACGAGCGTTTCAACGCGAAGAAGCGCCTCACCGTTGCGCCCGAAGTCGACCCGCGGAAGCTCAACGACGCGCTGACCAAGGTGGCGATTGGACTGGCCACGAACCCATCGATCCAAGGCAAGCGGATCGTCGTCTTCGTCCGAAAGCCCGAGGACGCCAAATCCATCGCCAAGACCATCAAGGACCACGTCATCGAGACGGTGGACGAAACCGGCCCAAAGCAGAAGAAGGTCAAGAGCACGCCTTACGGCAACTCCGTCGAAATCCTCACCGGCACGATGCGCGGCCTTGAACGCGACGAGTTGGTTGCCAAAGACGTCTTTGTCGAACGCTGGCTCAACGGCGATCTAAGCCCCGGCGAGCCGGCAAACCAGCAGCCCGTCTTCCTCATCTCCACCAGCGCCGGCGAGGTCGGCTTCGACCTCAACGCCGACCACCTCGTCGGCGATGCCGCCCCCCTGGACTCCTGGATTCAACGATTGGGCCGCGTCAACCGCCGGGGGAAGGGCACGGCGCTCGTCCATGTGATTGACGATTCCACAGCAGACAAGAAGGCCAAGGCCGCCGACGACGGCAAGCACACGTTCGCGTCCGCATCCATCGACGCGATGGCTGCACTAAAGAACCTGCCTCAGGCAGAACCGCTCGACGCCGACACCCGTCCAGGTTCCATCTTCGATGCAAGCCCAAGCGCCCTTCGTAACCTCGAAAAGCCCGCCCGCGCCCTTACGCCGCCGCCCACCATGGTCGATCTCACCGACATCCTCCTCGACGCCTGGAGCATGACCAGCATCACCACCCCGATGCCCGGCCGCCCCGCTGTCGCGCCTTGGCTCCGCGGCATTGCCGACTGGGAACCGCCGCGGACGGAGATCGCATGGCGGGCGGAACTTGATCTCGACGGCTTCGCCGACCTCGATCCCGACGAGATCGAGGAGTGGTTCGACACCCACCGCGTCCTCACGCACGAGACGCTCAGCGTTCCGGCGGTAGAAGCGGCCAAGCAGATTTTGGCGAGGTGGGATTCATTCGACGAGGCGCGCCAACGGTCGCTCGGTGCCCTTCGCGTGATTGTTGATCAGGCCGGTTTCAAGGTCGTTCCGCTTTCGCAGTTCATGAAGGCCCTCGAACGCGACAACAGGCAGACTTTGAAATCGTTCGACACCATCCGATACGCCCGATTGATTCTTCCCGCATCCTTTGGCGGAATCGAACGTGGCAAGGGACTGCTGGATGCGTCCGTGCCGGAGATTCCCAAGGACGAGAATAAGAAGCCGCTCGAAGTACAACGAACCGCTCAAACCGAGCGGCAGATTGCGCCCGATGTCGCCGATATCGCACCCGGTTGGAAGCGGCTCCGAGTAAAGGTCATCACAACTGACGAAGGCAAGCAACCGCCAAAGCCGATTGCCCCAGGCGAAAAGCCTTCCAAGCCCACCCCTTTTTCAGTCGAGTTGGAATCCGACGACGATAATCGCGTGCAGCTTGTCAGTTTGATTCCACACCGCGAAAAGCCCGAGTTTGGAACGTCCCAACCTGAAACGCTTGCGCTACACGTCGGAAAAGTGGGCAGGGCGGTCGATGCCATTCTCCGCGGACTCTCAACTTCTGATGACTTCAAGCAAGCCGCACAACTCGCCGCTGATTGGCACGACCGCGGCAAGAACCGGGAACGCTGGCAACGGTTGCTGATCTTCCCACGTGGATTCGTTCCGCCCAACGAACCCATGGGTAAATCCGGCGGCGCCATGAAACGCGACCCGCGCGGGTACCGCCACGAGTTCGGCTCGCTCCGCGAGTTCACCGACGCATTCAATGCCGGCCAATTACTCGACGAAGCCGGAAAGCGAATCAGTCAGGATGTCTTCGACCTCGCCGCTCACCTCATTACCTCCCACCACGGCCGCGGCCGGCCACATTTTCCAAAAGGCGGCTTCGACCCCGATACCGAGCCCCGTTCGGACGCGATCCACACGGAATCCATCCAACGCTTCGCCCGACTCCAGCGCAAGTACGGCTGGTGGCACCTCGCCTGGCTGGAAAACCTGTTGCGATGCGCCGACGCCCTTGCCAGTGCCGACTCGGAAATCGGGAATGAACCGGTCGATGCCACCCACCAGGAGGTGGTGTGATATGAGTCACGCGAAACCCAATATCACCGTCCCCGTTGACCTCACGAACCCCGGCCAGTTCTTCGCCTGTTGCGGCCTGCTAGAACTGGCGGATCGGTTGTGGCCCGGGGCGGAGGGATGGTTTGAAGGCTCTCATTTCTACGTCATCACCAAAAACCAGTCGAAGACGCTAGCGGAATTACTTGAGGCGACCCGTGCACTCAAGATATGGGTTGATAATGTTCTAGAAGATCCTTTGCAGGAACAAGACGACGATCACTCGGACAAATCAGAGAAAGAACCGCCATTCACACCATTCGAACTTCGGTCGAATGACGGACGCATATCAATCTTGCTTGATTGGTGGAGTGACAAGTCCATCAAGCCGTGGGCCGGATCGATGAAAGACCGGGTTATTCTCCGTGCAATGTTGGCCGCCATACGTCCCGTTAGTAGTGACCCGTTCGATGATCTTTGTGCTGTATTTGATCCAGTCAGAATGCCAAATCAGCCGGCCAACGGAAAGAAGCCGCGAAAGGTCAAGGCGAAGAAGCGAGAACCGTTCTACTTCGATCCACGTCGAGGGAACAAGTCGCATCCGCTTGACAGTGGCTTTTCTCCCGACACGCACAAGATGGAGACCGACTGCTGCCCGGCTCTCGAAGCCTTCTGCTTTATCGGCTTGCAGCGCGCCCGACCCACGCCGACGGGCGTTCCTAATCAGTCCCGCTATACCGTCTGGCCAGCGCTCTCCTCGACCAATCCGGGCATCCCCGCGAACCTCGTAGGGGCTGTGACCAATGGCTTCGTGCGGTTCCCAGGTTCAAAAGACTGCGTCTTTGACAATTACTTTCGCACTGACCAACGCAAACACAAGACCTTTTCCCAAGCCACGCTCGAAAGGAGCCACCATGCCTGAGTCAGCCAAAGTGACCTATGGAGAGTTCGATAAATTGCTCGCCATCGACGGCCCGGTGATGGTCGTCGGCCAGCAATTCCTCAAGCCGCCTTCATTCGACCCCACAAGCGAGATCGTCTTTCCGCCCAGTTATGCCAATCCTTCGGAGAAGTCGGACGATCCAGCGGTCTACAATATCGATCAAACTGATCCGTCGGACCCTTCGAAGAACGTCTGTGTGCTCGACAGCATTCCATCTCAGGCAAATCGAATGGAACCGTTGTTTAGTTCCCCGCCTTACGACTCCCTGGTTCCGCAGTACAAAGTGAGGCTCACGGAAGATGCCGATCCCGTAAGCATACTGAATGTCGGCCATCGCCTTGCGGATGCTGTTTTTCGCGGCACCACGCTTCGGGATGAGATTGTTGCCGCCTTCAAAGCCTACGCGAAGGGCAATGCCGCACCGATCGCGAGGTTGGGCGGAACCAGTCTTGTATTCGGGGTCTGGGATTCGCGCGGGACTGGCGTAAAGGTGCCGCGGCTGATCAACTCAATCATTCGTGCGTTCGACGTAACGTCGATCAGGCGATCAGCGCAATATTCGCCCCCCATCAAGTACGAGCAAGAGGGTCTTATTCCAGCAGGTCTTGACGGCAAACCTTCTGATCACGGCCTTGCGGATGTTCCATCATCACAAAAGATCGGTGGCGTCCAAATCAAGGGCGACATCCGCCGTGACGTTTCGCTGAATCTGGCGGTCCTGCGGGCATTGAAGGGCAAGGATGCTGATGAGACTAAAAAGCTTCAGCGATATATCCTCGCGCTTTCCTTGATCGCACTTACCGCCACGCCGGACTCGACGCTTCGACAAGGTTGTCAGTTGCTGCCGAAGTCGAAGGCGGCGTGGAGACAGTTCAAAGCCGACGGCGAAGAAATGGGATGGAACCCAGACGGCATCAATCTCGTGGAGTTCGCCAAAGTCGCCGCAGCCGATCTTGGCATCGTCCAACCGCAGAATCAACCGCTCGTCTTCGACAAGACTCGCTTGAAGGCATCGATTGATGCGGATGCCAAGAAGAAGGCCGACAAGAAAGCAAAAAATGTCGGCAATCCGGGCGACATCCTCACGGCACTTATTGAAGGACTGGAGCCGAACAGCACAGGCACGAAGTTGAACGCTGGCCCTGTCAAAAAGTTGCAGAAGTATCTTGAGGCTGTTCAGGCGGACGATGACATGAAGCCAATGGCAGACCAAATGCTTGCCGTGTTGGGGGGTAGCGACGCTCCTGTCTCCAGGATTCAGAAGTTGACGGGTCTATTGCCGAGCGGGACAGGCTCATCTGATGAAGGCGAATTGGATCAGACCGACGATACAGGAGATTCTCAATGACTCATCTTCTCCTCACCGTCCGGTTTCTCAACGAACGCTACCACGGCCTGCTCGATCGAGGCGGTCCGCCGGAGTGGCCGCCGTCGCCGTTTCGTTTGTTTCAGGCATTGGTCGCCGGCGTCGCGCGGCGGGGTGAACTTGATACAGCCGTGGGCAAGGCGCTGGAATGGTTGCAAGGGCTCGCCGCGCCGATCATCATTGCACCCCGTTCTAAAACGGGACAGGCCATCACCCGCTTCGTCCCCAACAATGATGGTGACAAGAAGTTTAATCGGCAGGAACGCCTGACCGCCAAGCCGACGATTCCGACGCTATTTTTGCTTGAACCCGATCAGAAGCCGGAGGTACATTATGTTTGGGATATCAGCCAACATCCCGATGCGCCTGTGGACCGGATTCGTGATGCCGCGCGGAGCCTGACGACGCTGGGCTGGGGCATCGACATGGCATTTGCGGACGCGGATCGGGCGGACGAAACGAGGCTGCAATCGCTCAAGGGCATCCGCTGGCATCCGAAGGCGGATGTGTGGCGCGATGAAGGCATGCTGCGGACTCCGACGGTGGACCAGGATACACAGCAGTGTTCATTGTGTGACCTTCGCCATTGCCACGAGACGGCCATGAACCGCATCGTTCACGGTGAACCGCTCCACACGGTGGATAAACCGAAGGTCTTCGAGCGGGTGTTCTATTCCAGCACGGAGCGGCCGCTTGGGAGGCGAGCAGCCGTCTTTCAACTACTCGACGAGAACGACGAGACCTTCCGCTATTCCCACGCCAAACTCGTCCACATCGCCGGCATGGTGCGGCATCTTGCGCTCCGCGTGATGGATGTTGACCACGGCCACCCGCCGCCGTGGATGCCGCGTGAAGAGCGGGGGGAGTGGGTTAATCGGGTTGTCCGCGGCAAGCGGGATGCGTTGTCCACCGACGAGCATCGGCAGTTCTCTTATGTGCCGCTCCCCTCAATTGGGCATGCCCATGCCGACGCGATGATTCGGAACGTGACGGTCATCGCGCCGCTGGGCATGGACCGTGAGCTGGAGCACCTGGCGGATCGGCTGGATGGTGAAGCGCTCAGGCCCGAAGGCGATTTCGAGTTGTGCGAAGCCGACTCCAAGCCTGTGGTTCACGAACGGATCACCTTACGGAAGTTCACCCCACCGAAAGAAACGTTCATCGCCAATCACTATTTGGGCGCGTCGCGCGTCTGGCATACGGTCACACCGGTGATCCTCGACGGCCACAACAAGAAATCGAAGACCGACAAGCCGGAGGCGATCGCCCGTGAAACCGCGAAGCTGATCTGCAAAGCTCTGAAGCGCGCAGGGATCGAAGCGCCCTGCGAGTTCACGTGGCAATCGATTCCGTTTCTGAAGAACTGCCTGAGCGCTCACAAGTACGACCGCGACGGACGGCACACGGGCTACCACCGTCCGGCGCATCTCAAAGATCTTACTGCGATTCATGTGCGACTTTCGTTAGGTCGTCGAGAGAACCCGAAAGATACTGAAAGCCGTTGGCTTCCCGCCGAAGTTCCCATCCCCGGCCCCATCACCCTCGGCGCCGGCCGGCACTGCGGCTTTGGCCTTCTCGCCGCCATTGACACTCAAAATGGAGACTGACCATGTCCGCTGATTCCACCGCACCGGCCGGCATGGAAGCCAGCGCCACATTGGATCGAGAGGGCGGGCCGCTCCCCGTCCGCATGCTCAACGAGTATGTCTACTGCCCTCGTCTGTTTCACCTCATGCACGTGGAGGGGCGGTGGGCGGACAATGTATACACCATCGAAGGCAGGCACGTGCACCGGCGGGTGGATCAACTCGACCACGTGCTGCCCGACGCAGTAGCCGCTGGCGGCTTAGCGGGATCGGCCGACGCGGGAGAAGATCGACCGCCGGCCGCCGACGCAGCGAAAGGCGATGAGGGAGAGGGCGGTGATCCAAGCGCCCCAGCTACGAAGAAATCGAAAAAGCAACTCCCGGCGGGCCCGGTGGGCGATGAGCCGCCTGTCATTTCACGCTCGGTCCCGCTCAGTTCCGACGCCCTGGGACTCACCGCGAAGCTCGACCTGGTGTCGTCCGATTGCAGCGAGGCGGTGCCGGTGGAGACGAAGCGCGGGCGGGTGCCCAATAATCCCGAGCGGTCGTGGGAACCGGAGCGAGTGCAACTAATGGCTCAGGGTCTGCTGTTGCGCGATGCAGGATATGCCTGCGACCATGGTGTGTTGTATTTTGCCGGCTCCCGTACCCGCGTTGACGTGCCGTTCACTGCCGAGCTCGAGGCGGACACGTTGCGATTTCTGCGTGAAGCGCAACTGGCGGCGCGAAGCACAACATTGCCACCGCCACTGGAGGACAGCCCCAAGTGCAACGGCTGTTCGCTCAGCGGCATCTGCCTGCCGGACGAGACGCTGGCGCTGGCGGTGGTGCCGCGCGACCCGCAGCAGCCGGACGTGCGCCGGCTGTATCCGGCCCGCGAACATGCGGCGCCGCTGTATGTCCAGGAGCAGGGGGCCTCCGTCGGCAAGAGCCACAGCAAGCTCATCATCCGCAAGGACCGCGAGCCGATCGGCGAGGCGCGACTCATCGATGTCAGCCAGCTGGTGTTGTGCGGCAACATCCAGGTGTCCACGCAGACGATTCACCTGCTGTGCGAGGCGAATGTGCCGATCGTGTATCTGTCAACCGGGCACTGGTTCAACGGAATAACCTTCGGGCAAGGCCTGCGCAACGCCTACGACCGCGCGGCTCAATTCCGCGCCGCCGCCGACCCAAAGCAATGCCTTTCCTTCGCTCAGCGGCTGGTGATGGACAAGGCGGCGAACCAGCGTTCGCTGCTCCGCCGCAATGCGAACGTGCCCGATCGGGTGCTCGATGACCTCGCGGAGTTGCCCAAGCGCGCCGCGGCGGCCGGCTCGCTCGAAAGTTTACTGGGAATTGAAGGCAATATTGCCGCCATATACTTTCAGCACTTCGCGCAGATGCTCAAGCCACGGGATTTCGATGCCCACTGGGATTTTACAAGCCGTAATCGTCGGCCGCCGCGCGACCCGGTGAATGCATTGCTTTCGTTCGGCTACGCACTGCTCGCCAAGGAGTGCACGGTGGCGCTATTGAGTGAGGGCCTCGATCCATGGTGGGGCTTTTATCATCAGCCGCGGCACGGCCGGCCGGCGCTGGCGCTGGACCTGATGGAACCGCTGCGGGCGACGATCGTGGACTCCGCGGTCATCACGGCGATCAACACGGGCATGGTTCAGCAGAAGAACTTCAGTCGATCGGCCGCGGGGTGCATCCTCCAGCCGGCGGGACGGAAGTCATTTCTCCAGGCGTACGAGGCCCGCCTCGACCAACTGGTGACGCACCCGGTGTTCGACTATCGCTGCTCCTGGCGCACGGTTATCCGCCTGCAGGCGCGGCTGCTGGCGCGCTGGCTGCGTGGGGATGTGCCGAGTTATACAAGCGTGGTGACTCGGTGAGTATGGTGATGGATGAAATGATCGATAGCGGGAATAACCTATGGCTCGCCGACACTATTTAATCAGCTATGACGTCAGCAGCGATAAGCGACGAACGAAAGTGTTTAATTCTCTCGATGATGTGGGCGACCATGTGCAGTTCTCGGTATTCCTCTGTGAATTGACCAATAAGGAACTTGCCCAGTTACGGTCGGACTTGCATCCACATGTGCACGAACGAGAGGATCAACTGCTGATCCTGGATCTGGGGCCAGCTCACTTGAGCCTTGAAGCGGCGATGGAGGTGATCGGCCGTCCGCACAAGCCACTGGTGAGGACGTTGATCATTTGACTCGCATCGAAAATCAGCAGACGGTGGTCCAGACGAGCGGCTGATAGGTTGTGCGATTGTTCAGGATCGGCCAATCCAATGACGAACGAAATGAGTATTATGACGAGGCAAATGGTTTTCGACGGCGGCGACTCTTCGTCGCGTCGACGCCTGCGAGCGGCTCGGTGGTGCACGATCCTTGGCTACCGCTCGTGTTCTTTGACAAGTCAAGAGTTATGTTCGTGTTTACCTCCCTCGGCCGGCCCGATAGCGGTAGTCAAAGACAACCGCTCGCATCTGCTGTCGAAAGTGTTGTGTTCGTACAGACATGCAAGGGCCGGCATCTCCACGCCTTCACCGGCGTGGCCCCATTGAAGCGCGAGCGCCGCCGCGCCGATGGCGGCCGACAGGCGGAATCTCCACGCCTTCACCGGCGTGGCCCCATTGAAGCACCAACGCCCTGTTCACCATCGTCGCCGCCATCCGGCATCTCCACGCCTTCACCGGCGTGGCCCCATTGAAGCAACCTCTTCGGCGACGAGGTCAACGACGTCCAGCTCAATCTCCACGCCTTCACCGGCGTGGCCCCATTGAAGCTCCCAAACGACGGTCTCCTCGTACTGCCAGCCGTTATCTCCACGCCTTCACCGGCGTGGCCCCATTGAAGCTCGAAGTAGCCATCGGGGACGTGCTTGGCGTCGATGATCTCCACGCCTTCACCGGCGTGGCCCCATTGAAGCGGCGCGAGGTCGAGCCGCAGGTCGGCCGGAATCGGTATCTCCACGCCTTCACCGGCGTGGCCCCATTGAAGCTCGACCGACAATTCCTTGCGCGGTTGGTACGGGTGAATCTCCACGCCTTCACCGGCGTGGCCCCATTGAAGCGGTAAGCTCACCGACCCCGCCGCCCGGCTCCTCCTCATCTCCACGCCTTCACCGGCGTGGCCCCATTGAAGCATTGCTCACCTTTGTACTGGAAGGCGACGGTGGCGCGGATCTCCACGCCTTCACCGGCGTGGCCCCATTGAAGCGTAAGCACCTGGAACGTGTGCTGCGGACAGAGGGCCATCTCCACGCCTTCACCGGCGTGGCCCCATTGAAGCGCGCCAGCGGGCGAGGAGCTGGGCCTGGCCTTTGGCGAATCTCCACGCCTTCACCGGCGTGGCCCCATTGAAGCGAGCCGGCTGCCGGGTCACCCGTGAGCCCAGAACAGATCTCCACGCCTTCACCGGCGTGGCCCCATTGAAGCAAGATCACCCGCCAGGCCATCATCAACGACGACCTCATCTCCACGCCTTCACCGGCGTGGCCCCATTGAAGCACGTCAATACCGCGCCGCCCGAGCCATTCGACGGCATCTCCACGCCTTCACCGGCGTGGCCCCATTGAAGCAGGAGCGACCTCGCCCG
>Ga0163150_10002670_pt1 | contig 26740 bp, 44 predicted proteins | sample OliLakLV19P2IB_FD_148628 | JGI IMG/M metagenome (GOLD analysis project Ga0163150, IMG submission 148628) | Freshwater microbial mat bacterial communities from Lake Vanda, McMurdo Dry Valleys, Antarctica - Oligotrophic Lake LV.19.P2.IB | ecosystem: Environmental > Aquatic > Freshwater > Lake >...
CTACCCCTCCAGAAATCTGAAAGTTCTCGCCTTACTCAGATAGACTCTGTTATCTGCACAAAAGTGCGAAAGTCCTATATACTAGGAAAATTATGTTAGAACTAGTTCTAGTGTTAGGTTTCGGATTTTTGGCTGTACGTGGTGCCCAACTGCGTGATGAAGAGTTATCGGCGCTACCGCTACGGATTAGCGACAAATTAGGTAAATTGTGGGACATCGCACATCAGGGAATGCGTGAAAACCGATTTTTGCGTGCAGAAAAGGCATTGCTCACTATTCTAAAGATTGACGAGCGTAATGCCGCTGCCTACAACCGTCTTGGTATTCTCTATGCCAAGCAGAAGGAGTACAAGGACGCCATTGACTGCTTCGAGATAGCATCGAGTATTGAATCAACATCTTCCAGCCTGCATAATCTTGGCCTTATTTACTATGAAACCGAGAATTACCAAAAGGCTGCCATAGCCTTTGAACAAGCATTAAAACTCGAAGATAATCTGGCAGCCCGGCACATTGCCTACGCCAAAGTTCTGGAGAAACTCGGCAACGACAAATTCATGGTTCGGGAGTTAGAACGTGCTGTCGAGTTGGAGCCAAACAAAGAGACCTACAGTATTCTCATCAAGGTCTACGATGATTTGGGTATGGCAGCCGAAGCCGATCAATTACGGGATAGACTCAGCCGGTTAGTCGTGCCAGCCGGCCGGCCTAGACGCATCTTACGCCCTCGTAAGGTTGTTATTTGACCTCTGTTTTGCTACACTTTTTTGGTATCTTGTTCGAGATAAGTTCATTTAAATAGTCAATGACTAGGCTGTCCTCAGACACTTTTACAACGATGCTATACTCATAGCATGCAAGCCTGTGTTCACTGTGGAAATCGGCTAAGCCCTCCTTCACTCAAGTATTGTTCGAATAAATGTCAGGCTGATAATGCCTATCATGAGTACATTAATCTGTGGAAGCAAGGCAAGGCTAACGGTGCGCGTGGCATACGGACAAAGAACATCTCTGGGCACATACGTCGTTATATTTTTCAAAAATATGCTAGCCGTTGTACCAAGTGTGGTTGGGGGCAAATAAATAATCTAAGCGGCAACATACCTTTAGAGATTGACCACATAGACGGAGATTCGGATAATAACGCTGAAAACAATTTACGACTACTTTGTCCAAACTGCCACTCCCTAACTACTAGTTTCAGAAACTTAAACAAAGGAAGTGGCAGGGGCTGGAGAAGAGAAAAGTACATCAGACACACCTAGTTTTGCCACCTTAGCTCAGCGGCTAGAGCAACACTTTTGTAAAGTGAAGGTCGTCGGTTCGAATCCGACAGGTGGCTCCACACAATGCAGGGTTAGTGAAGCGGTCAAACACAAGAGACTGTAAATCTCTCGGCTTATGCCTTCGTAGGTTCGAATCCTACACCCTGCACCATCCTCCGTCGCTCCGGCTTTACGTCGGAGCTATGGAGGATTTATGTCAGAGATGTAGGATGAGAAGCCTGTCCGCCATAGCTTTCTTGACCTCCGAAGTCTAAACGAAGGAGGTAGCGACGGCGGGAATCCTACACCCTGCACCACAAAAGTTAACAGAGACGCCAGTATCGAATATTGAGCGTCTTTTGTATTATTTGATGATTCTACATCTGATAATTTGGGTTCGAATCCCACATACCGTAAAGTTCTTAAGCTTAGTATTGACATGATTATTACTTTTTGATATCCTATCTGTATGAGCGACACATCTACGATACATGTACCTTTAGACCCGAAGCTTCGTAAAGAGTTTACGATTAAAGCTAAACAACTTGGTTTTGACTCCGCACAAGCGTATTTACGAGTTATCATTAAGGCTGCTGTTGACGGACGACGAGTAGAACTTGATGCTGACGACTGGGGGCAACCTTCAGCTGAAGCAGCTGCACGCCTAAATACGTGGACGGCCGAAGCAGTCAGTGCATCTGAGGCTGGTGGACTTCCTAGCTTCACTGATGCTAAAAGCATGACGGAATTCCTGCAACGTGAAGCGAATTGAACCATATCGTTCGTTTACGAAAAGCTTTGTAAAGCGCATTGCTAAAGATCAAAAACTGGTAACTCAATATGAAAAACGCCTCGGCATGTTTATAGAAGGGAAGCGCGGTGTACCTTTGAACGACCATGCTCTTACTGGAGACATGCAGGGTAGACGAGCCTTTTCTATAACGGGCGATATTCGTGTTATTTATATTGAACTTAAAGACAAGATAATCTTCATCGATATTGGTACACACAATCAGGTTTATTAAGACTCTGAACAGCCACATCCCAATTCCTCAAGCATATCCACTAAACGTAGTAAACTAGGTAGCAAGGTGTTCCAATTGTGGGACACACCCTGCACCATCCTCCGTCGCTCCGGCTTTACGTCGGAGCTATGGAGGATTTATGTCAGAGATGTAGGATGAGAAGCCTGTCCGCCATAGCTTTCTTGACCTCCGAAGTCTAAACGAAGGAGGTAGCGACGACGGGAATCCTACACCCCTTCGAGCCTGAGCGGAGAGGACTTCGACGGTGAGCTCAGCCGAACCCGCTCATTCCTCTGAGCCGAAGGCCTGCACCAGCTGTTGACACTCACTACTAATACATATACAATGGTAGTATGAGTAAATCGGTGATAAATTTTAAGGTTGATAGCGAAGTTAAAGAAGAAGCTCAGAAGCTTGCTTTGGAGCTTGGTGTACCGTTGAGCACTATTATAAATGCACAGCTACGTGAACTGATTCGTACCAGAACTCTTAGTGTAAGCTCTGAGCCTCGTATGACAACTTATCTTGAACGAGTTATTGATGGCGTAGAAAGAGACCGCAAGAGCGGTAAAAACGTCACCAGAACTAACTCTATTGAGGAAGCTCTTGTTCATCTTGACTCATTATGAGAATTGATTTCCATAAAAACTTTGATAAACGAGCTGTTAAACTTACCCAAAGACAACGCGAACAATTCAAATTAAGATTGATTGAGTTTTCGGGTGATCATTACAAAACTAAACTTAATAATCATGCACTAAAAGGGAAATTCAAGGGATACCGAAGTATCAATGTAACAGGTGATATTAGGGCTATATTTATACCACATAGCGAAAGTCATGTAGAGTTTGTCGATATAGGTTCGCATAGCCAACTATATGGCTAAGGTTGTATAATTTTCAAGCAGCAACGTTCTAACTTCGTTTACCACGCTGCACCACAGTACGTTGATGTCAATATGATGTCATTGACATCATATAATTATTTTGTTATCATAGAACTATGAAGACTACTCAAATAACCGTTCGAAATGTCGATGCCGCTTTAAAACAAAGGATTGATAAGCTCGCTAAGTTGAGGGCCATGAGTATCAATGATTTTGTGCTCGATACTTTACGTACGAAAGTAGGCAGTAAAGCGGGTGCTCCTATAGCCTGGCGCCGCTATAGTGGCGTAATGGACAAGGAAGCCATCAATCAGGATGTACTTGATGATTTTGAAGCGATCGATCCAGTAATGTGGAAAAATGATGACTAGATGATCGCCGTTGATACAAATATTATTAGCGCCTTGCTCCGTGGTGAAGTCATTGACCTACCGAATGAAGAGCTTTTTATACCATATGTAGTGCTGGCGGAACTACAAGCAGGTGTAGCGGCTGGCAATAATCCAAAAAAGAATAAACCCTTACTCGACACTTTCTTGAATGATAAAAATGTTACAACAAGTCCTGGTTTGGAGCCTGAGCTAATTCCATTTTATGCCCAGATCTTTAGCTATCTCAGAACAAAAGGTACACTTATTTCACCAAATGATCTGTGGATTGCTGCTGAATGCATGCACTTGTCTATGCCATTGCTAACGCGAGATAAAGACTTTAATGACGTACCTCAAATTATTGTAGTCAACGGCCTATAAACTAAGCCAAATGTCCTAGCTTTTCAGCTACACGTAGTAAACTAGGAAGCAGAGTGTTCCAAGTAAGGCACACCCTGCACCACACTTATGCTTAAAGCCATTATATTCGATTGTTTTGGAGTTTTATATCCTCAAGCCTCGGGAAATTTCTATAAGTCACATGAGAAGCTATTTCAAAGTCATCTTGAAGTATTGGATGGTCTAAACTTAGAAATAGATATGGGGGAGATAAGCCGAAAAGAATTCTTTGCAGGGCTTAAGAAAGTTACTGGTATACCGGCAAAAGTAATTCAGCACGAATTAGATAGCCAGCTTATACTCGACCAGAAGTTAGCTTCTTTAATCAAAAAGTTAAAAACAAGATATAAAATAGGGCTATTTTCTAATGCTGGGGAGGAAGAAATTGAGATTATCTACCGCGATAAGATTGACGGTTTGTTTGATGCAATGACTGTATCGTATGAGTTAAAATCCGTTAAGCCAAATCCACAAATATTTATAACCTGTTTGGCTGGCGAGGAAAGGCTCGAACGGAGACGATATCTAAGCTATGAGTTTATGCCCAATCTTTTCAGCGAGTTCGTGAGTCCACCTGTCTAGTCGATTAAGCTGGTGCCCCATAACAAGTCTCTCATCGTCCGAGATTTCCTGTCTTTTAGCGATAGCGTCCAACAATCCTATGACGCGCTGCATATCCGCTTTGGTTGCCATGTTTTCGGCCATAGCATCAACCTTCTTCTCTGTGCGCTGTACATATTGAAATAATTTAGTAAATTCGTCCTCGCTCATAGTGAGGGAATTATAGCATTAAACCTAGGTCATAAAAACTGGCTGGCGAGGAAGAATGCGAACAAGCTAAAAGCATTGACAGCATGCTGTTATGACGGTAAAATGTATACATGACTACAAAAGCTACACTCTACTTAGATTCAACAATGTATAAAACCCTGAAGATGCGTGCTGTCGAAACAGGTCAGACTATTTCTGGTCTCATGAACGAGGCATTGCAAGCTCAACTTGCCGAGGACCTGGATGACATTACTACAATTCGTACTCGGCAGTCCAAGAGAGAAACGCCGCTGACTTACGAAGCTGCATTAAAAGAGCTTCAAAATAGTGGCAAAATATAACGTTGAAATACTGCCTAGCGTAATACGACACGATTTTTCAAAGTTACCAAAAAACGATATCACAAGGATAATGGGGCGTATCAAATCCTTGGGCGATAATCCTAGACCAACTTGGTCAAAAAAACTTTCGGGAAGAGAGGAATATCGCGCCCGTCAAGGTAACTATCGAATTTTGTACGTAATTGAAGACCGAGTAAGAATAGTTCAAGTAACTAAAGTTGGCCATCGACGCAGTATTTATTCATAAATTGGCTGGGCATATAGGTCTGGTACCCAATAACACCTTAAAGTGGGACAAATGAGACACTATAATAGGGGTTTCTCGAAACCTAGGCTAAATCTTTAGGCTTATTTTGTATGCTCTCTTTTTGCCTAGCTGCACTACCGAACCCTGCCTCAAAGACGCCTGGTCGTCTCCTGAAACTTTTTTGTCATCTAGCCGTATGCCTCCTGCCTCAATCAGTTGTCTAGCTTGTGACTTACTCATATTCGGGTCCAGGGTAACTGCAAGATCAACTAGCGTCGGATTATCGGATGACAACTCAACTACCGGCACATCATCAGCAATCTTATTGCTAGAAACGGTTTCAAGCCATTTATCGCGCGCCTTGTCGGCATCTTCCAAGGTGTGATACATCCTTACAATTTCATGAGCAAGTTCCAACTTAATGTCTCTTGGATTTTCTCCCGAGTTCAATCGTCGCTTGATGATGTCTATTTCCTCTAAAGACAACCGGGTGCAGTCAACGTAGGCTTGGGCTATGCTGTTGTCGGGTAATTTCATAACCCCTACGAACATCTCGAACGGCTTTTCATTGAGAGCAATGCCAGTTCCCAGGCTCTTGCTCATCAACTTTTCGCCGGTCTCCGGATTTTCAAATAATGTCGTCGTAATAACAATTTTTTCTTTACTCTTGTATCGCTTCAGCAGCGTTCTACCTGTAAGCATATTGAATGTTTGGTCCGTACCTCCAACTTCAATATCTACGTCCATGCTCACAGAGTCATAGCCTTGCATTAAGGGGTAAAAGAATTCGTGGACATAGAGCGGCTTGTTATCGGCTAGTCGTTTTTGAAAGGTATCGCGCTCGATCATTTGCTGCACGGTAAAGTTGGATGCAAGCATAACTACATCCTCAAATGTCATACCAGCCAACCAATCTGAATTGAATTTGAACTCTATAGGATTCTTTCTATCTTCAAAGTCGAGAATTTTACCAATTTGCTTCTTGAATGAGGCTAGGTTTGTTACTACCTCTTCTCTTGTAAGCTGTACGCGTACCGACGATTTATCACTGGGGTCGCCTATCATCGCTGTAAAGTCGCCCACAAGTACGATAATCCGGTGGCCCAGTTTATGAAATCGCTCCAACAGCAGGTAGTTTGTGGAATGTCCCAGATGCACATAGTCAGCTGTCGGGTCAATTCCAACATAAATGACAAGTCGCTTACCTGACAGCAGTAATATGCTTAAAGGACATTAGTTAGTGTTTTCCTTTCAGTGAATTAGTTGTTGTTAAACCAATTCTAAAGCTAGAGAAAGCACACCGGCTAATGTCCTACTTTGTTAAAGGGCTAGTTTAGGTTTGTTGCGTTTCGGGATAGAATTCGCAAGAAAGTTGTTAAGTAATCAAGAATGTTCTAACTTCGTCTAAGACCCTTCACCAAACAATAAGCCGGAATACATCCGACTTATTGTTTGGTCTATGGTAGAGATATGAGAACCGTAGGTTCGGCGGACGAGGAACGGAGATCAAAGCAGAGTTTACTCGGTTTTGTCGAGTACCACAGGAAGGAGTGCGGCTTTGCTGCGCGATATCCTACACCTCTTCGAGCCTGAGCGGAGAGGCTCATGCCTCAGAGCCGAAGGCCTGCACCAATTCTGTTATGCTTATTATATGAATAAATATATAAAGTACATCCTAGTTGTAGTTGTATTGTTAATCTCAGTCCTCGTGGTTTCTAACTTTGCGAAACAAAATGATGCAAAGAGCGCATACGCTGCGGCGCAAGAGAGATGTAGCCGTAGTAATCCTATAGTAATATCAGTTAGTCGCGCATTCGACGGTACACCCAGAGGGATAGAAGTATACGATGGCCCGAATGTCCCTGATCCTGGTGAGAAATATTATTGTACATTAACCGAAGCAGCAAATGATGGTTATGATAGACAAGTACTGAATCAAGCAGCTTCAGAAGATATTAAACGACTATACCCATAGACAGTATGGTTCTAACATCGTATATCACCCTGCACCAAACTAACAATCCGGCCATGGGTCGGGTTTTTAGTTTGGCTGAAGGTATAAGAAATTGAACCGTGCGGCGTAGCCGAGGTTCGTACTGGTATGAGCGTGCAGGAACTTGTTCCGATAAGTGATTACCGTGCAAGCGAAGCGCATCCTACACCCTGCACCACAGATGAGCATTGAATGTGCTAGAAACTGGTCACGCATGCTAAACTTAAGTTATGACAAAAGAACTAACTACTGACCAGCGTCTAGATAAAATTGATGAACAACTTGAGCGAATCGCAATAGTTGTCACTAAGGGTTTTGATAGTTCAGACAACAAAATTGATAACGCCCGAGATGAGCTTAGAGGACAGATTGATATTTATGCGCGTGCAGTAGACGCATACGCCAAACAAGCCGAAACATACATGCAAGAAATGCTTGCACTTGGATCTAAGGTAGATCGCCTTGAACGACAGATTGAGCAAATCGCCGAACACTTAAAGCTCAAGCTTGAATATTAAGTTAAGCATTCAGTAATAAAATACTTCTAGCATCGTAGATCGACCTGCACCAAATTGCTTTTGCTTGAAGCACTACTAAACGAAGTGATTTTTGTTTGCTATTATTAGTATATGTATAATTCCTTGCATTTGCTTGCACTGAGCGAAGGCCCCATTGGTCCTGGATGTTTATTTAGGGAAGATGGAAGTATCGAGCGTGTCGCACAAGGCTATCCGAGCATATGCAATGAAATACCTTTGTATTCTAGGCCAACTACCTACCTTGCAGCTGCAATCATACTTGTATTTGCGGTAGCTATGCTTATTCTGCTAAAGCAAAGGAAACGAAGATAGTTCTTACTTCGTTCATAACCCTGCACCACAGATGAGCATTGAATGTGCTAGAAACTGGTCACGCATGCTAAACTTAAGTTATGGCAAAAGAACTAACTACTGACCAACGACTTGATAAAATTGATTATAACCTTGAAAAAATAGTCACAATTGTTAATGGCCATGATAATCAACTAAAAAAAATAGTCACAATTGTTGATGGCCATGATAATCAACTAAAAAAAATAATCAAAATTGTTGATGGCCATGATAATCAACTAAAAAAAATAATCAAAATTGTTGATGGCCATGATAATCAACTAAAAAAAATAATCAAAATTGTTGATGGCCATGATAATCAACTAAATAAGATTACTACAACTGTGGTCAAGGGCTTTGAACGTATAGACAAGACATTGGGAACTAAGGCCGATACAAAAGATTTGCAACGAATCTTTAATTTGTTAGATAAAATATCCAAACAACAAGAAATTGACAATGATGAGCGCTTAGTGATGGGCTACCAGTTGGACAGGCTTGATCGCTGGGTGCATGAAGTTGCTGATAAAATTGGCCATAAACTTACAGTCTAATAAAAACACGCCTAATCTCTAAATAAAGTTCTAACATCGTAGATCACACTGCACCAATTCGCATATGATTAAAGCACTTCGTCATAAGTGCTTTTTATTTGTCGGGGATTTGGCATACAATAACGTATATGCCTATTGACTATATTGCAGGTGAAATTTTTACTCCCCAAGAAGTGTTTATATTTAGTACTATAGCTTTTATAATTGCAGGCGTATTTGTAGGCTTGATTGCATATTTAACTAGCAAAATTATCAAAACTGGTAAAAAAAGTAAATTAAGCTTACGGAATGCCTTGCTTTCTGGTTACGTGTTCGTCGCTACAATTATCTTATTGTTTTTTGTGGTACCTACGATGATTAAAGATAATGCGTGGGAGAAGAAAAACCAGACATGCGCCACGGAAGCGGGCTACGATAGCCCGGCTGACGATAATTCAAGCCGCGCAACAGCTGAGTCTCAATCAGCCTACCGCCTCTGTCTAGACCTTTAGTGACGTGTAGGTGTGAGAAAAGCAGTTCTAACTTCATTCTCAACCCGGCACCAGAGTTTGTGGATTCCACAATAGCCAATTATTAAATCCTTATTTATAATGCTTATGAAAGGGTCTTATGGAGCTACCTGCCGACGAAAGTAGGGAATGGTATAGAGTGTGCGTTGATACAGAGTACGGCAGGGCGGCTAGCTTTGTGCTGCGTGCTTATGATGAAGACCACGCTAAACTCAAAGCTACTTATTACTGTGATGAAAAAGAGTGGCTTGGCATCTATACTGACACTCAATACCCTTGGGGTATTCATGCTAAGCTACTTGAGCCATTAGAAGAACATACTTTTAACATCCTTGGTGATAGTTATGAACCGGTTAGGTTAATGGATTATCCTATGTCAAAGGACAGTGAGCCCGTCAAAGAGGTAACTCGATCTTTGAGACAATCTCCAGAACAAGACACTCTGTTTAGTGTAGATATGCGAGGAAGGTTTGTCGATTACGCTGATGTAATTTACAGAAAGAGCAGCCTAAAAAGAATTTATGCTAAAATGAGAAATCTAGTCAACCTGCATCATAGGCCGTCGTAGCTCAGTGGTAGACTTGCCCGCCTATGGTGGCAGGTTAATTGCGCGTCAATTTGCCCAGATAGCTCAGCTGGTAGAGCGCATCCATGGTAAGGATGAGGTCACGGGTTCGAATCCCGTTCTGGGCTCCACATCTGTTTACAAGATACATCATATCTGTTAGACTCTATTGATTATGGCTAAAAAAGGTGATAAGCGGAAAATTGTAGGCTTGGTGAGCGAGGCAAGTGGCCACCGGCATTATTACACCAAAAAAAATACAGTGAACACGCCAGACAAATTACGCCTCAAGAAATATGATCCGATAGTACGAAAACACGTCTGGTATAGCGAAACCAAGAAGAACCTAGGGCGCAACGAAGTCAAACCCCGATAAAGCATAAGTTTTACAACAATTTTGTAATAAGGGCGTTAGAGTGGTTTGGTAGTTGACATAGTATTCGTTTTGTACCACACTTGGGATATATTGTGATGTAAGGGAGTGTAACGTTATGATGGAAAAAGGAATGGTAAGACGAGCTGTAGCTACAGCAACAATGGGAGTTATAGGTGCTACGGGTGTGGGTATGGCGATTGCCGGTGAAGCTAATGCCAGTGATACGGTACTAGGCATTAGGATTAGGTGTCCAGATATATCTTTTACTGAATATTTTGTAAATGTCTTTCGAGAAGGTCCAAAGTCTGGAGTAACAGTAAAGGGTGACTTAGAAGCCACTAATTTAGCAGGTGGACAATCAGCACAAAGAGAACTCGAGCTTAATTATATATTTTCTGATAGAGACGAAGCTACTGTAATTTTAGGGTTTTTTGGAATACAAAACTCAGACATTATCGAGGATGAAACTGTAATCAGTTTTACAGAAACTGTAGGTCCTGAAGTGGGTGACAAGGTACAAGTAGTAGTGGATTGCTTGCCTAATGAAACTACCACCACAGAAGCCCCAACTACCACAACTACGGAGGCACCAACTACTACATCGACCACTACCACGCCAAAGGTTACTACAACCACGCTGCCTGGCACTACAACCACCCTGAAACAAGAAACCACCACAACCATTGAAGCACCGGTTACTACCACTACTGCAACGCCAGAGACAACGACTACGAACGCTGAGACTACAACCACCCTGAAACAAGAATCTACCACAACCATCCAAAAACCAGCTACTACAACAACTGCAGCACAGCCAACCACGTCAATCCAATTGGGTGGTGGTGTCAGTGCTACTTTGCCGAGTACTACCGAAGCTGTTATACCAACTCAAGAAAATCTACCCCGTACTGGCGGTGGTAATAAGGCAGTTCCACTCGCACTTGCCGCTTTGACTCTAGGAGGCAGCCTACTTCTGTCAGCCAGGCCCAAACACCAAGCAACTTCCTAGACTTTGCTACGTATTCCCACAGCAATTAGATTCGATTGATAACTTACTATACGCAGGTTGGCTAAATGTATGGCAGGGGTATTCTACGCTTATTGCTTCGGACTAACCTGGCTTGCAAGTCTTAAGCTTCAGCGAAAGATGGCAGGGGAGACAGGGATCGAACCTGCGACCTTCGGTTTTGGAGACCGATGCTCTACCAGCTGAGCTACTCCCCTTTGGATGGCTATATAATAATCTATTTGACAGTGTATGTCATGTGGTGTAAATCTTCCCAAGACAGAGAAAATCTGATATACAATATGGGTAGCTATGAGTCCAGTAGAATCCCACACAACCATTTTTAATCACTCGGCAATTGAAATGCCTTCCTGGCGTCGACTATTATTCATACCAATAAACTGGACTTACGCAAAGCTCCCCCATCCCCAGACCAAATCTGGTCAACTGCCAACTGTTTTTCTTTCCTCGATGTATCTACGGATACATCTCTGTCAGATAAAACCATTGGCACCAACCCAGATGTACCCTGGAAACGAGGGATTTTGCGTAAGTCCAGTAAAAGCCTTTTGGGGTTTAACGGGATGAGTAAAATTATTACCAATAGGCCACTGTTAGTAGTGTTGTATGGCTTTCCCGGTGCTGGCAAAACACACTTCTCGCGCCAGCTCTCAGAGTATATCAGCAGTGCGCATCTTAATAGTGATCGTATTCGGGCTGAACTATTTAAAAACCCCCGACATGACAAGCAAGAAAACAGCATAGTTAATCATCTTATGCAGTATATGGCCGAAGAGTTTTTGAAAGCTGGTGTAAGCGTAGTCTATGACTACAACGTCATGCGTGCTAATCAGCGTCGAGAGTTGCGTGATGTTGCACGCCGTACCAAGGCACAACCTTTACTAATCTGGCTACAAATTGATGCTGATAGTGCCTTTGCCCGTCTCAATAATCGCGACAGACGCAAGAGTGATGACAAATATGCGGTGACTTATGATAAAAACAGCTTTGAATCCGCGATTGGGTACATGCAGAACCCTCAGATTACCGAAGACTATATGGTGATTAGTGGCAAACATACATTTAATACACAGCGCAGTGCTGTCGTAAAAAAGCTCTATGAGCTTGGCCTGGTGAGTGCTGACAGCGCAACGTCACGTGTCGTTAAACCGGGCATGGTGAATCTTATCCCCCAGCCTAATGGTGGTCGAGTTGATCTATCACGCCGAAACATTAATGTTCGCTAGTAATAGGTTATGCCAGTAAAGGTAACAGAACTAGTGGGTATTGGTACCGTTCGCTTGTACAAAAGACGGGATGCGCGGGCTATTAAGATAACCCTACTACACGACAACCAGGTACGGGTGACTTTACCCATGTGGGTACCCTATAGGGCTGGTCTGGAATTTGTTAGAACAAGGCAGGAGTGGATCAAGAGTAATCGCCGACCCCAAGTATTTTTGCAAGATGGCAGTCTAATTGGCAAAGGACATCGCTTGCGTTACCAGACCAGTCCAATTGCTACCACCGTCAGTACAAGGGTGTTGGCCGCAGAAGTACGCGTAGTTATGCCCTCTACGCATACTCTTAGAGATGCCCAAGTACAAACGGCCGCCAAACGTGCCAGCCTACGTGCGTTAAAGCAACAAGCCCAAAAATTGCTGCCGATGCGACTAGACGAACTAGCCCAAAAGCACGGCTTACCCTACGCGTCGTTACAGATTAAACAACTCAAGTCTCGCTGGGGCAGTTGCTCCCCGCAAAAACATATTGCCCTTAACCTGTTTCTTATGCAGCTGCCATGGGAGCTTATAGACTATGTTATCTTGCACGAGCTGACCCATACCCAGGTTTTGCATCATGGCAAGGACTTCTGGAGTAAGTTAGAACAATATTTACCCGAGACCAAGCAAGTACGTAAGCGCTTACAAACTTATCAACCAGCTTTATAATACGTAAGCCGTAAGCGTTTATGGCATATAATAAGTATATGCCACTCGATTCGTCCCACCAACAGCCAGATGCTGAGCTTGAACGCGAACGACTCAAGAGTCTTATCAATAGCATGGCTGATGGCGTTATTGCTATTGATGAGAACAAAGCAATAGTTATCTATAATGGTGCGGCTCTCAGCATTTTGAATGTGAACAGTACTATAGGCGGCAAACAGATTGGCAATGTCTTGCAGTTGATTGATAAAAACAACCAAACCGTTAACAGCAATGAGTTTGTAAACCAAATCAAAACTGCCCACTCAAGTCGTGATTGGCGCATTCGATACGCCGACGGCAGTACTATCAATCTGTACTTGAGCATTGCACCGGTTCATTTAGGATACGGAAAAAACGGCGCACGCGGGCATGTGGTATTGCTTCGTGATATCACCCGCGAAAAGTCACTTGAAGAGGAGCGGGACGAGTTCATTAGTGTGGTAAGTCACGAGCTACGTACACCTATCACTATTGCCGAAGGCAACATCAGTAACGCCCAGTACATCGTAAATAAAGATGGCGATGGTGCACAAATTAAGGATGCTCTAAAACAAGCTTATGATCAGATTATATTTCTGGCAGGTATGATTAACGACCTGGCAACTCTATCACGGGCCGAACGTGGTAAATTGACGGTCGACACAGAGTCCATAAATGCTCATGATCTTATCGAAGAACTCGCTAACGACTATAGGCCACAGGCCGAAGCCAAAGGTTTAACGGTGCACACAGAGGTTGATCCGACTCTTGAAACTCTCCAGTCCAGTAAACTCTATGTACGCGAGATTTTACAAAACTTTATCACCAATGCAATCAAATACACCCAGCGGGGCAGTATTACTATAGGCGCTCAAACTAAAGACGAAGGAATAATCTTTCGGGTTAAAGATACTGGAATAGGTATTAGCAAAACTGACCGAGAAAAGGTGTTTGACAAGTTTTTCCGCTCCGAAGATTACCGTACCAGGCAAAACAATGGCACTGGCTTGGGTTTGTATGTCACCATGAAACTAGCTAATCTACTCCATGCAGATATTGATGTTACCAGTGAGCTCAATCAAGGTTCTACCTTCCGGGTCTATATTCCTAACCTGTCATAAAAGAAACTATTGACGGCTATGGCAATTGGGGGTATCCTTGACTAAGAAAGACCTACAATCTGTAGGTTGTTTTAATTTTGGGAGATCATATGGCCGAAGAACGGTCAAAAAAATCAAAGAGACGGGTTAGACCAGTCGAAACGGTTCGCGAACGGGCTACAAAGTCAACCGACAAGGTAAAGCCCCGGCGTATTCGTAAAACCGCAGGCGTTGTTGCTAGGCCTCTCATGGCAGCAGGTCGTGTAGGTAAAAGAGAATACTACCTACCTATTCCCAACAATAAGGCTGGACGCTTTTTGAATAAACGTCGTAGTTTTATTCCACGTTATTTTCGGGAAGCTTGGCAGGAATTGAGAGAAGTTACTTGGCCCACTCGCAAAGAGACTGTACAACTTACCTTTGCGGTTTTCATCTTTGCAATCGTCTTTGGCGTACTCGTAGCCGTTACCGACTACGGATTAGGTATAATATTCAAGGAGGTGTTGTTAAAATGAGTTCCCAGTTTTTTGTTAATAACCCCAAACAAGCCAAGAACCAAAGTTATTTAATGAGCCATGATCTATCAGCCATGGACTGTCAGATACATCCACAGGTTGTCTTATGAGCAGACGTTACGACACAACCAAACAATGGTATGCCATTCATACTTATAGCGGCTACGAAGAGAAGGTTGCCGAATCTATTCGTCAGAGGGCTGACAGCCTTGACATGAAGGACAAAATCTTTCAGGTACTTGTACCCAAAGAAAAGATGATTGAAATTAAAAATGGCAAACGTAAGGTAGTAGAAAAGCGTATCTTCCAAGGCTATGTGCTGGTACACATGAAGCTCAGCGAAGATGCCTGGTACATCGTGCGTAATACTCCGAGTGTGACTGGCTTTGTGGGCAGTGGCACCGAGCCTACCCCTGTTAGCCAGGAAGAAATGGAAAAGATCAATAAGCGTATGGGCATAGAGCAGCCCAAGTACAAGATTGACTTCAAAGAAGGTGAAGTGGTTAATATTATTGATGGGCCATTCAAGGGCTTTGATGGCTCTATTTCCGAAATTGATCCCCAAAAGGGCAAGCTCAAAGTGCTGGTCAACATGTTCGGACGTGAAACCCCTGTGGAGTTAGACAGTTTACAGGTAAAAAGGGTTTAATAAATCGAAATGCTACGATTACATGAGATTAGGCACAACTACACAGAGTTTGTAGTAGAGCATACAAGAGGCTTAAAAGCTATTGGCATAGCTGCGTTAATTGGTGCTTTACCGTCTGGGGTAGTATCAGAGGTGTTTATCGCAGAACATACTGGTCCAGTCACTATGCTGACAGTTGGCGGACTTGGTGCGATAGCGCTGTCCTTATCAGTAGGGGGTAGAGAGATTGCGAATACAAAAGACGTTGGACAACAGGGGTGAAGTGTAGTAGACTATTAGTTAAGTAGCAATTAGAAACTAGAAAATAGAAGTTAGTTATTTACTGATTCCTAGTTACTAGGCACTAATTTACGGAGTTATTTTTATGACAGGAAAGAAAATATCAGCAAATCTCAAGATGAAGATCCCGGCCGGCAAAGCCACTGCAGCGCCGCCTGTTGGTAGCACGCTTGGTCAGTATGGTGTGAATATGATGGACTTTATTAATCCGTTCAACGAGCAAACTAAGGAGCTCAAAGGCACAGTAACGACGCATATTACTATTTATGATGATCGTTCTATGAGCTTCCGTGTTGTCAGCCAACCAACAGATGATCTTATCCGTCAAAAACTTGGTATTGATAAAGGCTCCGGAAAGCCAAACAGCGAAAAAATCACCAAAAAGCTATCTCAGCAACAATTGACAGAGATTTCCGAAGAAAAACAACAAGACATGAATGCAGAGGATATTGAAGCGGTTAAAAAGATGGTGACCGGCACCGCCCGCAGTATGGGCGTAGAGGTTGAGAGCTAATATGATGGAGTATGGAGAAAAAGGTGTAGCAATTGGGCGTATGCCATTGGCTGAAGCAGTAGATCTATGCCTCGGCGCGAAGCAAGAGAACAGGTTATATCCAAAAGACGCGTATGATAGCGTTTATTCTCACGCAAGCGACAGGGACCTAACACCCGAATTACTTTTATGTCAGGCAGCTCAAAGTAAGTTTTCTGATTCAGAGCAACTGGCAATTAAGCAAGAGCAATAATTTTGTGGGAGTTTAGGTTAGTCGCCTAGACGCTACTACCACGACCCTCCTTAGCCAAGGCATCGGAGGGCAAGAAGGAGATATTATGACGGAAGCCAAGAAGACAGTCAAAAAGGCAAAAAAAGAAAAGCTAACCGTAAAAGCAGTACCCAAAAATCCTAAAAAGAAAGTAGTCAAAAAGAATGAGATTGATCAGGAAGATACTAATATTACCCCTGAAACAAACGAGCAAAAAACACAAGTAGAGAATCCTTCAGAAAAAGCTGCTCAAGCAGATGAGCACCCAACTGAAGCTTCTACGGAATTACAGCAAAGTGCAAAGCCTTTAGCAAAAGCTGGCAGGAGAAGCGCTAAGGCAATCGAGGAGGCAGAAGAAAAACTGGCTAAGGAAGAACGCAAAAAGGCAGCTAACCAAGAAATGCCAGCCGAGAAGCCCAAGATAGCTCAAAAACCGTTACATTCGCGCCTGGAACGCCGTGGCAAAAAATTTCGCGAGGCTGCTAAGCTGATTGATAGAACCCAGGAATACCCTATGGATGAGGCCCTAGCCTTAATCATCAAAACTAGCACTGCCAAGTTTGATGCGACTGTCGAAATGCACGTTAATCTTGGCGTTGATCCTCGTCAGGCCGACCAGAACGTTCGTGACACCGTACTTTTGCCAGCAGGAACTGGCAAGACAGTTCGCATTGCGGTTTTTGCTGAAGGAGATGACACCGTCGCTGCCAAAAAAGCCGGAGCCGATATCACTGGAACCGAAGAGATTACTAAACTATTAGATAAAGAAAAACTAGATTTCGATATACTTATTGCTACTCCAACTCAGATGGCCAAACTTGGTAAATACGCCAGACTACTTGGTCCTCGCGGACTTATGCCCAACCCCAAGAGTGGCACTGTTACTACTGATGTAGGCAAGGCTGTTAACGAAGCCAAGGGCGGCCGGGTGGAATACCGGGTGGATAGTACTGGTATCGTCCATTTGGGTATTGGTAAAGTTAGCTTCGGCGTCGATAAATTACAGCAAAATGCAGAGTCAGTATTAGCTAGCATACGCAGTGTCAAACCTGCCTCCCTCAAGGGCAATTACATAAAAGCAGCCTTTGTTACTACTACCATGGGCCCAAGCATCAAACTAAAATCCTAAAGGCTCAACCAGCTTGCTCCATATAATCGCATACTAAACCACATTTTAGGATTTCAAGGCTCAGCCTTGAAAGACAAGGGTGTAAATATTTAGTACAATGCATTAGTGGTAATACTCGGAATGACAGGTCCGATTGGGCACGGCAAGAGTACATTTGCCAAGGCGGTGACGCAGCTGGAGCCTTCGTCTATTCGTTTTGAGTCCAGCATGATTATTGCCGAGGTTGCTAATGCTTTGCATGGAAGCTTGCAACAGATTCCTAATCGTGATGATATAGCAAGCATCAACGGTTGGCTTCGATCGCTGCCGGTCATACTGTTACAAACAGTTCACGTTCGTTGTAATTATGATCAGGTTAAACTTAGCCTAAGCGATATTGATCTGCATCCGATAGAGTATGAAAAATTACTGCTTCATGTCGAAAATTTGGCGCGTGATCCAAGCTTGGCGCGTCACGAAATTACAAAGGAGAACAAAGAAACATACCGCCCTTTTCTGCAGTGGCTCGGTGGTTATCTGGTTAAAAAGGTAGATCCAAGCATTTGGTATAAAGAAATTATACGTCGGGTGTACGATGCTCAAAGCAGCGGACACAAGGTATGCCTTATTGGAGGCTTACGGTTTCCGACCGACGCTATTTATGTTCGACAAGCTGGCGGCATTATTATTAGAGTGTACCGTCCCGACCACCTACAATATGACAAACTTGACCCAACTGAACGAGAGCGAGACAATATCCGTCCCGATACGACAATTATCAGTAATGGTACTATTAAGGATATCGATCACCTAGCCAGGATTGTACTCGATGATATTTTGGGAGATCGGCTACAAAAAATCTACTATGCTGCTGGCACTAACATCGCCTAGACCCGACTTACGTAGAATCGTTCGTTCCCAGGGTAAAGCTGGGTGAGCGAAAACAGTTTTATCGGAAAGAGATGTATTCGTAGATACATCGAGAGAGGAAATAATGTTTGTAGCCAGCCAGATTTGGTCTGGGCATGGAGGAGTTTTGGGTAAGGCGGGTAGAGTAGCTGTAATATTTCTGGGCAATACTTTCCTAGTAGGAGACTTTCGTGACTCTGTAGCCCGCCAACCATGTATTGAATAAATACAACACGAATGCTTGCAACTGGGCTTGTGTCTACGCCAAATGATTGCGTACAATATCTCAGCAAGGAGATGCACTTTGGGAGTTTATAGCAATATCCAAATCCGACAGGCTATTAAGGACGGGCATATTCTATGTGAGCCTTTTAACCCCAAACACATAGCTCATGCTAGCCTCGATGTAACGCTTGGTTATTATTACTATCGCACTGAGCGCTCCAAGGATCACCCCGTCTATAATCCGTTTGATCCAGGAGATGTAAAACGCTATTTTGAGGGTGCGCTAAGAGCCCAGCCTCACAAAAAATGGTGTGACGAAAATGGGGTCAAACCGCTCAAGGGTATCCCACTCAACCACCCAGTTATTCCTATCCGTCCAGGTGAACGTATTCTTGCCCATACCCATGAATTTTTTGGCATTTTACCACCAGGGGCATGTGAGCTGAAATCACGATCTAGCTGGGGACGTAACGGCGTGGCAGTGTGCTTTGATGCCGGCTGGATTGATCCTGGGTACATTAACCGTCTGACGCTCGAAATCTATAATCTCAACCAAAAAGAGATTATGCTGCTCCCCATCGGTGAACGTATTGCCCAAATTGTGTTTCACGTCACAGGGGAAGTTGAGGGCAACTACGGCAAAGGCCGCGGCAAAGGTTTTAGTGGCAAGTATCAAACTGGTACTGATCTAAAGCAACTTATTAAACATTGGAAGCCCGAGATGATGCTACCTATGGCCTACCTGGACTCCCGCCAATTACCGCCTACAATCAAAGGGCTTGCTAATGACTAGGATGGAAGAAAGGAAGGGCGTGTTTATAGTACTGGAGGGAGCGGATGGTTCCGGCAAAGGCACGCAGTTTGCGCTACTGAGCAAACGTCTAAAGGATGTTGGCTATACGGTAGCTAGCTTTGACTTTCCTCGTTACGATGAGCCATCCAGCCATTTTATACGCGAATATCTAAACGGTAAGTATGGGGGAACTAATCAAGTAGGGCCATATACAGCTTCACTTTTTTATGCACTCGATCGCTTCGAAGCGTCTCCAGCTATCCGCCAAGCCCTACGGGAGGGAAAGGTTGTATTGGCTAACCGTTTTACTGGTTCTAATATGGCACATCAGGGCACAAAGTTTACTAACATAGAAGAACGGCGGGGCTTTTTTATTTGGCTGGATAATCTAGAATTTGTGGTACTTAAGACACCAAGGCCAGATAAAAGCCTGGTCCTACGAGTACCGGCTGAGATTGCCCAACTGCTGGTTGATCAAAAGCAGAAGCGCGACTATACCGACAAAAAGCGTGATATTCACGAAGCAGACCTAAAACACTTACAGCGAGCAGTTGATGTCTATGATGATATGTGCCGATTGTTTCCCAAGGATTTTCAGTCTATTGACTGTGTTAGAAACGATGAACTCCTTGGTATTGAAGCGGTACATAACCTGATCTGGGAGAGTGTGCAGCCTATGCTACCCGAAAAACCTGCCAAAACAAAACCCAGCCCAACTGCTGTTAGCAGCATGCCGGCTACAACTTCGTTCGTAAACAAAAATGAGTCTGGGCAGTACCAGATGACCGATGCCGGCCGGCAATTCCTAGAAGAGATCGTAACTAATGTCGAAGGTAATGTGTATGCCTTCACCGAAAAGCTAAGCCCAGTGACAATTGCTGCGGCTATGGCCCGTTTGAGTCGCCGCGCTGATGATATGCGGATTACAATTTTAGATGAGTTTGCGACTACCGATGGCAAAGACCACAAGCTGCTACAACGCGTCATTACTGCCTATGGTGATGACTCTGTACAGCAGCTGGTAGGCCAGCATGTTGTGGTAGAGGGCGCCTCTAACTTACTGACTAAAAAGCTAGAGTGGGGACGTTTGGCGGCCTATCTTGAACAATCAACCCGGTACATTTACTTTGACCAGAAAGATTCGTTAGGTAAGTACCGGTACTACACACCAGCTTACTTAAGCCATACAGTCAAGCAAAAATATACCCATACTATAGATAAAATATTTGATCTTTACTCTACTTTGGTGCGTGATCTAACCGACTATGTACGAGCCCACTCCGACGTACCTAAGCAAGACCAAGATATTGCTTGGCAGGGTGCAACTCGGGCGCAAGCCTGTGATGCCATTCGCCCCGTATTGCCGGTTGCCACAAAATCAACCGTTGGTATTTATGCTTCCGGGCAAGCACTTGAGAGCCTTATAATGCACCTTCTTAGCGACCAGCTACCAGAAGCGCGAGAAACCGGGGAGAAACTACTGCATGAAAGTCGCAAAGTTATACCTACTTTCTTAGAGCGGGCAGATAAGCCAGATCGAGGTGGTGCCTGTATTGCCTATAGGGCAGGCACCAATAAAACCGTACAAGGTTTAGCAGAGAAGTATCTACCCCAAGTTTATGGGCAACAATCCGAAAATGTGCAGCTAACCGGGATCTGGCCACGTAACGAGCTCGATATAGTCGCCGATATGCTGTATGAACAAAGTCATATGTCGCTCCAAGAAATCCAAGAGGCAGTATCTAAATGGTCGTATAGTAAAAAAGAAAAGGTCTTTTTGGCATATATGGGGGAACGACTCAATAGGCGGCACCGTCCTGGGCGAGCACTAGAAAAGGTACACTACAGTTGGGATCTCATCTGTGATTATGGCATTTTTAGGGACTTACAACGGCATCGGATGGTTGACGACCTTGAGTGGCAGTTACTAACACCCCGCTATGGCTATGACATTCCACAACTGGTAGATGAAGCCGGCCTGACAGAGCAGTTTGAGACTTGCTTTGACCTGAGTGTGGCGCTGTATAGCGACCTTCAGGCGGCCGGCTATGAGCTAGAAGCACAATATGCCACACTGCTTGGTCATAAAATGCGCTGGAAGGTTACATACAATGCCCGTGAGGCATTTCATTTGCATGAACTCCGTACGACACCACAAGGTCATCCGGGCTATCGCAAACTCGTACAGGAAATGCACGACAAACTTGCCGAGGTCCATCCACTAATGGCCGAGTCCATGAAGTTTGTTAACCAGGATGAGGACCCTGAGCTTACCCGGCTAGCCGCCGAGAGATACACACAGTTTAAGCTCGGTCAACTTAAGAACGGTTAAGCTGCCCATGCATGGTATAGACTCGTCCCTCCGGTATCTCATTGTTATCTAATACTATAGGGCCGATGTAACGCTGCAATACAAAAGTTGGACTTATGATCTTGTCTTGCCATAGAATCTCCAATGTTTTATCGGGGCTACTCTGAACCACATTACCTCCATGGCTACTAGCAACTTTGCCTAAAAAATCATCCAATTTGCAGGCTTCATGAAGGTTAAGTCCAATGGCATAAGCTACACAAGCTCCAAACTCTTTAGAAGTATTCTGACTATGAGCATCAAAAAATCCGTTAATTCTATTCTCTAAAACAATAAAGTTTACTGATTCAAGTTGCCCTCGTATTGCTATACCCCCGAGAATTTTTTGATCAAGAGGTAGTCCAAATTCATGGCTACGATTAACTAACTCATTGGTTAATGCGTCGGCAGCTGTTGCTTCTGAAATTGTCATCTCTTTTTTCTGTTCCGTATGCAATAATACGCCTTTCTTATCAAATTACAAGCATTATGTTTTAAGTGTCAATTCACCCGGTTCATCTGCACCGGCATTACGTAAAGCCACCATCGAAATAGCTTCTAACTTACCTCTTATACTGCCATTTGATCGGCTCATAGCCTGAACTGCGTAGGCGTGAGTAACCTCGGCAGTTGCAATTGCCCCTAGACTAAGTTCGCCGGTCCTTTCTGTAGTAAGTCGTTCTTCTTCTAACCGAGACGCCAAGTACGTATATTCGTTTAAGAATTGAGCTCTTGGTTTTGCCATTATACTTCTCCTTATTAAAAACCGGACTGCCTTGGTTGGAGTCCGGTTGCTTTTGTTCGATTTGTTATTTTATGCAGACAACTCCAAGCACTTTATGCAAGCACAATCACGAGACCGAACATTCGGCTGGCGTGCCTGTTTACCCGACTTACGCAGAACCATTCGTTCCCAGGGTAAAACTGAGTGAGCGAAAACAGTTTTATCGGAAAGAGATGTATCCGTAGATATATCGAGACAGGAAATAATGTTTGTAGCCAGCCAGGTTTGGTCTGGGCATGGAGGAGTTTTGCGTAAGTTGGGTATACAATAATGTGGTTGAAGTATGCGCTCACGGGGAGTCAATGTACGCCGTTTATACATACTTGTCAATGCCTTTGTACGGTGCTAATATCATACACATGATAGTTTCCAACTATAGGCAACAGCTACTCCTTGGCCTTACAGGGCTGTGCTTCAACATGGTTGGAGCCTAATCCGCCGCGGCGGACTTCGCACAGCCCAACTAGCAGGCTTCAACCGAAGTCTGTTTTTAATTTAGGAGGATAAAATGCGTAGAGATGTCAGCGAATTACCATTTCAGCCGGGTGGAGTAAATTGGGCTTCAGAAAAATGTAATGCTGGCCCGCATAAAGGAGATAGCCAGGAAACATACCACCCTGGAGTACGCACTATAGAACAGATATTTCGTATTGGGGCGGTTGTAGTGCCATACTCAGGAACTGAAACTTCGTTTTTAGAAAAGCCCGTAAATCCATCAACTGCAGTACTATACACTCGTAGGGCTCACCTCCCAGCTTGACTTTTAAAGAAGTTAGACGCACTATAGCGCCTATGATCACAATGGGATCACTAAATGTCAGAATCCAACCAACCATTCAGGCCCGAAGATAGCATAAAATCACTTACAGACTATCTAGAGTCTTTCAATGTCTTTGAGATGCTTTTTCTGGACCTGTTGGATAACCCAAGTACAGCTCTGAGATATGCAGAGCAAGTCGTGAAACCGTTTGTACGCGTGGGTTGGCTACGGCAACAGATTGAGCACAGCATCCAAAAGAGCCGGCCATTATCCCTAAGCCCTGAGGATGATTATAATTCAGAGATTCGTTTGGAAATCAGACGACGTTACGAATATGAAAATGCAGACGTTTATCTGATCCACAGCGTTTTTAAGCATTATCAGCTAGGCGAGGTCGACTTTTTAGTAGTTACCAAAAATCCTCTTACCAATGAAGCGCAATTGCTAACTATTTACCGGCCGGTTGGTGACATACCTCGGTTCCATGATACACATGATGTTGACGTCAGCTCAGATTTCCTATAAGATATGTCTCAGTTACCAAAGACAGCGACCGCTCCAATAGCTTAATGCGCCAGCTGGCGAAGTCGCCGAGGCAGATGTAATAAATCTCTCGATATGATAGTCTTTGGTTTTACCAAAGACTTTTTAATTGCGGTAACTAAAGACCTCTTGCAGAATAAGCCATGGAGATAAAAAGTGATGATTTTTGATCAAACTGAGTTGCAGCCGACAAAGAGTAACCGAAGTTACGCTGCGAAGGCTGCGGATCGGTTTTGGACAAAAATGGTGCTTTTTAGCCCGTGGAGTTATTCTGCAAGAGGTCTTAAGTAAGGGTCGGCGTGCGGCCTCAAGGTCGATGAATTTAATCTAAATAGGATGTAAAGATGGCTTTAACTAAAGAGAAGAAAAATGAAGTCGTAGAGGAAGTCAGTAATTTACTAACTGACTCTAAGATGACCGTGCTAGCTACGTACCAAGGTACCAGCGTTAAAGCAATGCAAACGTTGCGCAAACAAGCACGCAGCAACGGAACCAACATTCGCGTAGTCAAAAATCGATTGGTAATCAAGGCACTGGGTGGCAACAGCAAGTTTGGAGGCATCGATACTAATGTCCTGAAGGGTCAGCTACTTTACGCCTTTAATAACCAAGATGAGGTAGCCCCCGCACAGAGTTTGGCAAATTTTGCTAAGTCGCAGCCAAGCATTGCCTTTGTTGGTGCCATTACGGCTGAAGGTGTATTGTTAGGCGTAGAGGATGTCAAGGCCCTGGCTGCTTTGCCAAGCAAAGATCAGCTGCGCGCCAAATTGGCTGGGACGCTGTCTGCACCACTCAGTGGTTTTGTAAACGTTATGGCTAGTAATGTACGTGGGGTGCTATACGTACTGCAAGCACGTGCCGAGAGCATAGCTTGAATGATCAAGTATCAATGCTCAATGAGTGTAAAATTGTTTCTATGTAGCCAATGATTGAGCAATTAACATTGATAATTAATTACTAAGAAGGAGAGATTACGATGGCAGACGAAGATACTAAAGTAGAGAAAAAGAAGATCGAAAAAGTAAACGTACCTAAGCAGTTCGAAAAACTGGTTACGGAGCTGGACGGAATGTCAGCGCTTGATATCAGTAAGTTTGTAAAATTCCTAGAAGAATACTGGGGTGTTAGCGCAGCTGCACCAGCCGCAGCCGTGGCAGCTGCACCAGCCGAAGGTGATGACACAGCTCCCGCAGAAGAAGCAAAGAACGAATATGACGTTGTTCTTAAAGATGCTGGTGTTCAAAAGGTTGCCGTTATTAAGGCAGTCAAAGACATAACTAACCTTGGTTTAGGCGAAGCTAAGGCCCTGGTCGACGGTGTTCCAAAGACAATACTAGAAAAGGCTAAAAAAGAAGATGCCGAGAAAGCCAAAAAGGCACTCGAAGATGCCGGTGCGACAGTGGAACTAGCATAAATACTGTGGAGTTCTAGGGTTTTCCGACGACTATGTGGATGTACTGAGCATTGATGGTAGTGTTTGGGGAAGGGAGATGCGATACCGTGATCAAAAGTCTTAAAAATAGACGACCCTCCCGAAGGAAAGTCGCTCTTGGACGTAATCCCCCATCAGTTGATGACTCAACTAATGGACATGTAGATAATAGCATAAATCACCTCGTTCAGTCAATATATTTTACAACAGATAGGCTTAAGGAGCTCGGCATAGCCCCACCGTTTGAGGTGAGCAAATGAAAAAGAATAAAATAATTAAGCAGAACGGATTTACCGAATTTTTGCTTTATACGACACCGAACGGGGCAGTTAGGGTTGAGATATTTCTGAAAGATGAAAATATTTGGCTTACACAAGAAAAAATCGCCAAACTGTTTGGTGTGCAAAGACCTGCAATTACAAAACATCTCAAAAACATATTTGAAGCCGGAGAATTACAAGAAGATGCAGTAAGTTCCATAATGGAACTTACTGCCGAAGACGGAAAGAACTATCAAACAAAATTCTACAACCTTGACGCAATTATATCTGTTGGTTATCGTGTTAATTCCGCGCAAGCAACCCATTTCCGCATATGGGCTACCGAGAGGCTCAAGGAGTATATCATCAAGGGGTTTACGATGGATGATGAGCGGCTTAAAAATCCAAATACTATTTTTGGGCACGATTATTTTGAGGAACAACTCGCGAGAATACGAGATATTCGTTCCAGCGAAAGAAGGTTGTATCATAAAATTACTGATATATATGCGCAGTGCAGCGCTGATTATTCACCGAATGACGACATTACTATGCAATTTTTTGCCACGGTGCAAAATAAACTTCATTTCGCCATATCCGGTAAAACGGCGGCAGAAATAATCAGTGACAGAGTTGACAGCAAAAAGCAAAACATGGGGTTGACCTCGTGGAAGTACGCGCCCAAGGGCAAGATCAGAGAGACTGATGCCGTGATTGCAAAAAATTATCTGGCCGAACGCGAACTTGATATGTTGAACAGGATCGTGACGATGTACTTGGACTACGCCGAAATGCAGGCACACAAAGGAATAATAATGAATATGAAAGATTGGGTAGAAAAGCTCAACGCCTTTTTGCAGTTTAGCGAGTATGAAATTTTGACCAATGCGGGCAAGGTTAGCCACGAAGTGGCAGAAACGCTAGCGTTAAAAGAGTATGAAAAGTTTCGTGTTATTCAAGACAAAAACTACATTTCCGACTTTGATAAAGAGGTGAAGCGATTACAGAAGAAGGGCAAAAAAGTCAATCCTCCTCCCAAGAGCACCAAGAAGCACAAGAAATAAGCCCTAGAAGTAATACTCGGGCAGGTCAAGTATTAGATTAAGAGCGGCTAGAATTTTT
>Ga0163150_10002671_pt1 | contig 26736 bp, 22 predicted proteins | sample OliLakLV19P2IB_FD_148628 | JGI IMG/M metagenome (GOLD analysis project Ga0163150, IMG submission 148628) | Freshwater microbial mat bacterial communities from Lake Vanda, McMurdo Dry Valleys, Antarctica - Oligotrophic Lake LV.19.P2.IB | ecosystem: Environmental > Aquatic > Freshwater > Lake >...
CCTTTGATATGCGCTGGCGCCTAGGCTACCACGGGGTGGCGACGACGCGCGGCTTTCCGCGCCAGGCGTTTGGCCATTTCGGCTTCGGCGGTTCCGGTGCCTGGGCGGATCCACAACGGCAACTATCTGTGGCGCTTATCGTCAACAGTGGGCTGGGCTCGCCCTTTGGTGATTTACGGACCGCGCGGATTGGTGGTGCCGCGCTGGCCTGTGCCAGGGCGCGCTGCGAACCTGCGGGTCTGTGGCAGGAACCGGTGGTACTGGCGCCCGGGTTAGTGACGCCATGACCAGCCCGAATTACCTGAACACCGCCGTCCTGGATGCCATCGATCCGGCACAATTTCAGGCACAACTGCCCTTCCCCTGGACCAATCCGCAGTATTTCATTCGCGCAGATCGGTATGGCGAATTGTTGGACAACCTGCCTGAATTAGAGCGTTTCAACGCCTTTTTTGGCAAACAGCGCAAGCACGGCCAGGCCAGTCACGATCGCTATATCCTCGATTATGAGCGCGGCATGGAACTCGCACCACCGTGGCGTGATTTTGTCGAGGAGTTGTGCGGCGCCACGTATCGCGACTTTATCTGCCGCCTGTTGCATGTGTCCCATGTGCGCTTTCGCTTCCACTGGCACTTCACACCCAATGGCGGGGAGGTCTCGCCGCACTGTGATTCGAAAGGAAAACTCGGCTCACAGATTTTTTACCTCAACACCGACGATGACTGGCAATGGGATTGGGGTGGTGAGACTGTCATCCTGGATGATAAGGGTCGTATTGCTGCAAATAACGCGCCGGCGTTCGAGGACTTCGACGCGGCTTACCCGGCTCAGACCAAAGACAATCGCAGTATTCTCTTTGGGCGTCGGGGCAATTCCTGGCACGGTGTAAGGCGCATCCATTGCCCCGAGAATCACTACCGCAAGGTCTTCATCGTGGTGTTTGAAGAATACCGGCCACTGCGGAATACCCTGAAAAAAACCCGACGACTGTTAACCGGCGCGGAGCTGGTGACAGAGAAAGAACGCCTGATGTACTGAGGGTCTAGCGTCGCTCCGCCGCAGCCGCAGCGAGCTCTTCGTAGAGTGCGGCATAGCGATCAAGACTGAGTTTCTGGTCGAGATTTGCCACCACGAAACGTTGTCCGGTATTGCCGAGCACGCTGCCTTGCGACGCATTTTTTAACAGACCGATAAGCGCCGCGGCGATGGCTTCGTCATTGCGCTCTACCAGTTGATAGTGCTCTCCGGCCTGTCCGATGCCTGCTGAAATACCGAGATAGGGAGTGACCAGGCAGGGCAGTCCTGTGGCCATCGCTTCCAGTACCGAGTTGGGCGTGCCCTCGCGGTTCGAGGCCAGGATGAAGATATCGGCGGCGCGCAGGTAGTTCTCGACATCGTTGACGATGCCGGCAAAATGCACCTGATTGGTGGCGCCAGAGCTTGCGACCAGAGCCGCGACTTCGGCGCCGAATTTTTTTAGTTTGGGATCATGAGTGTCGGCTCTCGGTCCCACAAATAGTACATGTGTGTCAGGAAAGTGCGGCAGGATCCGGCGCCAGGCCTGCAGCACAATATCCGGCCCCTTGCGCGGCATGATCGCACCGACCACCGCAATGACTTTGTGCTGCGCTGGTATGCCAAAGCCCTCGCGCAGTGTTTGTCTGGCCTGCCGTTCCTGCTGTGACCGGATGGGGTGAAAGCGCTGCAGATTGACCCCGTTGGGAATGTACTCGATACGCGTGGTCACGCCGATGTTGCGTAAAAACAGCTCGATGGCCTCGCTGTTGGTGACCAGGGCGTCGAAAGCGTTATACACCTGCCGATAGCCACGGCGTCTGAATATCCGCTTGGCCGGTTTCTGGTGCCAGGTGGGAAACTGGGAGACCGAGTACACGGTGGCAACACCGCTGTTCTGCAGTCGGCGCAGCCAGGGCAGTGCCTGGGGCCGCATATTGGTCAGCAGTTGGGCCACCACGGGCGCTTGTGTCTTGCGCTGGCAGACTTCGAGCAATTTATCGTAGTAAATCTGCGTGCGCACGCGGTTCTTGCTATCCGGCAGGCGTATGCGCTCCAGGGGAGCACCGTCCAGTATGGTCTGCGGCAGCCAGGAACCGGGTGCTGCCTGATACCAGTCTATTGCCGTATCGGCCTCACTGCGTTCCTGAATCTGCGGCGTGCCGGTCATAACACGCACATCCAGATTGCGCGCCAGCAAGCCGGGGATATAGCTGCGATAACGGTTTTGCGCGCCTCCATAGGTGGGGTAAAAATGCGGCGAGGTCAGCCAGAGTCGTGTGCGCTTGTCATTAATTGGCGAGATAAGACAGTCTCCCTGCCAGGTGTGCCCGGGGTGATTGGCAAATGTATTGCGCAAGGATAGTTCCCGCCAGGCGGTGGCCGCGTTCATTCCAGTGACCACTGCACGACTCGGTGTTTTCGAATCCGTGTACACACTCGCCATGCTCCTGCGCCCAGGCTTGTAACGGCGGGGCAAGCATAACGGATTCTATCGACTCGTCCCTGGCGAACTGCTCAATTCTTCGGTCAGGATAAAGCAGGTCGTCTACCCCCAGTGAGGCCGCAAATTTTTTCCTTTCCTGTGGATCAGGATGCACCTGGATGCCATTAGTGAGTGTGACCAGTAGCAGGTTCGCATCATGCGCCATGACATCCGCATTTATCATGCGTAACAGATCTTCGGTTACATTCCAGCCCTCAACCCACGCCGGCGTTGAGGGCGGGCTGTATACTTCAACATCGAGACCTTGTTCATACAGACGCTGGGCATTTTTTCTGTTTTCCCTTGCGCTGCCATTTTTTAACTGGCTCACATAATTGGAAAACTTGACCAGCAGTTGCAGAACCCGGGAGTGCGGCACGGCTGCGAACCACCGCTGCCCAAACACACTGGCCATAAATCGCGACCCGGTTTTATCTAGAAAGCTGTCATCGAGGACGAGTTTACCGTCCTGGTAAATGAAATACGGTTGGTTGCCCCCGCGCTGCAGCTCGCGGAGGTTGTTGCGTACATCGTTTCCGGTAAGAAATGCGAGCAGGACAATATCGGGAGAGTATTTCCAAACCTTGTGCTTGAGGGTCAACAACTCCTGCACCGTACCGAATCCTGACACGCCAAAATTGATGACTTCAACCTGCTTGCCCGCCAGCCCTGGGCAATCTTGCAGTTCGTCTTGCATAACCCTCCAGAACGCTTGTTCCACCGGCACTTGCATAGCCTCAGCATAGGAGTCGCCGAGAATGGCTATGCGCAAAGTATTGTCAGGTTTTTCTACCGCATGTTCCGCATCGCGCAGTCCGTCTGAGTTGATCTGGACGAAGGCATTCCCTTCCTCTGTATTCCACATCTGTACGCCCGGCAGCAAGGCCTTGCCAGTTATATTGTCGAAGCGCCAGGGCGTGACGTAGGAGAAGTCGATTATCCGCAGTCCTACTTCCATCACAGCCAGGGCAAAGAGCACCGAGCAAATGGCCAGTATTGTATTCGCTACTCTTTCGCGCGCTCGCGTTCTAGGCATGAATCTGTTTTGCAGTTTCCTGCCCCCGGAGTATAAAACCGCTGCCACAGGTCATATACAGCATTTTCTCGGCCTTGTCCGCGAGGTATTCGTCAATGGCGCGCGTCGCTCCGGGGCACAGAGCGGAGCCGTAGTCATCACACAGTAGCACCGCGCCCTCGTTCATTCTTGGGTAGAAAAATTCGATGGCATCCCGGGTGGGCTGGTACAGATCCACATCGATATGCACGAAGGCAAAATGTTTGTCCCGGATTTCCCCAAACCTGGAAGGTATCCACCCCTGGTATAGAGTGTATCTGTCGAAATCGCCCATGTTTTTTCCAACCTGCTCCATGGACACTGACAGATCTCCCTGTTCCCAGTGTTCGCCATCGCGTTCACCCGGGGCAGACAGTCCCTCAAATGAGTCGAAGATATGATGCCACCGCTGATGCCTGCCTGCGCGGTCGTTCATCAGGTGTATCAGGTAACTGCCGGCGCCCTCCAACGAGCCGCATTCGACCGTATCTCCCGGGACGCCTTCAACTAAACGCATTAACTGGTAGAGCATGTAGCGCCGGTCGGTATTGAAGTGCTCTAGTTCATTGAATCGCTTAAGATAGGCATTGAATGGTGCATCGTGCCACCAGTCCGGATAGGGCCAGCTGAAGCGGTATTGCGGAAGCAGTTTTTTACCGACCTCAGTCAGGAGTCGGAATTGCGCTACAACGCTGTGCCGTTTCTTGAAGAATTTGTAGCACGCACGCAGGATTGCCATAAGAAAACACTGTCCGATTCATCAGGGGAGCGGCGAAAGTTTACCATAGAGAAACCCCGCAAAGTGTATTACACACAGGGACGACAGAGTGCCATGACAAAAATAATTGTCTTCTATTTCATTATGCTGGGCATCCTGCTCTGCCTGGTGGAGGGTTTGTCCTTTGCAATTGTACAGTGGGTGGATCGAGATTACTTTTTCGATTCCCGCGATATTGTGTTTGCGCGCCTTAACGACGCTGACCTGGCTGAGTTCAAAGCAAAGAGTGGTGACCCCGTTACCGGCTGGCGCTGGTACGGACCCCTGGTGCGCGAGGAAAAGAACTGTTTGGGCGAGACGATTCAGTACCACTACGATGCGGCTGGCGCGCGCGTGCATCCCTGGTTCGATGTGGCAAAGACCGAAGTTATTCTGGTCGGCGATTCCTATACCAATGGCGATGAAGTGAGTGACAGTGAAGCTTTTCCGGCCAGACTCTCGCAGCTGCTGGGTGTATCGGTAGCGAATCACGGGGTCAGTGGCTACGACCCCACCCAGAGCCTGCTAAACCTGCAGCAAAACATCTTAAGATACCCACAGGCAAAGGTCGTGGTCATGGCGATCATGTACGAGAACCTGTACCGCATGGTGAACAGTTACCGGCCGGTGCTGTACACCGCCTCGTCGGACTATACGCTCAAGCCCTACATGGCGGGCGGCCATATGGTGCCGCATCCGGGCAGCCAGGTCTTCGACAGTCTCGAACAGTTCAAAGCGGTAGCCGGGACATCTTTTGACAACGATTTCTGGGCCAAGCCGGTGGCGCAGTTTCCCTACTCGCTGGCGCTGGGCCGCAGTCTGGCCAGCAATTACTTCTACTATCGCAAGCTGCAGCGCGCGGCTGGCAGGTTGGGTAAGCCGGAGTATTTTCTGATCTTCAATGCGGACGAGATCAAGCTAAATCTCATTGCCCTGCTGAACCAGTACGCGCGGATGGCACAGGAATGGGGTGTTCGGCCTATCGCTATCTTTGTGCCGCGCAACCGATTCGACACTACCAGCGCGACTGACTTCATTTCCAGGCACCGCGCAGAGATCGATGCGAGTCTCCTGCTGGGTGATGTGGGTGCGTTTCCCGGTGTCGATTGGGTGGCATTTAATCGTCAGGAAAAGGACGGTGACAATATCTGCCACCCATCCATCTACGGGTATCAAACCATAGCCGAGTACGTTGCCGAGTTTATGCGCAAGAATCAGGCCTGGCCGACACCCTAGAGTTTGTGCGCCTTGGGCCAGCGCCGTTTCAGGCAGATCCACTGGTCGGGGTACTCCCTTATCCAATCCTCGAAACGGCGATTTATGATTGCGGTCAGAGCCAGGGTCTGTTCCTTTACGGGTGCATCGGGGATGGGACTGACCAGCGGATCGTACACCGTTATCCGAAAGCGTGCGCCGGGTAGTCGTTCAGCGCGCAACATAACCAATGCCGAGCCAGTGTGCAGCGCTAAGCCGGCGGCGCTGGTATTAGTGAGGGTGTCCACTCCAAAGAATGGGATTAGCTTGCCCGAGTCGGGGCGCGTGTCCGCGGCCATTCCTATACTGCGGCCGGCATTCAATTCCTTGATCAGCGGTCGGGGCCCCACGTCACTCGCAATCAGGGTAACGCCAAAGGATTTGCGCAACTCCAGCATGAGGTCATGTATGACCGGGTTGGATTCAGGGGCATAGATAGTGCTTATCTCGAACCCAAACTGCTGGCTCACCAGGTTGGCGACCTGCCAAGCGCCTACGTGTGCGGTGATAAAAATCGTAGCCCGTTTGCTTTCCATATGTTTGCGGGCTTCGGGCTCGAGTACAAACTCGATGCGCTGATCGCGCTCCTGCCAGATCGTATCCAGCTTGATCAACTCAGCCGCCGAAATACCGAGGTTGCGGAAAATCTGCCGTGTGGTGTCCTCGCGCCACTGCGCGGAGCGGTCGGGGAAGGCGATAGCGAGGTTTTCCCGAGCCTTATTCGCCTTGTCGGAGCGCAAGCCGGCGAGACCGAAGACGAAGGCCGAAATCTGCAGTGCGCGCTCGAGGCTTAGTTTGCGCACAAACCAGAAGACAAACCGAAATACCCCGCTTTCGAGGCGCTGCGCGAGTATGCCCAGAAAGGGCGCTTTGCGCGCCAGGCGTTTTGGAACGAGGTAAAACTCGGGCACTGCGGCCGGCTCAGCCCCGGCCAGGATCTGTTTTGAACACCCAGTCCCAGACCGGGGAACTCACACCGTAGCGCCCGCCCTCACCCGAGTAATGATGCTTCAGGTGGTAGTGCTTTATAAATTTAGCCAGCGGATTGCGCATCGGAAAGTGGTGCGTGGAATAGTGGATATAGTCGTAAATCAGGTAGCCGATGATGAAACCTCCGCAAAAAGGCTGGATCCACGGTTGCGGGATAACGAGCCCGAACAGCGCCGCCATAATGGGAATCGCGCCCGCAGGTGGCATCACCAGGCGGGTTTTGTCCTTGGGGTCTTCGTGGTGGTTGCCATGAAACAGGAATACCAGCCATTTGCCCCCCTTACTGCGCGCCGCAAAGTGAAACAGGAAGCGGTGCAGGCAGTACTCGCTGAGCGTCCACACCAAACCTCCGGCCAGTGCAATGGCCAGCAGCGGCAAGCCCGGTAACTGATACAGGGAAATACTGCGCCACAGCAGCCAGCCCGCAAAGGGACCCCACATCAGCAGCGGTGTGAGGGGGTGGACATGGGATAGCCGTTCGAGCAGTTCGTTCTCGAACAGCCGAATGGATTGATGTGGTTTCTCAGGTTGCACAGGTTCAGGCTGCATAGGAATCGGTGTCGACGGCACTGCCGGTCTCCTCAGTGTGTTGTATGTTGTCCTTGGGCCACAGACGTTTCGAGCAGAACCAGTCTTGTGGTTGCTGGCGAATCCAGTGCTCAAACTGGTAGTGAACCTGCTGGATCATATCGATGGCCTGGGCCGTTTCGCTAACACTCGTATCGCGCGGGTGCACCGGCGGATGAAACGTAATTCGATAGTGGGCGTCCTGCAGTCGCTCGACTTGTACTGGCACCAGGTCGCACTTGAATTTCAGAGCGAGCTTGGCCGGCAAAATGGTCGAGGGCTTGTCGCGCCCGAAAAATTGTATGGGTTTGCCGTCATCAACCCGTCTATCCATTACCATGGCGACTGTCTGCCCGTTTTTCAAGGCGCGCATCAGCAGTCGGGCACTGTTCTCCCTGGGCAGCAATTCACAGTTCAATGCACGGCGTGATTCCAGCAGCATGCGGTCCAACAGGGGGTTGGTGGGTGGAGAGTAGAGGCTGGCGTTGGGGATGCCCATTTTCGCCATGGCGGAGCACACCACTTCCCAGTTGCTCTGGTGCGCGGTAACGATGACGCAGGGTCTGGCGGGATTCCGGTACGTCTCAATGGGCTCGCGGATATCAATGATCAGGCGATCCTCTTCCGTCAGCAGCGTGCCAAGGTGCGGGTATTCCGCCAGTACGCGACCGGTGCGGCCCCAGGCTCGGGTAACCAATTGCTCAATCTCCGCTGGGCTCAACGCGGGGAATGCGATGGCCATATTGGCCCGGTAGATTGCGGTTTTATCCTTCAGCATCGGACCGATCCAGCAACCCACAGTGTTGCCGAGCCTGGAGGCGGTATCGATGGGAAGTAGTCTCGACAGTTTACCCAGTAGCCAGATCAGTCCGAAGTCGAGCCGCCACAGCAATTGGCGCAACCACTGGTGGTCGCGGGCCAATTTGCGTAGTGGATTGCCGACAATAAACTCAGCCACGGACGGAATTACCTGCAATGGTGTTGGTTAAGAAAAGCTGCTTATTATATCGCACTATGGCCACCGGATTCGTGGTCATAGTGTGGGTATTTTGAGCTGTTCCAGTCCCTCGCGCAGTTCCACCACGGGGGTCCAGCCGGTCGCCAGGGTAATTGCGTTGTTGTCTGCCACCCAGTCCTGGTGACGCAGTTCGCGCAATTTGGGCGGTGTCAGCATGGGCGCTCTGCCGGTGATGGTAGCGATATTGCTGTTCAGCGCCGCGACGCCGTTCAGCAGCCAGTGCGGGATGCGCCACAGGCGGACCCGCCGCGACCAGTGTTCGGCGGCGATGCCGGCCAGTTCGTGCCAGCTGTAGCCCTGGTGTTTGCCGTCGCACAGCGTCAGGGTCTGTCGATTGGCGCCCTCGCTCTGCAGGCAGGCGATAATGGCTTCCACCAGGTCTGACACGTGAAGCAGCGATATGCGTGCCTCCGGTGAGCCCGGGGTCAATGCGATACCCCGGTGCATCCATTGAAATATCGGCAGCATCTCTTTGTCGCCCGGCCCGTAAACGGCGGGCGGACGCAGAATGACCCGATCGAGGTGTGCAAACTGCTCCAGCAGCTGTTCTCCCTCCCACTTGCTGTGGGCGTACCAGGACAATTGTGGTTCACGGGCGACAATGGAAGACAGCAGGATCAGCGGCGGCGGGCGAGGTTGTGCACTGATGGCGGTCAGCAGGGCGGCAGTTCCGGCGACATTCACCCGGTCAAAGTCCGCCTGTGAATTGCCCCTGACCGCGCCCGCACAGTGTATGACGGTAGCACTTGCGGTAACGAGTCGCTCCAGGGCAGCGGTGTTGTCGAGGTCTCCCTCCACCAGGCTTACGCCCCGGGAGGCCAGACTGGCGGCTTTGGCGGGATTTCTGACCAGTGCGCGTACTTGAAAGCCCTGCTCCAGCAAACGCTGGCACAGGCAGGTACCGATAAAACCAGTCGCGCCGGTAACGGCGATCAGGCTGCCCTTGACGATCAGGCTGACGCTACCCTCAGGCGAACTTCTTCAGCAGCAGCGTCAAGTCTGTCCATATCATTGCCATTGATAAAGTCGAGCCGTGCCATGGCCCGCGACAGTTTGCCCGATGAGGTCCGTGGCAGCGAGTGTATTGGCACCAGCTCCACGTAACAGTCGAGGCTCATTTCCATGCGTACCAGGGCCGTCAGGCGGCGCACCAGGTTATTGCGTTTGCCATGATCCATTTCGCGGCACTGGACCATCAGCACACACAGTTCCTCCCCTTCGCTGTTGGGGGCGGAAAAAGCCACGGCATCGCCGGCCCGCACTCCCGGCTGGGTCTCGGCAACATGCTCAAGATCCTGGGGCCAGATGTTGCGACCGTGGATGATGATCAGGTCTTTCTTGCGTCCGGTAATGGTCAGCGCGCCATCGACCAGATAACCGATATCACCGGTATTCAGCCAGCCGTCCGCGCACAGGGCGTGGCTGGTTTCTTCCGGCAGGTTGAAGTAGCCGGACATCACGCTGGGGCCACGCAGGTAAATCACGCCGCTCTGCCAGTCTTTCAGTACCTGGTTATCATCGCGGATCTCTACTTCGAAATCGGGCATGGGAATACCGCAGTTGACGAAGTGGCGACCCCGACCCTGGGTGTCGTCTGCATCCAGCAGTACCGCTTCGTGATGGTCCGATAGATGGTCGCAGTCAATATAGTGTGTAGTGAAGCCAGTCCACAGGGGTGAAAAACTGACGCCCAGGGTACATTCAGCCATGCCATAACAGGCCAGGAACGCGCGGCGGTCGAAACCGGCGGGACCCATTATTTCGGCAAAATACTCCAATGTCTGGGGGCGGATCATCTCAGCGCCGATACCGGCCACACGCCAGTTGCTGAGGTCGTAGGTCTCGATGTCACTGGGCCTAACCCGGCGGGCGCAGAGGTCGTAGCCAAAGGAGGGGGCGAAGGAGATGGTGGCGCGAGTCTGGGTCATCAGGGTCAGCCACTGGCGCGGACGCATCGCGAACTCGCGGGTATCCAGGTAATCAATGTTGACCTGGGCCGCCATGGGCACCAGTACAAAGCCGACCAGACCCATATCGTGGTACAGGGGCAGCCAGGACATCATGCGATCTGCTGCGGTCATCTTCAAGCCATGGGAGATGATGCCGCGCAGGTTGGCCATGGCGGTGCGATGCTTGATAACCACACCCCGCGGGAAGCGTGTACTGCCGGAGGTGTACTGGATGTAGGAAATATCTTCCGGATCAATTTCTGGCAGTGGCTGTGCGACAGCGGGCAGCGCGTAGAATGCGTCGGGTACCGCCACCATGCGAATATCCAGGCCGACACTGGCTTCCTGCAGGAAGGGCAGGTACCCCTCGGAGGCCACGCCGATGACGGCATCGCTGGCTTCGAGCAGCAGATGCAGCTGCGCCACATAGGCACAGTGTGCGCCAACCTTGACCGATGCCGGCAGTGCCACAGGAATCAGGCCGGCGTACTGGCAGGCGTAGAAGAAGCGGATGAAATCCGGGTTGGTTTCAGCCACCAGCGCCACGCGGTCACCCTTGGCGAGGCCCAGGCCGAGCAGTTTGTGGGCCAGGTCAATGGCCTGTACGCGCAGTTCGGTATAGGAAACACTGGCGTAGATAGCACCCCGGCCGGTGTAGAAGTTAGAGCCGGTTTCACCCTGGGCAGCATAGTCGAGCGCCTCGGTCAGGGTGCTGAAGTCGGCTGCGCGAAACGGCAGTCTTTGGCGCGATGGCATGGCATTCAGGTTAACTTGTGACAATGTGGATTCCTCGTTCTTGGCGCTCTGTCCGCCAGCGCAACAATGCGCAAAACAGACCTTCTTCAGGCCCTGAAAAAGGGTTATCTGATAGGGCATAATCCTAGCATTTGGGGCTTTGCGACTTATAGGAAATAATACCGACGACCGGCGTGAACAATCCCATAGAAAGGCCACGCATTCTACTCAGATTCACTTCCGCAGGCGCAGGACCCGGTGCCCTGTGTGGGGCAGAGCTGGCCTGTGATAGCGGTCATTTCTTCCGAAGGTTTGGCCGATAACTCTATGTTATTTATGGGGATCAGTAGTGGATTTTTGGACTGTTTCAAGGGCGATGAAAGACGCTGTAAGCCGTCTCTCACGGGCGTCATTAGTCGTCTTTTGCCAGAGAGTCAAGTCGGTGCCGGTACGGGCCGCTGGCGCTGGCGGCGGGCGGTGTCTGTGGGGTTTAAAAATCGACGGCTTGTGCCTTCCACCAGGCCTGGAACATGAGCACTGACCACATCAGTTCAGAGTGATTGGCCCAGCCGTACAGGTGTTGATGCCAGGCATCGCGAATGCTGGTTACGTCGAAAATGCCCTGCTCTCGCAGGGTCTGCTCAGACAGCAGATCTTCGGCCCAATCCCGCAGGGGGCCGACCAGCCATTCCTTGATCGGCACGCTGAACCCACGTTTGGGCCGATCAATCAAGGTGCGCGGTACATAGTGCGTCAACAGGTCCCGCAGTACGCGCTTGCCGGTAGTGCCATCGAACAGATACTCGCGCGGCAGCGACCAGGCCAGTTCCAGTACCCGGTGATCGAGCAGCGGCGCCCGCGCCTCCAGGCCCACGGCCATACTGGCGCGGTCAACCTTGACCAGAATATCGTCCGGTAAATAGCCGATGTAGTCATAGTGGAGCATGGCCAGCAGCGGGTCCTGCACAGCCGCCCAGTAGGCGGGATCCGATAATGGCGTCGCGGGATCTACCGCCCCCGGCACAAACTGATCCACGGCCAGGCATTTGTTGAATTTGTTGGCCAGAATCTCCTGCGGTGAATTGGCCGCCCAGTTACACGAACGCTGGCTGATTTTTCCCAGTTTGCGGGACCAGCGCGGCACACTCCTGCCGTCATTGGCGTAATTTTTTGCAAAGTGCCAGCTCCCCGCGCCCAGCGCGCTCGCAACGGGACGGACAACGCTTCTGGCGCCCCGGGGTATGCGTTGCACCGCCCGCCAGTGCTCCAGGCAGTTTTTGTAGCGCCGGTAGCCGGCCAACTGCTCATCTCCACCGTCGCCGGTCAGTACGACTTTAAGCTGCTCGCGCGCCAGCTTGCAGACCAGGTACGTGGGTATCTGCGACGAATCGGCGAAGGGTTCATCATAAATTTGCGGCAGATGCTCAACCACATCCAGGGCCTGGTCAGGCGTCACATAGATCTCGTGGTGCTCCGTCTGCAGGTGGCGGGCGACGGCAGAGGCATACTCGGCCTCATTGTATTTCTCTTCCCAGAACCCGATGCTGAATGTCTTGACCGGGCGGTCTGACACTTTCTGCATCAGCGCAACAATCATGGAAGAGTCGATACCGCCGGACAGCAGTGCCCCCAGCTCTACATCGGCCACCATGCGGTCGCCAACGGCCTGCTGCAGTACCGCATCAAGCTGTTTAATGGCGTCCTCGTAACTTCCGCGAAACCGGTTTTTTTCACCGCGTTCAGCCACCGCTCTGGCCGACCAGAACGGGACGGGCTGCGCCGCCCAGGGTTTACAGTCCTGCGAAATTTTTATCAGGCTGCCGGGCGGGAGCTTGCGCACCTGTCGATAAATGGAATGCGGTTGGGACACCCAGCCATACTGCATATACTGCCCCAGGGCATCGCGGTCCAGGTCGCGCTCAAAATCCGGATGTTTGCGCAGTGCCTTCAACTCGGAACCGAACAGGAAACTGTTGCCGCACCAGCCGTAGTAAAGCGGTTTTTTACCCACCCGGTCGCGTGCCAGCCACAGGAGGCGCTCTTCCCTGTCCCACAGTGCCAGGGCGAACATACCTTCAAACTTGCTCACGGCTTTTTCCACACCGAGGTGCTGTACGGCGGCCAGTATGACTTCCGTGTCGGAATGTCCCTTGAACGGGTAGCTCGCGAGCCCGGGTTCCTGCCGCAGCCTGGAAAAATTATAAACCTCACCATTGAACGACAGCACATAGCGTCCGGATGCGGATACCATCGGTTGGGCGCCGGCTTCTGACAGATCGATGATGGACAGGCGGCGATGACCCAGGGCCAGCGGAAATGAAGTATCCACCCATACGCCACCCGCATCGGGACCGCGGTGCGCAATCGTGTCCGCCATACTCTGGCAGCGCCGCGCGAGCTCCTCGTGAGTGCCGCCCTTGTACTGTATAAAACCGGTAATTCCACACATGGCAATCGGTCTCTTATGTTCGATTTGCAGCCCGTATGACAACAGCATCCAGCAATGCAAGATACCTGCTGACGCCACCCTCGACCGAGAAGTCCTCTGCCCTGCGCAGCAGGATGTCCTGGGGCGTGGGATGGTCCAGTTGTGCCAGTATCGCCTGCGCCATACCGTGCGCATCACCGACTTCGACTAATGCGCCAATTTTGCCATCGTCAAGTATCTCCCTGGAACCGCCGGGACAATCTGTACTGACCACCGGACAGGCGCAGGCCAGGGCCTGAATGAGCACCCCTGGCAAGCCCTCGTATTGCGAGGATAAGACAAGTACTGAGGCGCGCGCCATATACTGGAACGGATTCTCGACAAAGCCAGGCAACTCCACATCCGCCTGGATACCCAGCGCAGCGGCCAACTCCTGTAGTTCTTCACGCAGCCGGCCCTCGCCCAGAATGACCAGTCGCGACTCCCGCACAGCCCGTACAACTGCAAACGCACGCAGCAGGGTGGCAAAATCTTTCTGCTCAGTCAGTCGACCCACCGCCAGGACCACAGGCACCGCACCCGGCGCAAACCAGGGATGGTCCAGCGCCTGTTGCGCGCGGGTACGCAGGCTGTCATCGACAACAGGGTTGTGGATGGTGGTGACAGTGTTTCTATCCAATCCGATCGTAGCAACCAAATCGTCTGCAACATCACTTGAAACTGTTATCACGGCGGCGGCCCCGGGATAGGTTCGGCGCACCACCTCCGGCAGATAGCGCCACCGCCATTTGCGGACATTGGACGGCGCAGCGCAGTAGGTGGAAAGCGTAATGCGCTCACTCACTACCACTGGCACGTGGGAGCCGGACATGTGCTTTGCCCAGAGCGCGACAAGGTTGGCGTAGGTGAGCGCGGATAGGATGACGTCAGGACGATAATTTTCGATATATTGTTGCAAGGCATGCAGACGCAGGATTTCTGGGGCAATCTTGGGCGCCAGCAACACCGGACGCAGCAATGCAAAGAAGTCGCGGCGATTGCCCATCACGGCAGTGAATCGCGCCTGCCATTCACCCGACGCTTGCAGTTCAATCATGGTCGCCCCGGCCGGAATGTCCCCGAGGTATGCACCTTTCGCCTGACACAGAACCAGGTCAACCGTCCGGCCGTGTGCCAGGAAGCCTTTTACCAGGGTCAGCATGGAACGCTCTGCCCCGCCACCCTCCAGTGATGGCAGCAGCACTGCTATTCTGGCGGCGTGGGTGGCTGTAGATAACGTGTGATTCATCAGCGTGTGATCCTGCAACCCTCAAGAAAGCCGGGGGTGAGGTTCCCTGCCTGAGTAACCCAGCAGCAGCGCCACTGGCAGCCAGAACAGCAGCCACTGATCTCTGGGCCTGGCAATAAGGGTGTCCACACCGGTCATCATTATGCAGGCGGTAAACACCAGTATGCAGAACACGGTGTAGTCGCCCTGTTGCCGCCCCCGCAGCCAGGCAGAGCGAAACGCGACCACCAGCACAGCAAGGAAAAGGCAAAGTCCGATTATCCCCCCGTGCCAGAATACCTGCAGGAAGGCGTTGTGTACGGTTTCAAAATGCTGCTCACCCGCGTCGACAGAGACCATGGCAACCAGACCGTGTCCGGCGATAGGCGCGGCCTTGGCCTCAGCCCAGATCTGGGCCCAGATTTCGGGGCGCAACCCCGGTCCTCTAAGCAAGGCCTGCTTCAGCATATCAGGGAAAACTACGACCAGGGTACCCGCCAACACAGCCAGGATTGCCGAATACAACACCCTGCCGTTTTTCAGCATCAAGCCCATTAAAATCAGCAGGGCCAATAACATTGATGCAAACGCGGTGCGACTCTGGCCAAACCATGCGAAGCAGACGAACACGACGATAGCTACTAGAAATGGCACCCCGTATATAAGCTTCCTTGTCTGCAGTGCAAATCCCATGGCCAGCAAGGCGAACAGGCCGTACACATTCGCAAACTCGTTGACATTGGTCAGTGCGCCAATGCCAGCCAGGCGGGTGTCGGGAAATGGATTGTCGCGATAAAAAACCAGCAGACTCGCCAGTGCTGCGACGGCAGCCAGCAACACGCAAACCTGCAACATGCGTTGATACCAGGCGCCGTTCCAGCGGATAAGAAAATGCGTAATTGCGATAAAGCTCAGGAGGTAGATGGATATCGTCAACTTCTGGCCAAACCGATACCAGTCCAGGGGCTCACTCCAGAATCCGCTGAGCAGCAGGTAGAGCATATAGACTGCCAGGATCCGGAACAGGGTGTGTGTCCCCAACTCCCTGAAACTCCCGACCAGGACAAATATCCCCAGGACAAATACGACTCTGGCGAAAAATCGGTAGGGATCACTGTAGTCCCGAAATATAAAATAACTGCACAGGAAGGTGCCGTACGCTGTTAGCAGCAGGAAGGGAAACACTTGCTTTAAACGATCGGAAAGGGTCAATTCAGCGCTGCCAGGTAAACCAAAACGTCCGTTCCAGAGGTAACGGGCGCACGCACTAGCAAAGCCATTAGCCCAGACGATAAAGCGCGGCAGTATACACCGAAGGTCTGTGCAGATGTATACTCCCCCATCCCAGCAGGCGCAGCGCATATGCATGTCTCTTAAGAGCGATAATACTGCGCCGATCTCCGTGGAGGTAGTGACACAGCCCAGGCAATGGCGCCAGTTTCTGGCTCTACCGCAGCGCATCTACGCGTCTGACCCCGCCTGGATTGCCCCGCTCCATTTCATGAAGCGTGAGCAGCTCTCCCCGAAAAATCACTTCTTCGAACACGCCCGCTGGCGCGCCTGGATCGCCTACAGGAAGGGCGAGCCGGTGGGGCGTATCACCGCGCAGATTGACGAAATGCACCTGCAGCAGCATCGCGACGGTGCCGGGTATTTCGGCATGCTGGAGGCAGAAGAGGATCCCGCCATCCTCTCCGCCCTGTTTGGCGCCGCAGAAGACTGGCTGCGCAGTGAGGGAATGCAACAGGTGCGCGGCCCGTTCAATTTGCATGTCAATGAAGAGGTAGGGCTGTTGGTGGAGGGGTTCTCCACGCCCCCCTATGTCCTGATGGGTCACGCACGTCCGTGGTACGGGCCTGCCATCGAAGCCCAGGGCTATGTCGGGGTGAAAGACCTGCTGACCTATCATGTGCGACCGGATTTTGCAGCGCCACGGGTGATGGAGCGACTCGCGAGCCGCGTATCGGGTCGGGTCGTGATCCGCCCGGTGCGACGTAAGCGACTATTGGAGGATGCCCTCATCATGCTGGACATCTTCAACGACGCCTGGCACAACAATTGGGGTTTCGTGCCCATGGCGGAAGCGGAATGGGTCGAGACCGTCACCACCCTCACCAAACTGATGCCTGACGACTATATCCAGATCGCCGAGTATGACGGCGAGCCGGTTGCCTTTATCGTGGCCCTGCCCAACCTGAATGAGGCGGCCCGCGATCTCAACGGCCGTTTGTTGCCCTTCGGCTGGCTCAAACTCCTGTGGCGACTGAAGGTGCGCCACCCGCAAACCGCCCGTGTCCCGCTGATGGGTGTCAGGCAGAGCTACCAGCATTCGCGCCTCGGCCCGACCCTGGCCTTTATGGTCATAGACGCCATCCGCAAGGCGCTGCATGCCCGGGGCGTGAAGGATGTGGAGATGGGCTGGATACTGGAGGACAACGACGGTATGCGCAATATCATTGAAACCATTGGCGGCAAGGCGTATAAACGCTACCGCATATACCAAAAAGAATTATAGCAATGCAACTGGACCCCGACACGCATCGAATGACCGCCATCGTGCTGGCGGGCGATCGCACCAAGGCTGACTCCCTGATCAATCACACTAAAGCCGGCAGCAAGGCCATGATTGATCTGGATGGCACGCCGATGGTGCGCCGGGTGCTCAACTGCCTGCGTGTCTCCCGCGTAGTGCACAGGATCTGCATGACGGGGCCTGAGGCCAGTGAAGTGGCTACCGATGCAGCCTTGCAAAAGTGGATAGACGATGGCGAGATCAGCTGGAGAGAGCCGGGTATCAGTCCCAGTACCAGCGCCTACCAGGCCATGCAGGGGTTGGGTCCGGAAGAGGCGGTACTGCTGACTACTGCGGATCATCCGCTGCTGACTCCGGAAATAGTAGATGCGTTTGGCCGCCAGAGCTTGGCGGATGATGTCGATATCACCGTGGGATTGGCGCCCTATGCGCTGGTTGCCGAGGCCTACCCGGGCATCCGCAAGACCGTGCTGCGCTTCAGTGACGGCGATTTTTGCGGGTGTAACCTGTTCGCCTTCATCACGCCGGAAGGTCGTCGCGCAGCCAAATTCTGGCGCAAGATCGAGCAGGAGCGCAAAAAGCCGCTGGTAGTGATTGGCCTGCTGGGGTGGTGGGCGGTGATACGCTACCGCATGGGGTTGTTGTCATTGGAAGAGGCGCTGGCCAAGCTCAGCAAGCGGCTGGGATTGCGCATACGCGCGGTGATTCTGCCCTACGCCAATGCCGCCATTGACGTGGATTCCATCGCCGACCTGATGCTGGTCAAGGGTGCGCTGGAGAAGGCGGCGGCGGAAGACGCCTGAGGTCTTGGCTGCGCGCCAGTTGCAGCGTCCGGTTCAAGCCCTCAGTAAACTCCCCCGCAGACGGTTGGTAGCGCCGCGACGCGATGCGCAACTGCCAGCCCTCATCACAGCGCTGTACCTCGTAGCGGTTGTAATGGGCGACATCCGCCCCGTGCAAGCCCAGGGCCGAGGCCGAAGGGACGGCAATGACCGGTAGGCTGCCATGCCGGGTGTGCAATTCACTGTAATGCGCGCGGTGGCCATGTCCGTGCAGTACCAGTTCAGCGCCGTGCTCCTCCAGCAACGCCTGCAGCTGTGGCGCGTCGGTCAGGCGTTTGCGCCATTTTTCCTGCCCCACCAGGGGGCAGTGGTGCAGGTAGACGACCCGGAACAGGCCCTCCTGCGCCGTGCGTTGTAATAGCCCCGGCAGCTGACTCATCTGCTGCGCACCGAGGGTGCCCGTAGCCATCAGGGGTGGCGTGGGGCAGGCGGTGGACAGCCCGATGAACGCAATGGCGCCGCGTACCCGCAGGCTGGGAAAGGTGGTGGTCTCTGCGCTCTCGCTGCGCGCGTGATCCGATGCCATATAGTCCTGCCACAGGGCGAAGGTGTCGCGCCAGGGCGCGGCCACACAGGCGTCGTGGTTACCCGGCACCACGGCTATCCGGGTGGGGTCGCCCAGCTCCCGCAGCCAGTCCCGGGCCGCTACAAACTCCTGTGGCAGGCCGATATGCGTCAAATCGCCGGTGACCAGCAACTGCTCGAGCTTCGTGTGCGCGAGGTCGCGCTGCAGCGCCGCGAGCACTTCCGGGCGGTGCTCGAAGCGGCGCTTCTGGCGCCAGGACAGGTAGCCCAGGGCCCGCTTATTGAGCAGGTCCTGCGGGCGCACCTGTACCAGTGAGCTGAGGTGGGGGTCGGATAATTGTGCGAAGCACTGCGGCATGGCTTGTTGTTCCTCGTCGCCCGCATTGTATCACCCGCTAGCTGTAATCATTCAGCAGGTTGTTCGCTTGGGACACCACGCGAGAGCGACACTGACATCTTCTGCACATCGCTGCTATCGGCTCCGGCCGGGAAAGCTTTTTCGTCTGCTTCCCCGATACTCGCATTCGAAAAGGCCTTCCCAACCGGAGCCTTGATCCGTTTTTCTGCAAAGAGCATTGGTCTGGTTAATAGACCGGAACCAGGGATTGGGCATCGGGTGTTCAATTCGTATGCGAGTATCGGGGAAGCAGGCGAATTGAACACCCGACGGCCAAGCCCGTCTGAGTGAATGATCCGCTAAGAATCAACATGACAGACGTTGCTGTGAACAACCTGGAGGATTTACACAGCGAGCGGCGGGCCGGCAGTGACGCCACCGGCAGCGGCCGCTAAACGCGGCGGATGATGGCGCCCAGTTCTGCCAGTTTGGTGTCGATATTGGCATAGCCGCGATCGAGGTGATAAACCCGGTCGATGGTGGTGTCACCGTCGGCGGCCAGGGCGGCAATGATCAGTGACGCCGAGGCGCGCAGGTCGGTGGCCATGACCGGGGCACCCTGCAGGCGCTCGCGGCCGCGCACGATAGCGGTGTGGCCCTGCAATTCAATATCGGCTCCCATACGCTGTAATTCCGCGACGTGCATAAAGCGGTTCTCGAAAATGTTCTCCACCACGGTGGCAGAGCCTTCTGCCAGGGCATTGAGCGCCATGAACTGCGCCTGCATGTCGGTGGGAAAGGCGGGAAAGGGGGCAGTGTGTATATTGACGGCCGTGCAGCGCTGGCCGCCGGTATCGATATGAATCCAGTCGGTACCCAGATCCAGTCGACAACCCGCCTGCTCCAGCTTGCCCAGCACGTGATGCAGGAAATCGGGATTGGTGTCCAGTACGGTGATAGCGCCGCGCGTGGCGGCGGCAGCCACCAGGAAAGTACCGGTCTCAATGCGGTCCGGCGGCACCCTGTGGCTGGCACCGTGCAGTTGGGTCACCCCGACAATCGTGATGGTACTGGTACCGGCACCGGTTATCTTTGCTCCCATGGCAGTGAGCAGCAGCGCGAGGTCGCCGATCTCCGGCTCCAGCGCACAGTTCTCCAGGGTAGTGACTCCCTCTGCCAAAGAAGCGGCCATTAACAGGTTTTCAGTGGCTGTCACCGAGGGTACGTCAAAGGCGAAATGGGCCCCGCGCAGGCGTTTGGCCTTGGCCTTGATGTAACCCGCCTCGATAGTGATTTCCGCGCCCAGGGCCTCCAACCCGGCGATATGTTCATTGACTGGTCGGGAGCCGATTGCACAGCCGCCCGGCAGAGACACATCGGCTTCCCCGAAGCGGGCCAGCAGGGGTCCCAGCAGGAGGATGGAAGCGCGGATGGTTTTGACCAGGTCATACGGTGCATGCACCGAGTGCACCTTGCTGCTGTCGATCTCCAGCTCCGTGCCGGAACGCGCGCACTGCGCGCCGAGCAATTCCATCAGGTGCAGCACCGTTTTGATATCGCGCACATCCGGTATATTGCTGATGCGCAGGGGCTCGGGGCTCAACAGTGCGGCCGCAATGATTGGCAGCGCGGCGTTTTTAGCGCCGGCCACCCGCACTTCACCGCGCAATGGGCCATTGCCGGAGATGATGATCTTATCCATCAATGTGCCCTGGTTGGGGTGATGAGACCGGCGGTGATGAGACCGGCATAGGCGGCTATAATCGTATCGATCTGCGCGCTGGAATGGGCTGCGCTGACGCTGTTGCGCAGCAGGAAATTGGTCGAGGGTGACGCCGGTGGAATCACCAGGTTGACGTAGACCCCCGCTTCCATCAAGGCCTTCCAGCAGTCGATAGTAAGTGAGCGGTCCACCATCTCCACTGCCACCACCGGGCTGGCGCTGGGGCCTACCGGCAGGCCCAGGGATTTGAGCCCCTGGTAGAGACGGTTGGCGTTGTCCCACAGCTTTTCGCGCAGCTGCGGCTCTGCGGCGATAATGCGCAGCGCCGCGCGTGTGGAAGCGATGATTGAAGGCGAGGAGGAGGCGGTAAACATATAGGCGTTGATGCAAAAACGGATCGCTTCCAACTCAGAGTGGCGACTGACGCAGAATCCGCCAATAGCACCGAGGCTCTTGCTGAATGTTCCCACAGTGAAGTCGACATCCGCCTCCACACCGGCGGCCTGCGCCGCGCCGCGGCCGGTCTCGCCGAGAACACCCATGGAATGCGCCTCGTCGAGGAACAGATAGCCGCCGTATTCACGCTTGACCGCAGCGATCTCCTGCAGCGGCGCGACATCGCCCAGCATGGAGTAAATGCCCTCAGCAATAATCAACGCCTGGCCGGCGCGGTCGCCGAGGCGCCGCATGCGTTTGGCGAGGTCGTCGGGGTTGCTGTGTTTGAAGCGAATCACTTCCGCGCCGCTCTGTTTGACGCCTGAGTAGATGCTGGCGTGGCTGTCTGCGTCCAGCAGGATTACATCACCTGGCCCAGCCAGTGTGGCGCACATTCCCATGGTGGCCGCATAGCCGGTGGAGAACACGATGGCGTGGTCCACGCCATAGAACTGGGCTATTTCCGTTTCCAGGGCCTGATGCTCGGCGAAGGAGCCGTTGGCCAGGCGCGAGCCTGTGGTACCCGTGCCCCAGCGTGCCGCTGCATCCTGCGCGGCTTTAATGCAGCGCGGGTCATACGACAGACCGAGGTAGTTGTTGGTGCCCGCCAGAATGACCTTCCGGCCCTGCACCACGCCTTCTGTGGCGGAGAGAATTTTTTCGGTGACGGCGCCGAAGGGCTCGACGTTGCGCGCGGCGAGCTCGGCCTGAAAGTCGGCCATGGTCTGGAATTTGTCGAACAGCATGGGTTTAATCTACCTCGCGACTTGCCCGGTGACCTTCAGAGGTTGAGTTCCCGGACCTTCTTTGCCAGGTCGCCAATTGTGTTCACGTCCGGAAGTATATTCAGGGGGATGGAAATGTCGAAGTGATCCTCGATTTTCTCAATGAATTCCATCACCTCCAGCGAACTGAGCCCGATATCGGCTACCAGAGCCGTGCTTTCGGACAGCACCAGTGTTTTTTTGTTCTGCGATTCCAGCGCGCTGTAGAGAAAGCTCAGGTATTCCTGATAGTCGGTCATTTGGTTGCCGCCCTTGCGTCGGTCAAGGTAAGTCGCTAGATTTCGAAGGCTGGAACTATACCCACGGAAGAATGGTAATGCCAGTAGTTTGGTTGATCGACGCCTACCGCGCGGGCGAGCGCGCGCAGGTGCGCGCCCTGGTCGAGGCACTGGGCTGGCCCTGCTCGACCAAAGTGCTGAGCTATCGCAGTCAGGTATTTTTGCCGCATGTGTTGGGGCAGTCTACCCTGCACGGTATTAGTGCCGTATCTGCCGCTCAATTGCGCCCGCCCTGGCCCGACTTGGTAATTACCAGCGGTGTGCGCAACGAGCCGGTCTGCCGCTGGATTCGCGCCCAGTCTGGTGGCCGCACCCGCTACGTGCATATCGGGCGTCCCTGGGCGGCGCTGGCGTCTTTCGACCTGGTGATTACCACGCCGCAGTACCGTGTGCCGCCTCACCCCTATGTACTCAATAATATGCTGACACTGCACAGTGTCTCAACGCAGCGCCTGGCACAGGCCCGCGTGGAGTGGGAGTCCACTTTCGCTGCAATGCCCAGGCCGCGCTTCGCTGTGATGGTGGGCGGCGATAGCGGCCCTTTTACCCTGGGGCCGAAGGCCGCAGGTCGACTGGGCAGGGAAGCCTCACAACTGGCACGGGCGCACAGCGGCTCGCTGCTGGTGTCCACCAGCGCACGCACCAGGCCGGCGGCGGTGGACGCACTGGAGGCGGCCATCTCCGCGCCGCGCTACTTTCATCGCTGGCGGGGGGCGGGCCCCAATCCCTACATGGGGATATTGGCGTGGGCTGATCGTTTAATTGTAACCGGAGACAGTATTGCCATGCTGTCCGAGGCCTGTGCCACGGGCAAGCCGGTGACGATGTTCGATCTGGGGGGTATGCGCGACTCGCAGGATGAATCCGTGCGGGACTTCCGTCTGGGCGGCGCACTCTACGCCGTGCTGCAGCGCTGGCTCTGGCGGCGCTTGAGTCGGGATATCACCCTGGTGCACCGGCAACTGCGCGCGGCGGGCTACGCCGCGTGGATGGAAGAAATACCGGTGACCGCCCGGGTGCCTGCGGAAACTGATTTGCAGCGGGCGGTCGCGGCGGTGCACAAACTACTTGGCCAGTCCTGACTGACCTGCAGTGTCCACTAGCACGGCACTGCCGCCTGTCATCTGGTATACCCGGTCAGCGGCCTCTACCATGGCACGATTGTGCGAGATGGCCAGGATAGTGAGTTGGCCCTTCAGGGCCTGCAGGGTTTGCCTGACGGCTTCCTCGGTGTCCCGGTCCAGGGCGCTGGTCGCCTCGTCGAGAATCAACAGTCGGGGCTGGTTAATCAGTGCCCGCGCGATAACGATGCGCTGCCGCTGACCGCCGGAGAGCTTGCCGCCGCGCTCGCCGACAATGGTATTTAGTCCCTGTGCGAGCTGACCGACGAACTCCCAGGCACCGGCGGCTCGCAGTGCCCGCTCCACGTCATCGCTGGTCAGCGACGGATCACCCAGTGTTACGTTGTGCACAATACTGTCGTGCAGCAGGATGGTGTCCTGCGGTACGTAGCCGATCATGCTCCGCCATTGCTTGATGTCGATATCCTGCAGCGGGACGCCGTCCAGCAGGACGCTGCCGCGCTGCGGCCGCAACAGGCCTATCGCCAAATCGATGATGGTGGTTTTGCCGGATCCGGAAGGGCCCACCAGGGTGGTCAATGAGCCGAATTCAATCTGCAGTGACAAGCCCTTGAACACCGGGTGCTGGTCGTAATCAAAATGCACATTGTCCAGGGTGAGGCATTGTGCAAAGCGCGGCGCAATGCCGCCGTCGAAGTTTTCCTGTGCGCCTTCGGCCGCGTTGATCAAATCGGTCAATGCCCAATAGGCGCTTTCACCTTCCACCAGTTTCTGGTACTGCTTTTGCACTTTGCCAAAATAGGAAAAGGCCCGGCCGAGTGCTACCACCAGGACCATGACGGTGGGCAGGGCCATGGCAAATTTTTCCATAGCAATGTAGATGCCCAGGCAGATAAACGCCGTGAACATCAGTTCCTGCGAGGAATTCAGCAACGCGGCGCTCAGCACCTGTCGGCGCTGGGATTTATTCAGCAGGTTGGTATCGTGCGCCAGCACCTTATCAGCCAGGTATTCGCGCGCCATGGCCTTCAGCGGCTTCACCGATTGCAGGGTGTCGGTGAGGTTAGCCATCAGCGAGGTCATAAGTCGGGTTTGCTTGTTCGCCGCCTTGCGGGTGATGTTGACCAGAAAGTGGGACAGGCCGATCACTATGGCACCGGCCACAATGGCCACCAGCGAGGCACGCCACGAAAGTGCAAAGGCGACGCCGCCGTAAATCAGGCCCGGTATCAGGAAGGTGAGTGCCGTGGTGCCGTTGACAAACGCCGCCGCGGAACGTTGCGCCTCAGTGGCCATGGAATTGGTCAACTTGCCCACGGGCTGATGTAAAAAATACTCCCATTTGCTGCGCAGGACCGCGCGCAGTAATTGCAGGCGCAGGTCGGTACTGACCTGCGCCTGCAAGTAACCCACCTGCCGCTGGGCAATCAGTAAAAACACGCTTTTGAAGGCAACCCCGCCAAGAATGATGATAAGCATATTGCCCAGTGTCGGGGCGATACCGAGCACCGCCAGGGAATGGAGTATGGTTTGCTCAAACGTGCTGTCGCCACCGGCAGCAGACCCTGGAATCATGCTGCTGGCCTCGGCGCCCAGCGCAATATTCAGCAGCGGCAGCAGCGCCGACAACCCGACTCCCTCCGCGACGCCCGACAGCACCAGGGCCAGCATCATCAGTAAGGTTTGCCCACGATAGGCGCGGAAAAAATTGAGCATCAGGCCCATGGAACACATTCTCGCTTTGCCGCCGGGCGCGGTGGTGAATATTGCATTTTATTGTACCGGGCCGGGATCATTGCCTGGATCACCAACGCATACGGCGCAACAGGATGAATGCACACGCCAGGATAATCAGTGTGGGTAAGATAGCCACGAATGGGCTGCTCCATTGCAGCAGTTGCCCCAATGAAAAAATAATCTGCGTGCCCAGATAAAACACAATACCCAGCGCGGCGCCAATGCCTAAGTTAATGCCATAGCTGCGATCGCGTCCCGCGGTGACGCTGGCACTGATCGGCGTGGCCAGCAGCACCATGGCGCAGACTGTCAGGGGCATCAGCAGCCGCTGCCAGAAGGCGTTCAGGTATTTTTCCATGGGTTGCCCGTTTTTGGCGAGGTACTGGCTACGCCGGTAGAGCACCGACAGATTCATGCTGTCACTCTGCTGCGTGAGAGTGGGTAGCTCGTCACTGGACCAGAGATTGGCGATCTCCAGTTCCGGATAGGTTCGGGTGTGCAGCTCGCCATCCACCAGTTGCTTTTCCCTGACCTCTTTAAATAACCACTTGCGGTCCTTGCTGACCACTGCCGTATTGGCCCGTAGGGCGCGGACCAGTTGGCCGGAAGCGTCGAATTCGAAAAGACTGATGTCGCCAGGCACGTGGTCCAGGGACATTTTTACCAGATGGATATAGCGCCGCCCATCTGTCGACCACACCCCGCCACCGGGCAGCCATTCGTTGCCACCGTCGCGCAATCTCTGCCGCTCCTGCGCCGCAGACTGTTGCAACTGTGGCGTAACATACTCCATGCAGATCCACAGTACTGACATCAGCAGCACAGTGGGCAGGGCGAGGGCGCCGAGTAATTTCGCCGGTGAAAAGCCGGTACAACTGATGATGGTTAACTCGTTATAGCGATCGAGGTTGGCCAGTGCCACAATACTGCCCAGCAGTGCGATCACCGGGGCCAGGCTCACCAACTGGTTGGGCAATGTGAGCAGTGTATAGCGGGCTACAGCGAGTACGTTGTAGTTGAATTCCGTGTGATCCAGCTCCTGGGTAAAACTGATCAGGCCGAATATGGCGCCCAGTACCACCAATACCAACAGCCAGCCCTTGACCACGCTGACGCCAATGTAGCGCTGCAGGATCATCGCCGTTTTAGTCTGGGTTCTGTGACCAGAGCCGCCAGCAGCACCGCCTGTATGGCATAGGCCGCCCACAGGCCCGGTATGGCACCGAGTTTGCCCTGCTCAATGAAAGTGCGCAGCACGCTGACCATGGCGAACAGCGAGATATACGCCAGCAGGGCGATGGCGGTGTTGCGAAAACGGGATTCGCGCGGTGCGGAGCGCGCCAGCGGCACGGCGAGCAGAGCCAGCAGTATCGTCGCCAATGGTGTGGTGATGCGCCACTGGTATTCGGCGACATCTTTCGGGTCGGTGGACTGTGCCAAATTCAGCGTGGTTTCCGCCTTGCGCCGGTATTTCTCCTGGGCCTCCTCGTTGGGAAGCTGCACCACCAGCTCCTTGAACTGCAGGGTCATGTCCTGGCGATTGCGATTGTCAAGCAGGTAGTTGTAGCCATTGTAAAACGTGGCGCGCGAGGCCTGCCCTGGATTAAGTGTGGGCATGGCTGCGGATTCCGCAACAATAATTTCCGAGCGACCCTGCTCGAAGTAATTCTTTTGCAGGAATACACCTTTGTGCAGACCCTTGGCGAGATCAATGTCGTGGGCGATGAAGGTGTAATCGCTGCCATCCATATTGACAAACTCATCGGCGGACATCCTTTTCAGATCAAACTGCGCGGTCGCCTGGGACTCCAGTGCATAGCTGGTGCGAAAGGCCCAGGGGCGCCCCAGGATTGACATCAACCCGGTAATCACGGCGATGACCAGCGACAGCTTTAAAACGGCTGCCAGAATGCGTGCCCGACTCACCCCGGCAGCATAG
>Ga0163150_10002672_pt1 | contig 26732 bp, 17 predicted proteins | sample OliLakLV19P2IB_FD_148628 | JGI IMG/M metagenome (GOLD analysis project Ga0163150, IMG submission 148628) | Freshwater microbial mat bacterial communities from Lake Vanda, McMurdo Dry Valleys, Antarctica - Oligotrophic Lake LV.19.P2.IB | ecosystem: Environmental > Aquatic > Freshwater > Lake >...
GGACTGGGCTGGTTCGGTTTCCTCCAGGAGTTTGGTTTCGGTGGCTGCCTGGCCGACGACATGGGACTGGGCAAAACGATTCAGGTTCTCGCCTTGCTGGAACATCGCCGCGCACGCCGTTTGAAGAAAGACGAAACTCGAAAACCGACGCTAGTCGTGGTTCCGAAGAGTCTGATTTTCAACTGGATTGAAGAAGCCGCGCGGTTCACGCCCAAACTGAATGTCTGCAACTATACCGGGATTGAGCGAAAGGATCGGGCCGACCAGATGAATACCTGCGACATCGTCCTGACCACTTACGGCACGCTTCGAAACGACATCGTAGAGCTTGCCGCGATCGAGTTCGATTACGCGATTCTGGACGAAGCCCAGGCGATCAAGAATCCGAAAACCGGTGCCGCCAAATCGAGCTTCGCCATTCGCGCCGACCACCGGCTGACGATGACTGGTACGCCGATCGAAAACCATCTCGGCGATTTGTGGTCGCAGTTCCGGTTCCTGAATCCGCAGTTGCTCGGACACAGCCAGGCCTTTGCCGCGTTTACACGCAACGACTGCGATCCGGAATCGTTGCAGCAATTGTCGCGAGCGATTCGCCCGTTCGTTCTTCGCCGAACCAAACAGGAAGTGCTGAAAGAGCTTCCGGAAAAAACAGAACAGACGCTGTACTGCGAGATGAGCCCAAATCAAACCCGTCAATACAACGAATTGAGGGATCATTATCGAATCAAACTGGGCGATACTGTTCGCGAACTGGGACTCAACCGGTCCAAGATTCATGTGCTGGAAGCGTTGTTGCGATTGCGACAAGCGGCCTGCGATGGGCGGCTGGTCAACCCAAAGAAGGGCGCTCCAGGGGCCAAACTTGAATTGTTGCTGGAACAGATCGAAGAAGTGATCGGCGAAGGGCACAAAGTTCTCGTTTTTTCGCAATTCACATCGCTGCTCGCGTTGTTGCAGAAAGATTTGAAGAAGAAAAAGGTACCTTATGAATACCTTGACGGAAAAACGAATGACCGAAAATCGTGCGTCCACCGTTTCCAGAACGACGAAAATTGCCGACTGTTCCTGATTTCGCTGAAGGCCGGGGGCCAGGGGTTGAACCTGACCGCCGCCGACTACGTTTACATTCTCGACCCGTGGTGGAACCCGGCAGTCGAAGCCCAGGCGATCGACCGCGCCCACCGCATCGGCCAGCAGAAAAATGTTTTTGCCTACCGCATGATCGCCAAAGGAACGGTCGAAGAGAAAATCGTCGAGCTGCAAAAAACAAAACGTGCCCTCGCCGACTCGATCATCTCCGGCAACAACAGCCTGATCCGGTCGCTCACAGCCGAAGACCTGCAAATGTTGCTGGCGTAGAGTGGGACATGCATCCTGCCGGTCATCACAATCGAGCAGTTTGACGAACAAGGATGTTTGCCCCACACGGCCGCGCCGGGGATGTGCGTTGATGATTACTTGGCCTCAAACGCGGCGTAGATGCCGGACTCGAGTGTGACCCCGGACGGGTCGGTGCCGATGATCATGACCACTCCCTCTTCTTTTTTGGAAGCCGTCTGTAGTCCCTGGCGACCGTAAGCTGACGGGCCGTACATGTCGTACATATCAATATCAGGCAAGGCGGAGTCGCGCGATGTCAATGAAACCAGTGACCCCAGTTCAAGCGATGCGGCTGCGGCCAGTTTGCCGGCTTTGGATTTTGCGTCTTCAAAGGCCAGCTGCATCAACTGGTCGGCATCGGACTGTGGGAAACGTCGACCAAACAAAAAAGTGGGAGCACCGGGTTCGGCATTCTCATCGTAGGAGTATCGACTCATGGTTTCCGCGAGTTCGGCCGCCAGTTCCTGTTGCTCAGGAGTCAACTCGTCGGGAGTTTTTGTGCCGGCCACATCAGCTTCCGTGATCCCGTCCTTGAGTTCCTGAATTGCGACCAGCAAATCCTCTTCGTCCCCTTCCGGCATTTTCCAGTCAGCAGTTACGCTCACCGAAACGCTGACCGGAGGCTGCACGGCAAGCAATTTTTCTGCTGCCTCTCCCTCGCCGAAATTCTGCGCCATCATTTGTCGCATTTGCTGCATGCTGGGACCTCCGCCACCGGATTTTTCGCCCATCGCAATCGGGCCGAACTGGATGGAATCCTCGAGCGCTTCGAGCTTTTCAAGTTTGATGGCGGCTTCCTTTTTGCGGGCCCGAATCGATTCAATTGCCGCCCGGGTGTCGGAACCCTTGCTGCTGATCGTCATTGTCATTCGCAGAAATTCTGGCTTGTCGGTTTTCTTTGCAGACCCGGAGACAGTAATCCCCCGCGCCTCCATCTGGGCCGATGCCAACGAAGGAATGGAGCAAACTGCAAACACAAGCAATAGCGTCGATCTCAAAACCAGTTTCATGATTTGAACTCCAAAACAGTCGGTTGGCGAGAAAAGGCTGATTCCTTGAACATTGGACCGATCCCATGCTTCATACGCAAATCAATTTAGCCGGTCCATGCCTACTTCCTGGCGAATTCTTTGCCGCAAAGCCATCGCGGACGGTCCGGACATGGACCGAATCGTCCAGTAAAGTGTTGATGAAAAAGCGGATCGGTCGCGACCACCATGCAGTTTGTAAATCTCTTCCAGCAGCGGGACCATCAAGTCATCCTCACGCAGCGATACTACATCGACAACCATCAGTGACAGATGGGCGTCGTTCTTGTTGCGACTCCAATATTCAATCATACCCGCAACCGGCTGTGTGTCATCCAGCAAAATCGAATAATAGGTAGCCAATGCGCGGGACTCGGCGTCTTCGCTTTCCAGGAGTGTGACGAAGTCAGCCGCATCAAGCCCGGCAGGAGCCTTGGGGACCCTCAACTTTGGTTCATTGCCTGATTCCGAATAAAATATGGAAGAGTTGTTGGCGGGAATCTGCAGGCTGCCATCAGAAGAGAAACGGTATCCACGTTCCCGCTCGTACGCCAATGTCTGGAGAATGGTTTTTTTGCCGGCGTCGTTGACCCGTTTGAGCAAGGGAACTGCGCCGGCTTCCAGTTTCGACGTTTCCAGAGACGCCAGCCGGATTTGCAGCGCGATATTTGTAACTTCGGAATCGGAATTGGTCTCCAGCAATTCACCGGCAATCTTTGCAGCGTTTTGTGCATTCATCCAGTACAACATCGTCAGGGCGATTTGCCGGGTCAGGCTGTTCGACCGGGAATCGTTGATGCGCCCTGTCATCTGTGCGGTGACTTCTTCCAGTAAAAAACTGTTGATCTCCTGATTCGTGTTGAGCGTATAGTAAGAACTGTGGTCGTCGCCAAAGTACGCTTTGTGAATCGCCTGGAACAGAGCCTGCGGGTTGAGGTCCTTGTGCGCGGACAATTCCCACAGGGTCTCAGCCGCCGCAAGACTTCGAACGCCCGAATACTCAACGACAACACCGTTCTTCAAGTCGTGAAATTTGGGCTGGTCGATCATCCGGTGGAACAGGGCATCGCGCTTTTCAAACGGGAGCCATTTCAGTGTTCCTGCCGCCCCCTGAAACGTATCGGCGCTGGCGGTCGCCAGTTCGAACAACTGATCGATCTGTTCCTGCCGCGAATTGACTGCGACCAACGCGAGAATGGCGGGCAATTTCTCTTCCGGATCTTCCGAAGTGGCCATCGTCTCCAGCAACGGCAACGATTCCTGCACCCAATCCGGACGTTTTCCGGTTTCAGACGCCCAGTCGTTGATCCATCGTTCAGCGCTTTCCCGGGGAAGCTTTTTCAATCGCTCTTCCCTCGGCGTTTGTTTGGGCTCTACGGTTTCAGGCTTCCCGTTTTCCTTTGCGTGTTCGTCATTCGAGATTGCGAGACCGGTAGTCTCCGCCATTTCGACTTTCTGCGGTACTTTCACCGAAGGTCGGCTGTCGGAACTGCCGCCAAACATTCCGAAAATTGACTGCATTAGCGTTGGCGATGATTCAGGCTCTCGGAACGTGCCCGATGTCGCTCGTGATGGACCAGAAACGTCTTCTGAGTAATGCCGCTCCCCATCCAGTCTTGCCATGAAAGCCCCGGACGCCGCAATCCGGACTGCGACTGCCGGGTCAGCCAGCGATTTTTCAAAATCGATTTTGTTAATGGAAGTCGTCGTCAGTCCGGCAATTCCTGCGACCCGGACCTCGGGCCGCTCGTCCTCGGCGAACCTCAGGAAATGGCTGACCGGTGAAACATTGGAACGGCTCGAAGAGTCGAAATCCGACTCGGATTTGGCCATCACCGTGACGACTTTCGCGGCCAGCTCGGGACGGCTGGTGACAATTGCCGCCAACCTGTCCATCGTCGCAGCAGTTTTCGGCGCGGGCATGTGTTCCACGGCGCGAGTCACGACAAATGCGTCCTGGTCATCCACCAGTTTCATCAGCGTTTCAGCGACCGCAATTCTGATTTGGGCCGGCGTGTTGTAATTGGAACCCATTTGACCCAACACTTCGGCGACCATCGCGCGGACTTGCCAACTGGAATTCCCGGCAAGCTTGATCAACACGGGTAACTGCTGGGTTTCTTTTGCTGTCTCGCGAAAAAACCGGAGGCCATGCACGATCAAGTCGCTGTCCTGTTCTTTTTCGAGATAGACAGCAACATGAGGAATCATGCGTTCCGGTTTTTGTTCAGCAAGCAATTTCAAAACCGCAGCGCGCACATTCAAATCCGGATCAGTCAAAAGCCGAATCAGCGCTTCGTCAGTCTGGCTGGCACCAACCTTTTGAAGTCCCTTCAAACTCATTTCACGAATCAGCGGGTCACTGTCGCCGAACAGTTCCAGCAACAAGTCGGCGTCCTGGCTGGAAACCCGATTCAACACTTCTCGTACGGCGGCGCGGCGTCCGTCCAGATCGATGTCACCCAGTTGCACGAATCCGCTGCTCCACGACAGACGCAACTGGTTGCCTGCAACCAGCCAATACCGCAGAGCGAGCAATCGTTGCCGCCCGGCATCGAGTTCCGTTCGACCGAGCCGCTCATAAACCGCCGGCAGCAGGTGTTTTCCATACCGCGAAAATCTCGGCAGAAGGCGCGTGGTCTCGGTTGAGTCGGACAAAAACTGATCGAGTTCCCTGATCGCGTCAGCAAGTTGTTCTGGTGTGATGGTGTCGAGTGTTTGCCCAAGTTTATCGACTGGTGAATCACACCACACTTTCAGCTTCGTCAGTCGCTCATCAGTCAGCGAAGCCGAATCCCACGGGTCGATTCCGTCGAGCGGTGCCTGCCAACGTCCCAGCAGGTCGATCAGTCCGAGGCGCGATGCCAACCCGGCTTCGGAAAGTGCATCGACGGCGCGGCTGCGGGTTTTTTCGGGAAAACTGGCCATCCGGGCGATCGCGACTTCGCGAACCTCCGGGCTGGTGCTTCCCATCAATTCGATCAGTTCAATCGATTCGGTCTTTGTCGGTGCTTCGTTTCCAACCAGCACGACCGGCGGCTCCGGCACCGCAATTTTTCGTCCCGATTTCAACCATTTAACCAAATCGCCCGCCTCAACCATTCCCGTCTGCCTGGCGACAACAGTTCCGGCCGGGTCCAGCAAAATCACGGTTGGCACAGCATCGACGCGGAATATGCTGACAGCCTCTTCGTCACGGTCCAGGTCGATCGAAACCAGGTTCCATTCCGATTTCACAGCCTGAAATTCTGCTGACTGCAATTCGTGCGTCATTTGTGTGCAGCTCGCGCACCACGAAGCGCGAAACAGAATCATGATTGGCTGTCCGGTTACGCGACTGTTGGTGGTCGCAACGTCGAGCGAAAGGAACTCGACCAGGCTTTCATTGTCGGTTTGGGGAACGGTTTCCTGGGGCGCCATCTCCTGAATCGTTTCCGACTGGAAAACTTCCTTCGCCGACGCCAACCCGTCAAACAAAAAACAATTGACCAAAAGCAGAACCAAGGCTGTCCAAACTTGCCACGTGATCGCGCCGCAATTTGAACAGGCATTCTGGCTGTTTGAATTCTGGTTCATCATTGGACTTCGACCTTTTTGCCAGATGCCGCCGCAGAACTTTCAATTTTCACGCCATGCACAATCGTGGCCCAGTACTCGTCGTATTTGAAATTGGGACTGTTCTCGCGATCATGGCAGATCAGGCATTGATCGCGAGCCAGCCAGGGAGTTCGCCTGGCCGGTTCGGCCACATGCAACGACGACGGACCGTGACAACTCTCGCAGCCAACGTTGACCATCGACAAACTGCTGGAAATCGTCTGGAACCCGCCGCTCTGGGCATAGCCGGTAGTGTGGCATTGTTGACAAAACGGATCGACATGCGATTGATTCGGTTTCAAAGATTCCCAGGCGTGAGCGTGTTTGGTTGTCGTCCAGTGTTCCCTGTCGCGGACGTGACATTTCAGGCATGAATCGTTTCCGCTGTAGTGCAGATCTCCTTCAGCGCCGGTCGAATTGAAATGTCCGACAGCAGTCGAGCCGGCCGGAAAATCTGCGTCAGCAAGTCGTCGGCGAAAGTCGTTCAGATTGGAAACCTGCATCGGTTGGTCTTGCAGTGATGCATCCACTTCGACCACGGTCGCTTGCCATCCGCTTGCGACTTCTTTTCGGTTGAGTTGAACAACAAACTTGCCCTTGTTCGTCGCCGAGCAAACAATCGTGGCCCCTTTTTTCTGGGGCGAAAGCGTTTGCCCGGTCGGCCCGCCGACAATCGCATCGACCTCGGGCAACTGACTGGCCAACTCCATCAGTTTTTCCTGGGGACAATAGGCCAGCACGAAAATTCCCTCCCATTCGGGAAGTCGCAGGGTTTCGATGGTTTTCAGGATCGCCTCTTTCGGATCGGAGACGCGGACATCCGGAGTGGCGAAAGACGGATCGACAACGCCGATCAGCAGATACGTCGCGCCGTCACAAGTAACCGTGATTGCCGAAGGGCAAATTTTTGCTCCGGACGAATCCAGAGTATTTGCAGACAGGAAAGGAACATACAATTCCGTCATTATCTCCTTCAAAACCTCAGGCCCCAAAGCCAATTCGCTTTGGCCCAGATTGTGGGCCGCCAGTCCCATCGCCAGCTCGCCGCGCAGGATCGATTCAAACTTGGTGCGATGATAATCTGAAATCCCCGAAGCAGCCCCGCCAACATCGGCGACAATTGTTGATTCAGTTTTTCCGGCATTCCCAACCAGCGTGGCCCGTCGCAACAGCCCGCCACTTTGAGCCGACGTGCAACCACAAGGCACGATCCATCCCGCCGTGTCGCCGCTGATCACCAGAGTCACGGACTGACTCGTTGAACCAGAACTGGACGACGCGACAGTTTTTTGGCAACCCCAACAGCAGCCAATCGCGATGGCTACCAAACAGCAGATGCCTATCGAAAGGTTCCGGAATTTCCGATTAGGAATGATTCGGGCCATTAGTGAGTCAGCGCATAGGCGAGGATATTCACATTGATCTGAACACTGTTGAGAATTTCATTTCCGCCGCAACAGCAGCACCCGGTCGTGTGCTCGGTATCGTTCAGTCCGTCCTGCGAATAAAGCACTCCCAACCGACCGGCGATCGTAATCCCTTCGATCGGTCGTGGCTCGCCGTGTTTGGCTTTCAAAGTTTCAATGTCGTAGACGGTATGAAAAACAGTGTGGTCGAGCGAAAGCTTTTCAAGTGGCGTGTCAGCAAAAACAATCGCCATCTCTTTGCGGAACGAGCTGTCCCACTCCGGCGATGAACAACCTGCCGACGCGACCAGAAACCCGCCTGCCTGAACAAACCGCCGCAAATTTTCGCGTTCGGCGTCGGGAAGCGAAAAGTCTCCTTCGCCAGTCATGATCAGGAGCGGAAAGTTGTAAATTTCTTCGGACGAAAGTTTGACGGCCCGAAATCTGCGACTGGTCGAGATCGCCGCGTCCTGTTCGGCCTGAATCAGGAAATGGTCGGAAAAACATTCGCTGCTCTTCGATTCCGCATAAACCAGGTTGGCGACCTGAACAATGCTGTCGGCTTCGCCACCAACCTGTTTCGGGTCGGGGATCGGCTGGCCGGTTACTTCCGCTTGCGATTCAGTCGCTGGTGATTTGTTCGTGGCGCCAACAGGAGAATTTTCCTGCACGGCACCTTTGGTTTTGGCTGGGTCAACGGCACCGCCTTCCTGTGCACCCACCCGCAACGGTTCGCAGCAACACAACGCAACCAGCGTCGCGGCCCAAACGATTGAACGTTCAAAGAACAGTCGTATCGATTCAGTCTTCATTGAGTTCACCGGTTTTTAAGGTGTTAAAAGTTTCAGTTTCCGGATTCATCCGCCAGCCGGCGAAAATACTCGCCGGTTCGCCGTTCGTATTTTGACGGGATCGAACCGGCAGCACTTCCGCCATCGGTTCGTTCCGTACCAATCGACTGACCGCCGGGAATTCCGTTCCGGTTGTCCAGTGTGTACATGCTTCCATCGGCTCCGGACTCGCGATCGCCGCGCCGCGATTCAGAAGTTTCGTTCATCATCGGCTGGTTGCCGTAAAGCCCCATGTTGTTGGCCGTCGAGCGCCGCTGGCTGTATCCGCCGATTCCACCCGATCCAGCTCCCATTCCCTGTTGGCCGCGTCCGAGCCCAAACATCTGTGCCAGTTGCTGTAGCGAGTTTCCCGGATTGGGACAGCCGGCCGAAGGTGAGAAACATTTTCTGCAGGCTCCTGCAGCCGCCTGGCTCATGCCCTCGCATTGCGAAAGGAATTTTTCCAGGATTGTCGCGGCAGTTTCAGCGTGCTGATGGCCGTCAATGCCAGAAAAAATGGCAAAAGCCAATTCCCCCTTTTCCATTTCCAGATCGGCACCACTTTTTGCAACCGCACGGGCAAAATCGAGAGCCGACTGGCGCAAGTCGTCGAATTCCGGATCGTCGGGCAACTGGTTGGCACCGTCTTCGATCTGGTCGAGCACTTCCAGGAACCGTTCAAAAATCTCACCCTGCTCTTCGGCATACTCGCGTGATCGCCGTCGCGCGTCCGGGTCGTCGCCGTTGTCGAAATCCTTCAGGCTGGCCGACCGGTCCGCCAGATCGCGTTGCCGCAAGACAAGCTGAACGAAATCATTTTCCAGGCGGATCAACTTGAACGCCTGGGCCATATTGTTCATCGGCTGCATGATTTGCTGGTTGAAGTTGTCGTCCTGCTGGCCCATTTTCTTTTTCAAATTGGCGATCGCGTCCTGTAGTTCCTCGTTCGAAATCTCGCCGGCCTCAGCCTGTTTGGCCAGTTTGTCAAGTTCTTTGGCGATCTCGTCCAGATCCTTTGCCATCTGCTTCAGGCGATCATTGATTTCGTCATCGACATCGATCGGAATTTTTTGCTGTGCATTGCTGCGGAGTTCGCTGGCGGCGTCGCGGGCCGCTTTGGCAGTTTCGGCCACTTTTTTCGCGGCCTCGGAATCGGCAGGGGAATCTTTGGGCAGTTCCTTCATCGCTTCCTCAAGTTTGCGATTCGCCTCCGAGAGTTTTTCCAGTTGCCGCTGCACCTGACGATACTTGGACAGCACCGACTCGATCCCCTGCTGCTGCCGCTGCATCGAATCAAACGCTTCTTGCGAGATGATCTGAATTATGTGTACCTGGCTTTCCGAGCCTTTGGCACCGGCCGGATCGTTGTCCTCGACCCGTGCGAACAGTTTGATCACATCTCCCGGCTTCAGCCCGTAATCGGCCAGTTGCATCATGCCCCGGTCAACCTGCCGGGCGGGCGATCCGGATACTGCCAGTTTTTTCGCGGTCGCGACCGAGTCGTTCAGACTTCGAAACAGTTGCAACGACGAAATACCGTAGTCGTCTTCGGCCTCGACAACGACCGGCACGGAAGCCGTCGGAGTGGCCAGCGAGTTTTGGCGCGGGCTGGTCAAGCGAACAAACGGCCGGTTGTCATCCAGCAAAACGATCGACCCCGAAATGTTTTCCCGCGAATATTGTCCGTCCGTGTCCGTGACCCGAATCTCAAATTTTCCGCTTGCCGTGATCGCAAAATTTCCGGTTGCCGTTTCCGCACCGTCGCCGGCCGGTTGCATGGCGATGTTTTGAGTTTGGTCACCCGTGGTTATTCGAATTTCTCCATTCGCAAGAGGCCGATTGCTGGTGACCTGGAGAGTAACGCTGGTTCCTGCAAGTCCGCTCAATCCACCGGTGGGGACTGGCCCGCGAGTTACTGCCATTCGCGTGTAAGCGGGAGGCTGGACGATCGCTTCCACGCTTCGGATTTCGGGAATCGTGATCAGGGACAAGCGGAATTTTTCGCTTCGCGCGCGACCGCTGGCTACATGGTAGGCAACCGGTTCGGTGACCCGCGTCAAAACAGATCGCCAATGATTCTCCGATCCGGAAAACATCGGGGCGATTTCCTCACGGCCATTTTCGTACTGTAAAACCAGTTGCAGATCGTCAACCGGTGTCTCACTGGTTGTTGCGACGATATCGATTCCTTCGCCGTAAACAATTTCCGCGTTTCCAGGTTCGACGGAAATCTTCAACAACGAGAAAGGTGGCACGTCGTCATGCGGACTTGCAAAACGATTCCATTGCGTCCGGAAAAAACCTGGCATCAAGAGCGCAATCGTCGCCAGGACCGCTGCCAATCCGCACAATGCCATCGAAGCACGCGACACGGGCACAAGTGGAATCGCAATCCCCGGCACAATTTTCCAGGCCGTCGCTGCAGCCCGCGCGACTGCGAGTTCTGCAAGTCCCGCCGAAATCGCCGATCCCTCACCGGATTTTCCCGACAGGTTCAGTCCGGCCACGATTTCGCCACCCGTATTGCCTGCTGAATCCAGCGCCCGGGCCACGCGACCGGTTGCACTGGCTCGCCAACCGAACCACGCACCCAGGAACAGCGCCGCCGCACCGCACAACGCCGCGACTTGCAACGCCATGACACGTGCGGCCGCAGACAAGTCCCACAGTAAATCAAACCAGACGGCGATCATCACCGCGAGCATGACTGCGACAACACCCCACAACAACGCGGCAACCAACCGAATGGAAATGCTGCGAGTGCGAATGGCTCCAACGCGACCCACCAGCGACTGGCAGACTTCGCTGGAAATTCTGTTTGGATTGCCAGCAGGAACTGTACTCATCAAATCAACCCCGACTTTCTGCGAATCGCCCAACTCGTGGCCCAAACTCCCAGCACACCCAGAAAAATATACCAGCGGTCCCACATCGTGACGCGTCGAATCTGTGGTGGTCGCGACAATGCCAGATGTTGCCTGAAAGTATCGCCTATTTCTTCGGCCGTTGCACTTTTCAGGACAACTCCCCCGCTGTCCGCCGCGATTCGTTGCATCAAATCAGGACGCGCGTCCAGTTCCAGCCGTTCCACCCACGGCTCACGAATGTCAAAAGCTGCCTGGGTTATCACTTTTCCTGATTCGTCGCCCGCCTCCATTCGAAAACTTCCCGCAGGCAGTTTTCCAAAATCGACACGGAACACGCCAGGGTCTTGTCCCGCCGGCCGCGGCGTAAACTCCTGCCGGTTGCCAGCCGAATCGGTCAAAAAAACCTGCGGAGCCCCGGTCAGTTTTTCCTGGCGCAACAACATCGTCGCCGTCGCATCCTCGTTGGTTCCATACGTCGTCTTGTCGGGCTGGATGGCCACGTCCTGGCCCGGCAACAATCCGGCCCGCGCCACCAGCCACCGCATCAGGCTTCGCCACAAGGTTCCGTAGACTTTTTCGCGATCAGAATGTTCCGGGGCCAGCAACGCCCAGCGCCACATGCCGGCGCCTTCGACGACGACAGCCCGCCCTGTACCATAGGGTTGAAACGAAACAACGGGCGTTTCACTGTCCGGTCCCGCTCCAGTCCCCGACGCCAGAATGCTGGTCAAACCGGGTCTCTGTTCGGGAAGCGTTGAAAGGGCCAGCGAAGGCATCCCTGCCAGCGCATCACCGTGCCCCGTTTCAAATCCTGCCAGCCAGCGCAGGTCGCGACCGAGCGGCGTGAGCTGCATTCGAAATCGCGTTTCGCGAATCGGACTCCATTTCACAGGCAGAATCTGGGCCAACTGCTGGTCGATTTGTGATGAAGGAGACCCACGGGCACAAACCAGCGATCCCCCATCGCGTGCGATCCAGTTTTGAATCAGCCCGATCGTTCTTTCGTTCAAAAAAACATCGGCGTCGCGACCAAGAATCAACACTTGCAGGTCGGCCAGCGACTCTTTGGTCAACACGTTATCGACATTGCGAATCACCGTTGTCGTTTCGGAAACCGGACTGGTGCCGCCATCCTGCCCGGGCCCCTGATCACCGGTTCCGGATTCTGTTGTGGCTGTAGTCGTGTCAACTCCGCTGCTACCTGCGTTCATGCCACTGCGTACAACCCGTTTCAAGAAGCGGGACTCGCCCATCCTGATCAAGCTCGTCAATTCAATGGACGGGTCGCTGGTCAATTTGCGAATCAAAAACTTCGTGTCCCAATAAGGCTTGCCTTCGACGATCAAAACTTTGACTGGCCGGTCCACAACCCGCAGCAGCAACGTGCTTCGGTTGTCATCCACCGTCGCTTCGTCAGCCACCGGAATGGCGCGAACTTCGAAACGGTACAAGCCCGCCGCATCCTGGCCCAATTCAAAAGTCACTTCTCCGTAACCTTCTGGCGGCGCGACGAAATCCTTTTCTTCGATAATTTCCTCGTCGCGACACAAACTGATGCGAACCGTCTGGCCAACCATTCCGCGAGTTTCGATCGCCGCGATGACCGGAATTTTCTGTTTGACAAACGAAAGTTCCTGGGGAGATCGAAGACTGACGGCCACGTTCTTCAAACCGACCGTTCCGCCGAGTGTCATCGGATAAACCGGCACATTCAAAGTCCTCGCCAGTTCCGCTCCCCGCAAAACATTACTCACTGCCGAAGCGTTGTGGATCCCGTCGCTCAACAAGACTACCGATTGTCCTTGCGGAACGTCCTGGACCAGAATGCTTTCGAGGGCAGCGGCGAGATTCGTTTCCGAAGCGTCTGCCGTCAGACTGGCCAATTGTTCCGGTTCGACACCAACCAGTTCCCTGTCGATCGCAGCAAATCGCAGCTCGAATTCGGCTGACAATTTGCTGGTCAGGTCGTTTGCAATTCGCGTCGCTTCAGAAAAACGGCTCGAGCCGTTCGCGCTGCCCGCGTCATTTGTGGCCATGCTCGCAGTACGATCGACCAAAACATGAATCACCGGTTTGCCAGCCGGAGGTGGAACGGGTTGCAACCAGGTCAAATTCAACAAAACGACCAGCGGCAATGCCAGCGACAGAGCCATCAACGCCAGAATCCCCAGCCGGGTCCGCTTCGACACGACCGGTCGCCAATGCCAGGCGTACCAGCCCCACGCAATGATGGCGACCACGGCCAATGCCAGCCAAAGTGCCAACGGGATGTGAGGTTCTGCAACCAGTCTCATTTTTCGATCACATTCGGAAAAACCGGAGTGCAACTATTTCGCCAATTAACGCCACCACACACGACGCCGCAAACCAGATCCACGAATCGTCGCGACTCGACATCGGGCGGCTCGACTGGCGGAAACTTGTTTCACGACCACCAGCCAGCCGTTCAGTCAGCACATTTTCGTCCAGACTGCGCAGATCGGACTCTTCGGGAGGAGATTTGAGTGCGAGAGAAAAAACTGCCTGTTCGCCATTCGCAATTGTGGCGATTCCAGGAACGCGAGCTTCAGTCCATTGCCACAAAACACCGTCTCCCGATTCTCGCAACTGGCCCGCATCGGAATTTTTGACGTCACCGCCGGACAATACGGAATCGGTCGAACGATGCGAGACGCTCAAACCACTCAATCCACTCGCCTCGGGTGGCAACAGTCGCGTCAACGGCTCGCCGCAAAAAGCCGTCGCTTGAGAATCGTTTTCCGGAAGCAGCAAGTCGGTCAACTCGGCCATCAACGGAACGAACGCCTGTTGTCTCGGCAAATTGGAATCGCTCAAATCCGCATTCAACACGCCGAGGTTGCCTGCTCCCACGCTGTTGACAAACAACAAAGTTGAGCGGTCGCTGAGCGTGGCCAGCAGATCATCGTCCAGCGAATTGGGAACCCGCCGCGTAACCAGCCCCCCGGAAATCCGGACGCTGGCCAGTAACACTGCCAGTGAATCGCCAAAGACACTGAATGGCCGCAGTCCCGACTGCACATCGGAAATTGCAAAACCATTCCGGACCGCCTCACGCTGATTGGGCAACAGTTCGACGGGGGGCTGAAGCTCCTGCCCCAGCACGTCAACAAGTTGACGAAAATTGTTTGCGTCAACCAGTTCCGAGGTGACATATAAAATCGCTCGACCACGCCTGAGCAGCGACGCGAGCAAATTGATTTGATCCGGCTCAAGTTTTCCCGGCTTCACAAGAACCAGCAACTGGCACTCACCCACCGATTGGGCCGACATTCGCGACGGGTTCATCCGTTCGATACGCGGCTGTCGTGACGCTTCGGCACCTGTATAAGGAGCGATGGCCCGTTCGATAAACCACGACGCCGACGGGATTCGCGAAGGAGGCTCGCGGGTCACAATCCCAAACGTCGAAACCGACTGGACCCGTCCAACAAACGGACAGGCGTCATCACCCGGCAGTGCGTCCGAATGTTCCAGCAATTTTGCAACCCCCTGAATCCAGCCTTCGTCACTGACATTCACCGGATGGGTCAAAGTGGTCCGGACCAGTGGCGGGCAACTGCCGGTCACAGTCACGGCGTTGTTGCCGAACGTCACTTCACATCGAACATTCCGCGCGGTGCGGCTGAAATTCTCGACCACCACTTCGACAATCGATTCCGTTCCGCGAGTCAGTCGTCCCTGGAAGCGAACCGATTCCACAGCCAAATTGTCTGGCGTTTCCGCTTCGGCGACCGATTCCAGTTGAATCCGGGTTGCGGCAGGGAGCGCAGAAAAATCTGCTGTCGCCCAATTGGTTCTCTGAAAATCGCTGATGACCACCAATTCCAGAACCGCATCGGGCGGAGCGTCGGCTGACAGCAATCGCGCCGCTTCGTTGATCGCCGGCTGGATGTTTGCCCGTTCGGCGTTGGCCAGGCTCTTGTCGAGTGCTTCATTCAGGACCGGAAAACTGGACGACAACCTGTCAAACACCGCTCTTGGCTGTGCTCCGACCAAAACAAGATTAGCCATCAGGCCGCTGCGCGGTTTCAAAAACCGGGTTGCCCTTGCGCGAGCCAATTCGAATCGCCCGACTCCCGACAGGTTGGCGGCCATACTTTGACTGGTGTCCAGCAACACCACCCGCCTCACGTTCGCCGCAGTATCCGAATCCTGCCAGGGTCGATCCTGAAACAGCGGACGCGCAAAGGCCCACCCCAACAACCCGATCGCAACCATTCGCAAAAACAGAATTAGCACATCGCGCAAACGGTGCCGCGATTTTTTTTGCGCCACTGCTTCGCGCACAAACCGAATGGTCGAAAGCGGAAAACGAACGGGTCTCGGTCGAGTCAGAACATGGATCAGCAAAGGCAACGCGATCGCCGCACCTGCTATTCCCAGCATGGCTGGATAGAGAAAACCCATTACCCCGTCCTGTCAACCAAAAAACGATTGAGCGTGTGCAAATACGGAACCGCCGTCGAAACAAGCCGGTAGTCGCAACCCGCTGAAAGACCCAGTTTTCGAACCAAAGCCAGGTGTGCCGCGAAATTTGTTTCATACAAATCGCGAATCTCCGCCGGAGAACAATTGACGCTTCCCTCCGACTCCAGCCCTTCGAACCGAAACGCTGTTCCCGTCGGCAGTCGTTCTTCCTGAGGATGAACCAGATGCAACGCCACCACATCCCAGCCCCGATGCCGAAACAACCGAAGCTTGGAAAAAACTGCATCCAGATCGTCCGCCAGAAAATCGCTGACCAACAGCAACACGCCGCGACGACCCACGCGCTGGAACAACTGTTCGAGTGAGTCTGCCAACCTGGTCGAACCGGACGGTCGAATTTTTTCGATCGCCTCGTGAAGCCGTGTCAGGTGGTCGGTCGTGCTGGCCGGCGGAAAAAAATCGGTCAGTTTGTCCGAGACCAGCCCCAACCCAACCTGGTCCCGTCCAAAACAAATGATGTGACTGAGTGCCGTTACAAAAAACTGGGCATACTCGAGTTTTGACCCGGAGCGTCCCTCCTTCGTTTCATTCACGACGGTTTGACCGGCAAACTGCATCGAGCCGCTGATATCGATGACCGGCATGCAGACGAGATTCGTTTCGTCCTGGAACACTTTGATATATGCCCGTCCGGTGCGGGACATGACGCGCCAGTCCAGTCGCCGCAAATCTTCCCCCGGCGAGTACTCGCGATAGTCTGCGAATTCGCCACCACCGCCAAGTTGCCGCGAGATGTGGCGACCGCTGCGAGTTCCTTCGATTCGATTTCGGGTCGAAAACCGCATATGCTGGATCGAGGCCAGCGCACGAAGTTCCAGAAACCGGCTGTGCTGCCCGGAGACGATCATGAACGAATCTCTTTCAGCAGGTTTTCGACGATCGAAACCGTGGTGATGCCGTCACCGATGGCGCGGTGGTTTGTAATGATGCGATGCCGCAATACGGGCGTCGCGACCTGGCGAATGTCCGCTTCGACCGGAGTCGTGCGGCCCTCCAGCAAGGCCCGGGCTTTGGCAGCCCGAACAAGGTTTTGCGATCCGCGAGGGCCAACTCCGAAACTGACATAGTCGCGAACCATAGCCGTCGCTCTCGGGTCTTCAGGACGAGTCGCGCCGGAAATTGCAATTGCGTAATCGACCACACTGTCCGAAACTGGCACGGCGCTTACCAACTGTTTCAATCCGAGATAATCCTCGCGAGTGAACGCGGCTGGTGGAAGCTTCGGATCGCCCCCCGCCGTATTCAAAACAATCTGCCGTTCCTCGATGGCCGTCGGATAACCGACGCGAATTTCCATCATGAATCGGTCGAGCTATGCTTCGGGCAGCGGGTACGTCCCTTCCTGCTCGATCGGATTCTGTGTAGCGACGACAAAAAACGGTTCTTCCAGGCTGTACGTTACGCCGCCGACGGTCACATGTCGCTCGGCCATCGATTCCAGCAGTGCCGACTGGGTCTTCGGCGCGGCGCGGTTGATTTCATCAGCCAAAACCAGATTGGCAAAAACCGGTCCGCGGCGAAACACCATCTCGTGCGAGCCATCCGCTTTGTTTCGACCCAGCAACTCGTAGCCGGTAATGTCGGAAGGCATCAGGTCGGGGGTGAACTGGATGCGGGAAAATTTCCAGTCGAACGAACTGGCGAGCGCTTTGACGATCAGCGTTTTGGCCAGACCAGGGACACCGACCAGCAATGCATGCGAACCGGTCAGCGCACAGATCATAAGTTGATCGACGGCTTCTTCCTGGCCCACGATCACCGAGTGCAGGTTGTCTCGAATCGCCTTGACTCCCTTGCCAAAATCATCCACCTGTTGTTTGGCAAGTTTTGCATTTTCTGTTTGTATCACCACGACCTCGTCCCTTTGCGTTGAAATTCGTCCCAGTCTCAACTTGTTAGTCCCGGCTCGATGATACAGGCGGCCACCGTCGAATCAATGGTTCAAACAGCCATTCTTATGGGAATAATCAAAACCAATACAGTGAGTTGCCTGGTCCGGTTATTTGCTGCTGCGGAATTTTCGGACAAAATGCGCAAATAGCCGACTGCAACAGTCAGGTTCCAGGATCGGGAAGATTGGAAGTCGACTCGCGGAACCGCGAGGATTTCGTGCGAATCATCGATGGTTTAAGCAGCGGCTCCCGTTTTGAATTGTTCTGATCAAATTGACCCGGCAGTTCGGGCAATTCCGAAACGATCCCGGTTGAAGAGGACGACGAAGTGAGTCACGTATCCCTGCTTGCCAATTTACACACTCGAATTGTCAAGCAAGGATGCATGACCCACTCACCAGGACCGACCGAAGATCTGCATTTTCGACATGGCACAGGCCTGCCGCCTGGGCTGGGCACGAGCGCGGACAACAATGGTCATTGACCCACCCCCGCGACGAATAAAGGTAACGATTGGCGAGACGTGCCGTATTCAAACCTCGTCTTCACCTGCTTCCAGTTCGTCTTCGTCAGAATCACCCTCCGGTCCATCGATCATCCATTTTGTCTCTTTCCTGTCAGAAATGGATTCGAGCGACTCATCATCTATCCCAAGCAACTCCAGATCATCGGACGTCGCCCGTAACATGAAATCAAAATTGTCCTGCCCCCGTGACTTCTGCAGAATTCCCATGATTTTCCTGACAAATGCCGGTGTGTCGTTTGGACCGGAGAAAAACACGGGCTTGCTATCCCTGCCAAACTGGAACTCATTCTGGCAAAGTGATTCGTCGATTCCCTGAAACAGGCTGAAACACTGGGCGAATTCTGGTGCTGGCAATATTCCCAGCGACGAGGCGTATTCGACAGACCGTACAACCAGCTTCTTCGCGTATTCCGGTGTTACCTTCTGGATTGGGCCAGCCTTTCTGGACAACTCGCTGGCCATCGCCGCAGCCGTTTCGCGCGTAACAGTTTTTACGAAGGCGTCTTTGACTCCCAAACACCATGCGTCAATCAGAAAATGAGCCACAGCTGCGACACCGTTGGGTGATTCCCTCGTCAAAACCACGGTACCCATTCCGGTTTCGAAAATGGATCCGGAAACCACCGTACTGACGACCGGCCATTTTTCCGCACGCTGAAGTTTGCTGCCAAGATTTTCGGCCCCCCCTTTGGCAATCAGTCTCCGCTTCCGCCGTGACTTTTTCGCCGCAAGTTTATCCTGCCGCTGTTTCGTGTCTTTGCCCATGCCGTTTCCCCTCCTGAAAAATGCCGGAATTCACCTGTATATCATTTTGCAAAATTGAACTACGTACAATAGGTAAAGACGGTTTTGAGTTCCAGGTAATTGAAAATGCAAGCATGGGACAGTAGCGTCCAGAATTGTCAATTGGCCAGTCGTCGGTGTGGGTAGCGGCGCGGCGCGAGCCGCCCGGTTACGCAGGGTTCGGTTAGCAAGCCGTAAGTTGCACCGGAGAGCTCGGGGCTTGTTGATTTGGTAACCCGACGCGTAAGCGAGAGATCGTGTCTCGCCCCTCGTTTACACTTCGGGTTACCATTTGTCCGCTATTTACCAAATCTGGACTAAACCAACAAACCGCTCGCGCCCTTCCGCCAAAAATCCGGTCGCCGGTGTCGTTCCCCTGAAAAATTGACGGGAAGTGGCGGAGGCGGGTTGTACAGCGCAGGATGGAAAAAATCCCTCGTTGTTGGGTGGCCCCTGGATGTGATATCCTGAGTTGACCATGACCAATGGGGTGCGATGCACTGCGTCGTGAATAAACAGGAAGGTCTCCGTCGGCGGAGTTGACCAGGATGGTGCCAAAAAAAGCGGGTTCAAGAGTTTCCGGACCGGAGCAAGCCGGTCGTATGGACGCCATCAATCGGCTCAATCCGCCATCGGCAGGTCTTCAAAATGGAGCCCCGGAATCGTTTGGAAACAAGAGCACGGCACGCACCTCCATGAACCTGCCAGAGCCAGTGGTTTCGGGCGAACCGGATTCTGCAACAGGCCGGATCTATCGCAGCCCGCTTGGTATTCCTGTTTCGTTTTCCGTCGATGCAACAAAATGGTCTCCACTTCAAAACGCTTCAATTCGACAGATCGAACTGCACCTGGCACATGCCGAATTGCAGTTGTTGCGTGGATTTGACCAGTTGCTCAGCCTGGAAGGTCTGAACGGCGTCGAACATCTTCCGCACCAGATCGAGACTGTGCGCAAAGTTCTGCGGCGATTTAATGGCCGCGTGCTGCTGGCAGATGAAGTGGGGCTTGGAAAGACCATCGAGGCCTGCCTGTTGTTACGGGAGTATTTGTTGCGTGGACTGGTCAAACGGATTCTGATCCTGGTGCCGAATACGCTGGTCAGCCAGTGGCAGAACGAGCTGGCTGAAAAATTTCACCTGGACTTTGTCGTTCCGCCGCGCGGCCCACGGGGCGAGCAGGCCGGATTCTGGACCGAAAACGATCGCGTGCTCGTTTCGACTTCGCTGGCCAAATCGGGCAAGCGGCCGGACGCGATCGCGGCTGCAAACTGGGACCTGGTGATTGTCGATGAAGCCCATCACTGCAAAAACCGCGCGACGAAAATCTGGAAACTGGTGAACTCGCTCAAACGGCGGCACATGTTTCTGCTGACGGCGACTCCGGTACAGAACAATCTGACGGAGCTTTACAGTCTGCTGACGCTGCTGGAGCCGGGCCATCTGAAAACCGAAGCCGATTTCAAGCGGCAATATGTGACTCGCGGAAATCCTCGCGACCCCCGAAACCGGGAAAAACTCCGGCGCTTGCTGGGCGAAGTCATGATTCGCAACACCCGCAGCCTGGTCCAGATCAAGTTGCCGCCGCGATTCGCTCAGACAATCATCGCCACTCCGCGCGATGCGGAACTGGAACTGCAAACCGCGTTTCATGCTTTTTTGCGCAGAATCGGATCGGGATCGGGGCGAGCTGATTCGGAGAGTGATTCGGAAAATGACCCGGATGTTGATTCCGAAGTTGATTCTGGTGAACGGGAACCGCAATCGGTTGCCGTTGATTCAGCAGCCCCAATTTCGAGAATGAAACTCAGGTCGCTCTTGAATGCTCACGGCAGCCATCCGACAACGTTGGCCGAGTCACTGGCGTCCATGGCCGGGGATGATGAACAGATTGTCGTGCTGGTGAAACTTGCCCGATCAGTTGAACGATCGGCGAAAGACGAAAAACTGCTGGATCTGTTGCGACAAAGCCAGGGGCACAAGGTTCTGGTCTTTGTGCAGTCACTGCGAACATTGCATCGCCTGGAAAATTTGCTGAAGGAAACCGGCGTTGGGCACTCAGTTTTTTCCGGCGAGCAGTCGGCGGCGCAGAAAGACGAAGCGGTGGAGCGGCTGAAAAATTCTGTCCCTGTGATGTTGTGTACGGAGAGTGGTGGCGAGGGTCGCAATTTGCAGTTCGCCGATACGCTGATCAACTACGATCTGCCCTGGAATCCGATGCAGATCGAACAGCGAATCGGTCGCATACATCGCTACGGGCAGACTCGCGACGTCTACGTTTTCAATCTTTGCACCGGAGGCTCGCTGGAGTCGCGAATTCTTGCGCTGCTGAACGACAAGATTCGGATGTTCGAATTGGTGGTTGGCGAAGTCGGTTCGATTCTCGGCAATCTGGATGAAGGGGACGAATTCGAATCGGTCGTGCTGCGTATGTGGATGGACTCGGCAGATGACAGTCAGCTCGACCAGCGTTTCGAGTCACTCGGCGAGTCGCTGCTGGACGCCCAGGCAAAGTACCTCGACGCAAAGAATCTGGACGAAGCACTGTTCGGTGAGGATTTTGAATGAGCGATACAGGATTGATGGACAGGGTTCGGGGTTTCGCTTGCGATCTGATCGAGTCGTCAGGCGGTATCGTCGAATGGGAACCGGATGCCGACGCGGGACAGGGAATTGTTCCGCAGCAAGTCGCCGGGTGTTTCGACCAGCCCGACGAGACGATCGAATTGTCGATGCGGGCCGATGGACCGGGGCTGTCGCTAAACATTGCCGGCAGTTTTCTGGAGAACGCCGGCAAGGCGCTGCAACAGTTCGTGCCGGGCTGCGGCTCGTTCGCAATGACAGATTTGTCCGTGCGAAAATCCGATTTCCAGCCGCTAATCGATTCGACGTTCGGATTTCAAAACGCCAGAGCCCGAATTGTTTCTGTCGGCATGGTGCCAGTGGCCTACCATGCGTGGTGGTTCCATGCAACGCTTCGTTCGGAAGATGCCTGGGAAAGCGTGATTCAGACGACGGTGAATTGCGAATCGTGTCTGGAGATTGCAATGGGCGATGTCCTGGAGTCGATCCGGTTTGCCACAACTCGCAACGGCGGGGTCGATGTGACCCGGAGCATGTTGTCGGCGACGCATTTGGCGGAAGTGGCAACGATGAAACAGGCGGAAGGTTTTTTCGCCCGCATCGACCAACGTCTGCAAGCCGACCGGAAACGGTTGCGCGAATACTATGGAGCGATGTTGAAAGAATCTGCCAAACCGAATCGACGGACAAAACATGTTCCAACTGAATCCGAATTGGCGGATCGTGAGCGGGCTGTGAAACTCGAGCTGCAGCGAAAACTCGGTGAGCTGGATGAGCGTTTTGCGATTTGCGGATACCTGCGTCCGGTCGCAGTTGCCGAATGCCAAATCCCGTCGTCGGTGATCGAGCTGGAAGTGCAGCGCAAGGCCGCCAAGCGAATGTTTCGCGTCTACTGGAACGGAATGTTGAAAAAGCTGGAACCGCTGGCCTGTAGCAAATGCGGTCTCGGATCATTCAACCTCTGGTTCGCCAACGAAACAGTCGATCCCGTCTGCAACAAATGCAACAACGTGGGATAAGCATCCTGCTTGTCGTCTACATTGATCCGGCATCCCTTCCTGGCATTCCGTTTTTGGATTTGTCAAGAACGCTCAATCCTGGTCATCTTCGGGTTCATCGACCATCCATTCCAGATTTTGAATCCCTTCGCCGGATTCAAACGCCTGCTCGATCTCATCCTGAAGCCCGACCGATTCGGCTGGCAATATGTAGTCAAAATTGCCCTGCCCACGTGAATTCTCCAGAGTGTCCATGACCCTTCTGACAAACGCAGGCGAGTCGTTGGGGCCTGCGCAATACAAGGGCTTGCCGTTCTGGCCAAATTCAAATTCGTCCGGGCAAAGCGATTCGTCGATTCCCTGAAACAGACCAAAACAATGCTCGAATTCCGACGCAGGCTTGAGTCCCAAAGACACGCCGTATTCGACGGAACGAACGATCAGCTTCTTCGCGTACTCGGGTGTTACATTCTTGAACGGACCGGCCTTTCTGGACATCTCACTGGCGATTGCCGAAGCCGTTTCCCGACCGACAATTTTCACGAAACCGTCTTTAACACCCAGGCACCAGGCGTCCACCAGAACAGTTACCAGGGCTGTCATTCCACTGGGCGATTCTCTCGTCAGAACCACCGAACCGATTCCCTGTTCGAAGATGGCATCGCCAACCATCGCCTTTGCGACTGGCCATTGTTTCGCACGCTGAAGTTTGCTGCCAAAATTCTCGGCACCCCCTTTGGCCAGCACCCTTCGATTGCGCCGCAACTTTTTCGCCGCCTGTTTGGCCTGCCGCTGCCTGGTATTTTTGTTCATTGTTTTGATTCCTGAAGAGTCCTTTGTCCGTGGACATCATTTTACGAAACAGACAATAACACAATAGCATTTATCGGGGCCGACTTGAGAAGTGTGCGGATCAATGTCAGCAATCTGCCAGCCGACCCGGGCTTCTTGACGTTTAACCGCGTAGCGCGCACGCCAGATTCAGGCGCGCTGCGCGGTTAAACATGGGGGCGGGCTTGGCGGCCGCGCACGCCAGGTTCCGGGCGCGCTGCGCGGTTAAACATCGGCACAATTGCCTGAAAAACTGCTCCACGCTCGGTCCATCCATCCATCCATCGGCTTCCAGACCGGAAGGGTTCGGTTTTTGGTATAGCTTGCCAGTTTGCTGTTGCGACCAGGAAAAAATTCGTTATGCAATGGACCAAACAGGACCAAAGGTGTCCCCGAACGGAGTATCATGCAGGCCAGTGATTTGTTCAGGTTTCAGAGTGAGGCAAGCATCCTTGCATGCCATCGGTTTGGGGAAAAAAATCGCAAGCTGGAAGCTTACGCCACTTTGCAAACCCCAGGTTTGATTGCTGAAAAACTACCGGGCCAACCAAAACGTCATTCAAATTCTGTTCATCATTACGCCCATGAAGCTGGATCAACTGGTCTCTTTTTTTGAACACGATCCGTCCGCGAAACTGTTGCGCGCGACTCATGCTCCCTTTGTAATCCACTTTCTTCATCAACATTTCAAAACACAAGGTAATCTCGCCACTCCCCATTCGATCCTGCAACACCAACTGAGTCTGTACCTTGATACGTTGCATCAGACCTGGCCCGAGACGATGTGCGACAGGGCCGATGTTTATTTGACCACCTGGTCAACCGGCAACACGCGCTGGTTGCGCCGCTATTTCAATTCGGAAAATGACGAATCGCTGTTTCAGTTGACGCCCCAAGCCGAAGATGTGCTGAAGTTCCTCGAAACCGTCCTGAATCGAAGCCTCGGCTTTGTTGGGACCGAATCGCGGCTGAACCGGATCATCGAAACGCTGTCCGATATCGTGATTCGCAGTTCGGCCGATCCGACCCGGCGACTGGAACATTTGCGGGCTGAACGGGCGCGAATCGATGCGGAAATGGAATCGATCGAAGGTGGTGCAGCGGTTTCGACCCACAGCCCAACGGCGATTCGCGAACGGTTTGCCGATGTGGTGTCCGATTTGATTTCTCTGCAAGGCGATTTTCGCGCAGTCGAAGAATCGTTCAAGAATATCACTCGTGAAGTGCAAACACAGCAAACGGCCCAGGCCGAATCGCGCGGGAGCATATTGGGAGCGGCGCTCGATGCCGAAAACCGTTTGAAGGAGGAGGACCAGGGAGCCAGCTTCGACGCTTTCGTGAAGTTGATTTTGTCGCAATCCCGACAGGACGAATTGGAATCACTGATTCGATCGCTGGATGAAATCATCGAGCTTCAACAACAGCAGGATGGAAAGCTGCGAATCCGGAATATGGTGGGAAACCTGACGGCGGAAGCGGAAAAAGTCCTTGACACGACACGGCGGCTGAGTGCTGTGCTGCGGCGGCTGCTCGACTCGCGAACCAGCTCGATGCGGCAGCGGCTGGCAACGGTGTTGCGCGAGATTCAGTCGGCGGCAACAGGGCAGGCTGAATCGCCATCAGGAATCGGCCTTGATGTTTTCACCGATCTTGAATTGTCCAACGTTTATCAGCGTACATTCTGGGAAGCACCACTGGAATTCGAGTCGGTGTGGCTGGCGAATGATGAACAATCGGTCGCCGACCAGCAACGCGCCTTTATGCAACTGGCGGCCATGCAGCGACTGGACTGGGATTCGATGCGTCAAAACATTTCGTCTGCGATTCGAAACGGCAGGCGAACGACGTTGGGCGAATTGATTGAAGAGTTTCCACCGTCCGCAGGATCGATCGAATTGCTCGGATACATTCAACTGGCCCACGATGACGGACATGAGGTTGATGAACACCAGACAGAAACAGTCTCGATCGTTGTCGATAAAACAAGCGGTGAAGTTCAGTCGTTTGAAATACCCCAAGTTGTGTTTTCGGCAGTGCTCGACGACTCCATTGCGAACAGAAAACGCTCCGGAAAGGTGTTGCCCCGATGAATGACGATAACGCATTGCCTGATTTTCGCGAGCGGGGAATCGCCGCCGTTCAATTATTGCAGGGTGTGATTTACCAAGATGACAAAGCCGAAACGTAGTCGATTCTGCTGGAGAATGAATCGGCACTTTCCGACTATTTCGGCGAACTCGGCCTGGCATTGGTGATCGACCGGGCAGATGGTCTGGCGTTCCTGAAGCAGATTGACGATTCCGAACGCACTGGAGGCTACGAGCGACTGCCGCGACTGTTTCGAAAGACGCCTCTCGGCTACGAAGCAACCTTGTTGTGCGTGTTGCTGCGCGATGAGTACCGGCGTTTCGAGGACGAAGACCTGGACAACGCGCGGTGCGTCGTCCGGGTGACAGCATTATTTGAGTTGTGGAAAACATTTTTTCCCGCGCAATCGGACGAGTTGGCGCTGCGAAAAAGCTTGATGAAGTCCATCCATCAACTTGAAAAACTGAAGTTTGTGAAAGCTATGAAATCGGACAACGACGCATGGGAAGTTCGCAAATTGCTCAAGGCCAGAATACCGCTGGGCGAACTGGAAGATTTGCTGGAACAAATGACGCGCCCTGTCCAGTCCGAAAAAATCTGACCAACGGAAAACTGATCGATGAAAGATCTTTTTGACATGCGAGCCTAACGGCCAGGTTACCGTTTGCAACGGCTGGAAGTGTTCAATTGGGGCACGTTTGACAGTCTGGACGGCAGCATTCACCGGTTCGAACCAAACGGGCGAACGTCGCTTCTGGTCGGTCACAATGGATCGGGAAAATCAACGCTGGTCGATGCCATTCTGACTCTGCTGGTCGATAGCCGGTCACGAAACTACAACGTCGCCGCCGGAGCCAAACGAACAGAGCGAACGACAAAGAGCTACCTCAAGGGTGCCTACGATCGCACAACCGACGACTCCCAGGCGAACGTTGTGAAATTTCTGCGTCCGAAAGGAAATCATCTTTCGGCAATCTCGGCAGTTTTTCGCGACGAGATTCTCGATCGCACTTTTACGTTGACTCAAGTGCTGTATCTGAAATCAGATTCCGACGACAAGGTTTACGCCATTGCGGATTCCGACCGCGAGTTGAAAGAAGTGCTGGCTGGCCTGGTCAAATCCGACGGGATTCGTGAACACCTGAAACATCATAGTTACCGCACGACGCGAGCCTACACCGAGTATCTGGGCTGGGTCACCAGCCGGACTTCGATGCGCAGCAAAGCGATCGACATGTTCAACCAGACCGTGCATGTGAAGGACATTCAAAGCCTGAACGACTTAATTCGGCGACACATGCTGGAGTCGCACGACTGGCGCGAAAAAGTGCAACGACTGCTGACCCATTTTGCCGACCTGAGCACGGCGCATCAGGAACTGGTTCGTGCCCGAAACGCCCGAACGCTGCTGGAAC
>Ga0163150_10002673_pt1 | contig 26695 bp, 17 predicted proteins | sample OliLakLV19P2IB_FD_148628 | JGI IMG/M metagenome (GOLD analysis project Ga0163150, IMG submission 148628) | Freshwater microbial mat bacterial communities from Lake Vanda, McMurdo Dry Valleys, Antarctica - Oligotrophic Lake LV.19.P2.IB | ecosystem: Environmental > Aquatic > Freshwater > Lake >...
CGAACCTTGGTTTTTGCAATCACTCAGTCCAGTGTTTTCCTTGTATTTCACGGCTAAAATCGATTGCGGATCACGAAAACCACCCACAGTTTCTGCGGAAGAGCGAAACAAAAATGGCCATGGGGTTTTCACGCTACTGCTTTTTAGGATTGTCTTTGACTTTATCGTTGGCTTTAGCTTTAGCTTTTTTATTTCCGCTGTTGTATGTTTTCCACCAGTCGGGACCTTCGGCCTCGATTTCGGTATTGAGACGCACTAGGGCTGATTTCATCTCTGCGAGTTTCGCCGGTTCGCTGGTACTGAGCTCACTCTTTTCTTGCGGATCGCGCTGGACGTTGTACAGCTCAAATTGGGTGAGCGGTTCGTCAGCGACGATTTTCCAGTCGCCGATTCGCATCGCCGTCTTGAGTGGCTCCGGCGAAATGATGCATCGCCAATAGAGCGGGCGAGCCCTGGTAACAGGTTGACCTTTAATCGCCGCCAAAAGATTTCCGCCATCGAGGATTCGATCTTTGGGAAGTTCGGCCCCAGCGATTGTCGCGGCCGTTACAAAAATATCCGAGCCAATGATGGGCACATCGCAAGTGCTTCCTGCATCGACCTTCCCTGGCCAGCGCACCAGTCCAGGGACTCGAATACCTCCTTCGTAGACCGATCGCTTTCGTCCGCGAAGACCGCCGGTTGAACCTCGACCGGGTGATTTAATTCCGTCGCCTTCGGGACCGTTGTCGGATGTGAATATGACGAAGGTATTTTCGCTGAGCTTCAATTCGTTGAGCCCCTTCATCAGAATTCCGAAGGCGTGATCGAGCTGCGTGACGTTGGCATGATGCTCTCGCTGGACATCGTCGGTCAACTCGGGATACCTAGCTTTGAATTCGGGCGCTGATTTTATCGGGTAGTGCGGTTCGTGAGTCCACACCGAAAGCAAAAATGGTTTTTTAGGATCGCGCTCTTCCTTCAACCATCGCAGGGCTTCTTTCGCAACATAGGGGGCTGAATAATCGTCAATCTTCCCGATCGGCTTTCCATTGAGAACAAAGTTGTCCGGATGTTCGTGGCTTGGCGCAGCATTGTTCTGTGTCGCTAGCCACCAGTCGTAACCATGATCATTCGGTTGAGGCTGCGTTGGTTTGTTAAAATGGGAATTGAGATGCCACTTCCCGAAATGGCCCGAGGTATATCCTTTGGTCTTAAGAAGTTTGGGTAGGGCGATTTCACTCGTTCGAAGATGGAGGTCGCGTCCTTCCGGGATCCATGTGAAAACTCCGTTCCGATACGGGGTACGCCCCGTCAAAATAGCGGATCGCGAAGGCGAGCAAACCGCACTTGCGGCGTAGCACTGTGTCAATCGAGCACCTTGCTTAGCAAAGGCATCCAAGTTCGGCGTCTGCATGATGGGATGGCCATAGCATCCCAAGTCGCCGTAGCCCAAATCGTCGGCGAGAAACACAACGATGTTGGGTGGTGATTCTTGGGCTACCGAAATGCAAACGAAACTGAATGATAAGCAGACTGCGAGAAAAATTTTCATTTTGATGGTGCTTGGATGGGCGTCGAGGTTTGAAGGAACGGACTTTGGGGTATCATTGTGCTAGTAAGCGGCGCGATAATCAAGGACGAAGCGTGCCAAGATGTTAGTTTACATGCCTATTGCGACAAACAGAACTTGACAAAACGCACCTTCAGACCACCTTTTTAACGCTATGACCCAATCTCGACAATTGCTTCATCCTCGCGATGAAATCATGCAGACGATGGAGCGAATCTATCGCTATCGTATGACGACAACTTCAGGCGGCAATCTCTCGATTTGCGATCAAAATGGTGATATTTGGATTTCACCAGCTCGCGTCGACAAAGGGAACTTGACGCGCAATGATATCGTCCGTGTTCGCCAGGATGGTTCGGTCGACGGACTGCATCCGCCATCGTCCGAATTTCCATTTCATCAAGCCATCTATCGAGCTCGACCCGACATCCGTGCGATCGTGCATGCGCATCCTGTCGCTTTGGTTGCATTCAGCATCAGCCGGCAAGTTCCTGACACACGGCTTTTTCATCAGGCTCATTCGGTATGTGGCAAGGTCGGATTCGCCCCGTATGCTTTGCCTGGTAGCCAACAGTTGGGAGCAAGTATTGCTGAGAAATTTCGCGAAGGATGCCAGAGCGTTATTCTTGAAAACCATGGAGTCGTAGTCGGTGGCGATTCTCTGTCGCATGCCTTTCAACGCTTTGAGGCCTTTGAGTTCGCCGGCAAAACCGTGATCAAAGGACGGCAGCTCGGTGAGATACGCTATTTGTCAGATAGTCAATTAGAGCAAGCTCATCGTCGTCCTGTCTATCAGAATTCCTTTGATCCCGGCTGCGCTTCGGCGGAAGAAAAGGAATTGCGTCGGCAGCTAGTCGAGTTCGTCCGACGTGGTTGCCGACAGAGATTGCTGATTAGTACCGAGGGAAGTTTTTCGGCTCGATTGGATCGCGAGCATTTTCTGATCACGCCGTCGCAACAAGATCGCGAACGCCTTCGAATCGATGACTTTGTTTTAGTACATGGCGACCAAAGCGAAGCCGGTAAGATGCCTAGCCGGGCGACACAATTGCATCGAGCTATCTACGAACGTCATCCGTCGATACAGGCGATCGTGTTCGCTCATCCGGTCAATGCAACAGCCTTCAGTATTACCGATTCGCATTTCGATGCCCGAACGATTCCGGAAAGCTATATCTTCTTGCGAGATGTTCAGCGATTACCCTACGGAATTCAATATAAGACCGATGGCAAATTAGCGGAATCAATTTCCCCAGCGACACCAGCGGCCATTGTTGAGAACGATGGCGTGCTGGTACTTGGGACAAGTGTCCTCGATGCCTTCGATCGACTCGAAGTGCTCGAGTCGACCGCTGAAGCCGTGATTAACGCCAAGGCGCTCGGCGAAATCGCAGCGATGCCGGAAAGTGTGATCGCCGAACTACGCCAAGCATTCGGTATCCATTGAATTTTGGCTAGACGTGTTTCACTATATGTTTGACCACATTGCAGATGTTTAACCACATTGCAGTTCCCCTAGAAACCCAGTTGTTTTCCATTTCTCCATTCTGAATCCCCAATGACTTACGTAAAGCATATTGAGAATCCCGACGTCATTCTGATTGGTAGCGGCATCATGTCGTCCAATCTCGGTGCGATGCTCAAGAAGATTAAGCCGGATCTCAAGATCCAACTCTATGAAGTAGCCAATGACTTGGCGCAGGAAAGCTCGAATGCGTGGAACAATGCCGGCACGGGGCACGCTGGGATATGCGAGCTAAGCTACACACCGCACCAGAACGCCGACGGGATCGTCGATGTCAGTAAGGCGATAGAGATCTTTGAGCAGTTCGAGCAATCAAAGCAGTTTTGGGGATACGCGATTCAAAACGGAATGATCACAAAGCCTCGCGATTGTCTTAACGCCGTTCCGCACATCAGCTTTGTTCATGGTCAAAAGCAAGTAGATTTTTTGCGAGCCCGGCATGAAGCGATGTCGGCTCATCATTTTTTCCAAGGCATGGAGTACACAACCGATCGAAATGAAATCGGACGTTGGGCACCGTTATTGATCGAAGGCCGTCCCGATATGCCCGTTGCTGCTACCAAAATGGACAGTGGAACGGATGTCAATTTTGGAGACATCTCGCGTGAGCTGTGCCACTGGATGTCGACGCAAGAAGGTTGTGGTGTTGCGACGAACCATCGCGTCGTCGGATTGGATCGCACCAACGCAGGCTGGAAACTGACGATCAAAGATCTCACGACGAATCGCAAAATAACAAACAACGCCAAGTTTGTTTTCATCGGTGCAGGCGGAGGAAGTTTGCCGCTGCTCCAAAAATCGAAGATCGTCGAGAGCCGCGGATTTGGCGGCTTTCCGATCGGTGGTCAGTGGCTCGTCTGCGATAATCCGGCTTTGGTCGAACGTCATCAAGCAAAGGTTTACGGACAAGCCCTCGATGCGGCTCCGACGATGGCCGTGCCGCATTTGGACACTCGCGTCATTGATGGCAAAAAGTCGCTTTTGTTTGGCCCGTTCGCTGCCTGGACCACCAAGTTCCTGCATCGGCATGGAAGCTACACCGATTTACCGGCGTCGGTCAAGTTCGACAATATCGCGTCGCTTATCAAAGTCGGACTTTTTAACTTGCCTTTGGTGAGATATCTCATTCAACAAGGGACGCAGAGCATGGCTGCTCGTATGAAAGTTCTGCATGTCTTCTACCCGTCGGCAAAAGTCGAGGATTGGAAATTGATCGACGCTGGCATTCGCGTGCAAGCGATCAAGAAAGAAGACGGGCAAGCCGGAATCGTGCACTATGGAACCGAAGTCGTTACCGACGCCGATCGAACAATATCCGCGTTGCTCGGTGCGTCGCCCGGAGCATCTGTTTCTGTGTCTGTAATGTTAGAAGTCATCAAGAAATGCTTGCCGCATCTTCTTGAGTCCGATGCAGGCAAGGCGGCCATGAAGCAAATGATTCCGACCTACGACGAAGACTTGCAGCGAGCCGATGCCGCCGATCGCTTTCGCCGCGTCGACCAAAAAGCCGAGCAAGATATTTTTGGATAGCACTTCGTATTCGATGTCTTTACGTTTGGACGCCTTTTTCATTGACGATGTATTCGACAAGAGCTGGCGCACCGGCTTCGAGCATGTCGAGGACGTATTCGAAACCGTCGACCCCGCCGTAGTATGGATCGGGAACATCACGCGGCCATTCGGGGCCAAGGAATTCGCTGAACAGTCGAGCACAACCTTGTCGAGTATCCCCGAGCTGATGAATCGCCCGCAGATTATCGCGATCCATCGCAATGATAAAGTCAAAATCACGAAGGTCACGCGGACTCAAGGCTCTTGCCATTGAATCCAACGGATATCCTCGCTCATTCGCTGCCGCTCGCATTCGAGAATCTGCCGGGCGTCCGACGTGATAGCTTGCCGTTCCAGCCGAATCAACGACGATTCGGTCGGTTAGTCCTTTTTGTTCTATAACCGTACGCAACACGCCTTCGGCAGCAGGCGAACGACAGATGTTGCCAAGACATACTGCTAGCACTTTGATCGTTTTGGCCGTTTCAGAAGCACCCATATTCGATTCGCGATTCTTTAAATGACCTTCAAACAAAAATTACTGCAAGTTGGTATTTGTTTTTTTATCGATTCACGCGAGAATACATCCGACGTTCGACTCGGCTTCCGTTCCGTCGTGGTATTCTATCAAGCAAAGATTTTGGGTGAGATGCTAAGAACATATGCAGTTGGCGACCTAGTGGTGTACACCCAAAAGAAACAGAGTCCCATGCCGGGGCCGAGGGCGAAGAACATCAATCCGTCACAGCGTGGGGAACTCTATTCGTACCAAGTCGACAAATTTTGGATGGTCGCCGAAACGAATAGTTCGGACGAACTCGTTCTAAAAACGCGCCGCGGCAAGGCGCATCTAGTTAAAACCGACGATGTGCGACTCAGAAAAGCTCGATGGTGGGAACGGTTTTTTCTCAAAGCTCGCTTCCCAACCGTTGAATCGCTCGCGTCGAACTCGTCGATAACATCCCAGAACTAATTCCAAGTCCAAGCGTTCTCGTCTTGCTTGGCTTGATCGCGAACGGAGTTGAGTTCGTCTTTTAGGGTGGTTTTCGAAACGACTGACCAGGCATCGACCATCACGCCGCCGCTCGCCGACACGACCCAACCGCTGGCGGTCTTGAGGAATGTGCATTGAGGGTCGAGCTGCGTTGGCGAAGTCAATTCGCTTGATGGAATCGTCTTTTTCTCTCCGCGCAGAACCGAAAGATCGCACTGAGCGATTTGATCTAGGTTTCGGCTTTGAATCAAGGCGGCGACCACACACACATCCATAACATTCCGCAATTCTCCGAATACCGTATCCTTTACTGCGAGATCATCGAGTTTTTCGGTAAACAATTCAGCCCATTTTTGAGCGAAAGGTTCCGTCTTTCCAGTCTGCTTTATCGAGCCATCTTTCTGGATCGTTTCTTGTTCGGTCATCGTCTTGATACCGCGACCGGTCAATTTCCAGGCGAGTTTATCTTCGCTGTGTTCGATGGCGGAATAATCGCAAGCCATCCACCATCGCGATTGTGGAGACTTGACGGACTTGTTGCGGATCATTTCGATGTAGCTTGGCAAACCTTTGACGGGTGCCTGGGCGATATTCATCCCGTAGCGTTTCATCTGATAGTCGGCAGCAAAAATAACTCGTGCCATATGGCTGTTCGTTGGTAAACCAGTCAAGCTGACGGTTTGCGGTCCAAAGGCTCTTCGCATTTCAGGCTCGAACGAAACAGGGTTCACGCCTGGTCCCAATCGGATTCCGTCAAGGAGAGCTGTCAATCGCTTCGTTCCTTCTGGAGTCGGATCGATCGAGCATGAAATAGCGTTGGTGCGCGAAGAATCGGAAGTTTGAAATGCGGTCATCAAATCATCGAGGTAAACAATTGGACGCCCTGATGTGATTCCTACGATCGATCCGTTCTTGCCGATCGTCCAATTTTCCGAAGGGCCGGCGATCACGATATCTTGTTTTTCGGGATAGGCCATGACGTATTCGACACGCGTCAGACCGCCAAGCAAAAGAACTTCCTCGGGAAGCGGTTTGCCGGCTTGAGCAGCTTCCGTCATCGCCGCTTGAAGCTGCTTGAGCGAAATCATGCGCATCGTTGCCGGTTTCGCGAAGTCGCCTTGGCCGCCAGCAAGTTGCTCTCGCAAAGTAGCCAGCAGTGCGTTCTGGTCTTCGGCAACGGAATCTCGAACGATACCATCGGCATCGATGCTGACTCCACCAACGACTCGATTACCAGTATTGCCATTGAAGAACTGGGCTGAAGCGGAAGAGCAAAAAATCGCGACGCCAATCAAAGCGATGGGTAAGCGATGTAAAGTCTTCGCCAGCTTCGAAAAGCAGGAAAGAACGTGTTTTGCATTCGCAAGAATCCGCCGATCAATCATTTAAGACTCCAGAATCGATCATTCGCTAAGGAATGATTACCATAGAATAGGGGGCGACCGACGAAATTCGAGTCGTCGGCCCATTCCATTTAGAATAGTCGAGCGATGACCACTCTGCAACAATCTACCCCTACCGCTTATCTAATCATTCGCCAAGGTGGACGTTGGTCCGACGTTTTTCGTCTCCAACGCGACCAATCGTTGATAATTGGGCGGTCGTCAGCCAATGCCATTGTCGTTCCCGACGATCGCTCCAGTCGTCAGCACGCCGAGGTCTATTTTGAGGCTGGGGCCTGGAAAGTCAAAGATCTCAGCTCCCGAAACGGCACCCAAGTTGACGGAACCAACTTGACCGGCCCGCATACTCTGGCCAATGGCCAGGTAATCCAAGTCGCTTCCTGCCGCGTTTCGTTCGTCGATTCCATTGCCGATGCCTTCCCTGGACCCGACGCCTCCAGCCCGCTTTCAGACGAAGGCGGCAACAACCAGCAGACGATCGAGTTGGACGCTCCGCCCGCCATTACGCATCGGACGCAGCTCGACGCAAAATCGACCGAATTGGCTTATCTCATCGCCAAAGAAACCACGTGGGAAAGCGCCTGCGAAGTCGCCTTAGCTTCCGTCATCAAAATGCTTTCTGCTCAAGCTGGCGGAATACTTGGCGTCAATGGCCAGGACTACCGGCTAACGATCCTTGCCGCTCAAGAGCGAAGCGGTAAAGCCTATCATCGAGTGAGCGATTTTCTCTCCAAAAGTGTTCTGTCGGACGGACAAGCCGTGCTGGCTCGCAATATTCGCAACGATGCGGCGATGAGTGATATTCAATCCAGTCAGGCCAGCAGTACCACGAGTGTCCTCTGTGCTCCTATTAAAGACGGCCCCAAAATATTTGGCTTGCTCCACATCTATACTCGCGAAGACGAACCGATGCTGACGCCCAAGTCATTGGAAATCGCATTGACCGCCTCGCAAATTTTAGCCGTCGCTCATGAACAACTCGGTCGTCAACGGCAGATTCAAAGCAAACTAACGGCGACTCAAAAGCAAGTCAAACAACTCAAGCAACAATTGAACGAACATCAATTGCAGCATCAGATGATCGGTAAATCACCAACCCTCGTTCATTTGCAAAGTCAGTTGCAACGTGTCGCGACGACGCAAGCCAATGTGCTTTTGCGCGGTGAAAGCGGCGTAGGAAAAGAGCTGGCTGCTCGCGAGATTCATGCGCTGAGCAAACGAGCCGATGGCCCCTTTGTCGCGATCAACTGCGGCGCCCTGACGCCATCGCTCTTGGAAAGCGAACTCTTTGGGCACGAGAAAGGCTCGTTCACTGGCGCTACAGAACGGAAGGCTGGTAAGTTTGAAATTGCCGATGGTGGCACGCTGATGCTCGACGAAGTCGGCGAAATGTCACCGGAGATCCAAGTAAAATTCCTTCGCGTCCTCGAAGGGCAACCGTTTGAACGAGTCGGCGGTAGCAAACCGATACAAGTCGATGTTCGAGTCGTAGCCGCGACGAATCGCGATCTCGAACAAGCCGTCAAATCGGGCGAGTTTCGCTCGGATCTCTATTTTCGATTGCGAGTCGTCGAGCTCTCCGTGCCAAGCCTTCGCGAACGAAGCGACGATATCCTACCCCTTGCCGATTTCTTTCTCCAATTTTTCCGGCAGCGATCCGGGCACGGCCCAACCGGCTTTTCACCGAGAGCCAAACAAGCGATGCTCGAATACGCTTGGCCTGGAAACATTCGAGAATTGAGAAACAGCGTCGAACGCGCGTCGGTCTTAGCCGTCGGCATGCTCGCGGAACTCGAAGATCTCGCTCTCTCGCCGCTCGATATGACCGCCGATCGCCAGCCTGTTGCTCAGAGTTATCAAGAGCAATCTTTAGAGGAACTCGAACAGCAACATATCCTCGCAACGCTCGCGTTTACCAAAGGACAAAAGAGCCGCGCCGCATCGATCCTCGGCATCGAGCGATCGACCCTCGATCGAAAACTCAAAAAGATCGAAGAAGGATCGTAGTTTTGAGGCAACGCAGTTCTGGTTCGACTGCTCCAATCGGGATAATTTCCCGTCTTTGTGAATGACTTGTACCCATTCAATACTTTATTCTGATGAATCGTTCTCGTTAGGCGACAAGAAGACCGGCATTGGATAAGATAGAGTCCCGTAGGAATCCCAATTGAAATTTTCATGTTCTCGATCAGTCAAATCGTTATGAGTCATCTCTTGCATCCAGCCGTAAAAACAGTTCACTATCGAGTTGGGATCACGCACACTGCAATCATTTGTGGCTTGTTCGCGTTCTCACCGATTTTCTCCCTCGCCGATGAGATCGATTCGGCGATCGAAACGCTCCAAAAAATTGAAGCCAATAATGTGGGGAATCAGAAAGCCATATCGGCGGTTCAGATCCTGCAAACAGCTCAAACCAATTCACTTTTCCGCGTCCTCGAAGGGATGAAGGGGGCTTCGCCCATCGGCAAGAATTATCTTTCGGGTGCTGCCGGGTCGCTCTACCTACGCGATCGCGATTCACTGCGATCGCAGCTCGAAGCGTTTCTCGACGACAAGCAACAGGATGGCGAATCGCGGTATTTGGTGTTTCAATGGCTGACCGAAAATCGAAATGAACTCCGCGAACAAATGCTCGATCGAATGCTTGATGATCCAAGCCTTGAACTTCGATTCGACGCCGTTGCTCAAACGTTGAAAAAGTTGGAGAAAGAAACCGAACCCGCACCGCTTAAACGACTGCTCGATTCGGCCCGTCATCCCGACCAAATCGAAGCGATTTCAAAGTTGCTTAAAGTGGCTGGCCAACCGGTCGATCAAGCCCAAGTGTTCGGTTTTTTGATGCAATGGCAAACAATCGGCCCCTTCGACAATGTAGATCAAAAGCATTTCAATACCGTCTACGACGTCGAAAAGAAGTTGGTCGCCAACGATTTTGATCCGAAGGCAAAGTATCGTGGCAAGACAAGCGAAGTGGCTTGGCAAGAATACATTTCCGACGATCCAGCCGGTATCGTCGATCTAGCCAAGGTCTACGACAACGAAAAAGGTGCTATCGCTTACGCTCGTGCTGTATTCGTCGCCAAGCAATCCGTGGACGTCGAGTTTCGTTTGGGGTGTATTAACGCCAACAAACTTTGGGTCAACGGAAAAAGTGTTCTGATGAACGAAGTCTATCACTCGGGTATGTCGATCGATCAATATATCGGTCATGTGAAATTGAATCAGGGCGAAAATGTAGTCGTGTTAAAGATTTGCCAAAATGAGCAAACGGAAACTTGGGCACAGCGTTGGCAATTTCAATTGCGAGTCAGCGACGCAACCGGCAAAGCGATCCTAGCTCAAAATCGTTAGGCGACAAATCAAAAGCGATGGCCATAAATTGCGCCATCACCAATTACATAGCGGATTTTTCAATTCATCCACAAGAAGAGTTTAAAGATGCTTCATAAGCTTCCATGGTTTCTAAGCAGCCTATTCGTCCTCGGCAACGCGATCGCCTTGCCTGCCGAAGATTGGCTGCAATTTCGCGGTAAAGATGCGAGCAGCTTGGCACCCCACGCCGACCCGCCGATCGAATTTAGTTCGGCATCGAAGAAGAACGTGGCTTGGAAAGTCGATTTGCCAGGCCGAAGTGCCGGCGGAGCGATCGTCGTCGGCAATCAAGTCATTGCGACAAGTAGTCAAGGCTTGGATCAACGACGTATCTACATTACAAGCGTCGACTCCGATACAGGGAAGCGCGTGTGGCAACAGAGCTTTGTCGCCAGAGGCCGCCCTTTCACGCATCCGTATAGTTCCAACGCAGCTCCGACGCCGGCCAGCGACGGGCAGCGGATTTTTGCGTTTTATAGTTCCAACGATCTGGTATGTCTTGATTTGCAGGGGCAATTGGTTTGGTATCGATCGCTGGCATCGGAATTTCCTAAGGCCGGCAATGATAATGGGATGAGCAGTTCTCCGTTGGTGGTCGATGGAGTGGTTGTAGTACAGATCGAATGTCAGGGCGATTCGTTTGCGGCCGGAGTCGATGCGGTTAGCGGCGAATTGCTCTGGCGAGTTGACCGTCCGCGAAAAATCAATTGGTCTTCGCCAGCCCCAATTACTCGAACCGATGGCTCGCAACTTGTCGTGCTCACTTCTGGTGAAGATGTCACTGGGCTTGTTGCTCGAACGGGCGAGGCCGCTTTCAAATACGACAAAGGATCGGGAAAAATACCGTCGACTCTAGCTTGGCAAGGCAAACTCTTGATCGCCAGCAACGGCCTGACAGTACTCGATTGTCAAGCATCGGACGCGTCGCCGAAGAAACTTTGGGACAATAATAAATTGGAACCGGGCAATTGTTCGCCGATCGTTTTCGATGACGCCGTAGTTTTGATCAAAGGTGGCGTGCTTTCGGTCGGAGATCTGGCCGATGGTTCTCTTCGGTACAAACTCCGGCTTCCGGATGCGGGTTCGATTTGGTCAACGCCGGTGGTTTGCCAGGATCGGCTTTACGTTTTTACCGATAAAGGTCGCTGTTTTGTGGTCCAACTAGGTAAGACTTCTGCTGAGGTGATAGCCACAAACGAAATTGACGATACGATTCTCGGTTCGCCAGCGGTCAGCGGCGACGCGCTTTTCTTGCGTGGCGATCGAACGCTCTGGAAAATCGCTAAAAAATAAAGGTTGAAAAAGCGAAAAAATCGTACACATCATGAACAGAAAAAAAGAGCTGAATCTCAATAGCTATATTCGCGTGATTCCCGACTTCCCGAAGAAGGGGATTTTATTTCGGGATATCACGCCACTTCTAGGCAATGCTGCGGCTTTTCGCGAAACGATTCATCGAATGGCCGATGCGTTTTCAGATCAAAAGATCGACGCCTTGGTCGCCGCCGAAGCTCGCGGATTTATATTCGCGGCTCCTTTGGCATTAGAGCTAAACGCTGCCTTCATCCCGATTCGCAAGCCAGGTAAACTTCCTCATCATCGCCACTCGTTCAGCTATGACCTAGAGTACGGTCAAGACACCCTTGAAATGCACAAAGATGCCGTCCAGCCCGGTCAGCGCATTTTGGTTGTCGACGATCTCCTCGCCACCGGCGGAACCGTCGAAGCCTGCTGCAAGCTGCTCGAACATAGCGGTGTGATTATTGCAGGCTGTACATTCTGTATCGAGTTGGATGCCCTTGAAGGACGCAAGCGTTTAGGCGAATATCCAATTCACAGTATTCTTCGGTATTGATGAAAATTGGAACGGGTCAAAAATAACTTCGGGCGTTTCTAAATCGGGTGTGCCACCCCAATTTACGGAAGTTGTTTTTGACCTTAACCTTAACCAACGTCCAGGTAGCTGATCTCGTTCGGCCGAAGCTCGACGATGACTTGTCCGTTTTCGATTTGCAGATCTTCGATCGTGTTGCCTTGATGGTCAACTCGAGCTGCCGAAGTAGCGTCGCGGAAAAAGGAGAGTTTGGTACGACCTTCCTTGCCCATCGTTTCATGGAGCATCAGACGAAGTCGATTGGAACTGGCCAGGGGATCGACGCGGACATTCGCCGAGCTGGCTTGTGCAAACCATAGACTTGATCCAGCTCGCAATGGACCCGATGGATCTTTGATCATCCAAGGCGTATCGAGCGATTCCAAATACGACTGATAGGGCCTTGGCCAATCGACGGCGATTTGCCAGCGATGATCGCAGACGCCATCGGTCGTTGTCGGAAGCAGCGTATCCAAAAACGCCATCTCGACGCGACGGTGGATCGGCAGTCCCGCAAAGGTCAGGTAAATGCGATGCTCGGCGTCATCGATTTCGAGCAGCTCCGGTGCAAAAAACGGCGACGATTGCATCGCCGTCTTGGTGCCTTGAAGCCAAGCGGATATCGAAGCTGCTTGATTTGGCCAAGCCGTTCGCCAAATGGGAACACAATCCCATAGCCCTCGTGGATTGCTGATATCTTCGGCGAGCATCTCGATCCGCAATCGCATATCGATACTGCGCGAACCTCGCCACAATCCAAACGTGAGATGAAATTTCGCAAGCTGCTTTCCGTGATGTGAAAGGAAACCTATCGATTCGATTTCACTATGCAAAGCGGTATTGTTCAAGATCGTCGACCGAGCATTCTCGATGGTTGAATAGATCGGCTTCTTAGGCGAACTGGGATCGATCAAGGCGATGGCTGGCATACCGCTGAGTCGACCGCCGCGTTTCTTCGAGATCATGATGCTGCGCAAGTAACCATTCTTCGGATCGACTTGGCATTCGATAAACTCATTGGCAAGCAACAGATTGGGCGACGCGAGATTAGGTCCCAGGCTTCGCGAAGCAAATGCCGACGAAACGAGATTCGACGCCGCACCGCTGCGAAGTTGCACGACGCCCATCGGAGGAACATCGACGACCAAATCGGTTTTATTCGACGATGAAATCGATTCATAGATTCGATTGTCAGCGGTCTTCGCAAACGCGCCGTCGATATCTTTCAAGAAATAGCGCCGAGGACCTGAAAGCGGATTGATGAGCAACCAGTTATCGTTCGAATCAGAAGTATCCGATGTTCGCGGCAGGAGGTTCGCAAGTTGGTCGGCTAGTTGCGATCGCAACTCGTCAATCGAATGCGCGTGCAGTGGATCGGTCGATGCAGTATTCTGTTGATGGTTCTGATCATCGCTCTGATAGAGAAGTTGGTCGATCTGGCTCAGTAGCGGAGCCAGTTTAGCTCGATCGCTTTCTCGATTAGGAATCGATTGCAATATTTGATCGATCATGACGGCAATATTGCGAGTCGATTCCAGGGCGGCATTGACTCGCAGGCGCTCGTGGAACTGCAAGCTTTGAGCGGAGAATTCGTCGTACCATTCGGGCCACGGAGTCTTGAATTGCGAAGCGGTAAAATTCTGATTCGAGTAGACATAGCCGGTTGATTCAAAATAGTTCTCGAACGTTTTCCATTCGCCGAAGGCATTGGTGCGACGCGTTGCTCGAAGCAGGTCGTTGAATGCGATCGAAGTTCGAGCTGGCCAATGCACGCAGGTCAATGTCGGAACTTGATGATGGTCGAACTGTTTGGCCAATTCGTTGATTGCATTGAATATAGAACGATAGGAAGCCGCGTCGAGTACGGAACCGGAGATTGCATCCAAGGAAGTTTTGTCGGAGCTTTCCCATGCAATCTTAGCTTGCGAAGTTACCGGATAGCTACCGTTGGAAAATGCATGAATGAGAGCTCCAATGTAGCCGGTGGAGCTGAGATGCGTCGGCATCTCGATCGACATTCCGGCTTCGAAACGCGAAAAGACTCGAGGAGGAGCGACTCGCAATGCTTGATAAGCGACATGGCCGCGAATCAGATCTCGCTGGAGCGTCCCAAGCGGAAACCATGGGTGTGATCGTTCGCGAAGTAAGCCGCCCACGATTCCTAACCGCTGATTCGTTTGACGATCGAGCAGCGTCTGCCATGCTTCGGGATGCGACGATTGGATCTGCTCCAAGAGAGAGGCGGTCGCCAATAGGTTTTGCGGGTGCGACGATTCCAGTTGTTGAACTAGGGATCGACCTAACGTGGAAGGAGCGAGCAAAGTTAGCTCGAGTAAATTCGCAGACTGCGTAAAATAGCGGTCGCGTTCTTGCGATAGCTGATCGTAACAAGACTGCAACCAACGTTCGCACTCGGCAACATCATTGGCGATATAAGCCATCGATGCCGATTTGGCCTGATCAGCCATCAGGACGACATCGAGATTGCTGCTGTAGTGAACTTTGCGAGTGAGAGCTTGCAGCATCAAGTACGCAAAGCCGAGCGCATAAAAATCTTCGATACCTATCGGTTGCTTAGGAGAACCGGTAAGATCCAATTCCGAACTGTCGCTATTCCCAGAATCCGCCGACGCATCGATGCTTTGACGGACATTGGAAAGCTGGCCGCCGACAAGGCCATCGATTTGCAAAAGTGTCTTGTTTCGATCCGACTCGCCGAAAATGAGCTGGCAGCCTTGGGTGTCCAGGCGTTCCGAAAGCGGCGTATCGATACTGGCCGACGACGACGACGGGCAAAGAATCAGCCCGTTTTCGAGATCCAAGGAACTTTGGTCGGCGCGCTTCCACTCCGGCAAAGCATTGGTTTGCGCCAATAATCCGGGGTGCCAAAGGGCCGTCCAGCAGGCGTGAAACTCCTGGCACGTCAATTCGTCAAGGTTTTTCGCGATATCGTCCAAGGAATAGCACGGTAATACGGCGATGAGGCGCGGGGCGTCCATTAATGATCCATTATCGGAAATATTCTGGTAAATTTGACATATTGGTGACCCTGTCGATAACATAGAGATGGGGTAAGCTTATCACCATCTCATCTTATTTTAGGAACTTGCCTTACGCATTGTAGGGTTTCAAGGAAAACGCTTTCGTTGCGGTCAAAAGTATGGCAAAAAAAACAAATTATGTTTGGGGACTTGAAATAGGCCAGAGCGCTCTCAAGGCTCTCAGGTGCTATGCGGATGGCGACCAGATCGTGGCCGACATGTTTGACTTTGTAGAATACCCCAAGATTCTTAGTCAACCAGAAGCCGAGCCCGAAAAACTTATCGCTGATGCTCTCCAGCAGTTTACTTCTCGAAATGATTTGCGCGGTGCCAGAGTCGCTGTTAGCGTGCCCGGTCAGAGCGGTCTTGCCAAATTTTTCAAGCCGCCGCCCGTCGAAGTCAAAAAAATACCGGATATCGTCAAGTACGAAGCCAAGCAGCAGATACCGTTTGATCTCAACGATGTGATTTGGGATTTCCAGCAGATGGCTGGCAGCAACATCGAGGACGGCTACGCGTTGGAAAGCGAAGTTGGGCTTTTCGCGATGAAACGTGAAGCCGTCTACCGCGCGTTAAAACCATTCCGAGAAGCGAGTATCGATGTCGACGTCATTCAATTGGCTCCCGTAGCGGTCTATAACATGATCGCATTCGACCGATTTTCGGATCGTATGAAATCGACGGCTTTTGATCCCGATGCTCCGCCGCCGTCTATTGTATTGCTTTCGATGGGAACCGATGCATCGGATTTGGTCGTCACCAACGGATTCCGAATTTGGCAGCGCAGTATTCCGATCGGTGGCAACCACTTCACGCGGCAACTCGTAAAAGATCTCAAGCTGACTTTTGCCAAAGCCGAGCACTTGAAGCGAAATGTAATGCAAGCCGACGATCCGAAGCTCATATTCCAAGTGATGCGTCCGGTCTTTAACGATCTGGTTACCGAAATACAACGCTCGATCGGATTCTTTCGAAGTTTGAATAAAAAGGCCGAAATTGAATCGTTGCTGATGCTTGGTGCCACGGCCAAGCTCCCAGGGCTTATTCCGTTCATGAACAAGAATCTCGGGATGGAAGTACATGCCCTCGACAAATTCGAACGATTGAATGGAACCGAAGTCGTTGGGCAACCGGCATTCAAAGAGAATCAAGCCGGCTTCGGGGTGGTTTACGGTCTTTGCCTACAGTTGTTGCAACAAGGTCCGATGAAAACCAATCTTCTGCCGAAAGAGATCGTTATCAGCCGCTTGATCCGCGCCAAAAAGCCGTGGGCAATTGGTGCGCTTTCGGCGGTGTTGCTGGGAATGGTCGCTAATTATGCAACCGTCTATGGTTCCTTTAAAAATGTTGCCGAAGAACGTTGGGGTGATGCAGAAAGGATCGTCTCGAACGCGAACTCGATCAGCCAAAGTTTGGTTCAGAAAGATGCGGAAAAGAAAAAAAAGTTAGAGCTATTAACCAATATCGGGCAGCAGTTAAGTTCCAACGGTGACCGTCGAGCACTTTGGATGGAAATGCTCAAGTCGCTTCAAGAAGGACTGATGCATGATCCGGCCGATCTTTTGATTAGCCCGACGGTAAAGCCATACGATAAGCGTAAAGAATTTTATGTCACAAAAATCGATTCTCAAATCGCCCCAGACCTTAAGACTTGGTTTGATCCACTGAAGGCGAAATACTTGGTTGAGAATGACGCTCGCGAGGATTTAGTAAAGGGACTCAAGCCCGCCGCTGTCGAACCTGCCGCACCGGTCGATGGTCAACCGGCTCCTCCGCCGGCTGTCATCCCGCAAGTTCCGCCCCAACCTATCGAAGGACCAACTGGCCCTGGTTGGGTGATTCAGTTGGATGGATACCATTATTACAATGGTCAAGATAAGGGCGGCCTGGAAGCGGCGGCACACGTTCGAAAGTATTTAATCCAATATCTCGAATTTGGCGAAATCGAATTGCCTGGCCCTAACGGCGAGTTGACGAAATATACGCTGAAGGAACTTGGTGTCGCATTTCCGTTGATCGCTAAACCAGTCTCGATGGATTTGTATCATGTCGTCCCGAATCCTGATTATATCAGTCTTCGGGTCGTCGGTAGTAGCGAGGAATCCTCGGACGAAGGAACTGCGTTTGGCACCTCTGCCAAAAAGATCGAGATTTACAAAGACGCGAATGGAAAAGACGTTCCATCGGGCTTTGTCGCACCCAAATGCTCATTCCAAGTGCAGTTTGCCTGGAAGGAAAAGACACTCGAAGATCGTACTTGGTGGCGTGCCCAACCAACCTATGATCGATTTGCCACTCCGCCCAAACGACAGCCAACCGGGACCGTTGCTCCTTAGAAACTAGGGGATTTAGAAACTAGGAAATTTAAATATGGATCAACTTAAAGTATTTTGGGCCGGGGTCGTCAAATTCCATTTTTGGATATTGACTGTGATCGTTCTGATTTCGTCGTTAGTTGCGTTCAATTTTTCAAGAAGCACGCTCGACGAAAATGTGAGTACGCGCATCTCTCAATTGAACAACGGTTTTACGACCGTCACAAAACTTGCCAATGACGCCCCAACGCATCCGAATGCTCTTTCTGAAAAAGGGATGGATACCATCTTGAACTCGATCAAGACGAATGTTGCGGATGCCTGGAGCAAGCAATACGATTTGCAGAAAGCCATTCTGAGTTGGGATAATCGCGTTGTGATGGACCGCGAGACGTTTCGGAAACTCGATGGTTATCGACCGATCGAAACCAATCTCGAATTCCCGCTTCCTAAAGATCCTATTCCCGTAACGCACCGTGAAGCGTATCGAAACTATATCAACACCGTATTTCCTGATCTCGTCAATACGATTGGAGCCAAGTGGACGGCAAAGGCGGGTACTTCGGCGATTTCTTCGGAAGACTCGGAAACGTCTGGAAGCATCGGCATCGACACCAGCGGAGCATTGGTGAAGTGGGAATCGTCTTCGCAAATGGAACTTCAGTCCTATATCGTTCCATGGGGCGGTCGCACTGAGCCGCCCAGCACGCTCGATATTTGCTATACCCAAGAAAACATTTGGATTTTAAAGGGTATTTTGGAAGTGATCAAAAAGACCAACGGAAAAGCTAAGGAGAATTTCCAAGCGCCGATTAAAAAAGTCGAATGGATCAGAATTGGCAAAGAGGCGGGCAGCGGAGCAAGCTCGCTAGTGGCTTCGGGTGGCGCAGACGGAGATGATGGAGGCTCTAGCGCCGATGCTGTAGGCGACGGTGCCGTCTTCGGGGCGCAGAGTGATCCAGCCGACATGCGCTATGTCGACGAAAACTATAAACCGGTTGCAGCGACTATCCTCCGTCAAAAAATGAAAAGTGACGATGCCTTCTATGCCGTCGCGAAGCGCATCCCGGTTCGTTTCAAAGTCAAAATGGATCAGTCAAAGATCGCAAAACTTTTGGCCGAGTGCAGCAACGGAAATATCATGATCGAAGTCAAGCAAGTCCGAATCAATGCCGAAGGTGCTTCTGGTATTGCTATCGGAGGCGCAATGGGTTTGGATGGTATGCCGATGGCTTCGATGGAAGGCGGTGATTTTGAAGGTTCTTCCGAAACGGCGGCAGTTACGTTTACATCCGTGACGCCAGACCCGCCGGTCGAGATCTACGGCATCGTGTATTTATTTAATCCCGTCGACTTTGCAAAAATTGGATTAGAAAAAGTAACCGAAACCTCGCCTGCTACGGCGGTGGTTGGTCCTCCAACCGTAACGCCAACCGTCGCGCCAACCGTAACGCCAGTTGCGGCTCCTGTTCCAGCCAGTACCGCTCCGGTCGCCGCCGGACCAGAATCCTAAGTAACATATAGATCAGAAAACCCATCGAGTAAATCATGTTTGGACTAGGTAAATCAACGACAAAAGCGAAGACAGCCAAGCCAAAGAAAAGCTCCAGAGCTTCACTGCCTTTGAAACAATGGGCGCTCAACCATGGCGAGAAGGTCGGCATGGGAATCTTCTTGTTGCTTACCGGATATCTCGTTTACAACGGCTTATCAACGCAGCGTTACGATAGCACCAAAACCCCCGAAGGGATGGCGAGTAAAACAAGCGAAGCACAGAATAAGATCGAGAATGAAGATCATTCAAAAATCGTGTTGGCAGATCGGTTGGTGAAGACCGATTTCGTTAAACAAGTAGACGACGCTCGAAAGGATATGGATCCTAGCCCGTACGTAATCGTCAACATCCCCGTCAAGCCTGTTCGTGTCTCCGGGGAAAAGCGCGGCGATCCTGAACTTGTCGCGCCCGTTGAGCTGCAAGGTCACTTCTTTTCAGGGGCGATCGCCATCGTCAGCCCAACTCCCGCACCTGCCGACGCCTTGTTGAACGCACCGCCGGTCGGCGACGGCAAACGCACCCGTAAACCGCCCACTGCGTCGACACCACCGCGCATGCTCGATCCGTTCTTCGACCTTGGGTATCAACACAATCCAGCGATGATGCCTCAACTGCCGATTGCTCCAAGCCCGATCCCTGGCCTTTCCCCGCGTCCCGTTGAAGCCAAAGCGATTCCGAAAAAAGCTTATTTCAGTCTGATCACGGCTGCCGTTCCGCATGAGACCATTTCAGAAAGTTATCGGCAAGCCTTTGCCAGTGCTACCGACTATATCCCCAATCGCGATACTCCAAACTATCTGAGCTACGAAGTCCAACGGGTCGACGTTACCGACAATCCCGATCGGGAGATTGGCGAAGCCGATTGGAAGGTCGCTGAAGGTTGTTCCAGTGAAAGGCAGCTTAAAGAAAAGAGCCTTTGGGCCGGCATTTCCAGCGAAGTCTCTGCGGCCAAATACGTCGTCGAGAATTTATTATCGATGCCGATCCCACCAATATTGATCTCGGACTACCGACCGATCGCATCGCATCCACTCATACCACGACTTGATCTGGTACGGGCAACCGCATCCGGCGGCGATATGTCGGACGCCGATTCCTCGGAAACACCCGAACCCATGGCCGATTCTGATTCGGAGGTTGATGGATTGGTAGCGCAATCGATCGAGGCAAGCGAATTAAGCCTCATGCCACAAGCCCTTGAGCCGAGCGACTATAAGCTCCTGCGATTCGTCGATTTTGATGTCACACCCGGTAAAAAATTTCGCTACCGCGTTCGACTGGCTTTAGAGGATCCAAACTATACGCGAGCAAGAAGTATTTCGCCTCGTACTGCCGATATGAAGCCGGAGGCGGTAGCTCGCGTTCAGGCAATTGAATTCGCCGATAATGATGCGATCGAAAAACTTCCGCCCGGAACCAAGTTTGATCGCAACAGTAAAATTTATACCCCGTGGAGCCAGCCGAGTCTTGCCATTTCGACGGAAAGCCCGGTTGAACTTTATAGCAGTCAAGTTTCTGGGTATTGGATCACAACGAAACGGCCGAAGACTAACACCGAGATATCTTTTGAATCCGTTCCTGTAAAGGCTTCAGTAGTCTATGCAGAATGGGAAAATAACCTCGCGCTTCGCGTTCCCCGAAAACTAGACGTCTATCGCGGAACCGTACTATCAGGACTCGTCGATGGTTTAGATACGATCCATCCAATTACCAAGACGATCAAATGGGCAACAGGCTTTAGCTTTCGCAATCCCGTCACGATAGTCGATGTCCGTGGCGGCCTATCTTTAGAAGCGGGTAAAAATCGCGTTCGCGACCGAGATCCACTTCCCGCCGGCGGTGAAATCGTCGCCTATGATCCATTGACCGGAAACCTAGTCATCTCTAGAGAATTCGACTCGATAAGTGAATATCAGATGCTCGGATTCAGCCAGGAATAATCCTCATTATCGGCAGAAGTGTATTAAGGTTGCAGAGGTAGATTGCAAGCGGTCCGCATAATCCGCGCGGTTCATTTGGACGCCGAGATTAGGGATATCGCGCTGGATGGCGACCGACCATGTCGGATTGGATTCTATCGATGCAGACTGGAGCTGAGCGATCGGAATCGCGGCTTCGAATCGCCAACCATGCTCGTCACGCTCGGTCTTAAAATACCACTCAGGTTCCCAGTCTTCCATGTCTACACATCGCTCAGCGACTTGACCATTCGCATCGACTTGAAGTTCGAACCAGGTCAAATAATCACGATCGGTATCTAATCGGATCGTAAGTTTCTCTGCTGTCGCATCCGATGCTTCACCAAGCAACAATTTTCCCGAGCCAATGCGTGGACAGAAAGCTGAGACATAAATAAACTCGCCATCGTGAGCCATCCGAATCTGACCGACTGCGGGTTGGACTTCGTGCAAAACATCTTCGAGAGACATAGTGGAAATCGACTGCCAAAGCGGATCTTCTAGACAACCGTCTAAAAGTGGTCGAAGGTGAGTTTTACGAATCGGATAGAGTGAAAGACTTGAATTTGAAAGCGATTCTATATTCGCTTGATGGATACCGTGCGAAATGTGTTGGAGATAATCCTCTTGCATTCCGATCGTCGGCCATCCAAAGAGTCCATGGCAACTCACCAATCGAGGAATCGATTTAGGCCGAATCTCCGAAGATTCCTTACCGTCATTCTGTCGATAAAAAGAAGCATCGACGGTCAAGAACCGAGGGTCCCATTGAAGGGTTGGAAAGCGAACCGGTAGTGTCGATCGAATTCGACGAAACTCATCCTCGGAAGGACGCACTGTTGCAACGGCTTTTGTTGGATGCCCGCTCTTTTGCACATCTTGCGAAAAGGGGCTGGATATGAATGACGTTTGAAATTTGGAATCCGGTGTCTCGACCGCGATCTCTTGGGGATCGGCTGACTTTAATCGGTAAAGATTTACTTCATCACTTCCATAGAACATCAACGCTTGCAAGCAAGACAATTCGGCCGCGCCCGATCGAGGTGCTTCGGCCATCAACGTTTCCAAACATACGCGCCATCGATTCCAGTATCCGCTATGGCGATAACCTTGGGCGAGCTGCCAAAGCGAATCAGCGTGATGTTCTGATGGCGTGGAACGCAAGAAACTTTTTAAAGCCGTTTGCCAACGCCGGTCAATTGCAATATCCGGGCCATCCATTTCAGCTAGTTTTTCCAGCAAGTTTGTATGGTGGCTCCCCGCAATGATTTTTTGAAAATTAGATTGTCGCGATCGCAGAGCCGGTCGCTTGGTCTGCACCGAGCTAACCATGTCGGCCAGCAAATAGTCCTTACTCGACCTCGCCATGCTTCCATAAACCGCTTCGTAGTTCGCATAGAGTGCGCTATCAATCGCTTGAAATCGATGGCTCCCTATCGCGGGCAAACTTTCAATCGTCGGGATAACCGGTGCGAGAATATCGGCCAGCAACTGTCCTGACGATTTGAGCACCGTCGTCGGAGCATAATTAAGATCGGCACGATGTTTGGACATTGATAGCGACGAGCGATTTGACGATGCGTTACGGGCAATGATAAGCTTGCAATTCCACGGCTCGTCCGCGAAGCCCGCCTGCGGTGAAAAACTCTGGTACGTATTTTCAGCCGCAAGTCGCCTAGCCGTTTTGATGGATTCCACTGATGCTACTACCAGCGGATCGCTCGATCGAGGCTCGTCACAAAGAATGACGTCAGGCCGAGCTACTCGAATCCACATCGCAACTTGCCTGACGATTTGCGATGACCTGTCGCGGTTGACGTTGTAGAATCGGAGGTCCGAACTTCGACGCCCTTGCGGTAAGTCTCCGACGGGGAATTTTGGGCAGATGTCGATGAATGACAGCCCCAATGGATTTGCTAGTCCCTCGATACGATTCTGGCTGTCGCAAATCGCACCAGCTTGCTCATGTAGATGTTGGGAATGGACGACAATGGCGGCAGCTTGATGACGCGTTTCATTGGCCATATATCCAAGCGAATCCCATGCGATGTTTTCGGTAGTGGTTGCGAAATTGAGGAGTGCAATCCGCGAACCCGCTGAATGTATCGGCCACCATCCACGACCTTGGTTGCGCGTCCCTTCGATACGGGCAAGTGATCCGCCTGCGAAAAGACATTGGGAAGTCGCCGCGCAGATACAATGCATTGGCAATGCGTTCGATGTCGATTGGTTATCCCAACTCGATCCGCGATTTTCACTGTGCCAGATAACATTGCCTGGCGAACCTAGCAACCAAGCATGCTCGCCATCGAGTGCCATCCCTTGGATCGAGACGAGCTGATGATCGCTTGATGAACCGGGCAGTGAACGCTGGGACCATTTACGACCGTCAGCACTCCAAAAAACTTGTCCTCCATCGCCAGCCAGCCACCAGCCGGCTTCGTTGACGGCTGCGGCCAAGATCGGTTTCGTCGGATCGCCAGCAATAGCGAGCGATCGAGGCGGTTCTTGAGCGGAGAAGTAAAATACACGACTTAACCGATCGACGACGATTCCATGATGAGCGTCAAACCAAGCACAAGTTTCTATATGCGATGCAGGTAACGTTTTGGGACTCCACGTCCCACCGCTATCGAAACTCTCTATCAAACCCGTTTGCAGAGCTGGTGACCAATCTCCCCAAACGATCAAATGACCGTTGCCCATCGCTTGAACACCTTTGAGTCTTGGTAGCTCTGGAGCGTGGATCGGTGTCCAGTTTTGACCGCCATCCCTAGTCACTAAAACGACCCCCACACTTCGATGGGAATATGCTTGAACACTGCCGCCAACAGCCCAACCAAGTTTGTCGTTTTCGAATGCAACGCCATGCAGATTTGCTTCGGTAAAGCTCTCTTGCTGAGACCAGGTTCGTCCGCCATTGTCACTGGCCATGATCAGCCCACGGTCGCCCACCATCCAAACGCGATCAGATGTCGATGCGGTGCAATCGCGAAGCGTTGCATCGCTGGCCTTCGTAACCAACGTCGGCTCGTTGCTCGGTCCCGACTCGGCTCCGAAGAGTCCACCGCAAGTAAAAATCGCAATCGAGAAACCAGCTATGATTCGAAGGCCTTGCGGTATTGGCATAGCTATTGAGCTGGCAAAGGAAACCGTAATTTTATGGCTTGATAAATACGCATTTTTTAAAGAGCCGTCGGCGATAGCCGCGGGTTCCGAAAGGCGTCAACTTAGCATGGCATAGCCCTGAATCCTAGACAAAACAGCGACACTAGGTGCTTTGCGCAAAGTAGAAAGCCGAGGCGATCTAAGCTCAGTCTCATAGTAGTTGCTGATTTTCCAGACTGGACCTGAATTCGAATCCGATACAACCAAGTACTTAAGGCGAACGGCAGATGAAATTACCACGTAGCAGCGTCTCTCCGAGACGCTGTGCGAGTCTCGGAGAGACGCGCCTACGTGAAATCAAATAATTTTCTTCTGCCGCTTGCGTAAGTTCGTTGGTTGCCGCACCGCCATTCGTTTGGACAACAAACTATGAAACTTGAATTCCAGATGCCAAGGAAAGTTTTGATATCATTCGCTTGGAGCTTGAGCTTGTTGCTTTCGGATGCGATCGGAGCTACCCCAACCAATGTCGTGGTACCTGGCACCGGTGTTCAACTGGCGAATGTCGGCGACGATTTTGAAGATTCGAACTGGGGCTTTGTCGCGAACGATCCCAAGAGTAGCGAAGATATCGACGAGAAGCAACGCATGCCGCTCGGCAAATCGACGAACGGGCGTTGGTATGAAGGTGCGAAACGCGGCTATCCAGATGTGATGCAATGGGTTCCGACACCTGAAGGCGGACTGGACGGAAGCCAAGGTGCATTGTTGCTCAGGACATTAAAAACGGGGATTCCGGGAAAGATCACCAACAAGATGCATCAAGATGATTTTATCGCCAATGTTCAATATCGAAACGGCGGGCCGATTCCCGTTTCGCAATCGCCCAACGTGACGACTCGAGTTTATCTGCCGCCGATCGAAGAATGGGAAATGAGAAACGGCCCTCATTTTGCGTTCCGAGCCGCCGTCGAGACAACGATCAAAGAAAAGAGCAAGTTCATTCTGGGCGCTCCGCACGATAAAGAAGAAATCTACTGGCCCGGTCTGTTTGTCTTGCGAGAAACCAAAAAGGTCGCTGGTAAGAATGTCGACCAATTCTTCTTCCGAGTTCGGGCGGATCGAAACGGCGGCGATTTCCGCGGTCCAGATATCGAAACGATGGGGTGGTGGACGCTCGGACTATCCTTTACGCCTGATGGCGTCGTTCACTACTTCGCCAAACCAGGCGTCGAAGAATTAAACGCTAACGACTACATTGCATCGGCGCTTCCCTACGGTTACCGATGTGAAACGTTCCGGACTTTTTTCTACAATTCCGTTAACATGGACAATGGAAAGTCATGGAGCACTCCGGTTGTGATCGATGACCCCAAAGTTTACGTTGTCACTCAACCGCGAATGGCTCGTCGATAAGTCTGAGCAGCAACTGCGAGTAGCACCCAAAGCAACAAGCGTTCGGAAAGTTTTTTCATGCCTAGTGTCTTGGCCGTAGCGGCACACCCTGATGACATCGAATTTGTGATGGCGGGTACCTTGCTGCGTCTGGCAAAGTTGGGTTGGCAAGTTCACTACCTGAACATTGCCAATGGCTGTATCGGATCGATGGTAACATCGCGAGAAGAAACCGCCCGTATCCGGCTCGCCGAAGCCATCGAAGCAGCGAATCTGATCCCTGCCAAACACTATCCGCCGATTTGCGACGATATGGCAATTTTCTATAACGCCGAGAATTTTGCCAAAGTCGCTGCGGTGGTTCGTCAAGCCAAGCCATCGATTGTTCTGACGCATTCCCCGAGCGACTATATGGAAGACCATGAAGCCGCCTGTCGCTTAGCTGTATCGGCAACGTTCGCCAAAGGGATGCCGAACTACGTCAGCGCTCCGTCACTGCCGCCGACCGAAGGCGAAGTCGCGGTTTATCATGCTTCACCGCACGGAAATTGTACGCCCCTTCGCGAACCGATAGAGCCTCATCTTTTTGTCGATACGACTGACATGCTCAATGAGAAACAGGCGTTGTTAGCCTGCCATCGGAGCCAGCAAGGATGGCTCGACTCGACCCAGAAAATGTCGTCTTATCTTCAAACGATGGTCGACATGGACCGCCAGCGTGGGATTCTGTCGGGTCAATTCGAATATGCCGAAGCCTATCGCCAGCGATTGCATTTCGGATTCTCATCCGAAGGATTCGACCCACTCGGCCAAGCCCTCGGCAAACACGCATCCCGCCCGAAAAGCTAGAAAAGTTAGCTCTTCCGCAGAAACTGTGGGTGGTTTTCGTGATCCGCAATCGATTTTAGCCGTGAAATACAAGGAAAACACTCGACTGAGTGATTGCAAAAACCAAGGTTCGCTTTCTGATCGGAAATGCTTACCCAAAAAATTGCTATGGTTTGGATGGTGCAATGAGTTTGGCGGATGGATTTACAAGGGATGGCTCCG
>Ga0163150_10002676_pt1 | contig 26663 bp, 26 predicted proteins | sample OliLakLV19P2IB_FD_148628 | JGI IMG/M metagenome (GOLD analysis project Ga0163150, IMG submission 148628) | Freshwater microbial mat bacterial communities from Lake Vanda, McMurdo Dry Valleys, Antarctica - Oligotrophic Lake LV.19.P2.IB | ecosystem: Environmental > Aquatic > Freshwater > Lake >...
AGGGCCGTAATCTTAATGTCATGCTGCGCGGCATGCGCCCGTTGCGTCTGGAACACATTACCCAGCACCGCGCCAGCACCCATTGCACCGAGCTGGAGCAAAAACTGTCTGCGAAGCATAGCCGGTCCTCCATAAAAAAAAGGGCAATCCAATCGAATTTGCCCTCAAATCAGCGTATCGCACTTCAATCCAAAATCTAAAATCCAAAATTCCCCATCACGCCGCTTTCTGCGCCTTCTTCTCGTGCTTCTCGATCTTTTCCTTCACGCCCTCGATCTTCGGATCGAGCCGCAACGCGCGCCGCCATTCTGAAACAGCACGTTTCACATCGCCTTTTTCGAGGTACGCGTCGCCGAGGTGATCCCGCAAAATGGCGTCGTCATGGTCCATGGCGATAATTGCGCGGCGGATATGTTCGATCGCTTTTTCTTCATCCCCGCGCCGGAAATACACCCAGCCAAGGCTGTCGAGGTAGTAGCCGTTATTCGGTTCGATTTCGAGCGCGCGCTTGAGCAGTTGCTCCGCCTCATCAAGGCGCATGTCCCGTTCCGCGTAAAGGTACGCGAGATTGTTCATTGACTCGCTGTCTTCCGGATTTATTTCGAGGCATCGCCGGAGATGTTTTTCCGCGTCGCGAAACCGGTCCAGTTCATCGTAGATGATCGAAAGATTGATGTGCGCATAACGATCATCCGGCGTTTTCGCGGCCACACCCGCCAGAATCGGTTCCGCCTCCGCAAACCGTTTCAGCGCGGTAAGCGCGCGCGCCAACACAATGTCCACCCGCGTAGACTGTACCCCTTCTTTGCGAAGGTCCTCAAGACGCGTGATAAAATATTCTCCGGTATCCTTTTCTCCATAAAAGAACAACATTGACGAAAAGACGTCCGCGCATTCCATTTCGATGTCGCCTTCCACATCATCCAACGTATCCAGCAGCGGCCGATACGGTTCGCCGGCAGTTTTCAGGGCAAGCGCCTTGAACAGCGTGCTCAGTATCGGCGTGCCGTTCGGAGCATCGAGTCCGGCGGCCGTGCCAGCCCGATCAGCGCGCAACAAGGTGTACACATAGCTCAAATGCAACGCCGCGTCCGCCGCGCGGGCTTCGTCGAGTTGCGCCAGTTCATCGGCGGCCGCGGCATATTGCCCTGTGCGGCACAATGCCCCCGCGAGAAATTCACGCGCCCGCGCATTTTCCGGCGCCGCGGCCAGCACCGCTCGAAGTGTCTCCACCGCCAACGCGTCTTCGTTCAATTGTAGATATACGAGTCCCAACTGCATGCGTGCTTCATTCATCCCGGAATCGAGCGCGAGCGCCTTTTCAAACGCCTTTCGCGCGCCATCTCCGTCATTGATTCTGCTGAGGTGCAGTCCGAGCGCCGCGTGCCATTCCGCCTTGTCCGGGGCGAGTTCCACGAGCTTCTCATAGACCTGGATCGTGGTTACCCAATCCTTGGACTTTTCGCCGGCCTCAACGAGCAGGTCATAATCGCGCATCTGTTGCGGGTTCAACGCGAGCGCCTGTTCGAACGCCTCTGATGCCCCTTCATGATTGCCCTGTTCCTGCGAGATGAGCCCGAGGATTATCCATAACCGAACGTTCTCATCTTCCGATTTCAGCAACCGGCGGCACGTCTTCTCCGCATTCGGCAAGTCGTTGGTATCGATGTAGACGTCGAGCAGCCGCCGGTTCAATTCATACGATTCCGGCAGAATGTCCGCCGCTTTCTGGTAATGCTTCAGCGCTTCTTCCGTCTTGCCGTCTTTTTCCAAAACTACGCCAGACAGAAAATGCGAGTATGCTTCGCTCTCGGAGGTTGTTCCCGACCCAGGGGAGCCGGCAACCGGACCGGTTGCGCAGCCGGCAACCATAATAATTGATGCAAGGAGCGCGATGCCCATAGTGAACGGCCCTTTGAAGAGGTTGGGGGAAGTCAATGCATGTTTCCGATTCTGTTTGGTGCGACCGGGCGCGGGGACCCGCCGTGTCCCCCGGCAGGCGCCATTACTGCCGAACTTCGCCTATATACTCGCTGAAAAGGCTGGCAGTTTCTAGTTTACCCGAAACCGGGGCGAAGCTCCTCCGGTGGATTGGGCAGGGCCCCAGTTCGTTCAGGGTCATGAAATGTTCCGGCGTGCAATAGCCCTTGTGCTTGCCAAAACCGTATCCCGGAAACTGCAACTCGAATTCAGCCATGATCCGGTCCCGCGTGACCTTCGCGATAATACTCGCGGCCGCTATGGACTGCGAACGTTGATCACCTTTGATGATGCGAAGGTGGGGGAGAGGGCACCCCGGAATACGAAATCCGTCTACCAGCAAATAATCCGGTGCCGGGTCCAGCTTCAACACCGCTTTCAGCATCGCGCCGTAGTTCGCCTGCTGAATCCCAATCGAGTCGATCTCATCGGACGAAATCACCGACCAGCCGATTGCATGCGGACCACCCATCAACTTGTCATATAGCCTGTCCCGCTCTTCCGGCGTAAGCAATTTCGAATCATTCAACCCACGCACCGGGTACGCCAGCACCACAGCACCGGCAACAATAGGCCCCGCCATCGGCCCGCGCCCCGCCTCGTCTACCCCCGCGATGCGCGAGAATCCCAGCTCGCCCACCTCGTGCTCAAACCGCCAAAGCCTGGTTCTCTTGCCCGGCATATCGCCCCAAACCCCCACGCCTTGGAGTGCGGCGTGTAAGCGCCGCTTTCACTTCACCCAGCCAATCCACCCGTTAGCCAATTATGGCACGAACCATCTGAAAATATCTCGCGGGTTTTCCAACCCGCCTTTTTTGACTAAAAGCAGACATGAAAAACGCCGCCTCCAATGCAAAAGCGCGCTTTGGCCAGTCGGAAATGGCAAATTAGAGGAATGTATAAACGTGGATTGTGATACCATCAGATAGACTTTTGCGCCGAGATGATTGCTCTCCGCAGAATTGACTTCGCGACATCGTGGGGAAATGCCCCATCGTATCTGTGAGCACCGAATGAAAATGACTAACTTCGTGCAACATGCAGGAGCGTAATTGATGACCGGACCGGGAACAAATCAACTAAGTGCGTCCGAATCTGCCACTACGAATTTGAGTTCAAACTATCCTTTCCCATGGAGAACTCTGTTCGCCGCGCCCCCGATAGCATTTGTGACGCTTTTTAATGCAGTAATGACTATAGGACTAATAAGTGATGCGAGTGCGACCGGCGCAGCCGCGGCGCAAGGCATAATGATGATCATTGTAGTAGTGCCTGCGGCGTTTATTGCATTGGCGGGTTCAATAATATCAATTCTGATTCTGAGGCTGGGCTGGGGCAAGGGTTTGCGCGTACCAACGTCCAACACAATCCTTATGCGGTTTTGTTTAGCAAATGTTGTCTGGAGTTGTCTTCAGATTCCTCTGTTCTTCGCGAGTTTATGGGTCACGATGCTGCCTCCGCCCATGTAAAGCCGGTGGAAATTAAATCAGTTGCGGACAGTTCAAAAATAAGGGATTTGCGCTGTCTGGAAATTGGGCGGAAGGATTTTCCTCGATCCATCCGCCCAAATAATAACACGTTGGGGACTGGTTGCCCCCGAAAAACTACGCCTTTGGCGTAGTCGCTGTTTCCTTCGTGGAACGCTCCTTCGCGCGGACGCGCGCGGCCTTACCCGACCGTTCGCGCAAGTAATAAAGTTTCGCGCGGCGCACGCTGCCTTCGCGCGTGACTTCTACCTTCTCAATACGCGGCGAGTGCAGCGGAAACACGCGCTCGACGCCTTCGCCAAACGCCACGCGGCGCACCGTGAACTTTGCCTCGGGGCTTTCGGCGCCCTTGCGCCCAATCACCACGCCTTCGTAGACCTGGATGCGTTCTTTTTCGCCTTCGACAATCCGGAAATGCACGCGGACCGTATCGCCGATGTTAAACTTCGGCAGCTTGTTCGCGGGCTTGAGTTGTGCTCGTTGCAGTTCTTCCAGCGCATTCATGGCTCGTTCTTCCTATCAGTTAAAAATTCTCGTTCAATTTCATCCAACAACGCGCGATCCTCGCTGGAACACGCATCAAGCAAATCCGGCCTCCGCGCCAATGTCGCGCGCAACGCCTCTTTCCGTCGCCACCGTCGTATCGCCGCGTGGTTTCCCTCGCGCAACACCGCCGGCGCTTCCATCCCGCGAAACTCCTGTGGCCGCGTGTACTGCGGCGCGCCAAGGATTCCGTCGTAAAAAGAATCCGTCTCGACCGACTCGAAATCACCGACCACGCCCGGAATCATCCGGCTGACCGCTTCGATGATCACCAACGCCGGCAATTCGCCTCCACTGAGCACGTAATCGCCGATTGAAATCTCGTCCGTACATAGTCCCTGGCTGACCCGTTCGTCGACGCCCTCGTACCGCGCGCAGACCAATACGAAATCCGGCTGCTGCGCGAGTTCTAGCGCAATCGACTGCGTAAATCGGCGGCCCCGCGGCGACATCAGGATTACCCGTTCGCAGGAATTTTTTCCGCGCAGGCTCTCGACCGTCGCAAACAACGGTTCGCATTTCATCACCATGCCCGGTCCGCCGCCAAACGGCGCGTCGTCCACGGTCCGGTGCTTGTCCGTCGTGAAATCGCGCGGATTCGTGCATTCCACCGTCAGCAGGCTGTTCTCGATGCCCTTGCCCAGCAGGCTGACGCGCAACGGCGCGTCAAACAACTCCGGGAACAACGTGACGACGTCAATCCGCATCGGCAATCACATACGCGGCAATATCACCAACGGTGACGCGGCCAGTTTCGAGATCGATTGATTCAACTGTCTGCTCAATCGCCGGTAGCAACAGACGCTGCCCGTCCGGCGTGTCAATTTCCAGAATATCGTGCGCGGGACTTTCGATGCACCCGGCAATCTTGCCGATGCGTTCGTTATCCGCGCCGAAAATCTCAAGTCCAATCCATTCCGAAGCGGCCATCGTGTCCGTTGTCGCTGTCCGCGCCTGTTTGGGCTGCAGGACTTCGACCGTCGCGTTCTTCATCCGCGCCACGGTGTCTTTCGATACCCCCGGACCAAGGGTAACAATCAGACCCGACGGGTTCGCGCTCATGCGATCTATCACGCAGAGCAGCGCATCGCCGCCTCGGCCAGTCACCCGCACGGCGCCAATTCCCTGCGCGCCGTTCTCGAACATCCGAGTTGGCGTAATCCGCAGTTCCCGCTTCGCCGGATTCACCGACTTCACTGTCCCCATGCGGACCCAGGTGCCGCTCACGCGCCGTTACTCGACGATTTGCAGTACCGCGCGCGTGGTCGACTTCGTGGACGCGGACATCAGCAGCGAGCGAATCGCCCGCGCCGTCTTGCCGCTCTTGCCGATCACCTTCCCCATGTCCTCGGGGTGTACGCGCAGCTCGATCAACTGGCCTTCATCGTTCTCTATCACGCGGACGTTCACATCCTCGGGATGCTCCACGAGCTTCTTCGCGACGAACTCAACCAACTCTTTCATTTGCGGCTGCATGCTGAAACCTAGCCCTGCTTGGACTGCGCGATGATGCCCTTTTTCGTGAGCACCGAACGCACTGTCTCCGACGGCTGAGCGCCTTTCTTCAACCACGCGATGGCCTTCTCGGCATCAATGTCCGTGGTCGGCTCGGGGCGCGCGCACGGGTGATACGTGCCGATCTGCTCGACAATCGTTCCGCGCGTGCGGTTGCGCGAATCCATCACCACCACCCGGTAGTACGGCGCGTGCGTGCGCCCGCCGCGCTGCAATCGAATTACTGTTGCCACTACTATCTCCTATCGTTTCTGTGTTTTTCGGTTCCACGATAGGGTCTAGGGTCTGGGGTTTAGGGTCTCGTTCGATCACAACACGTAATCGTCTTTTCGCTAGACCCTAAACCCTAAACCCTAAACCCTCTTTTCACCCAAACATCGAAGGCGGTCGCATACCGCGCGCGAACGCGCCGCGCTTTCCGCCCTTCAGCATCTGCTGCATCATCTTCTTCATCTTCTCGAAATCCTTGAGAAGACGATTAATATCCTGGACCGAAGTGCCGCTGCCATCCGCGATCCGCAATCGCCGGCTGCCGTTGATAATCTTCGGGTTCTTCCGCTCTTTGCGCGTCATCGAGCGGATGATCGCTTCCGTATATCTCAATTCATCCTCAGGCAGTTCCGCGCCCTCAGGCAACAACTTCGACATGCCCGGAATCTTCTTCACCAAATCGCCGATGCTGCCCATCTTCTTCACCTGCTGCATCTGCTCCAAAAACATCTCAAGGTCCAGCTCGCCCTTCTTGGCCTTCTGCTGAAACTTGATCGCCTGTTCCTGATCGACAACCTGCTGCGCCTTCTCGACCAGCGAAACGATGTCGCCCATGCCGAGAATCTGGTCCGCCATCCGCTGCGGATGGAACGGCTCAAGCGCATCGAGCCTTTCGCCGGTGCCCACAAACTTGATTGGGCAACCCGTAACGCTGATCAAACTGATTGCCGCGCCGCCGCGCGCGTCGCCATCAAGCTGCGTCAATATCACGCCCGTCAGCGGCAAATTATCATTAAACTGTTTCGCGGAATTCACCGCGTCCTGACCCGTCATGGCATTGGCCACAAACAGAATCTCGTGCGGCTGCACTTGCGACTGAATCCGCCGGACTTCCGCCATCATCTCACCGTCCACGTGCAATCGGCCCGCCGTGTCCAGAATGATGATGTCGCAGCCGCGCATCTGCGCTTCGCCCTTCGCCATCACGCAGATATCGACGGGGTCCGCATTCGCGCCAAGGCTGAAAAACTCGGCGCCCGCCTGTTGCGCCACCACTTCGGCCTGCTTGATGGCAGCGGGACGGTATACGTCCGCGCCAACGATTAGCGGGTGCCGCCCCTGTTTCTTCAAATGTAACGCCAGCTTGCCGGACGAGGTCGTTTTACCCTGACCCTGCAACCCCACCATCATAATCACGGTTGGCGGCGTCTGCGCCAGCTTCAGCGGAGCATTCGCCCCGCCCATAATCTTCACCAGCTCATCGTGGACAATCTTGACGATTAACTGCCCCGGCTGGATGCTTTCGAGTACTTCCAGACCGAGCGCGCGCTCCTGCACGTCCGCTATGAACTGCTTGACTACCTTATAGTTAACATCGGCTTCGAGCAGCGCCACCCGGATTTCCTGGAGGCTGTCCTGCATGTTCTTCTCGGTCAGTTTTCCCTGACCGCGAATGTTCTTGAAGACGCGTTCCAACTTTTTGTTTAATGAGTCAAACATTCCTCAATCCGGTGACTGTCACTGGCGCATTTCTCCCAAAAATGGGCAGATCACGCCCGTAGACAGAACCGGAAGTCTAGCATACAGATACAACAACGCGCAACCTGAACAGAGGGGTTGAAGCGGGGGAGACGACCTTTACACAAAAAACGGGTTATACCGGCTTTCGACCGCGATAGTGGATGCCGGGCCGTGTCCGCAGTGGACTACCGTTTCCGGTGGCAGTGAGAGGATATGGGTCCGCACTTCCGCGATCTGGCGGTCATAGTTTTCCTGCGTCGATGTACCGCCCACCGACCCCGCAAACAAGGCGTCGCCGGTAAACACGTGGCCGGGAAACGCAAGACAAAGGGCCACGGGAGTATGCCCCGGCGTCGAGAGCACGCGCCCAATGTGCTTCCCGACCCGCACGGTATCACCTTCCTTTACCACGCGCGAGGCGCATCCGCCGATCTTCGCGGTTCCCGCGAGGACTTCAGGCTTGTAACGGCGCACATATTCCGCAAGCCCGTCCACGTGGTCGTAGTGGTCGTGGGTGATGAACACCGTCTTCAACGTCAAGCCGTGCTCGCTCAGGTACGCGGCGATTCTGTCATCGAACGTACCTGCATCGATCAGCATCGCTTCCCGCGTTTCCATGCACGCGGCGACGTGCGCATTTACCTCGATAAGGTCCAGAAGGAAATGTTTCACGATCATTGCCGCGCTCCGTCGAGGTTCGCGTTCTCAAAATTCGCCTGCCCCGTCGCGCCGCGCAAATCCGCGCCGGCAAGATTCGCGCGACGGAATATCGCCCGTGTGATGTCCGCATCGCGAAACGACGCGTCGCGCAGGTCTGCATTCCCCGGGCGGGCAAGAAACATCTTCGCGTTGTCGAATCGGGCGCCGTGACCTTTCGTTCCAACAAGATTCGCGCGCTGAAGATTCGCACCCGTAAAATTCGCGCCCGATACGTCCGCCCCGCCAAACACCGCGAACTCGCAGTTGCTGTTCGTCAAATTCGCGCGTTGAAGGTTTGTCTCGTCCAGCAGCGTGTTGCGCAAGTCTGCGCCGCTTAAATCCGTTCCCGATAGGTTCGCCTGCGACAGCCTCGCTTCATGCAGGTCCGCGCCGGCGAGATCGCAACCGGAAAGGTCCAGGCCGCGCAGGTCCACGCCCGGCGCTTTCCCGGATTGAATGATATGCAGGGCTTCGTCGCGTGTCATATTCACCCTCAGAACTCGTCGTGTTTCGACAGTTTCTGCTCAATCCAATCCCCGTAATATGCCGTTTCCTTGATCGCGGCCTTGATCTCCATCTTCGTAATTTCAGTTGCCAGGAAACACGTGGACAACACAAAACGTTCATCGTCGCCCTGTTTTGATAACGCGACGGCCCCCTGAATTAATTTCATGTTCGCGCGCAACGCCCAGGCATACGCGCTTTCATCCGCCTTGCCGCACACACAATAGACCTGGACCAGTTTCATCCCGTCTTCCCGCTTGAACTCGCGCACGTGTACCGATTGGGTTCGCCCATCCTTCAATGTAACTTGCACAATAAAATCTTCGCCTTCGCGTTCAACGTCCCGCGAGCCGTCTTTCGCAACGGACTTCACAAGCTCTTCCAGCGTGTATTTCTGCGCTCCGGCGACGGGCTTCACGTCTTTCACTATCGCCGCCGACCGCCCCAACCATTCATCCACCGCCCGGCGCACGTCGACGTCCATCTCCTCGCCAAAACTGTGCAGCGCGCCCAGGGCCTTGGTCGCCAGTTTCCCCAGGTATTCCGCCGAGTCCCGGCGTGTCACCCATCCCGCCTTGGTGTCGCCCAGTTTCCGGACAGCGTTCTCGATCTCTTCATTCATAAGTGCTGTCTCCCTTTGCATCCACGTAATTTTAGAGCAGATGGACACGGCGTGTCATCCAGGGCAACGCGCCTAAATCCCAGGTGGCGCCCAAAATCCGCGCGGAGCGCCTTGGAGTGCGGCAGCGGGTAGCTGCCGCTTTCCATTTCCTGGGTAAAGTCGCTTGGCAATTGAGCACGTTGAGCCTGGCGTGTCACGGTCGCCGCGAAATGCCGGGGGCGGTCAATGGTAGAATAGGGACTATGAAACCATCGATCATCATTGCCGCAGTCTTTGCGTGCGCCTGCGTGTCCGCGCAGGAAACTCCCTATGAGGCGTATGCCGCGCAAATCGAGGCGTTGCAGCGCGACGGCGCTGACCTCGCTCGCGAGTATGGACGCGATGTATTGATCGACCGGTACCGCGCGCTGATCGATGCGCATCCCGGTTTTCCAAACAATATTCAGTTGGACACACAGATCGCGATGCTCTACGAGTCGGATTTTGTCGACCGGGGCGAACCCCCCAATCTTCAGGCCGCGTACGAAACGTATCAGCGCATTATCGAAACCTATGACCCGGAACATCCGTATATGATGACCGTGCGGCATCATGCCGCCGACCGCGCATCGGAACTCGATCCCGGCGCCGCGCGCGGAATGTATGAGAGCATCATCGTCGACTACCCGGGCGAAGACGCCATGGTAGTGCAAAGCCGCTACGCGCTCGGAAAACTTGCGGAACAACAAGGCGACCCGATTGCGGCGCAGCAGCACTTTGATCAAGTCCTGAACTACGTACCCTCCGGCGCGCCCCTGTCCGAGTCACAGCAGGCAAGTATCGCGGCCTACGAGGCCAATGCGGTCGCCAGCACACTCGCCAATGTACTCGAAGGACATGACACGCCCCAGGCGCGCATGAAAGCCTTAAAAAAATACATGGAGAAACACCAGGAACTGATGCTATTGCACGGCGATCTGGTGCAGCGTTTCGCGCGTTCCATCGAGAAAACCGGTGGCTTTGATTCTGAACTTGCCGACACCGCCATCCCCACAGACTTTTCGCTTTCGTCCCTGAAGAAAAACCGGCAGGCCGATCCGGATCGCAAAAGCCGCAGCCGTGTCCGCGAGCTGCGCGCGCGCGACACCGCCGAACGCCAGGCCGAACTCGCCCGCGCAGATGCAATGTTGGTTGGTTCGTTACCTGCCGGTACACACGGCCAGAAACCATCCAGTGCAGTGGCGTCCGGTTCCGCTGCCACCAGCATCCCCGGAAGCAGAGGATTCGCCCTCGCAGGTGTAGCCGCCGCCGCTGGCGCCGTCGCGGCTATCGCCATCACCGTTATCCGCCGCCGCCGGGCATAATCCCAAACTGCCCTAACTCGCGCACAGCGCCTTGGACTGCGGCGTGTCATCGCCGCTTTCACTTCGGATAGCCGAATGCCCAAATAAATTCGTAGGCTTCAGGCTCACTTGAATCGAAGCCGGGGTGATCGCTTTTAATTGCGAAGCGACTTTGCCCAGGAAATGGAAAGCGGCAGCTACCCGCTGCCGCACTCCAGGGCGCTCCGCGCGGATTTTGGACAACGCCCGGAGCACTCCTCGCTGGCGGCGCTTCTCTTGGCGTCTCGCCGGGGCCACCGTCCATAGTCATTTCCCGTGACGTACTAATGTCATGAATTGCAATTCCCCGGCAAAAATCACCCACATAATCGGATCTTCAAAGTCCCCCTTTGAAGGGGGATTTAGGGGGATGTACGGTCTGATTTCCAAACTTCATATCGAACGAATCTCAAACTCAGGACACTAGCCATCGTCCATAAACGTCTTGACACGCCGCAATTTTTCAATTATAATTAGTTTGTTAGCTAAATAAAGAAACAAAGCAATGCCATGAATCTCGTTTTCAAAGCCCTCGCAGACCCGGGTCGCAGAAAAATTCTGCACCTGCTCCGCGCCCGCAACATGACCGCAGGCGAAATCGCCGAGCATTTCCAACTGGCAAAGCCAACCCTGTCGCGACATTTCGCGGTGTTGCGCGAGGCAGACCTGATTCACGGCGATAAAAACGGCACGTCGATAACCTACAGTTTAAATGTGTCTGTCCTGGAAGAGGCGCTTCTGGGCTTAATGAACGCAATGGGGTTTGATGCGAAGGAGAACGGCAATGACAGCACCACCCAGACTTAGTCTGAGGCCCATACTCTTGATGACGGCTGTTTTTTTGGTCCCGATGTTGCTCATTTCGGTGTATGCATGGTCGGTACTGCCGGTTGACGCCCAAATTCCAACACATTGGAACGCACGGGGTGAAGTCGATGACTACAGCTCGAAGTCATTCGGCCTTTTCTTCTTGCCGCTCCTGCTCGCCGCGATTGTCCCAGGTATCGCGCTACTCGTCCGCATCGACCCACGGCGACATCACGTCGAACAATCCCAAAAGTTTTTGGTGGCCGTGTCGGCGAGTATTCTGTTCGTCATGGCAGTCATCCATACTTCGGCGGTGTTGGTAAGCCTTGGGTATCCGCTGCCGATGGACCGGATCGTAGCAACGAGCGTGGGCCTCTTGTTTCTGCTGCTGGGAAATTTTCTGGGCAAGGTCCGCAGCAACTTTTTCATGGGCGTGCGCACGCCCTGGACCTTGTCCAGCGAATTGTCCTGGAACAAGACCCACCGGCTTGCGGGCAAACTGTTTTTCGCCGTAGGCCTGCTAACTATTCTGCTCGCCTTGATTGCGAATGGACCCCTTGCAATCGGCGCGATGCTCGTGTCCCTGCTCGCGGCAACGCTCATCACCATCGTATACTCGTATGTGGTGTGGAAAAGCGATCCGGTCCGGCTCGAGACCCCGAACGCTCAGTGAAAATCCCGGCTCCGGGTTTCGCACGGCGCATTGTCCAGTTCGGGCTTCCACAGTTTCTCCGCGACAAGGTGCGTCACGCCGGATTGTGCCTGCAGTTTGCCCGTAACACCGAGGAATGACGCGGTCTTCGCAATTAACTCGAACTGCCGGTACACCTTCTCCCAAACGACGATATTTACAAACCCGGTCTCGTCCTCGAGTGTCATGAACACGACGCCTTTCGCGGTCCCCGGCCGTTGCCGGCAGGTCACCAAACCCGCGTACCGCACACGCGAGCCGTTGGGCATGCCCCGCACCGCCGCCGCATCCGGCAACTTGCGCCTCGATAGTTCTTCGCGCAATGGCGCGAGTGGATGACCACGCGGGCTATGCGACGTGAACGCGTAATCCCATTCGATGGTGTCCAGCGCGGGCAGCGCGGAAAATTCCGCCGCGGCCTCGGGGCGATCGAGGCTCAAACCGCCGCGCGGACCATGCGCAATACCCAAGGCTTCCCACAACGCGCCGCGCCGTTCCTCTTGAAACGATTCCAGCGCGCCACTCTCCGCCAACCGCACCATCACGGCCGTTTCGATCCGTGCCCGCGCCGCAAGATCGTCCAACGACTGAAACGCCCCCGCCTCCCGCGCGGCGGCGATGCGTTGCGCGCAGGCCTCGTGCAAGCCTTTCACATACCGCAATCCCATCCGAACGGCGAAACCTTCGCCGCTGCCCGCATCCGCTTCTAGCGTGCAATCCCACGCGCTACGCTGCATGTCCACCGCGCGAATACCGACGCCGTGGCGTTTGCTGTCTTCCACCAGCGTGGCCGCGCTATAGAACCCCATCGGTTGCGCGTTCAGAAGGCCGCATAAAAACGCCGCGGGATAATGCCGCTTCAACCAAGCCGTCGCGTACGCGATCAACGCAAAACTCGCCGCATGACTCTCCGGAAATCCATATTCGCCAAACCCGCGAATCTGTTCGAACACGCGTTCAGCGAATTCTTTTTGAATGCCTTTCTTCGCCATGCGCGCAATCAGCCGTTCGCGATGCCGCTCGATCCGCCCCGATTTGCGCCACGCCGCCATGTCCCGCCGAAGCTGATCTGCCTCGCCTGGTGTGTAATCCGCCGCGACAATCGCAAGCTGCATCACCTGCTCCTGAAACAACGGAATCCCCAGCGTTTTTTTCAGGATGGGTTCGAGGCAGGGATGCGGATACGTAACCTCCTCTTCACCATTTCGCCGTCGCAGATACGGATGAACCATCCCGCCGGTGATCGGCCCAGGCCGCACGATGCTGACCTCGATCACGAGATCATAATAATTCGCCGGTCTCAATCGCGGCAGCATCGCCATCTGCGCCCGGCTCTCAATTTGAAACACACCGACCGTATCGCCTTCCCGAATCATTTCGTATGTCGCGGGATCTTCCGCGGGCACCGTCGCAAGCGTGAACGGCTTCTCGCAATGCTTCTCAATCAAATCAAACGAACGATGAACCACGTTCAACGCGCCGAGCCCGAGAAGGTCCACCTTGAACAATCCCAGCTCTTCCACGTCTTCCTTGTCCCACTGAATCACCGTGCGGTCCGGCATCGTCGCATTCTCAATCGGCACGAGATCGTGAACCGGTTCATGTCCGAGCAAAAATCCTCCCGGATGGATGGATAAATGCCGCGGAATGTCTTCTATCTCCCGCATCAACCGAAGCAGGTTCTGCAATGCAGGGCTGTCAGCGGGAACACCGGAATCCGCAAGCATGTCCGCCGAAGGAAATTCGTGGTGCGACAGCACCCGCGCAATCCGTTCAATGGCGGTCTCAGGAATGCCCAACACCTTCGCAACGTCGCGCACCGCCGACCGCGCGCGATACCGGATAAAATTCGCGACCATTGCCGCGTGCGTGCGCCCATATTTTGTATAAACATGTTGGATGACCTCTTCGCGCCGGTCGTGTTCAATATCAAGATCAATGTCCGGCGGTTCCGCGCGCTCGCGCGACAAAAACCGCTCGAACAACAACCCCATTCGCACTGGATCCACCGCGGTGATCCCAAGGCAATAGCACACCACCGAATTCGCCGCCGATCCCCGTCCCTGACACAAAATATCGTGATGCCGGCAATACCGTACGATCTCGTGCATCGTCAGAAAATAGCCCTCGTACTCGAGGTCGTGAATCAGCGCGAGTTCTTTGTCGATCTGTCTTCGCACGTCCTCCGGGATATCACCCGCATACCGTTCGCGCGCGCCGTCCATCGTCAGCGTGCGAAACCATTCCCCGCAGGTCCTCCCGTCCGGCAACCGTTCCATCGGATACCGATACCGGATTTCCGCGAGCGAAAACGTGCAGCGCTCCGCCACTTCCTCCGTGCGCATTACCGCACCTGGATCATCTTCGTACAGCATTCCAAAACCGTGGGGAGGACGCAGCGCATGTTCCGCATTCGGCCGGATCATCCGACCGGCGGTGGAAAGCGTTACACCATGGCGAATGCACGTCAGTACGTCCTGCAACGATCGCCGCGCCGGCGTGTGGTACAGCACTTCCATTCCCGCCACGAGATCGATCCCGTGACGTTGCGCGCGCTCGCGCACGCGCTGTTCCATCCGCGCGTCGCCGGTCTGACGGTGCCGCGTAAGCAGCGCATACATTCGTTCGCCAAACGCATCGCGTAACGCCCCCGCCATGAACGCAGGATCCGCTTCGCGGGCCAACGCGCAGCGTTCCCCGCCCCACACCGCGACCAGCCCCTGCGCATGTTCGCAGACTTCTTCAACACTGACCTGGCTCATCCCCTTCGGTGAACGCAATCGCCCCTTAGAGATCAGCCGGCAAAGGTTCGCGTACCCCCCCCGGTCCGCCGCAAGCAACACCAGCGAAGAATCGTCGAAGAGCGTGATCTCCGATCCCGCAATCAGATGCACCCCAAGCTCAAGCGCGCGCTTGTGCGCCCGCACAAGGCCGTACACGCCGTCCCGATCCGTCAACGCAATCGAGCGAATCCCGAATCGGTGCGCCTCCTCGATCAACTCATCGGGATGACTCGCACCTTCCAGGAACGAATACGCGCTCTTGCACCAAAGCGGTATGTAAGTCGATTTCATGTCTAACATCCAAGGCGCAATGCACAGCGCGCAACTAGTGTAATGAATCGCAATTCCTTGGCAAAAGCCACACGCATAATCGGATCTTCAAAGTCCCCCTTTGAAGCGCATTTCATAATCTGATCTTCAAAGTCCCCCTTTGAAGAGGGATTTAGGGGGATGTACGGTCTGATTTCCAAACTTCATATCGAACGAATCTCAAACTCAGGACACTAGCGCGAGGGGCAGGGCTGGGAATTGTGTCTCTACGCCAGCGTCCACGGCGCGCGCATGGGACGGTTGATCAACCGGTTGGCTTCGTCGTCATTGATGAAACATTCGCTTTGCGGGTCCCATTTCACGGGCCGGTTGAGCCAGGAGGCGATATTGCCTACGTGGCATACGGTGCAGGATCGATGTCCGATTTCGACGTCGCAGATCGGTTTGCTGCGCGTGCGTATGGCGTCAAACCAGTCTTCGTGATGGCCGCGGCTATTATGAAGGCGAATATCGCCCGGGCGAAGTTGTTCGCGGAGAAGGCCGGCGGGTTCCGCGTCGAGATACCCGCGATTGACCATGATCTTGCCCTCGGTCCCGATGAACAGTACCCCTGCTTTACCCGCGTCGCGGCGTTGCATGATGACACCATTGGCGTACCGGTACGTCAGATGCGGCACGTCGCTGCCGTTGGGCGGCGCAATTTCGACCGGGCCCGATTCGTCCATTCCCAGGCCCCATTGCGCGATATCAAAATGGTGCGCGCCCCAGTCCGTCATGCCGCCGCCGGAGTAATCCTTGTAGCCACGAAAATTGGGATAGCCACCGATCAGCCGGTTAAAATCCTCCCAAGATCCAATTGGCCCCGGCTGTAACGAAGGTGCGAACTCGCTGTTATACGGACGATAGGGCGCGGGACCAAGCCAGAAATCCCAATCCAACCCTTCCGGCGCAGGCATGGGCGGAAGATAACATTCCTCCGACGGACCACCCACGCTGACGTGTATCTCTTTTACTTCTCCGATCTTTCCATTGCGCACCAACTCGCACGCGATCCGGAATCCACCCTCGGATCGCTGTTGGCTACCCGTTTGAAACACGCGCGCCCGCTTACGGACTTCATTCACCAGAATCCGGCCTTCTCCAATCGTAAGCGTGAGGGGCTTCTCGCAGTAAACATCCTTGCCCGAGCGCACCATCGCGAGAGAGACAAGCAAGTGCCAATGGTCAGGCACGGCGATGAGCACTGCATCGATGTCATTGCGCTCGGCAATTGCGCGGAAATCTCCGTATTTCTCGACCGATGCATATTTGCCTTTGCCGATACGTGATGCATAAGCCTCGTCGATGAGATATCGGCCAACCTCGAATCGCCTCGATTCGACATCGCACAACGCCACAATCTGCACATCATCCCGCCCCTGAAGGTAGTCGCAGTGGTTGCCGCCCATCTTGCCAATGCCGACGACTCCAATTGTGAGGCGCTCGCTCGGAGGCGAAGCCCATGTTTTTGCAGACAGGATCAGCGGCGCGGTGACCGCCGTCCGCTTCAAAAATTGGCGGCGGCTGGTTGATTTGTTAAGCATGGTCTACCCTCGCAATTCATTTACGCTTGGAGAAGAAACAGTGTAACGCGTCGCGCGCGAGAACCGCCAATATCGCCACGCGCCAGCCAGGTTGAACAAATCAACGAATTCACATAATCTTTCTATCCGCGCCAATGGCATGGGCACAAAGTCCTCATCGTATTTCCTTGCCCCGATAGTTCAGTGGATAGAACAAGTCCCTCCTAAGGATTAGACGCCAGTTCGATTCTGGCTCGGGGCACTTTTAGCCAATAATATCAGCGGTTTTGTGCAGATCGTTGGTTGGCGGGATTGGAAGGATTGAGGGTTTTTCTCCGCTGTAACCCGATAGAAACCGTTGTGGTTGGTGACGAATTAAGTGACTCGTTGAAGGCAAACGCGATTGTATCGAACAATGCAGCGCGTGGAACAGCCGGATCTTAATTGCGTAATTAGGTGATGTTTATGATGGATTCTAAGGTGGTGGCCCCGATTCGCCTGGGCACATGCAGTTGGAGCTATCGCGAGTGGATCGGCAAGGTCTACACCACGAAAGAACCCACTGAATTCATACGCGAATACGCCAAACGGTTTAACGCCGTCGAGATCGACTCGACCTTCTACGGCATCCCCCGGATCGAAACGATACAGGGCTGGCGCGATCGCGCATCGGAAGGTTTCCTGTTTGCCGCCAAGGCCCCGCAAACTATTACCCATGCGAAGTTTCTTATTGACTGCGAAAAGGACATCAACGAGTTTCTCGCGGCGATGCAGCATCTGGGCGACCACCTCGGACCCATCCTCTTTCAGTTCCCCTATTTTGCCAAGGCCAAAAACGTTTCCGCGCAAATGTTCATGGACAGGCTTGGTCCGTTTCTCGCCTGCCTTCCGGCATCTGGTTTTCAATTCGCGGTGGAAGTGCGCAACAAAACGTGGCTGGGGCCTCCCCTTTTCCGGCTCTTGAAGGAAAGTAATGTCACGCTTGCGCTGATTGACCACCCGTACATGTACCGGCCCAAGGAACTGATGCGGTTCGCGGACATACTTACTGGCCCGTTTGCATATATTCGGCTTTTGGGTGACCGCTACGCGATAGAACGCATCACGAAATCATGGGGCGAGACCGTTGTTGATCGACGCAGCGATATCGAGGAATGGGCACGGGTTATTACTGAAATATCAAAAGTCCACGTACCAGTGTTTGGATTCGTCAATAGCCACTACTCCGGCTACGCGCCGGCCGACGTGGAAATGCTACTTGATTCTATGCCTTCGCAAGAAAATGCGGGCAAGGATGGATGATATAGAGCCTCTCAACTACGATCTCTTCTTCATCCCCCTTATTACCCCTACAATTCCGGCAATGACTGCCAGTAGTCCCAACAACTGTCCGCCGGGGCTATCGTCAATTCCGCCGTATACAACCATAAACGCGCCAAATAATAGGGCGAGCACAAAGCCTGATAGTTTAATCTTATTCATACAAAACTTTTACCACAACCGGCAGCATATACCATCGCGCCGGTTGTCGTGAGCTAAGCGAGGACGTGATGGCCCTTGGTAAAGCATTGGCAATCTCGATGCATACCACGCCGTGTCAGCGTTGCGCCCCGTAGCTTATTCTTAGAGATCGCGCACTTCCTTTGGCTTGAAAGGCTGGGGGTGTGGGGCGCTGCGGAAATCGCAAGCGACTATCCCTCCGGCAACACAGCCAACAATATCAGCCCCAATGTATACAATACCAAGCATCCGAGAAAAAGAGCGGCTAGAGCATATCCAACTACACAACTAAAAATAGCCAACCAGCGCCAGCCCGGTTTAATCGCAATCTCGTCCACGAACATTGGAATTCCAAAATACCTTGGTTCTCGCGGTGTGGATTGGTTGAGCGCTCGCCAGTGAAAATGTGCGAAAGCCAATGCGGTCAAGCCGCCGCATCCAAAGATTATGAACATTCTTAAATGTTCGGCGAACGTACTCAATCTGCACGCTCCGTGATCATAGTGCTCCATGCATGACAAGCGTTTCGTTCTGGTCAAACACCCAAAAAACGTCATTGCCGGCCACTGGCGCGGCCTCGCTGACCCGTTCAATAAACCCAAAGTCGCACAATGTCGGGGTTCGGGTGCGCCAGCATCGTTACGTCGTGCTGGTTAAGTATGGGACCAGGCACGGCGCACGTTCACCATAATCGAATCGGCAAAGGCATTTAACGAAACCACTTAGAAGCATGGATAGAGGCAATTATTAATCCTTGATAGCGAATGACAATGTATAGCACCAGCGGCATGACCAATAGTACACTCAACATTGAGATGGCAAAGCCGAGAACAACTCGAGACACTTCAAAAATAAAATAAAACATAGCGTATGCCGCAAAAAGACAATCCAGTATTTCCAGACGCGACATTTTGATCATAATTTTAAGCTCCATGCCGTCACCTGCCGCCGGTTCGCTTCTGCGCCCGAATCCTTTGGTTCAATAACAAACAACTCTGCATTCGGGCGCTTTCTTATTTCAATTTCGAGAATGGCCACCAATCCAGGATCCACTAACCTCTCGCGTTCAATCAGCAATTGCTCGGTGGTATACATTGACAAGTCTAGAGTTGTGGACGGTTGATTGGTTACGCAGCCTGCTATAGCGAGCAACATCACTCCACCTACGATTGACCGAAGGTTATACACGGTCACTCTCCAATCGTCTCGTTTCACAATTAGGCTTTTTGATGTAGCTCATCGGCGATCCCTTCGCATCGTGGCCGCGATCATAAACCCTAAACTCCACGGCTTCAACGTAACTTTTACACCGCTCGATGAGGCACCAGAACCCAGGCGCATCGAGGCACTTTTTTCAAAAGATATGAATGACTATGCTGGAAAGGATGGGCCAAAATGCTCATCCCAGCGAAGACATTACACGCACTCAACGGCTGGATCATGGCGGTACATGGCATGAAGTCACTAAGCGTCGACGAAGTGCGGCACGCAACAGGTTGCGCGTAGCCTGTTGTCCCCCTGAGTGGACCAGATAACGACTATACGATTCTGGTCTCCTGCCCTGTAAAACGACCGGATAAGCCTAACGCGCTGCATCAGCAGTTAATGGTTAGTTCTATTGCACAGCCCCGTCGCGCGGTCTGCGCGGAATCCATCGCGGGACTTCCCGCATGTAACGTTCGTATGGAGCGCCGAATTTGCGCTTCAACGTCGGTTCTTCATAGAACACCACAAACGACGCCGTGGCCACGCAATACAACGCCGTGTAAACAGCCGTGCCAATCGACGACCACCAGACCACGTGACCCAGCAGCAACATCAGCCCACCGATATACATCGGGTTTCTGACCCAGCGGTACCAGCCTTGCGCGACCAACGCGCGCGGCGGGTCAAAGGGCGCCGGCGTTCCACGTCCGATGCGTATGAAATCGTACACGCATCGCAACGCTACAATTGCGCCGATGACAAAGAGTGGAATGGCCACGTAACGGAGCGGACCCAGCGCCAGAGAACCGCGATCGGTTTGTCCGATGGCGTATGGGAAGTAAATTAGCAGAAAACCAATAAAGGTGGAGGCATAGACGCAAGCTCGCAACGCGACCATATCTAATTCCTGTTGAATTGCGCGACCATAAACTTTCGCTTGCCTGTATTGTAACCCATGGCGCTTTTAACACGCTTAGATGGATGGAGCTTCCGTGCCAGAAGTAAGTATGATAGAAAAACTACAACTCGCCGGCTTAAAGCACTTTCCGTGGGCGAAAACTTTCCGAAGTGGATGGAGGCGAAACATGGCACGGGCATTCGTACTTTTGGTGTTGTGCATGGCCGCGGCTGGCCAGGATACCCGGGATGTGCGCGGGGCTTCGGTAATTCCCGATGAGGGGTATTGCGACCAGCCGTATGTCGTAGTGCTTGACGATGGCACGTGGTTGTGTACGATGACGACGGGCGAGGGCGAAGAGGGCGCGACGGCGCAGCATGTCGTGTCCACGCGCAGCAAGGATCAGGGAAAAACCTGGGGGCCGTTGACGGACATCGAACCCGTGGGCCCGCCGGAGGCGTCGTGGGTTTCGCCGTTGCTCACGCCGGGCGGGCGCGTGTACGCGTTCTACGATTACAACGCGGACAACATGCGCAGCGTAAAACTGTCTAGCGGCGGCGAGACGAAGCGTGTGGATACGCTGGGGCAGTTTGTATTCAAGTACACAGACGATGGCGGGCAATCCTGGAGCGCGGAACGGTATCCAATCCCGGTGCGGGAATTTCAGATTGATCGCGAGAACGTGTACGGCGGCTCGGTGCGGTTCATGTGGAGCGTGGCAAAGCCGCTTGTTCATGACGGCCGCGTATACGTCGGCTTGTCCAAGGTGGGGAATTTTGGGAAGGGGTTTATCGAGAAGTCCGAGGGTGTTGTGCTGGTGAGCGGGAATGTGCTGACTGAACGCGATCCTGAGCGGATAACTTGGGAGACTTTACCCCAAGGCGACATCGGATTGCGCGCGCCCATCGGCCCTATCGCGGAGGAACAGAATTTTACGTTTCTTTCCGATGGCGCGCTGTTCTGCACCTACCGCACGACCGACGGCCACCCGTGTCACGCGTACAGCCGGGACCAGGGCCGCACTTGGACACCGCCCGCCTATATGACCTATGCGCCGGGCGGTCGCGCGATCAAACATCCGCGCGCTGCGAATTTCGTGCGCCGGTTCAGTAATGGAAAGTACGTGTATTGGTTTCACAATCACGGCGGTAAAACTTACGACGGACGTAATCCGGTGTGGTTATGCGGCGGGGTCGAGCGCGATGGCGCAATTCATTGGTCGCAACCTGAAATTTTTCTGTTTGACGAAGAGCCGAAGACGCGGATGAGCTACCCCGATTTCATTGAAGACGATGGCCGGTACTTCGTCACCGAAACACAGAAAACGGTGGCGCGGGTGCATGAGATTCCAGTTTCGCTTCTGGAAGGACTTTGGAAACAATTTGATGCGCCAGTGTTGACGCGGGTTGGAATAAACCTTGAACTCACAGGCGATGCATGTGCGCCTGGGGACCGCGCAGATATGCCACCGCTGCCGTTGAATGGTCCCGGCGCAGGTTTTACGCTGGAGTTTCGCGCGGCTATCGAATCACTTGTTCAGGATGTGGCATTGCTGGACGCGCGCGATGCAGGAGGTAAAGGGTGGGCAATAAGAGCAACGCCGGCGGGCGCGATTAAGTGGTCGGCGTCCAACGGTGAACACGAGGCGCTGTTCGAGAGTGACGCCGGCGTGCTTCGACCGGGACAAGACCACAACGTAAGCATCATCATCGATGGCGGGCCGCGGATCGTAATGTTTGTGGTCGACGGTGTGTTGTGTGACGGTGGCGACGCGCGGCCGCAGGGATGGTACCGCATCGAACCAGGGTGGAATGATTTCAATGGCAATCCCAGTGTGGCCATCGGAGACGCCCCGGGCGCGAACCTGAACGCGCTAAGGGTATATGATCGGGCGTTGCGCGTAAGCGAAGTTGTGGGAAATCATCGCTCCGAAATGTAGATAGCCCCAAGAAGGGCGCAAAAAATAAAATGCGTAGAAATTTCACTTGCGTTGGATTTGTAATCGTTACGCTTGTAGGCGTCGCGCTCGCGGACGGACCGTTCCAGGCCACGGGTATAAAGATCGGCGAGGTAACGGACACGTCGGCGATCGTTTGGACGCGCCTCACGCGCCTGCCTGAACGCATCGGCTCGGACGCGCCCATGCCGGTTGTGAAATACAGGGACACCGTCACCGGCGAAATTGATCTCGACGCGAAACCCAGGTCGGTTTCTTCGCCAATTGTCGAGTTTCCAAACGGCACAAGCATCGATACGATTCAAGGCGCGGCAGCGGGCGCGCCGGGCGATGTCCGCCTCTCATACCGGATTCAAGGCGTCAACGATTGGCAGATGACCGATTGGCGCTTGGTCGAAGTAGAAAAGGATTTCACCAGGCAGTTTTCACTCGGCGCGCTCAGTCCAAACACACAATATCTCGTCCGCGTCGAGTCTCGGGCGGCTGTCGGGGATGCCGTCACAAGTGAAATCGCAGGCGGTTTCAAGACCGCGCCAAGTGCTGACAAGCCTGCCCGTGTGATGTTCACCGTGAGCACAGGCCAGGAATATAACGACCGCGACGCCTTGACCGGTTTTCGTATTTATCCGGCCATGCTGCGATTAAAACCGGATTTTTTTGTGCATACCGGCGACATTCTATATTACGACTCGTTGGCGAAGACGCTGCCGTTGGCGCGGTGGCATTGGCAGTGCATGTACAGCTTGCCTACGAACGTTTTGTTTCACCGTCAAATACCGGGCTACTTCATGAAAGACGATCACGACACCTGGATGGATGATAGCTGGCCGGGTATGAAATCACCGTTCATGGGCGACTTCACGTTTGAGCAGGGTCAACGGGTGTTTCTTGAGCAAGTTCCAATGGGCGAAAAAACATACCGCACTTTCCGGTGGGGTAAGGACCTGCAAATTTGGCTTGTCGAAGGACGCGACTTCCGCAGCCCAAATGATATGCCGGATGGCCCGGGTAAAACGATCTAGGGCGCGGAACAGAAAGCGTGGTTCAAGAAAACCGTGGCTGAGTCCGATGCGTCGTTTCGCGTGTTGATCAGCCCAACGCCGATGGTTGGGCCGGACCGTGACAATAAAAATGACAACCACGCTAATGCCGGATTCAAATACGAGGGCGACGAGCTGCGCGCGTTTATCGCCGCGCAAAAGAACATGGTGGTCGTTTGCGGTGACCGCCATTGGCAATACGTTTCAGTCGACCCCTCGCGCGGTGTTCGCGAATACTCATGCGGCCCAGCGAGCGACGCGCATGCGGGAGGATGGCAACCGGACGACTTGCGCCCCGAGCATCAATATTTGAACGTCGTCGGCGGATTCATGTCAATGACGGTCGAGCACGTGGACGGAAAGCCGGTGCTCGTAGCGCGGCACTACAGCGTGGATGGCGCTCTGTTGAACGAGGACCGGCTTGAATCGCCTGGATGATGCGTGAATAGCGTTCGCTCCCGCTGTCTCGATGTCGACCAGTGCAGACTTAGTTATTTCAACAAAGATGAAACTTTAGATTTAAAACTCTAACAAAACCAATCGTGCGCGTCTTTATATCCCGAAGGGATTACAGCGCGCAGCCTGGGGTAGGTCCGCCGTAGTCACGCGAAGCGCGTGACTACGGCGGACCTACCCCAGGTACAATAGTCACATGAAGGTACCCTGTAAGGGTTACAGCACTTTTTTTGGAGACTCTTCAAATGAATTTGCGGTCGAATCGTGACACGATATGGACTATCCAACACAGCCTTGTGGCGATGATCGCGGGTGGAGCTCTGTGATGGCGGAAATGTCGCGACGCATCGCTGCCACAATGTGCTTCATTTTCATTGTGCGATTCGGGATCGCGGAACCGATCACCGTGTCACCAGACGTCGATGGTCACGGTGTGTGGATGAAGGCGTTGAACGCGGTCGCGGAGCGCGCTGTGGACATGGAGTCCGACTTTATTGTTGAAATTGCGGATGGCACGTATCACCTGGATGCGCCGATTACCTTGACCGGGCGCCACAGTGGCGCGAATGGACACTTCGTGGTTTTTCGCGCGGCAGAAGGCGCAAAACCGGTGATCAGCGGGGGCAGGCGCGTTAGCGGTTGGAAAGCCGACGCGGCGGGACGCTGGAGCGTTGCATCGCCGCTTGGCGTTGAAAATACGCGAACCCAGCTTCGCCAACTCTTCGTAAACGGCGTGCGCGCTCAGCGGGCGCGCGGACCGTTCCCCGAGGGTGCGGAGCACTACGGCGACATGAAAACTATCGATGCGGATGCCGGATTCGCTGTATCGAATTCCGCGCTCGCGCAATGGCGCAACCCCGCGGATATCGAAATCGGCTTTTTCAATTCATGGTCCCACATGACGTGCCGCGTGGAATCAATGACGCCGGGCGAAAACGGTACGACACGAATTCGCATGCACCAGCCAACGTTTATGTTGATCTCGCGCAAGGAAGGGGTCCAGGCCAAATTGCCCGCGTCTATCGAAAACGCCATTGAGTTGCTGGACGAACCAGGCGAATGGTATTTCGATGAATCCGGGGACACGCTCCACTACATTCCACGGCCTGGCGAAAGCATTGAAACGGTGGAGACGATTGTCCCGCGAATACCGGTATTACTGGAAACCAAGGAGGACAATGACCCCCGTTTGCGGCCAAACCATATTCGGTTCGAGGGGATTACGTTCGCGGATTCTGGACCAGATGAAGTGCTGAACAACGGGCTCGCGGACATGCAGGCCAATTTCGCGATCACAGAGAGTAATATCTATGAACGCGATGGGTTTCTCGTAAATGTCCATAACGAATACCGGAAAAGTACCGGCGCGATTCGATTGGTTGACGCACAGGATATCGAATTCGACGGATGCACGTTCACACGGATGGGCGGCGCGGGTGTCGACATCTGCGGTCCCTCCACGGCGCACGGATTTGGTACGTCCAACACCGTGATTCGAAATTGCGAATTTGTGGACATCAGTGGCAGTGCGATCCAGATCGGAGACGTGAACCTGTCATCACACCACCCAAACGTCGATCACATGATCGTGCGAAACAATCGCGTCGAAAACTGCAAGGTTCATCAAGCCGGCGTCGAATACGAGGGCAGCGTCGGTATTTTCGCGGGATACACCGAAGGTACAGTGATCGAGGGCAACGAGATTTACGATCTACCTTACAGCGGCATTTCCATTGGCTGGGGTTGGGGGGAAGAAGATGCGGGCGGATCGACGTACCCGATTCCGTTTATCTACGAAAAACCTACGCCCGCGCGCAATAACCGTATCGCGAACAACCACATTCATCACGTGATGCAAAAGCGGCTCGATGGCGGCGGCGTGTATACGCTGGGTAATATGCCGGGCACAATCATTGAAGGCAACCACATTCACGACAACCCCGGGTGGCCCGGCGGGATTTATCTCGACGAAGGTAGCGGGTTCATCGAAGTACGCAATAACCGCGTATACAACGTGCCAACGCCGATGAATTTCAACAACCGGAATCAGAACAGGATCGATACCTGTAACGTACATGATAATGAGTTCGCCGAGGTGGCAAAGTAACCCGTCCTTGCTAGTCAGACTGAAGCAGGAAATCCAAATCGCTTCTCGTCAATTGACGGTTGAACGAATCCTCGTTGAACACGTCTCGCGCAATCGCGCTTTTCCGCTCCTGCAATTCCGCAATCCGTTGCTCGATCGTGTCCTGCGTGATGAGCCTCACTGCCACGACTGTCTTGTCCTGCCCGATGCGGTGCGTGCGGTCGATCGCCTGCGCCTCGACCGCGGGGTTCCACCACGGGTCGAACAATACGACATGCGACGCGGACACGAGATTCAGACCGGTGCCGCCCGCTTTGAGCGAAATAAGAAATACGCTCGGTTCTGCGTCCATTTCGAACGCATCTACAAGCGCCTGGCGCTTGGTGGTAGCGCCCGTCAGTTTGAACGTCTTGATACCGCGCCTGCGCAGTTCCGGTTCAAGGCGCTCAATCATTTTCACAAATTGCGAAAACAGCAGTATTTTCTGTCCTGCTTCCAGCAATGGCGGTAACAAGTCCATCAATTCATCGACCTTGCCCGAACCAAGCCCGGATAGACCGATGAGCGCGGGGTCGCAGCAAATCTGTCGCAGCCGCATGAGGGCGGCAAGGACCTGGAACCGTTCTTTGCCGCTAATGGCGTCCGTCTTTGTCCCTTCGAGCAACAGGCGCGTCTTCTTCACTTCGGCGAGATACGCCGTGCGCTGCCCAGAGGTCATGACGCATTCGCGGCGTTCTTCGATCCGCGGCGGCAGTTCAGGGGCAACTTCGGATTTGAGACGCCGCAGCACGACAGGGCGAAGCCGCGCGCGCAACGCCTGTGCATGCTGTGCGGCATTGCCGGACTTTGCGCGCGCCTCGAACACGCGCTGCGCGGACAGGTAGGACGGCACCGCAAAATCGATGATCGACCATAGGTCAGTCAGACGGTTTTCAATCGGCGTGCCCGTAAGCGCGATTCGATGG
>Ga0163150_10002679_pt1 | contig 26616 bp, 31 predicted proteins | sample OliLakLV19P2IB_FD_148628 | JGI IMG/M metagenome (GOLD analysis project Ga0163150, IMG submission 148628) | Freshwater microbial mat bacterial communities from Lake Vanda, McMurdo Dry Valleys, Antarctica - Oligotrophic Lake LV.19.P2.IB | ecosystem: Environmental > Aquatic > Freshwater > Lake >...
TCAATATGATATTTCTTGCATAATGGCAGGCGGCGAAACTGCAGATGTAGGTGATCTTGTTGGAACCATAATAGTCGATAGTACAGTATTTACTCGAATGAAAAAAAAGGATGTTATTGATTGCAGCACCATCCTTCCAGGTGATGTCATTGTCGGTTTATCTTCATCTGGAAAATCAAAATATGAAAGTACAGAAAACTCAGGAATTGCTTCAAATGGATTTACGGCTGCTCGACACATACTTCTTTCAAAATATTATCTCAAAAAATATCCAGAAACTTTTTCCTCAACATTAAAAAAGGACCAGGTATATACCGGGCCATTCAAACTTGAAGATCGGTTGCCTGAAAGTAATCAAACAGTAGGAGAAGCAATTCTTTCTCCTACAAGAACATACCTTCCGGTAGTCAAAGACATCTTAAAAAAATATCACAAAAATATTCATGGGATTATCCATAGTTCAGGAGGAGGTCAAGTTAAATGTAAAAATTTTGGAAACTCTTTGCACTATATTAAAGACAATCTTTTTCCAATCCCCCCCATTTTTAAAGCTATTCAAGCTACCTCGGAAATGAGCCAACATGAGATGTATCAAGTTTTTAATATGGGACAGCGGCTTGAGATATATTGTGATGTTAGAACTGCAAATTTTATTATTGAAATCTCCAATAGTTATAATATCGACGCACAAATAATAGGAAGAGTTGAAGAAAATAAAAAGAAAAATGAAAATAAAGTTACTATTGTAGATCAAAAAGGTGAATCGTTTATTTATTATGCTTGACAATGGTTTAATCTCATACATATACTAGTAGTAGGCGTTTAATCGCTGTATATTTTATATGGATACTACTGCCCCACCAACCGCACCAGTCATAAATAGTCAACCACCTCCGCCCACTTCAAAAATTCCCTTTATTGCCATAGCTATTGCATTAGTTATTCTTATTGCAGGAATTGTATATTTATCTCAAAAGTCATCACAGCCTACTAAGCAAAAATCCTCACTACCTACAGGCGTAGAAAATAAATTCTTTCAAGATGATCAAAAAATTGCGAAAGTGGGTGAAGAGATACTTTACGGTAAAGATTTAAACTATACTCTTTATTCTACATTTAATTCTGACTTTCAGTCAAAAAATCCTTCCTTAAGTAAATTAAAAGAACTTGCACTCAGGAAAGCTGTTGATGATTCTAGAATTCTCCAAATTGGACAAAAACAAAAAATTGTAGAGCTCCAAAACTCATTTTATAATAATGTAGATAAAGATTATCAAGTACGTCAAAATAAAATAGTTGATGTAATTAATTCCCTTGGAACAAGTCAAGAAATTATAAGCGGTGCAAAATTAGCAATTTGGTTTTACAATATGGAACCACCAAAAATTTCTCAAGATCAAGCAGAACAGCTCGCCAAACAAAAATTAACAGCGATTCACAATGATATTAAAAATAGTAAGATAACATTTCAACAAGGAAGAGATCGAATCGTAAATGACTCTTCACTTAAACAAATTGATAGAAACTACATAGGTAATGCTTATACTGAATTTATAGACAGATCACCCACGGATGGGTTTTTTAGTTCTCCCGGACTCGACAAACAACTGTTACAATTAGGACAAGGAGAAATTTCTCAAGTATACAAATATCCGTCAGATCCAAAGAGTGCATCTGATGAACGATATTATTACACTCTTACTATAACGAAAAGAACCAATTCAGGAAAAGGAAGTTTGATAGATATTATACAAAAAGAAAGTAAAAATTACACGCTAACATTGCTATAGTAATGCGATTAAAAATTTTACAATTTATTTTATTTCTTGGATGCTCAATCCTATTTGTAGGTTTATCGCCCTCACAAGCAGATGCAACGGTCCGAGTATACGGAAGAGTCTATTATCAAGCAGCAGATGGATCACAAATCGGGCTAAATGGGATCAATATTAAATATGATAGAGTCCGTGATGGAAACTCAGCGACTTTCTATAGAACTTCTAGCCAAGCATCGTGGTTTAACAATCAATGGGTACTTCATACAAAAGTTAATGGATATGATGATGGCGATGGTTCTGTATACTGCGAAGAACCTCCAGATAGCTTGGTCCCTGTTTTAGACCCAAACGGATGGTATGTTTTTAAATCAACAGATAACAATGGATGTCAAGATGAAGCATCGCCAACTGGAAATTCCCAAGATGTAATACTCTGTTCAAATGAGTCTGATATATTTACCCCTATTGTGCCGAATGGTTATTCATTTCCTCCAGGTGTACCACAAGGAGGCGGACGTTTTGAACCACTAAATCAAAATGGCATCCCAGATACAACAGATAATGGAGCCACCTATATCTGGAATTACCGTTGGATACCCGACAGTCAACCTAGTACACCACCTGTAACACCTGTTTTATCTGCATCTTGTGATACCAGCGGTTCAACTCCAAAAATAAATTTGTCGTGGACTGGCGGAACCAGCACTGACACTTACTACTATAGAATATTTCGAGAAGATATAGCAGATACGGTTGCAACAACTGTTACGAGCCACAAATATTATGCAAGTTATACCAGAACTAATTGTGGAGTTAGTGGGAATAATTTTTGTTCTGAAGACAACAGTCAAGTGTCTTCCTATGATCATACTGTTGCCTATAATACTCCGTATACATATCAAGTACGAGCAAATTCTATCTCAGGTAGCGGCCATCCTCCTGCTGACTCCAATCAAGTATCGATTACATGCAGTGCCCCTACACCAACCCCAACCCCTAAGCCAATTCCCATTTTAGATCGGCTTTTGATTGATCCTGATCCGCTGCGGGGTGGTACACGAAAAGGAGAATATTCTACTTCTGGAAAACGAAGTAACCAAACAGGAAGCAACTATTTTAATGCGATAAAAATACAACAAAATGTTGATAAAAACGGCGATGTAACAGGTAACAATATAGTTGCAGTAATCACAGCATTTAGTGCTCTTATTGTAGATTCGAATGGAAATCCAATCATCTATACCAGTCGAAATCTTATTAATCTAAAAAATGACGTGTCCCTGTGGGGTGGATTTATATTGTTATATGCGAATACCTGTCCAGGAGGAAACTGTTTTACGAATGCTGGTGTAGAATTTCCATCAGGTTCCTATTGGGTATATAATCAAGGAGTATGGACAAATATTTCAAATATAACACTAGGTGCTGATTTCCCCCTGGGTTGTGATAAAAGAACTGATTGTAAATTTAATATTCAAGTCCATCCGAATTCTAATCCCCCGACAGCTCCTTTGTATTCAGTGCAGTTTTTTGAAAGCATTGGAAATAAATATTTTAGCACCAAAAGCCAGCTCATTTATACTCAGAATGACAGTACTATAGAAACTGGACCACTTGTCAATAAGCCTGCGTGTGATGTAACCGGGGGCTGCACCGCCAACTAACTATTTTTTACAGTTAACTATCGTTTGGCACCATTTGAAGCGATTGGAATATTTACCCTAAATTCTGTTGGTGGTTGGGGTGTAGGAGTAGGCGTAGGGGCATCCGGACTTTTGCCAAGCCCTTTGTCTGGAAAAATGAAGGTTCCAGTAGGATCCGGAGTCCCGTTGCCATTGAACGCCAGCAATGCTTCCCCCAAACCAAGACAGTTTAATCTCCAATATCGTTTGCCGTTGATTCTGACCTCTACCGTATCGTTTTGCCCATCAATACCACCACCCTGCGTACTGATCAGCGGGAATGCCACCATTTTATCTGGTGTCAGTTCAGGATTTACTCCCATTGGCCAACTCATAACCAAGGGCCGAGTACCACCTCTCTTTGACATATAAGCACCGCCTGCGTATATCTGACTATCAACAATATGTATCGTTCCAACACCCGCCACTCGTGTAGCATCGCTGATATTTTTGGTATCCATAATGTATTCGTAATTAAATTCTGTACCAGTACGTTTTGTAACATTAAGGTCATAAAAAACTCCCCCAGTAGTATTTGAAGACAACACATGCAAGTCGCCACTGGCATCCGTATATTCTGCCCTTCCATCCAAAAATCCCACATTTATATCCAGTCCGTTTATTTTAAACATCGAAATATTTTCTACTGTTCCATTCCCAGTCGCTGCATCTATATCATAGACATTGAGTCCTGATCCTAATGTAAAGGACCCATTGGACACAGCACGGATTTTGTTAGTTGCTGCGTCAAATGTAGATATACCCAAGTCATGAGCTCGTCCAGAAATACTGGTGGAACTAACAGATGACTTGATGGTCGTTGCTTTTAACGTTATTTTGTTGGCTCCACCACCAGGTTCGACAGTTGCAATATACAAACTCGCAGGGGCGCCGTCAAAATTACCACAATTGAGTAAATATTTTGTGCCATCTCCAGCAACAGGCAAAATGTCAATAATGCCTCCAGAAGCCGGGAAATTAAACTCTATATTTTGCCATGTTTTTCCCCCATCAGACGACGCAGCCACTTTTTGCTGACCTGTCCGGATAGGATCTTCTCCTCCTACCATGATAAATTGTCCGTCATTGGCTACATGAAGAGACAAAACATTTTCCATGGGGATTTTGGTGGGTGAAGTAGTTTTGTACTCACTTTTGGCTTTTCCTGTCACAGGATCCATTTCGTATTTATAAAGAAATCTATTTTTGTGTAAAGCGAAAGAAGCATTGAGATTTCCATTGGCATCTTTTGTAAATTTATGAGACCTAATTTCTTGTGGGCTTGTTTCTAATTCTTGTTGAGTTAGGAGTACTGGGCCTAGTGCTTCTGTAATTGATGGGGCTGCTTCGAGCGTTGTTGGTCCCTCTCCTAAAAAGTGTCTTGCCCCGAATGCTGCTGCACCGAGTCCTATGACCCCTTTTAGGAAACCTCTTCTTGTCATTCCAGGAGGTGTTGGAGATGAGTTATGATTTGAATTTTCTGACATAGCTGGAGATCTTAATCCTTCCCTATTATTCATGATTTATCTCCTTTTTGCAACAGAATAGAAAATGAAGTTTTTTGAGAAATTAGCCTTGAGGAGAAAAATTGCCCGCAGAAGTTAAAACATCCCCCGCGAAGCGGAGTTGTTGGAATGCTTGGATCAACGTTCTGCCAACGATAGATTACTTGGATTCCCATTTTGGACGTCGCTTATGTGGGACGTCTCACGTTACAAGATATAAATACTACCCTATAGTTTATCTTATATTCAATGTATAGCACAATTTATACACAAAGTCAATTGAGATCAAGTATATCAAACAAGGTTATAGGGGTTAGGTTGTAGTGTGGTTTCGAAGCCATAAAGCGATTTCTTCTATAGTCAGGTGATTATTCTCTACTGCAAATAGAAACTAAAAGTTTTTTTTGTTAAAATTAATAATAACCTTTTCTCTTTCTTTATCAAGCCTAACGTCGTATCTATCCCCATTTTTCAAACCAAGCTTTTTTACAAATTCATCGGGTAATAGAATACCCATATCCTCTCCGATTTTAATTAATTTTGTTGTGTACGAATTCATATAGTAAAAACACTATTACTCACAAATGATAAGAAATAAAGATATCAAACCACTCAGCAATAGAACAATTTAGAGTTATTGATAAAGCTGATCGTGAGTACCTATCATATGAAACGTTATAAGTGTTTTGGTTTTTGATTGTCTTTCTTTAAAAATCGCTCGCCAATCATCCGTAATATCAATGCTTCTGTACCCTAAAAGTTCTTCCTTCAGTTGGTGATTTCGGAGTGACGGATGGTTAGGATCTTCCACAAACATCTCAAGAGTTTGCGCGAAAGCATTTTTGATTTTTTTGTCTACTTTTAAATATTGTTTTCTAAACCTCGTCCCGTACTTTATCTCCGTTTGCATAGGAAGCATTTGGATCATCTAACCAAGCTGTTGCATCTTTTGCGTTCGTAAAGCTAGGCGACACTCTTCCCGCTTTTACATCCTCTTCTGACTTTTTAAGGGAATCTAGCACATACTTTGTTGGTCGTTCATCTTGAACGTTAAAGGTAACTGATTTTGTACGGATAAACTGTTTTAAAAATGCTTTGATCACAACACTTAATGGCATACCAAGCTCAAATGCTGTTTCTTGGGCAAGTCTTTTGGTTTGTGGATCAACTTTGGCCGTAACTACTGTATATCTCATGATAGTCATTAGTATATACATTGGCATACCTATTTGTCAAATCAAAAGAATCAACGTAACAACTCAGTCTTCTAACAAAACCCTGTCATCGCGAGGCTACGAAGTAGCCGTGGCGATCTCATAAGATTGCTTCACTATGCTCGCAATGACAAATCATGTCAGAAGTGTGACCTGTTACGAATCCACAAGAATGTATCAAACTACTCAGCAATAGAACAATGTAGCTATGCTCGAAGAATACCAGGTTTTGAAATGGGTTCTAAGATTTTTCAATAATAAATCCTGCTCTCTCAAAATCTCGATCAAAGGAAGCTACTCTTTCAATTTTTAATCGTTTCATAAGAGCAAAGGAAGTGCAATCGGTAAAGGAGAGCTTCCCCCAATCCATGAGAAACCAATCCCACGCAGAAGCTTCATCTTGAACTATTATACGAACTATTTTGATTTCCATCTCATTTGCAAGACTTTTTCGAAATTTATCTACTATTTGTCTACCCTTCCTACCTCGAATTATAGTAAAAGATTCAATGAGGATGTTATTGGATGTAACAAGCTGTACTTTCTCCTCTTTTAGTTTTTCCAAAATTGAAACAGACGACAAGTGGAATTCATCCTTATCCTCTAATAATGCTACAAACATGCTTGTATCAACAAACACGCTGTTAAGTTTCATAAATTTCTTTATCCTCTTCAGAAAGTCCCATCGGCTCTGAGGACATTTTTGCTAGTTTTGGTAAATCCCATATTGAGTAACGTGCGTGAGTAGGTTTTGAGTCAAGTGCCAAAGATTGCTCAGCTGATTTTCTCATAATTAACCTATTTATATACTCATTCACGCTTAAACCTAACTCTGCTGCCATGGTTTTTATTTGCAGCCAATCGTTATAATCTAACCTTAAATTTGTTACAACTTTTTTATAAGCCATATAGTATTATATATACCATGGTATGACCATCATGTCAAGCATCCTGAGTTTTTTGGGATTGCCACGTCTCCCGCTTAGCGGGATCCTCGCAATGACAAGGTATACGGGGTTGACAACATACAAAAAAAAACTCAATATAGTAGTATAGGCGGATTTGTTCTGCCGTATTTATAATGCCCAAACCTGCCCAACGGTATTTATCTTTTATTATCTTGTTAGGTCTTGCTAGCCTCTCTTCTCTTTTTTTTGTACAAAAAGCCGAAGCCGCATGGTCATTTGATGCTTTGTCTCCGCGTGTACGTGCACAAATAAACTGCGCTAACAATCAGACAATTTTTTATGATGTATTAGGAAGAGGAATAATACTCTTCGGTAATTCAGATGGATCATCCTCGGCAGAATGTGATCCTTTTCCTGGTTCCATTTACGGTGCTTCAGTTGATTTTTTGACCTATCAACTTTGGTGTTGGGACATAACGAAATGCGAAAGCCTTGAATACCAAGTATTTAAATGTTTGGATGAAGCTTGCAACGCACAACAACTGCTTGTTGATAGATCTTGTGCAGACAATAGTTCACCTCCTCCATTAGATTGCCCCGAGAAAGTAACTATTGAGGAGTTTGATCCTGCTTTTGTTTATGAATACGATCCTCAAAGAAGAGAATATTTATACAGATATTTGTTAAGAGACCCTATACCATTACCGGTAAATAACGCGTTTGGATTTAAAATTGTTTTGGATGCCGCCCGCGATAGATCAGGAAATATATCGCTTACTGATGATAAAAAAATAGTTTGTAATCCGCTTTCGCTCAACTCAGCTTGTGTCACAATTCCTGGAGAAATTGATGTAAATGTAATTATAGATGTAAATCGGAACTCGGCAAGGGATCCTGAAGATATAGGAATGTCTGGAGTGCAAATAAATTTGAGCGGCCCGCAAGTAGTACCGTCAAAAACTACAGACAGCAATGGATTTACTGAGTTTCAAAAATTACAGAAAGGAACTTACTCAGTTCAACTTGCAAATTTACCTCCTGGCTATGAAATTCTAGACCGCGGGCCTAATAATACAAATCCTATCATCCTAAATACTCCCTCGCAGAAAACTGCAAATTTCTATGTCACTCCCCAACATACTATATCAGGCCGGATCTTTATTGATACCAATCAAAACTATACATGGGACACGCAAGATACTTTGTTTGCCGATCCTGCAAGTCCAGCTCAGCCACAATTAAATGGAAGTTCCATAGTGAGCACTACAAATGGAATATTTACAATTCCCAATGTACCGAATGGCCTCCATACACTGTCATTACCTACTCCATCAGGTTACCAATTAGTTGTTTATACTCCGCAAACACTTGATTTTACTACTCAAACTACTCCACGAACCATTGATACTATATTTCTAATTGCCGGATATTGTGTTGGAGACTGCCCTCCTCCACCATGTGCACCAGGAAATTGTCAACCTCCACCTCCTTGTGTTGGAGTTTGTGATCCACCTCCCCCACAATGTACAGGAGTTTGTGATCCACCTCCCCCAACTCCACCAGGAGCGGGTAATGGCGCACTTTTCTTAGATTATGATGATAACAATGCATTAAATCAGCCACCTGATACTCGATTTGCGGCACCCAACGGATTAAGTACACCAGTAGCACTATTAAACTCATCAGGAGTTGAACTGAGACGTGTAAATTCAAATGCAGTTAATGCAACATACTATTTTGGGGGATTAAAAGCTGGCACCTATTTTGTAGCCCCTCCACTTCCAAATGGATACAAACAAATCCGAGCTTTAGATTTGCCAGATCCAGGAAATTCCGCCAGAAGCAGAGTCACAATATCTAATGCTGACATAACAAATCTCCGGTTTTTGGTAAGGGGCTGGACAATTGAAGGACAAGTGACTCTTGATTACAATCACAATGCTGCAAATGATCTTCCGGAAGATCAATACTATAATGGTATTACCCTATCTTTAAGCGGCGGATATAACACCAGACCCACAGTAACAACAAGTACCATACCACTCAAAGGTGTTGGATATTATAGATTTACTGGCCTCCGAGGTGGACCAGTAGGTTATACTGTGACGCTAAATGATACGGTTGCTGGGTTTACGGCTGACTTCCCTGCAAATAATGGCAATAACACAACAACCAACCCAAGAAGTAATATCCAATTAGGAAATGTTGATCCATGGCTCGCACATTTCAACATGACTCCTCTCTACTCAATCTCTGGAAATATTTTTATAGACCAAGACAAGAACTTATTTAAGGGTGGAGATCCAAACTATACTGCGTCACAGCTAACGATCCTAATTGACGGAACAGCTCCAACTGGAAGAGATTCTAATGGCAACCCGATATTACGAAGTGTTCCACTCAATCTTAATACAGTAACGGGTGCTTATGATTCTGGAATAATTCTTATCTCTGGAAAATATACCGTAGAACATACCACTTTCCCTCTCCCCGATGGCTTCCTGCCGACGTATCCTGATGCAGGTCGGCCATACTCATTTGATGTTTGGATTGGTACCCAAACAAATAGTGTAGGCACTCCAATCCCTGCTGCCACAGGATACCGATGTATTGACACCCTTGGCCCACCAAAACTTCATAATGACGCAACATGCTGGCAAGCTCCTGGAACACCGTTTAATGGAAGTATTCAAAATGTTAACTTTGGTATATCAGACTCAATCCCCTGGTATCAAGGACAAGGAGGAGATATAAGGGCAGACCGCGGAGTATCAAATCCTATTCCTGATCCACGCGCAGGTGATACGCCAGCATGTGTCAAGAAAGGAAATATTATTACTGGATCAAGTACTACTGCCGGAGTGTGGTTCTCTGGAGATTCTTCCTGGGATTTTTGCGCTAGTGTAAATACATGCAAAGATAGAGCCAACAATAATCCACCTACCCCTCCTAACCTAAATGAATGGATTGTCGGTGGAACTGGTGATACTCGCGCCAAGTACTCTTCACGAATAAATGGCGCTCTCTCAACCGAATATGGCGTGCTACTTAATACGGCAACATCCAACAATATTACAGTTAATAATGGGATCCCAGGATGCGGGAACCCTGCAGCAGGCTGTGCTATCCCAAATAACCTTGCTAACGGGGTCTACAGGATCCAAGGCAACATGCTGCTAAACGCTTCGACCTTGGGACGAAATCATGATTATGTATTTCTTATAGATGGAGATTTGCGAATTGCAGGAAATGTCTTCGTACCAGTGAGCTCAACTGCCGTTTTCTCTTCACGCAATGACATACTTATATCTTCCACAGTTGGACAATCTGCTGACCTTGCCGGATCTCAAACAAATTGTACGATAGCTGATCCCAACAATGATTCTGGCAATCACCCTGGGTGCAATGTGGAAGGAATTTACAGTGCAAATCATAACTTTGTAGTTGAAGGATCTGGAAAACTCGGTTGTCAGAACATTCCTGCTACTCCAAGAGATCGAAAGATTAATATTGCCGGTGTAGTTATTGCAAATGCTCTCCCATCAACAAGCGGTGGATTTTCAAGCCAGCGGGATACATGTGAGGATACACTTTATTGTCCAGTATTTACTATAAAAGATAGACCAGACTTTGTCTTGAATGCTCCAGAATTCATGAAGTATAAGAACTACTTATGGCAAGAAGTAGCCCCCTAGAAATTTTCAATTTTCAGTTTTCAATTTTCATTGAATCATTAAAATTTCATTTCAAATTTCGAATTTTAAATTTAAAATTAATATTCACTTTGTTATCTTTTGATACTATTTCTTAGAATTGACACTTCCCTTCTCCAACGATATACTAGCATTGTTCTTTGATATTAGAGGCGGTTGTAGATTTTTCCTCTACAAGTTCAAAATTCGTGAGGTAGTCCTGAAATTTTCGGGACAACGAGGCGCATGCCTGGGTACCGTGGTATCTGGGTGAGCTTTCCTTTTAACCTTTCGGGGAAATATCAGTCGTACTCGGTATCAAAGACGTCCTTATCAAAAATAGAGGCTATAACGGCCTCTATTTCGTACTCAATTCTCTCCTCTCATTCGCATCTGAAATTATCCCAATTCGTAACTGTCATTGCGAGGAGTTCCGATTCATCGGGACAACGTGGCAATCCCAACACGAGATTAGAGATTGCTTCGCTATGCTCGCAATGACATAGGTGATTTGAAGCTAAAGTGGGGTAATGTCAGCATTCGTATGTTGCTCACTTATGCGTAGTCTGATAAAATGAATCGTATTGCCGGTCAATAAGCCGCCTTAGCTCAGTGGTAGAGCAATGCTTTTGTAAAGCAAAGGTCCTCGGTTCAAGTCCGAGAGGCGGCTCCCAAATTTGAACGTTGACATATGGTAACTAACCATGCAAATATAGTAGTGTGAATACGAAAAGAAAAGGAAGTATTGCTCTCAGCATTGCAATTTCATATTTTGTTAATAAAGCGTCTACTGTCCTCTTACCAATCGCTGATTGCGATAAGTATGATTTAGCCATTGATAATGGAACAGGAAATATCAAAAAAGTGCAATGTAAATATTCAAGCGACAAGCATAAAAGCGGAGCGTATCTTGTAGATCTGAGAACATTTGGAGGATATAGAAAAAAAACTTATCATTTGCATTATAAAGAAGGAGATTTCGATTTCCTTTTTGTATATTGTGAAAATGGCGATAAATACCTCATACCATATCAAAAGGTTGCAGGAAAATCTCAGTTAGGGGTTGGGGTAAAAAGCTGGGTAGAATTCAAATGCTAGGTTCGCATAGCGGCAATTGCACCTCGCTGTAGACGAGGCGTCCGAAAGGGCTACGGGGGTTCGAGTCCCTCACCTAGCACTGATATTCGTTTACTTTGGTTCACCAACCTAGCCGACATAGTTTAGTGGTAAAACGGCTCCTTGGTAAGGAGTTGAGTGTGGGTCCGATTCCCACTGTCGGCTCAACTTTATAATTACTTCCGGAGGATTTTTGAAGCCTCATCATTGAGATAGAAGATATTTAGTAGTTGCGCCGCGGCTGCTTGCTCCTGCTCCATTTGTGCCGATACAGAACTCGTACGATCCCCAAGCACTGGAGAACTTAATGGGACAGGAGATGGAAGCGTACCCCCCTCGGGAGTCCCGTAAATTTCTTGGAGGAGTACGTCAAAATCGGTTGCATCTTTTGGTTCATCAATTGTAACCGGCTTATTGTGATCTTTCATATTCACTGAATACTTCCCTTCTATTTTTGATTCAGATTGGCTGCCTGAATAAGCGAACGCTCCTTCATATCGATACAAATATTTATCAGCTTTCCCAATCAACATTTCCTGTGGACCAAAAGTTATGTCGCTGAGAAATAACGACAGTTCTTTTTCAAAATTATCTAACTCACTCTTTTCTGTGTCCTTTACAACAATTTTAAGGGCTTCGAGCATTACGCGTTTGAGCTCATCCTTGTCAATATCAAAAGATATAACATACATACTTAATCCATCAATCTGATCATCTTTTTGCATCTTCAAATTCTTCATAACCTTTGAATCTGCCAAAACCTCTTCCATTTTCTCTACATCTTTTTCCGAAAGTGTATTTGTTTCTGTTTTTTCTATTCCGTATTTCTCTTGCAGTTTGTTGTAATCCATTTTAATCCATTTATTCTCATATTGAGGAAGCATCTTTTGCCCTGCCGTAGCAAAGTCTAAAAGCCTGACATACAATACATTTCCAAGCGTCCTCATTTCTGTTTCAACTGATGTCGCTGGATTACCAGTTGAATCTTTCATTTGACCTGAGAATTTAAGACTCGATTTAGGATCTTCTAAATCTGATGCATCTGAAACACTTTCAAAAGATATATCAAGATTTACTTTTTGATTTGGTTGTTGAGGAACAAGAATGGCAGAGGAACTACTTTGTGTTACAGAAGGGAGATTCATAATAAGAGAAAGATCAGCTTTTGTTGAAATAGTCTCAATCGACCCAGTTTTTTTGATCATTTCAGCAACAATTCGTTCAGGAGTTGGTGTTATCATTTGATATGCAAGCACTCCTCCACCTCCAAGGATCAGTAGAAACGGAATAAGAAGCAAGAACCATTTCTTTTTACTCCCTCCATTTGACTGTTCGTGATAATACGGTTGTTGAGTTGTGGTTGATGTAATTGGTGCCGATGCTATAGGAACAGTAGGAACTTCTTGTGCTGGAGGTGGAATTGCCGCCGCAAAAGAATCATCAATATCTGCCTGCTGCCACCCTGTTTGGACAAGGGTCTGCTCTATTTGCGAACGCGTTGAACCAGCCTGTAAAGATTGTTTTATATAGTTGACTAAGCTTTCGTGTACCATGGACAGATTAATTAAGTGTATAGGTAAATTTATATAAATTGCAAGATAGATTTCAGATATTGAAAGACAGAGGCCAAATACAGTATAATACACCAATGGCAAAAGGAGATCACCGACCAGTAGTAGGACTTGTATGTACTGTTTGTAAAAGCAGGAATTATCTTACATCGCGAAATAAAATCAATACATTAGAGAAACTTAATCTCAAAAAGTTCTGCAATCTTTGCCGTAAAGTTCAACCACACAAAGAAAACGACAAACTCAAATAAGTAGTAAGGAGAAGACTTCGCTTGATAGTACCTTAACCTCTATATAAACTGTATCTCCTATAACTGAAGAATAGACTTTCTAATTTCTTGACATTGCATCATATATCGATATATGATGCATACATGCCCCATGTATCTAAAAACCGTTTAAGAAAAGGAGACGAAGAGAAACTTCTCGAGTCTTTAAAGGTAGTTTTGAGCAAAATTGATAAAACTGAAGACGTGGATAGCTTTCTCTACTCTCTTTTGTCTGATACCGAACAACTCATGATTGCCAAACGTCTCGCAATAATTGTTATGCTAAAAGAAGGGCTTCCAGAATCAACTGTTGCTCATGCACTTCATGTCACACGGGAAACAGTATCTAGACTAAAAATGAAATCTGAACTGAAAGAAGCGGGATATAATCTCGCATTAAAAGTACTTGAACAACAAAAACAACTCGAGACATTTAAACAATTCCTCATTTCTCTCGCTAAGTACTCTATCCGTGCAACAGGCGGATACCTAAAACCCACTATCCTAGACTAAGTTCTATGTTGTATGATATATCGATATATCATACAATGAACTGTAACTTAGCCACGTTATTGCAAAAGGAATAAGGTTCTCATATAATGAGGTTATCTTAGGGACGTGGTGAAACGGCTATCACAGCAGTCTCCAAAAAACTTATATTTTCACTTTTTTTTCTCTATTGACAAATCCTCCGCCAAATTCGTACCATCATAATAGATTACTTAAACTAAGTATTCCTCTTATGTCATATTCTTTAGACATTAAGAATAAAGCAATTGAGCTAAGAAAAAAAGGATTTTCCTTAACAGAAATATCCAGAAAACTTGATCTAGCAAAAAGCACTACTTCTGTTTGGTTATCCCAAATCGAATTATCATCTGAAGCCCAAAAGCGTCTCTCAGATAAACAAATCTTGGGACAATATAAAACTGTTGTTTTAAAAAGGAAATTGAAAGAACTAACTAAAAAAAGATATGAAGACAATGCTTTACAAGCTCTCAATAAGATAACAATATCCAAAGATCTAATGAAACTTTGCTGCTCACTGCTATGGTGGTGTGAAGGAAACAAAAATTCATCTTTTGTTAGATTTACAAGCTCGGATCCTTCACTCATTAATAATTTCATTTCCTTATTCCGAAATAGTTTCAGCTTAGAAGAATCTAAATTTAGAGTATTAGTTCATATTCACGCGTACCATAACGACGAGCTACAAAAACAGTATTGGAGTAAAATTACGGGAATTCCATTGACACAATTTCATAAAAGTTATCAAAAAACAAATACAGGTATAAGATCAAAAGAAAACTACCAGGGCTGTATTGCCTTAACATATTATGATGTTAAAATTGCAAAAGAGTTAGAAGCGATATATAATGTCTTTACTAACTCTAGGGGCGTTCGTTAATGGCTAAACGGTCCGCCTCCAAAGCGGATCCTGGGAGTTCGAGTCTCCCCGCCCCTGCCAGGCACAAGTCTGCGCCTGGCTTCGCCAGAAGTAAGGAAAGAATTGTGACGCAGTCGGGTGCAGTCTTGTACCCGACCCATGAATGAAATTTTACTACGTGTACGTTCTCCATAACTTGCCGAAAAAATTCATCTATATTGGCTATTCCGAAGACTTAAAGATTCGCTTTCAATCTCATAACAAAGGAGAAAATAAATCCACAAAAGCTTATATTCCGTTAGAACTAATTCATTATGAGGCATATAAAAGTATTAGAGATGCGAAGCGTCGAGAAACATATTTGAAATCTAATCGCGGAAGAACTACGCTTATGACAATGCTCAGGGAATATTTTGTCGAAAATACACTAAAATAGTTGACTTCCCCATGTCTACCTGAAATACTATAGTATAGATATGGAGATGGATAATACTAATCAGCCTGAAACTCCTGTCCAGCCTATTTCTAATCCAGTACATAACCAAAAAGGCTTCTTTCCGATAATTTTAGGGGTGTTAGTTTTACTTTTAGTTGTTGGTGGAGGTGCTTACTATTTAGGAACACAAAATAGCCGTACAATAAACCAAACTTCCCAACAACCTGCACCTTCAATTGGCAATTCGACTAATACTCCAATGGTAACAAATATCCCAAATAATAATTGGAAAACTTATACTTCTGGTAACCTTACTTTTAACTACCCCGAAAGCTTCTCCATTAAAAGTGATTCAAACAACAAAGTAATATTTATTCAAAGTGAAGAACCTTTTAAAGGGTTACCATTTTTAGAAGTCTCGATAAATGACACACTAAGCTATCGAAAATTACGACAGTGCAAAGTACAACCCAACTATTACGAAAATGACGAGGGTGACTGCTACGTACAATTCGAAAAAAAACAAATAAACAAGATAAATGGTTATAAATACTTATTTATCCCCAAAGGTGCAAGTAATTCAATTGTTGTATTTGAAACTGTTTCATCTCCATATGCAGAGTTTAAGTACTATTGTTATGGTGGAGGATGTGATAATAACTTGAATCAGATAGTTTCTACTTTAGAATTGAAGCGTTAAAAGAATTAGTAACTTTAATTTTTTGCATTCCACTCAAAAAGTAATTATCAATTTTACACCATAAAGTTCGACGATCGCTTACTAATGATTGTATTGACAATTAATGTACAAAATGCTATCATAATTGTATGGCTTTTAACATTAAGTTTAACGAGGAAAAGAATCAACTGCTAAAAGCCACGAGAGGAATTAGCTTTGAGGATGCCGTGGAAGCTTTAAAGAAGGGGAAACTGTTAGCTGACATTATTCATCCTAGCCAAAAACATCCTCGTCAACGACTATATGTAGTAAAAATCAAAGAATATGCTTATGCAATTCCCTATGTTCCTGATAATCGAAAACAAGAAATATTTCTGAAGACTATTTATCCAAGTAGAATATTGACAAAAATCTATTTGAAAGGAGGAAAAAATGAAAAAAAGAAACAATAATGATCCTTTTGCCAATCTAATTTTAGATGAAGAAGAGAAACAGTTGGAACAATCCTTAGAAAGAGGTGAATTTGAGGACAACCCCCATTTTGAAGACACAAAGAATATGTTGCAGGAAGCGGCATCTCGGTATCTGGAGTTGAATACTTCCAAACCAGTCACGCTTAGGATCAACCAACTTGATTTAATTAGAATTAAAGCCAAAGCCAAACGAAAACAAATTCCTTATCAGACATTACTGGGGGTTTTACTTCATGACTTTGCTGAAGGAGAAAGAGAACTAAGCCTAAAATAAACAACATATTCGTTTTATAAGAAATTTGTAAAAGAAGACTTAGTAACGAGAAGATCTTGCATCTTTTGAATAGCAAACAGATTGATCTTGTGCCATAAAGTTCGTTTATCCTGAAATTTACTGAAGGAAAGGTCGCTTACTAATGCCTGCTGTTGACAAACGGCTATTTATGGTATAAAATAGCCTTATTATGGCACAGACAATACGACTTACTATTACCCCTGACTTAGAAAATGCGCTCCGTGTTTTACGTGAATCGACATTTGGTACATTAAATACTACTGAGCTCATCAAAATGGCTGTTGGAGGATTTGCAAAAATAAAAACTAGTGATAATCCTCAGGAGTTGGATCAGATATCAGCACGACTCTTTTATGATTGGGCTAAAGAAGACGGTAGTCTGCAAATTGACAATATTGCACATCCGGAAAAACTGAAACCATTTATACCAGAGCCATATGTATCAATTAGTTAGCGTCGTCTTTCCTTTTGCAAATGATGCCGATAAGGGAAAACCTCGACCGGGTTTTATTATTTCCCCAACACTTGGAAAACATCATCAGGTAATTGTTGCGTATGTAACAACAAAACTTGATGAACTATTGGAAACTGATATTGTTCTTGACCCATCTAAATCGTACTTTTCCTCCACTGGATTACTTCAAAAATCTCTCATAAAGCTTCATAGATTAGGTACATTTCAGACTACCGTATTAAAAGAAGGTCAAGGTTCTCTACCAGATGAGATTATCCTTGAGTTAAAGAAAAAGTTGGTGAAAGTTTTTCAGCTGAAATAAATCTTTAATTCTCGAAATAATACGTTCCAACATAGTTGTACATCAACTGACCACATAATAGTGTAACAACAGGTATAAACAGACTTCTAATCCCCTACGACACTACGCAACCCATAGTTTGATTTAGACTCCGGAATTTGATACACTCTTCAAAGTCAAAAATCAGGTTCAGAACTGGACTCTTTTTGCTGTCTTTTTTTGCCTTTTTTTTGTATTTTTTCCCGTCTAGACTTCTTGTCTAGCCGAGGAAGGCACTTTGAAATTGTTGCGGAAATATAAACTCACTTGTGGCTTTTTCTTTATCAAAACTGGTAAGGAGCAAGCCACAATAAGTGAGCAAAGGAGGATTAAGATGTGGACATTGGCAGCAAAGCTTATCGCAATTGGCTATCTTCCCCATCGAAATGTCAACAAGTGAAGACAGCCGTCAGGCTCTTCACCATTTAGTCCGTAAGGACAAGGAGGTTAAGATGAACATGCTCCTGCAGCTAGTCTGCACGGAAGCGAATATTGGTGTCTACTCAAGAATCAAAGGAAGGAAGAAATGTCCAAGTACTACGTAACCTGCAAGATCCCTATTAAAAAGGGTTCTGCAGATCCCAATTGTTCTAACTGCCCATCAGGCTTCTTCACTATTCAATCGGAAGAACAAAGGATAGGTTGTGGAACAACATCATTCAGCTGAGTTGGCTCATGGACCACGAGTTATCTTCCTATTTGGGACAAACTTATCACAATTGCCTCCGGGCAAACCTGAGAACCTCTCCGTAAAGAGGACTGACGTGATAAACCCACCAAGTGAGGTAATTCATGTTCTAGTGCGTGCCCGAGATTACGAGGTATTCTCTCTTCGCAAGAGCTATCTACGACCCAATATGAGGGCCCTCATAAAAGAATACATCCTAATTCTCGATCGTCCGGACGAACGCATGAAATCCCAATTCTCAAGGCACATTACTCCAATCGATCTCGCCTACGATACATGGTGGGAAAATCTTCTTCAAATTATTGAAGAACGGGCAAAGCTTTCCCGCAACAACTGAATATTGTTTTCTAGTGCTTAGGCACGGCAAAAAGGACTCACACGGATAAGTGTGGATGGATTGACTGCACGCGCAGTCTCTATGTGACCGACAGGTCACCCCATCCTCTTTGTCTCGTTTGAGACTTCCCCACCCGTGCCTTTTTGCTATTTAGGACCTACCTTTTGCCTTGGATTTTACCTTAACAACAACACCTCTGGTGTCCCCGCTTTTTCTCTCTTTGACTTTGTCACCATTGATCACTGTTGTAACCACTGTTTCACTTTTTTGATTAATGGTTACCTTACAATTGGTACAATCAAAGGAAGAATTTTTGACCAAATAATAGCCAGCAGGTAATCCCCAATCTTGTCCATTGTTGATTTTAATCCAGCCATTAGAAAGTAAATCTGCTTCTTCACTTGGTGTCAGATTTTTTTCATGAACCCAATTGCTTTGGATTCCAGCATTGCCAACTTTATGACAGAAGCATTGGACAAAATTGTCATCTCCTACTCGATACACGTAATCAGATCCAAGCAGCAGATCTCCACCAGGAATCTGGTGCATTCCATCTGCATATCCAGCTACTTGAGTTCCTCCTGGATTTGGACATGATGGTAATTGTGGAAAATCATTTCCAGCTGATACAGGTGAAAAGAGTGGTCCTACTAATCCAAAAACAACTGTCCCTAAAATTGACAAAAATGTTTTTTTCTTCATATTAATCACCCCCTTTTTTAGCGTTTAGTAACTAGCGTCTAGCATGCAGTTACTTTAGTATGGAGTAAGTAAAAAGAAAAAACAACAAGAATTATCATTGACTTTTAAGCTTCTCAGTCTATAATATACGTATACTCCCTTCTTTAAAATCTTCCTGACAGTAATATTTGTCTCATTGCGTGGGGCACACAAAAATTAATCAGTTCCAGACATTTAGATTACTATAACTGATTAAAATGCACGCATATTACCTATGAAATATAAAATTTGTATTGTTGATGATGATCTGCCAATTTTGGATGCTATAACTGAAATGCTCCAACTTGCAGACTATAAAACCCTTCCTATTTCCAATGGTGCGATTATTGAAAAGATTGAAAAATATCGTCCAGACTTGATTCTTTTAGATGTTCTCATTTCAGGGGTGGATGGACGAGATTTGGCACGACAATTAAAACAATCAGAAGATACAAAGAATATACCAATAATAATGCTCTCTGCTCATCCTGCAGCTGAAAAATCAACAAAAGAAGCAGGAGCGGATGATTTTTTGGCCAAGCCTTTTGACATTGATGATCTCTACAAAAAGATTGAACAGTTTTTGAGATAAATTGTTATATTGTTATCGCTCCCAAGCTAAGCTTGGTCGCTAATTGTTAAATGGTTATAACCATTCAGCAATTTAGCAATACAACAATTGAAGAAGCTTAGTAGAACACTGTAGAGAAGAAACTCAGAGATGCCCCTAATATAGCTCCACCTATCACATCTGTTGTCCAGTGTTCGCCTAAATAGACGCGACTTAAAAGCATAATTCCATCATACCCTACCAATAAGGCAATAAGAATTAGTTTTACAATTTTGGGGACTTTTTTGAATCTCCAAATAATAATTCCGAGAATTATTGAAATAAAGAGCGCTCTGGCTGAATGGCCAGAAGGATACGAATATTCAGATCTTACGTGAAACTGAGGAAATTCGATCAGATGTTTGGTCCGGAGTAAAAACTGTGGAGGCGGGAGCTGCTCTACCGTTGACTTTCCATAGAGCTCAATAATATGAATCAACCCGAAAAAACCTACAATCAAAAAGCTCAACCCTTTTTTTCTGAATGTCAAAAACACTACGATTGCCAAAACAGCAACAAGCATAGGCTCAAAACTTCCAATATCAGAAAATAGTGAGAATGGATCATCTAACCGCCTGGGGATATCGTCTTGCAGGAGTACTGTGCGGTCAAAGTCAAATTGGCGAAAGACATTTTTATCAACGAGGTAGGAAAAAACCACAAAGATAAGAAGAAGAAAAATCCCACTGGACAGAAAAAGTATCTTGTGTTTCACTTTTTAGGTTCTGCTTTGGGTCTATGGGGAAGCAGTTTCTCATATAACTCACGAATATCTTTTCCATGACGAACTCCAAGCTCATATGCAACTGCAACAGTGATAGTAATCGCCCCAACCCCTGCTACTGCCCAAACTGCATTTTTTTTACCAGACCTAACATCATCTATCACTTTTTCAAAAGGAGTTTTTTCCGTACTTCCTTCTCGACTTAATAATTGTCCGGCAATAGTAGGTAAACTTCGTTCCAGAGTAGAATTTGTTTGTATTCCAGCTGTTGTCTTTGTTTCGGGCATAAGACCTGGTACATCAACTTGCATTTGAGCAATCAGTGGTTCACGACGATCTTCAAAAGGGCCACGTTCTGAGATTGTCATAAAGTAAATTCTAACAAAGATAAAAAAAGAATGCTAGGGTGTTATTCGAGATTCAATTCTTTGAGGAATTTGCGGAATTCTCCGCTGATATCCGGATGATCTAATGCTAATTCTACAGCAGTTTTCATATATTCCAGCTTGTTACCGGTGTCATAATATTTACCATTCTCAATCTCAACCGCGTATACAGGAACTCCTTGAGCTTTCAACTTATTTATTGCGTCAACGAGCCAAATTTCCCCGCCTTTTCCAGGAGCTTGGTCTTTCAACGCCCCAAAAATTTCGGGGGGCAAAATGTATGCACCGTGAGTTGCAATATTGGATGGTGCTTCATCTGGTTCTGGCTTTTCTACAATAGATTTGATCTTGTGAACATTTCCCTCTACGTGCTCTAAATCCGCAATACCATACCGTTTGAGATCTTCTTTTTTCTCAATTCTGACTCCTGAGATGACAATTCCTCCATATTTTTCATACACTTCTATCATTTGAGCTAATCGAGGAGGCCTGGAATAAATAAACTCATCTCCCCACAATACTGCAAATGGCTCATTCTCAATAACTGGCTCTGCTGCTAACACTGGAGTACCATTTCCATAGGGTCCTTTTTGACGAACATAAATAAAGTTGGCCATTTCCCCTATTTCTTTGACCATTTCTATAAATTCATGTTTGCCCCCTGCTTCTAAATTTTTTATGAGTTCTGCATTGGGTGCATCGAAATGATCTTCAATCGCGCGCTTGAGTGCCCCTGTAACAATCACAACATCTCTGATACCAGAATTTACTGCTTCTTCAACAACATACTGAATAACCGGCTTATCAACGATTGGGAGCATTTCCTTTGGCATTGCTTTTGTTTGAGGCAAAAAGCGGGTGCCAAAACCCGCGGCGGGTATTACTGCTTTTCGAATCTTTCTCATAAATAGTTTTGACGATAGATGATTGAATATAGAAAATAGTCAATTCTCTACTATCTACCGTCCACATTGTATCCTGCCCACCCTTTACATGTCAATCAGCTTCTGGTAAAATAGAGCTTGTGTCTACAAACCCTGTAGCTTTTTTAAAAGAAACAACAGAAGAACTCAAGAAAGTGGTCTGGCCAAAGCAACAAGAAGTTGTAAGACTAACAATAGTTGTCTTACTTATTAGCACACTGGTAGGCTTATTTATAGGTGGACTTGATGCTCTATTTGTACAAGTATTAAACTTTTTAGTAAAACGATAAACATATGGATACAGATCAAACAGAAAAAAAAGAAGCCATTGACCCTCAAGCACGGGATTTAGCAAAGTGGTATATCGTACACACGTATTCAGGACATGAAGACCGTGTAGCCAAAGCTCTCACACAGCGAGCTGAAACCATGGGTTTTATCAACAGAATTTTTGACATCATCGTTCCTACTCGAGATACAATCAAAGTCTCACAAGGGAAAAAAGAAAGTATTAAAGAACGCATCTTCCCTGGTTATTTGATCGTCAAGATGATTCTGGACGATGAATCATGGCTTTTGGTACGCACTACACCTGGAGTTACAGCCTTCATCGGCGCCGGCAACAAACCAACCCCAATATCAGAAAAAGAAGTCGAAGCAATCCAAAAGTTTATGAAAATGGAAGAACCGTTGTACAAAACTTCATTTTCAAATGGAGAAGCTGTGAAAATTGTTGATGGACCATTTGCAGATTTCTTAGGAACAATCGATGAAATAGATGAGACCAAAGGCAAACTCAAAGTATTGGTATCTATCTTTGGCCGCGAAACTCCAGTCGAACTCGACTTCCTCCAAGTAACGAAGCTATAAGGTTTCAGTTGTCAGGTTTCAGATATGAAAATTGAACTCGATCCCCTTAATTTAGAAGGAATTACCCGCAAAACCCGCAATCATTATGCGGTAGTACGAATTGAAGAAGATGGCAAAGAATATGCTCGGATTCTCTATCTCCATGGAGGAAAATCACAAGTTAATGCAGAGATGCAAGCCAAACATTTTACTTCTATTGGACAAGGAGAACACTCAGTAACATTTATAGAAACTGGAGAAACGTATCTCTACCAAAGAAGTTCTAACTTCCCTCTTGAAAAACTCGTTCATGGACCAGGAGATAAAAAACACTTAAAGTAATATTGCCACCCATTCTTTTTTGTGCTACAATATCTCCAGTAATCATATGGGAGTCCTTCGACCTTGCTCAGGACGATTGTACCTGTGATTGACACATTAGGCCTCTTTTGAGACTTCGATAGTCAATCCAGCTCCCAAAATTTTGAATTTATAAAAATATGGAAGGGCGTTTAGGACAACTATTTCATCATGCTGGAGATAGAATTTTTCATAAAGCTCAAAAGCTTGTGGAAGTAGTTCAAGATGTTGAAATTGCTCGACCAGTTGTTCAACCTCTATCAACTGAAACGGCAGATAGACCAGAGATAAAAATATTTGACCCAAGAGAAATAGATATAGTACATGGAGCACATAAAGGAGATACATTTATTAGATTACATCATCATAAATCAACAAAATAATGGCTAAAAAAATTAAAACAATCATCAAGCTAACAATCCAAGCAGGCGCTGCTACTCCTGCACCACCCGTTGGGCCAGCTCTTGGACAGCACGGACTTCCAATCATGGAGTTTGTAAAGGCATTCAATGACAAAACAGCAGATCAAAAAGGAACCTTGATCCCAGCTGTTATTACAGTATATGAAGACCGCACATTTTCCTTTATTGTTAAAAAACCACCAGTTGCTGAAATGATCAAAAAAGCAATGAATAAAGACAAAGGATCAAAAGCTCCTGGAAAAGAGTCAGCAGGAGTTCTCACAAAAGCACAAGCAGAGGAAATTGCAAAAGCCAAGATGGAAGACTTAAATACTGATGATGTAGATGCCGCAACTAAAATAGTTGAAGGTACAGCCCGGTCAATGGGAATACAGGTTCAATAGATTGTAGACAGTAGAATGTAGACGGTAGAATTTCTACAATCTACATACTACACTCTACTAACTGAATAAATATATGGGAAAAATACGTGTAAAAACATTAGGAGACGAAACACAAGAAAAAGAGGAAAAAAAAGTTGCTCTTCGTAAAGCACAGGGTAAACAACAAAGAAAAGAAGCAAAAGCAGCGGGGAAAAAGTCTTCGACAGAAGAATCTGTCATTGCGAGTGAAACGAAGCAATCCTTCGACTCCGTTAAGCAGTCTCAAACCGACGAGATCGCCACGTCGCAAGTTCCTCGCGATGACAAAACTGAAAAGGATACGAAAAAGGCGAAGAAAAAGTTTGATAAGAATAAAAAAGTCCGATCTGATAGATATAGCAGCTTAAAAACACAGGTAGAAGTAAAAAAAGTATATCCTCTTTCTGAAGCACTTGATTTGCTTGCAGTACTTCAAACAACAAAGTTCGACGAAACAGTTGAGCTCCACATTAATACCCTTGAAGGGATATCTGGAAATCTCACACTTCCCCATGGAACAGGAAAAAAAGTACGAGTCATGATTGCAAATGCTTCAAAAGATCCAAAAGCGCTTGATGAATTGATCAAAACTGTTGAAAGTGGAAAAATTGAATTTGATGTGTTGGTAGCAACACCCGACTCAATGCCAAAACTTGCACGGGTTGCAAAATTCTTAGGTCCTCGTGGGTTGATGCCAAATCCAAAAGCCGGTACAGTTACAGCAAAGCCAGAAGATGTTGCAGAAAAATTTGCAGGCGGACAAATGAACTACAAAACAGAAGCAAAAGCTCCAATTCTCCACATGGTTGTAGGAAAAGTTTCATTTGGAAAAGACAAACTAACTGATAATATCAAAACAGTTTTTGCAACGTTACCTTCAGCAAAACTCTTAAATGTCACCCTCAAATCCACCATGAGCCCAGGAATAAAAATCTCCTTCGCTTAATACTTCTCGTTCCTCTATTTGACCGTAGACAAAACATATCCTATAATGCGTAGTTGGATCTTTATTGCTTGCCAATTTCGCTGGCCTTCCAATGAAATCTGAGCTCTTTAACATTGTGTGGTTGTACTTGTTGCTTTCCCCTCTCTCCGCTTTTGCGGATTGCTGAGAGGAATGGCACTTTGTCCCAGGTTTTTTAATTAGTAGTTAGAAATTAAGAATTAGTAGTTAAAAAGTCTGGGGCAAACGGGCCTTGGAATGGCAACAAAAAGTTCGACTTAACGTCGAAAGGAGTTTTTGTGGGAGAATTTGAATTCTCTTCCAATCTAGCGGTAGGACTCTCACTCATTTTCATTTCATGGATCCTTTTGGCCATGATGGTGTGGAGTCGCAGACCTATTGGACGAAAGTGGCTTACTGTTATCGGTATCATGTTATTCGGGTTGGGATATTCTGTTTGGAACTCCACACAGATATCACATCCCCTGATGATAACCGGAGCAGTATTGATCATAATTCGCTGGGTCAAACCAGAATGAACGAACTGGAGAAGTGATGTTAAATAATATCCAGAGCTACCTTGTAGCACTGGTGCTTGTGCTGATTGTGGTAACTATCATGCTCAGCATTCTTTCGTTTATGGGATACCCACTCAATCTTCCGTGGAGGTGATCTCATAGATTCCGTGGATACCATGGCGAAATCGATGCAGAAAGCTCTTACTGTCATAATTGTGGCAGTTTGGGTCTTGTCTTTGGATGAGATTCGCAAGTGGATTAAGGAGATTGGCGGCTCTTGTGTCACCATTCAACTTAAGATTCCACTCTGGTTTATCCTTGTGGGACTCATTGGTCTCCTTGTGATTGCTGACAGCATTCGCTGAGGGGCAATTCCGAAAGGAGGACCTATCAAATCTACGGTTATTCACTGGCTCTATGCCACTGTGATTATAATCGCTGCGGTGAGTCTGTACCTAATCATCAGAGGCTTGATCTAGATCAAGCCTACATCAGGCGAAAGGAAACGGCATGTCCCCAATCTTCAAGGCGCTGATCTTCATCTATCTCTTTGGAGTCTCAGTTGTTACTGGGATAGCGCTTCTCCACTGGTTACAGTGGGAGAAAACCAAGAAACCGCTCGGTACTATCGCGGTTCTCCGCGGTACTAAAGGAGGATTCGATGAACTCAAAACTTGAGAGAGTTTTGATCGCGATCTGTGTGATCGCATGTTTTTTCTATCCTGCTCTGCGGTATTTTCTGTCCAACGAGGACGAACCTGAGCTTTAAGCTCTCGCAACCACGCATCTCACAAACAATGCACCCCTCCCCGCTCTGCGGGGATTCACCGAAAGGTGATATATAAAAAGCGGGTGCATTCATACTTTAGTTATTAGTAATTAGTTAATGAGAGCTTAGTAATCAAAATATATATAACCTATAGAAAATTATACCCA
>Ga0163150_10002680_pt1 | contig 26610 bp, 15 predicted proteins | sample OliLakLV19P2IB_FD_148628 | JGI IMG/M metagenome (GOLD analysis project Ga0163150, IMG submission 148628) | Freshwater microbial mat bacterial communities from Lake Vanda, McMurdo Dry Valleys, Antarctica - Oligotrophic Lake LV.19.P2.IB | ecosystem: Environmental > Aquatic > Freshwater > Lake >...
TGAATAGGCGTGGTCGTCCGGATCCCCCCGCCGCATCGGGTTTCTGTAAACCGCCGACACGATCACCGGCACGTCATGTTTCTTCAACAGGTCGGCACACAGCGGAGCGTCATACCCGCCGAGGATGATCAGCCGTACTTTTTGTTCCGCTGCAAACGAAACCGCAGCCTGAATGTCGTTCAACTGGTCAGCCCGAACCATCATCGGCATACGACCGGAAGTTAAATCGGCCATTCCTTCCAGCCGCAAATCAACGGCCTGGCCAGCCCCGGCTTCGCCCCGCAGTTTTTCGTAATTCCGGGCCTGGTCAAACAACTCACGCAACTGACGGATTGCCTCACCGGTCCGGTTCGTTCCCTCTTCAACCGGAGGGCCGCGGCGCCGGCGGCCGGATGATGACGAAGGCCAGTTGACGTGCATGGCTGAATCAGCCAACAGAGTCATGTCTTCCCAGGTCCATCCGTCCATCTGGATCACGGCCGACTTGCCAGAGACCAGCCCACCTGTCGGTGCGGTGACGGCCAGCAGAACTCCACCGGCACGGGTCACCGGAATCAGTTCGCTGTCCGGATTGACGGCTACCACCGCCTGGACATTTGGATTCAATGCCCCTGATTCGGAATGGTCAATGGTCGCCGCAACCGACGATATTTCAGTCAAACCAAGTTGCGAGTAGGCTTCGAACATCCCGGGATAGAGATGCTGGCCAGCCAAATCAACCGTGGTCGCACCAGCTGGAATCTCGACGCCAATTCCAACAGCGACAATCCGTCCTTGATCGAACACCACCGTTCCATTTTCATAAGTCGATCCGCTGACGGTATGGATCATGCCACCGGTCAGTGCAACCGGGCCCGACTGGGGTGGAGCCGGTGCCGGAACCTGTGCAAACAGGGATCCTGTTCCAGCCAGAATTGCGAAAGCGAAGGCGGCTGTTTTCAGAAAATTCATCTTGGGTGATTCCGCAGAAATACTTTGAGTCTGTATTGGTAACCGTTTGAACACGTTTTTCGAAGTCCTGTTATTCATGGTCGGACTCCCCATGCTCGTGCTCATGACCGTGGCAGAACTCGTCATAACGGGGCCAGAACAACGAATCGTCGATCCGCTCGCGGCCTGTTCCACCAGTACCGCCGCCACTGTTCAGGATTTTCTGGATCAGGGCAGCCTTCCAGGTCGCCTGTTCCCCGGCCAGCTTTTCGGCTTCTGCCCGGTCGTAGTACTTCCGGCCGTCAATCCAGGACTGTTCGCAACGTGACGTCAGGGCCAGCGGGTGCCCGCTCCACAACACGAGGTCAGCCTGCTTGCCGGCTTCGATGCTCCCCACATACTGGTCGATCCGCAACTGTTTCGCCGGATTCAGGGTCACGAACTTGAGTGCTTCCTCTTCCGGCACACCGCCAAAGTGAACCGCCTTGGCCGCTTCGTGATTCAAATGCCGGGCCAGTTCTCCGTCGTCCGAGTTAAACGAGACAACGATTCCGGCGTTATGCATGATCGCGCCGCCGAACGGGATCGCGTCATACACTTCGACCTTGTAGGCCCACCAGTCGGAAAAGGCACTGGCCATACCACCGTGTTTCGCGATCGCGTCGGCAACCTTGTAGCCTTCCATGATGTGCTGAAACGTTCCGATCGTGATCCCATATTCGTCCAGCACCCGGATCAGGGCCAGGATTTCATCCTGGCGGTAACTGTGACAGTGGATCCAGCGTGTACCGTCCAGAATTTCCGCGATTGCATCCAGTTCCAGATCCCGTCGGGGAGGCAAGCCGGTTTTGAGTGTCTTCCACGCATCCTGTTTGGCCTGATATTCCCGGGCCGCGCGGAATGTGTCGTGCATCAGCTGCTCGACACCCATCCGGCTGGTCGGATACCTCTCGGGTGTATCGCCGCCGCTGCGGTTGCTCCGCTTGACGTTTTCGCCCAAAGCGAACTTGATCCCCTGGGGAGCTTCGGCAAACTTCATCTGGTCGTCGTTCAATCCCCAGCGAAGCTTGATCACCTGGTTCTGGCCACCAATCGGGTTGGCACTGCCATGCAGAATGTTGGATGAAGTCACGCCGCCGGCCAGCTGACGCCAGATCGTGATGTCGTCGCAATCGATGAAGTCTCCGATCCGGACTTCGGCCGTAATTGCCTGGACCGATTCGTTGACACCACTGTCGGTGGCCATATGCGAGTGACAGTCGATAATCCCTGGCGTCAGATGCATCCCTTTGCCATCGATCGTCAGCGACGCTTCCGGCAACGGTTCATCCGGACCCGTCACGCGGCTGATTCTGCCATTTTCAACCAGCACGTTTCCGTTTTCAACAATTCCCTGGGGTCCGCATGTCCAGACAGTGACATTGCGGATCAGAACCGAAGCCGGGCGTTCGGGCATCGGCGTCCGGCCAAAATCGCCGAACGGATAATTCACCGGGTACGAGGCGGGCCCAGCTTCTTTCTTGTCGCCGCCTTTGTCTTCACCTTCTTTCTCGTCCGCTTTTTTGTCGTCAGCAGGTTCAGCGTCTCCGGCCGGTTTGGTCTCTTCTGGTTTCGATTCACCATCGCCTTTGGCTTCCCCGTCCTTTCCTTCCGTGGCTTTCCGTCCACCCTCTCCCCGTTTCGGCTTGGGAGCATCTCCGGTCCGCTTTGCCGTGAACGGAACCAGAACTCCGTCGGGCAGCAGAATCGAACCGGTTCCCTGTTCGGCCACATCGATGTTCATATGAAGCAAAACTGAACCTTCTTTCTGAAGCGGCTTGCCGTCAAAGCTTCCTGAAAACCGGGTGTCCTCGGTCGCTGCACTCTTTACTTCCGTCCCTTCATCCGTTTCCGCCGCGTCCGAACCAAAAACTTTGGCCGACAGTTTTGGATCGGTTGTTATTGCCAGCTTCAGGTTTCCGGTTTCTCCAGCCGTTTCCAGTTCCCACAGACCATCAAATTTCCGTGCAGGCTCTGGACTGTGTTCAAACAGTTCACCTGCCACCAGCGTTGCCACGATTTTTGATTTCTCTTCGAACAGCGGTCCATCGGTTATGAACAGGTTCGCGTATTTGCCCCTTTCAACCGTGCCGACCTGGTCATCCACACCAAACATCCTGGCGGGAACCGAGGTCGCAGCGTTGAGGGCCGCTGCAGGATCGAGTCCGCGCTTGACCGCAGTCCGGATCTGCTTCAAAAAATCAGCCGGTTTCGCCAGGCCATTGGCCGTAAAGGCGAATTGCACGCCGGCCGCTGCCAACCTGGCCGGGTTTTCCGGGGCATGGTCCCAATGCATCAGATCTTCCAGCGACACGTTCAGTGCGTCCGATGGACTGGCCACCTTGGGGCCATCCGGAAAATCGACCGGGATGATGATCGGCAGATTCAATTTGGCAATTTCATCGATGCGTCGGTATTCATTGCCACTCCCCGCCACAATCAGCCGCAAGCCGAACTCCCGGGCAAAGCGGGCAGTACGCAACACAAAAATCTCGTTGGACGCACCGACTACAACCGGCATGCTTCCGTCGATCACCGGTTGCAACAGAGCGAGCGAGTCGTTTTGTTCCGGACGTTCTACTGACGTGTTGGTGCGGGCCACCTGCCAGGCATCCCGGTACCACGCTGCATCGATCATGGTCTGGCGGGCCAGTGCGTAAGCTCCCATCGGGGAATTCGGACCGCCAGCCGGTCGTTCGCCGAATGTGAACCGGGTCGTCAATTGCAGGTGCAACGCAACATCCGCTTTCAGCAACGAACGCGAAGTCGCCTCGTCGGACAACAGATAAATTGCACTCGATCCCTGGACGATCCCCGAATTGGGAGCGACCAGTGCGGCAGTGAATCCTGCCTGGCGACGATCCGAGACCTTGGCATCGGCCAGATTCCCCGACATTGCCATACTCCGGTCCGGGCGGATGTTTCCGTTCCAGTAAGTGTTGTTCGTCGCTGCGGATTCCGTTGTGCCCAGTGGCAACAGCGCGTCGATGAAGCCGGGATACACATGCTTTAATTCGCCGGCAACCACTCGCGTTCCGGCGGGCGCCTGAATGTTCGCGCCGACTTCGACGATCTTGTCACCGTGAATCAGCACCGAGCAGTTTTCGATCGCCCTGTCGCCGGTCACGTGAACCGTCGCGCCCGTGATCAGCACCCATTCCGGTTTGGCCTGATGAAGCCCTTCTGTTGGACGGGTCGTGACCTGGGCATTGGCTGTGGAACAAAGCAGTGGCAATGCCACGACGATCGACAGAAGCAGTCTCATGGGTGTCTCATCCGGACGAGTTGGAGAATCCAGTCGGCAGGCCCCCATCGGTCTGGCAGGCCTGGAAGACTCAACTATAGCACGGACAATTGGCAAAGTCAGCCAATTTCCCCTCGCCCGAACTGTTTAGATAAACCGGTCGATAAAGCGGGGATCGAGCGGGATATCGTCCACTTCGATGTCCGCGATCAGGTCCCGATACAGTCTCGATTCGGTCTGCATCATACGCAGCCCAATCGCCGCCCAGGCCTTTTGCAGGTCTGGCGAACTGTCACGCCCTTTCAGCTTCAGATCGGCTTCCCTGTCCAGGGCATCGGCGATCATCAAATACTCCGGATGCCCCTTGTCCAAAGACAATGCAAAAACCAGCGAAGCCAACGAATGGCAGAGCTGGTCAAACAATCCGCCTTCATCACCCAGCAAAAAGCTTTGATCAATAAAGCTCTTTTGATATCGTGCGATAATCATCAGGATCCGCCGGCCAATCACCCGGTTCCGGCGCAGCGCCTTGCGTATGTATCGGGCCTTTTCGGGGAACAGATTATCGACACCCTCCAGCGAGCCGGTCCACGGATTCATCGAACCGAATACAGTCCGGACAATGTACCAGCCGAACTTTGCCTTCACGCCCAGTCCAAAACTCCCATTCACTTCCGCCAGTCCAATCGGTTCGAGGAACTGGTTGCGAATGCCGCGGGTCATGGCGTTCGGCGCACCGACGTCGGCCAGAACCGGGTTGGGGCCTTCGTAGACTGTGGCGATCGTAAACTCGTGCATGTTCTCGCCGACATAGTTCTCGATGAACGCATCCGGGTCAACATCGGCCGATGAAGCCTTTCGTCCGGCCATGGTTCCGCGAGTCAGCTTGCGGGCTTCATCGGTATGCACCGAACGGCCACCCTGAATCTGGTAGACATTGATTGCGGTCTGCAACAGTCCCTTGGTCGCGTATACCTTGGCTATCATCCCCTGCGTTTCGTCCCGCACACCGTTGGCGGCCAGCCGGAAACACAAATCACCCAGCACCCGACCGGCCAGCCCATGACAGGTCGCGCGGCCAATCCAGGTCTGAATTCGCGGGGCACATCCGATGGGCTTTCCAAAAGTCGAGCGAAACGAAGTCCAGCCCCCGGCGTTGGGTTCATTGGCACCAGCCGGAGTCGCTGCTGGGACCGGTTTCGATGCAGACGTTTCCCGCTGCGCCGCCGGATCGTTAATGATCTGTGCCAGCAGCTTGAAGGTCTTTGCCGCACTGTTGACTCCGATCCCGCCGCGGCCCTTGGCCAACGAGCTGAAGGCCATCGCAAGTCCTTTGCCGGGAGGACCCAGCAGCGTGCTGGCCGGAACAGCACAATTCGTCAGACGAAACCGGGCATTCCACAAATAGTCGAACGACGTCAGGTCGTTGCGGATCATCCGGAAATTTTCGTTGTCGGCCGGAGGGACTTCGTACAGGATCATTCCCGAATCGCGACCCGGTTTCAGTCCTTCGTTTTCCAGCTTCAGAACCAAAACACAGAGTCCACCATAGATCACATTGGTGATCGGCCATTTCACACCATCGACAATGTACCGGTCGCCATCGCGACGTGCGGTCATCGACAACTTGCTCGGGTCGGCACCAACGCCCGGCTCGGTTAGTGCAAACGAACCCAACAACTCGCCGCGGGCCATTCTGGGAAGGTAGTGATTCTTTTGTTCCGGAGTTCCAAAATCAAGAATCGGCGTGACCGGTCCGAGAAAGTTGTGGACTTCAAACAGCACAGCCAGGTCCGGATGAATAAACGTCAGCGCGCGAAGCAGAGGGCCCAGGTCTCCGAGTTTGGCACCGCTCCCCTCGTACTGCTTCGGAATCGCAAGGCCAAAGAATCCGTTTTCCGCCAGACCCCGGATCGTGTCATCATGGAACAGCATCTTCTCGTGGTCGCAAAGCGTGCCGGCCTTTTTCCGCTTCATCACAAAATCCATGCAGCGGGCCATGCACCCTGCCACCTCGGGCGACGGGCTGAACGTGCCCGCATGGAACTCGACTGCCTTGCCACGTCCGAACAGGGACGCCAGCGTCGGAGCCTCTCCCGAAAACTGGTTCTCGGCAGACCGGTCGGCTTCGTCCAATGTCGATAGAGCCGCAATCTCGTCGGCACTCTTGCCCGCCTGCTGGAGAATCAGCGCAATCGCGTCCCTGTCGGCACTGTCATTTTTACGTTTTCCGGAATCAGCTTCTTTGAGCATCGGATTGGTTCACTCGTTCCAAACATAAGACAAACAGGCCAGCAAAAGAATTGCCGCCAAAAGACAACGATTCCGTCAAACGCGAAGGACCGCAGGCAAGCAACAAATTAAACCAACCGGTTCAAAATGGCAAAGCGTTGGCGTCAATTTTATGACGCATTGTCGCAGATTCGGGTGGAATTCGACTACTTTCGCCATCGTTGCGACAAATGCGGCCAGCCGATCCAGGTGGGCTGCCTGTACCTTCCACTCACGCATCCGTCCTACCGGAATCACCGGCATAGTCCGCAGGATGCCTGATGACCGGGAAAGTGTCGCGTCGGGCACGCAATCCACTTGGGGAAATTGATCCGGATTTCGACCGGCATTCAACGGCCCGGCCGCTGCCTGCGGGTGAAAGCCATGATACGCTGCATCCCCGATTTCTCACCGGCGAAGTTGGTCCGGCCGGCAAACTCCTGGAATCACGAATGAACTTCCCGTCCGTTCAGCAACACCAGATAGATCCACCGAACATCGTCGGGTCCATCGCTGGTTTTCTTGGCTCGGTTGCAATCGGGTATCTGGTTTTTGTGGTTACCAACAACCCGATCGCCGGCGCCGGTTTGCCTGCGATCCGGGCCGGGTGGGAATCGGTCCGCACGGGATGGTGGATCCTCCGAACCGACAGGGATATTGCGCGCGGCAGAATCTGTTTCGCATTCTGTATTGCGACAGCTTTCTGGCAGGGGGCAACGGCCGCTTTCGTTTCCGTCGTCATGTTTATCGCCATCGAAAAAATCGGCGGAGGTCCGCCGGGCATTCCACAGTTTGCCGCGACCATGATCACGCTGGCCTGTGGAGTGGGAGTAACTGCTTTGACTGGCCTGGTGGCGACCCTTGCCGCAGCCATCGCGGGAGTGCGTGTATGGGTGAACCCGGGAATGAGAAAACTGGCGAAAGGTGATCTGAACCAGGTATCGGCAATTCCATCTCACCAGTATTTCAACTTCGCCATATTTGTTCTGGCGACATCGCTGGCGCTGCCGGTCGTTTTGCTCTGTATGGTTCTGCTGATCGCCCCGCCGTCACCCTGGTCGTCGCTGGCAGTTCTGATTCTGGGCCCGATACTGGTGATTGCCGGATACCTGTGGTTTTCCGGACGGATCATCGCCGAACACCCCGGTGCATGTTGGCCGGATGGCACGGGTTGAAAGAGAAGCCCAAGGCTGCCCCCGAGTCAAAGTGACTGTCAAAACAACAGTTCCGTTTCGTCCAGACCGTACCAGGTTTTCGGACTCAAATCGAAGGCAACTCCTGAAATCGTTTACTGCCCCACAGGAAATCCACGCTTCTTCAACAGCGCCTGCGTATCCACATCCCGCCCCCGAAACCGGCGAAAGCCCTCGGCGGGGTCAATCGTGTCGCCGACAGACATTATGTTGTCGAACAGGCGTTTACAGATCGCCGGATCGTAATACGAACCGGCGCTGTCAAACACGTTGGCGGCGTCGGCTGTCAGGGCGTCCGACCAGAGGTAGCTGTAGTAACCCGCCGAATAACCGTCGTCGGCAAATATGTGGTTGAACTGGGGCGTCCGGTGCCGCATCACGATCTCGCGCGGCATGCCCAGTTCAGCCAGCGTCTCCCGTTCGAACTTGTCCGGTTCAATCGTGACGTTTCCGGCCAGGTGCAGTTTCATGTCGATCAGTGCGCTGGCCAGATATTCGACGGTGGCAAATCCCTGGTTGAAATTCTTTGCCCGGTTGACCTTTTCCAGCAGTTCCGCAGGCATCGGCTCGCCGGTTTTGAAATGAACCGCAAACTTTTCAAGAATCTCGGGGGTCGACAGCCAGTGCTCGTTCAACTGCGACGGAAACTCGACGTAATCACGGGCCACATTGGTTCCCGCCTGGGACGGGTATTTGCAATCGCTGCAAAGCCCGTGCAGTGCATGACCAAACTCGTGGAACAGCGTCGTGGCGTCATCCCACGAAATCAACACCGGCTCTCCCGGTTTGCCCTTCACAAAATTTGAGTTGTTCGACACGATTGGCAGAATGGGCGCGTCGATATTCTCCTGCTGGCGGTATTCGGTCATCCATGCGCCACTCCGCTTTCCACGTCGTGCATACGGATCGAAATACCAGAGCCCCACAGTCTTGCCGTCCCGTAACACTTCCCAAACCCGCACGTCGGGATGAAATACCGGGATGTTCTCCAGCTGTTTGAATTCGAACCCGTAGACCTGGCCCGATGCCCACATCATTCCTTCCCGAAGTTTTTCCAGCTGCAGGTAGGGTTTGACTTCGTTGGAATCGAGATCGTATCTTTCCTTGCGGACTTTTTCGGCGTAGTAGCGATAATCCCACGGTTCGATCTTGATCCCGGCCCCTTCGCGGTCCGCCACGGCCTGCATGTCGGCGACTTCTTCACGGACACGGTCCACGGCCTTGGACCATACATTCACCATCAGGTCCATCGCCGCTTCGGGCTTTTTCGCCATCTGCGGTTCCAGTCTCCAGTGGGCATGGGTTTCATAACCCAGCAACAGGGCCCGTTCAGCCCGCAGTTTCAGGATCGCGGTGATGATGCCGTTGTTGTCGTATTCATCGCCGTTGTCGCCCCGGTTGTAATAGGTCCGCCAGACTTTTTCCCGAAGCGCGCGGCTGGTTGCGTAGGTCAACACCGGCTCCATCGACGAACGCGTATTGGAGATGATCCATTGCGGAGCACCTGCTGCGTCACCCGACTGTTCGGCACCGGCAGTCGCCATCGCCTGGACGACACTCTCCGGCAATCCAGCCAGGTCCGCTTCGCTGGTCACCGCGATGACCAGTCCTTCGTCATGCAGCACGTTCTGGGAAAACTGGGTGAACAGTCCGGCCAGCTGCGAGTTGATCTCTGTCAGTTTTCGTTTTTCCTCCGTACCCAGTTTGGCTCCCTGACGGACAAAGTTTTTGTGGTAGTCATCGACCAGCCGTTTTTGCGCTTCGTTCAGCGATTTCATTTCCTCCCCTTCAAACACCGCCGCCAACCGCGCAAACAGTTTTTCGTTTTGCATGATCGAATCGGCATGACGGGAAAGTTTGGGTACGACCGCCATTTCAATGTCAGGAATCGCATCCAGGTTCAGGTTGGACGTGTAGACTCCAAAGATATTGGACAGCCGGGTCAGCATCTGGCCGGATTTTTCGAGGGCCACAATCGTGTTCGCAAAGGTTGCCGGCTCCGGGTTCGCAGTGATCTGCCCGATATCCGCAGTCGATGCTGCGATTGCGGTATCAAAGGCCGCCAGGAACTCTTCCGGTTTGACAGAACGCCATGGTGGCACTCCGCCATAAGGTCCTTCCCAGGGCTGAAGCAAAACGCTTTTCGCATCCAGGTCTTTTCCTCTATCCTGGCCGCACGCCCCATCGGGACGAAAAACAACTGTGGTAGCCATCGCTATGATTAATCCTGGGACAATGGACGTAGTTCGTTTCATGGGTTTATCCGGAGCGGGGTTGCCTGGGATTAGTTCCTGGAAGCCCTGAATCTAGCAAAAATCGCCCTGTCCGGTCAGCCGTTGAGAACCCGTACGGATTCGACCTGACCCCTCAAACCGCTGCAACCGTTGCCCGCATGAAGGGACTGATTCCCGGTCCGGAAATCAGAAATCTCCTGTTTCGAACCAGCGGATTTGTCGACCGGGTCGCCTATCTGATGACTCATCGCTGGGGCCCGTGGGTCAGGAAGAACCGGGCCATCAACAAAATTTGCAAAACCCTTGCGGCCGGCGAAGGCCTGACTCTCCTGCCTTCCGGGACTTGTTGGCGAAGGAGGTTGGCGCAGTGGCGATGGCGAAATTTCCCGGTTCCTGCCTGGATTGTTGGCGGCGTTGGGACAGGATCAAATGGCGGGCCGGTACATCGGGTCTGTTGTCGCGGTGCTACAATGTATCTCGCAAAAAATCTGTGATGCCGGACAGCAGCTGGTAAAGATGGAACAGGTGGGACGCCATTGAACCTCGCTGACTCTGGTATGGGCGTTTCCACATCATTGACATTGGGAATCAGAAAATGCGTTGTATGGTTTCTCATCGAACGTTTCGCTTAGGCATTCTGCTTTGTATCCAGGCCGGACTGGCCGGAACCCTCCTGGCCCAGCGGGCAACGGACTCTCCCGAAGTCAAACAGAGGATGGACTGGTTCAAGGCCCATCAGGACCTGAGAAACGCTTCGCCAGTCAACGATCTGAAATGGTCGTTTGTCGGTCCCGTCAGGATGACCGGCCGGGTGGCGGATGTGGATGCACATCCATCACAGCCCGAAACCATCTACATCGCCAGCTGCTCGGGGGGCGTTTTCAAGTCTGTCGACGACGGCAAGAACTGGAACGCGATTTTCGAAGATTTTCCGACTGCCTCGATTGGTGACATCACGATCGATCCCAATGATCCCAATACGGTTTGGGTGGGGACCGGCGAAGCCAATATCTTTCGCAGCACCATGGCCGGCATTGGTATCTACAAATCAACCGACGCGGGCAAGTCGTTTCAGTACAAAGGTTTGGGGGACACCCATCACATTGCCAGGATTCTTGTTCACCCCAAAGACAGCAACGTGATTTACGTTGCCAGCCCCGGCCATGAATACACCCACAACGAACAGCGCGGCGTTTACAAATCGGTCGATGGTGGTGACTCCTGGGAAAAAGTGTTCTACCAGGACGAACAAACCGGCGCGATTGACCTGGTTATGGATCCATCCAACCCGGACGTGTTGATTGTCGGAACGGCTGAGCGAATGAGGTATCGCTGGAACGATCCCAAACCGGGCCCGCAATGCGGAATCTGGAAAACGACGGATGGTGGAAAGACCTGGAGCACCAGACACACGGGCTTGCCGGATCTGACCCAGTGCGAACGGGTGGGGCTGGACTTTTGTGCCACCAAACCCAACGTCGTTTATGCACTGATCAATAACCTGAATACCAAAGTTGGCGGTCGCGGGCCTGTTGGTGCCGACCTGTACCGCTCCGACGACTCCGGTGAAACGTGGGTTCGATGCGAAGGATCCGACGGAATTGGCCGGATTTACGCCAGTTATGGCTGGGTTTTCGGGCAGGTTCGCGTCGATCCCAATGATGCGGATGTGGTCTACCTGCACGGTGTCAGCCTGATGAAATCGGCCGATGGCGGCAAAACGTTTTCAAACGTTCGCGGCAACCATTCAGACTACCACGCAATGTGGTTAAACCCGACTGATTCCAAACACATTCTGGTCGGCAACGACGGCGGGTTCATGATGTCCCGGGATGGACTCGAAACGTTTTTTCATCCCATCAATATCCCCATCGCGACTCTTTATAACGTGGCCATCGGCCAGGACCCGGGCAGCTTTTACGCTTACTCCACCATCCAGGACAACAGCGGATGGCGCGGCGCAATAACGGTCACCAAAGAAAATGGTCAAAAACAGATTTCCTTTGAAGAATGGGAATCGGGTTACGGAGATGAGTCCGGTCGCCACGCAGTGGATCCGGAAAACTCGGATTTTGCGTACGCCGTTAACCGCTACGGAACGGGACCGTTCCGGTACGATTTTGCAGCGGAAGACCGGGCCAGGAGCCGGGTCGATATTTCACCGGACTTTGGTGAAGACCGGCGCCGGGCCCAGTGGGTGTCGCCCCTGATCATTTCACCCCATGACACCAGCCGGCTGTTCTACGGGGCCCAGTTTGTCTTTATGACCAACGACAAGGGTGACAGCTGGAAACGGATCAGCCCCGACCTCTCCAACTTGGATCCGGATATGCAGGGAAACATTGCCTACTCGACGATCTTTGGCATCGCTGAATCCCTCTTGAAAAAGGGATTGATCTACGCCGGAACCGATGACGGCAATATGCACGTAACCCAGGACGAGGGGGAAAGCTGGACCAATATTTCGGCCGGTCTCCCAAAGAACTGCGTGATGGCCAGCATTGAAGCCTGCCGGAAGAATGTTGGAACGGTCTTCATTGCTGTCAATGGAAAACGGATCAACGACCTCAACTGCTACTTGTTCAAATCAACCGATTTCGGCAAGACCTGGACAAGTATTACTGGCAATATTCCGGGTGGCATTGCCAACGTGATCAAACAGGACCCGACCGATCCGGGCATTCTGTACGCCGGAAATGATCAGGGCGTTTATTTCACACTCGATGGCGGCAAAAAGTGGAACGTTTTGGGTTCCGGATTGCCAACCGTCTACGTCCACGACCTGGCAATTCACAACAAGGAACATGTTGCCGTTATCGCAACCCACGGCCGGGGGGCGTGGGCCGTTGATTTGGAACCGGTTAGGGCCTTGAAAGCCAAAACCGAGTAACAATCTCACGGTTACGACGCATAGTGTTTTGGGAATTGGTCAAAAATAACGTCCCGGATTCTGGGAGGTTGAGGCTCCCGCCGAAACAGGTTCGCTGTGTTGGTACGGTGTCGAGTTGCTTGCAATGATCCTGCAAACCCGGGCCAGCATGTTTCTGAAAGGAGTTTCACGATGTTGACGCGCAATGGCATCTGTAGCCTGGCAATCGCGTTGATGACCGTTTCCGCTGGCTGGGCTGTCCAGCAACCGGCGACGGCCCGGCTGATGGTCAGGACCTGCGACGGAACGGAAATTTTCGGCGACGCCGCCCAGGAATCGATTCTGGTTGTTGCCGGCGATCAACAACATCAAATTGCATGGAGCAATTTGTTGTCGCTGCATTCCGCCGGGCCCGCCTCGGAACTGGAACAGGGTCGAATAGGTGCCTGCCTGGAGTTGCTGAACGGAACCGATATGGCTGCTTCCGAACAGGCGGCGGCCGAATTGACGGATATCGGGTTGCCGGTCATCAATCCCTTGTTGAAAAATTTTCCGGACACCGATGCACACGAGCCGGATTACCGTTACCGGCTGTTTGGCCGCATCCTGCCAGGACACGCCGATGGACCCGACCGGTCCCAGGGACTGGTTCGAATGGCCGATGGAAAAGCGGTGCGGGGAAACCTGGCCAATGCGGAAATCAGGCTGGTTGATTCCCAGGGGAATCCGCAAACCATTCCCGCCAGCAACATTCGCAGAATTGCAGTGATGAGGGAAACGGTCAACAGAACCGTTACTCTGGATGCCCTCCGCCACTGCTCGTACGTCGGCTATATGGATTGCGGGATTGTTCTGACTCCGGAATCGAAGGTGGCCAGTGACTCGCGTGGATTTTGCAGGTTGTCCTTCGACGAAGATGGCTGGGCATCGGACCCCGACGGTATCGTCGACCCGTTGCCAGGAAAACGAAGACTGCAGGAAGGGTTTCGTTGGGGAAGCATTTTGGGACGGGTGGGGCCGGCCAGCGAACGGTTTTATGTCGGCGGGCATTTTGAAAAATCCGGTCTGGGGAACGGACGCTTCTATTTGGTGATCAACGACAATGAACATTGGCAAAACAATATTGGCAGTTACCGGGTTCAGCTGGTAGTTCACAACGCGTTTGACGTCGGCGAGCCATGGTGATCTCCTGTTGAGCGATCCATTTTTACCAACATCTGGTGGTTATTGATTCAACCGGGTTTGTCGTTTGACGCGCAAGTCAGGGACAGATTGTTTTGTGGGCATAAAATTGGGCGGGCCGCATGACTGAATCGGGAATGAACAGTTCGAACGGTGAGCCGACTGGCTGGCGGAGGTTGTTAAAGTCCGTGGGCCCGGGTTTGGTGACGGCATGCGTCGTGATTGGTCCCGGCAGCGTTCTGACCAGCTCCAAGGTTGGTGCCGGCGAAGGCTATACCAAGGCATGGGTCGTCGTCGTGGCCGTGTTCTTTATGATGATCTACACGACGCTCGCAGCGCGACTTGGAACGGTCACCCGGCAGTCGACGGGAGACCTGATTAGTAGCCGGGCTGGGCGGTGGCTGGCGATTCTGGTCGGAATCTGTGTTTTTATGATCACGGCGGCGTTTCAGTCCGGCAATAACCTGGGCGTACACGCGGCCCTGTCGGCCTGGATTCCTTTCGACTACTGGGTGATTGTTTTCAACGCGATTTCGATTGCCTTTGTTTTTGGTTTCCGCAATCTGTATGTCGCTCTGGAACGGCTGATGACCGTGCTGGTCGGCGTAATGATCGTCTCGTTCGCGGTCAACCTCTGGTTTGCCAAACCGGATCCTGGCGAATTCGCGATGGGGCTGTTGCCATGGAACGGGCTGTCGGAAATCGGACTCCCGCTGTTGGGCCTGGTGGGGACCACGTTTGTGATCGCCGCCGCTTACTATCAGACTTACCTGGTCAAACTGAAGGGCTGGACAACGAAAGACCTTTCCAAAGGCATTTTTGATGCGCGGGTTGCGGCGTTGATCATGCTGGTGGTGACGCTAATGATCATGACCACGGCGGCGGCGGTGTTGCGGGACAAGGATTTGGCAAGTGTCAGCGATGTTGCCCGCCAGCTTGAGCCGCTGTTTGGAACGCGGGGCCAGCTGATTTTCTGCATTGGACTTTTCTCCGCCGCTTTCTCGTCGTTTATCGTCAACTCGATGGTGGGGGGCTACATTCTGGCCGACGGACTGGGATTGGCGGGGACTACTACCGATCGCGGACCGCGGATCCTGACCACCGCAGTTTTGCTGACCGGGATGGGAGTGGCCCTGTACGTCATCCGGACAGAAACCCAGCCAGTGGGCGCAATCGTCGCGGCCCAGGCTGTGACCGTCATTGCTGCACCGCTGATGGCCTTTGTACTGCTCTGGCTAACCAACCTCCGCAGCGTCATGGGAGAATACCGCAACGGATTCTGGATGAACCTGTTTGCCGGCGCTGGCCTGGTTCTCCTGGTGCTGATGGCATGGTACACAGCAATGGACAAAGTCTGGCCGGCATTACGAATCTGGTTCGACGGTCCACAAACTCCAGGTATCTGACCACCAGCATAGATCATGAACAACATTTGGAAATCATTGCCGCATTTGCAGTCGATAGGCTACCTGTTGGCATGGGCGGTGATCGTTGGGACTGGCGGCGTTACCTCCGGGCAGGAAGGTCTGGCAGGCGAAATCCGGATCGGGATTATCGGACTGGATACGTCACATGCAATTGCGTTCACGAAGCTGCTGAACGATCCGGACGCAAAAGCCCCGCTGGACCGCTGCCGGGTGATTTGCGCATTTCCGCAAGGGAGCGCCGACATTGAATCAAGTGCTTCCCGGATTCCCAAATACACAGAACAGATCCGTGAAATGGGAGTTCGGATCGTTGACTCGATCGATGAACTGGTTGCCAACGTCGATGCCGTATTGCTGGAAACCAACGACGGCCGGTTGCATCTGGAACAGGTGTTGCCGGTGCTAAAGGCGAACAAGCCGGTCTTTGTGGACAAGCCGCTTGCCGCTTCACTCGAAAGTGCGATTGCCATTTACCTGGCTGCAGAGCATTTCAACACGCCGATTTTTTCGTCATCCAGTTTGCGTTTTTCCAACCCGGCGCTGTTGGCTCGCGACGGGAAACTGGTTGGCCAGGTGTTGGGATGTGAAACCTTTAGCCCCGCAACCCGCGAACCCACCCATCCGGACCTGTACTGGTACGGAATCCATGGGGTCGAGCAGCTGTTCACAGTCATGGGGCCCGGATGTGAATCCGTCTCCTGCACCAGCAGCGACGGTACAGACGTTGTGGTTGGATTGTGGTCCGATGGCCGGATCGGGACGTTTCGGGGAACGAGAACCGGACCGTCGCATTATGGCGGCACGGTATTCGGTGTTGACGGACAGGCGTCTACGGGTGGCAACCAGGGCTATGACGCGCTGGTGGTTGAGATTGCCAACTTTTTCATAACCCGCAAAGCACCGGTTGACGCCAATGAAACGCTGGAGATATATGCGTTTATGTCCGCCGCAGACCAGTCCAAAGCGGCCGGTTCGAAAGCCGTTTCCTTGAAGGAGGTAATCGGGACGGCCCGGATTGAGGCTGCACACTTTCTGGCAAAATCCGGAGTTTTGACCCCTCATTAATCCGACGTGTAATTCAATCCCCGTGTAAACAAGTCCTGCCTGGTGGTTTCCAACAATGAAAGGTCCTGGCAATCTTGCCGAGTTGAACGAGATGGCCAGCCGCCCCACGGAAGCGGTCTGCAAAGTGCTTCGGGGAATCACCAGCGATATTCTGGTAATTGGTGCCGGGGGGAAAATGGGATTTCACCTTTCCCTGATGTTGCAACGGGCATTGGAACTGGTCGATTCTCCGCACAGGGTAGTTGCCGTTTCCAGGTTCGGGTCGTCCACTGCAAAAAAGGATTTCGAATCGAACGGAATCAGGATCATATCCGTCGATCTGACCAGCCTGGATGCGACCGGCAAACTCCCCGACTCGGAGAATGTTTTCTTTCTTGCTGGCGTGAAATTCGGAACCTCCGGGAACCCCGGGCTACTACAGCAAATGAATGTCGAAGTGCCGCAGCGGGTCGCGCACAGATTTTCCGGTTCCAGAATCGTGGCCCTGTCCACCGGTTGCGTCTATCCGTTTGTGACTCCGGAAAGTGGCGGGTCCGTCGAAACCGACCGGGTGAATCCGCCCGGTGAATACGCGATGTCCTGCGCAGGGCGGGAACGGGCGTTTTCGGAGTCGGGAGCGAGGACCAGCCTGATCCGGCTCAACTACTCCGTCGATCTGCGATACGGAGTCCTGGTCGACATCGCCCAAAAGGTGCTTGCCGGCAGCATAGTCGACCTGACAACCGGATACGCCAACGTGATTTGGCAGGGGGATGCCAACGCATATATCATTCAGGCGCTGGCTTGTGCCGCCAGTCCTCCTTTTGTTATCAACGTAACCGGTGCCAGGACATTGCGTGTGCGTGATGCAGCAATCCGTTTTGGCGAGTTGTTTGACAGAGAAGTCAAACTGGTTGGAACAGAAAATGAATCGGCGTGGTTAAGCAACGCCAGCCGTTCCCACGAGCTTTGGGGACCACCTCAAGTCGACGAGAACAGGTTAATGGAATGGGTCGCGGACTGGTTGCTGGCCGGCGGCACAACACTCAACAAGCCAACGCATTTTGAAGTTCGTGACGGAAAATATTGAAACCGGAATTTCCCGGTTCGATTTGCAGAAAACTGACCTATGAATATTGAAACTCTGAGAAGCCGTTTGCTGGAAGGGCTGGTAATTCCCGCTTGCCCGCTGCCTCTGGATTCCAAACGCAACTGGTCTCGCCCGCATCAACGTGCACTGACCCGGTACTATGTTGCCTCCGGAGCCGGAGGAATTGCCGTCGGAGTCCATTCCACCCAGTTTGCGATCCGGTCGCCGAAGGTGGGCCTGCTGGAACCGGTTTTGCAACTGGTTTCCGAAGAACTGGATGCACTGAAGGCAGATTCGGTGGTCCGGATCGCGGGAATCTGCGGCCCGACGGACCAGGCGATTCGTGAAACGGAGCTGGCCTTGCGTTTGGGATATCACGCCGGCATGGTCAGCATGACCGCGTTCCGGGATGAAGATGAATCCGTGGTCCTGAAACATTGCCGGAAAATTTCAACGTTGATTCCGGTTGTTGGTTTTTATTTGCAAACCGCCGTCGGAGGCCGGGTGTTTACCCAGGCCTTCTGGAGGAAATTTGCCGAGATTCCCAATCTGGTCGCGATAAAGATTGCTCCCTTCAACCGCTACCAGACCGGGGACGTAGTGCGGGCCGTGATCGAGGCCGGTCGCGAGGACGTCGCACTCTATACAGGCAATGACGACAACATCATTGTCGATTTGTTGACGCCGTTCGAATATCTCGCCGGCGAAAAACGGGTTCGCCGGTTTATTACCGGAGGTCTGCTCGGGCAGTGGGGCGTCTGGACAAGTTGCGCAGTCCGGATGATGGAAAAGATCCGGAAGGCACGGCAATCGGATCGCCCCGGTATCAACTGGCTGACCGAAAATGCAGCCCTCACTGATGCCAACGCGGCCCTGTTCGATTCAGCAAATGGTTTCGCCGGATGCATTCCCGGAATCATGGAAGTTCTGCGGCGTGTCGGACTGGCCCCATCCAATTGCTGCCTCGATCCGAACGAGCAGCTTTCGCCCAATCAGTCGACCGAACTCGATCGCGTGATTGCCGCATATCCCCAATTGACCGACGACGAATTCGTCCGGGCAAATCTGGATCAGTGGTTGAAATAGAGCAGGGCCCAAAAGGGGTCTGACCCTCTCTGGTTTCCAAAGGGTCTGACCCCTTTTGGGCCAGCCAGTTAGCAGCGCATTCACGATTCGCCACTATCCGGTCATGTGTTCTTTGCGAAACCTCCCGACCCACGTTTCCAGCGGTGTCATCGATCGCCAGTCGGGTTCGTCAGCAACCCCCAGACCCGGCATGCCGGACAACCCGGAAATATCAACACGGCCCCGGTCCACCCTCAGCATCGTTTGGCCATTTTCCTGCCGATACAGTTTTGGGCAGTAACGCAGTGCGTCCGACTGCTCTTTTTCCTGAAGGTGGTTCAAGCCGCAGAAAAAGTGATGCCCGTTCCGTTCGGCATGAGTCAGGCCGAGCGCGCTGATTACGGCAAAGTCCTGCTGAAGCGCAGTGACCGGCATGTTGGTCAGGTCCTCGGCCGTAACGAACAGCGATTTGCCCTTGCGACTGCGGGACTGGCATAACGCAAAGTTCGCCAACGATTTGAAAATGCCTTTGCAGTTCTTGTGTGAAACTCCCTGATAGCCGATTGCTGCCGCATCCCGGAACGCATGCAGGTACCCGTCCGCTTCGTCGATAACCAGGGGTTTCTTCCTGGCGATCCTGGCAATCTCCCCGGCCAGCGAATCGTCGTGCGTTTTGCTGCGGCTCATCGGCTGTTCGACAAACTGGACCCGCGAGTACATGTCCGGTAATCTAGCGGCAAATTGGTCCAAAAACCTCTCCAGCGAAGCAGGGTCCTCGCAGGCTTCATTTCCATCCAGCGTAATTGTTGGACCGGTCGCTCCGATGATCTTCCAGATTTCGGCCAGCCGGTTCAGGTCCCGCTCGCCATCCCCGCAAGTCTTGATTTTGAACCACGAGATACCCTGTGACTTTACGTATTCCTCCAGGGTAAACGGCAACCCGTCATCGACGCGATTCCCTGGCGGCAACCCGGCACCGGTCAAAGGGTCGCTAATGCCGATCGTGTGACGCACGAATACCGTTTCCAGTGGAGCATCGGGAATGTCACGCGAGATGTCGTACCCCGAAAGTTCCGGATGAATCCGTTCGGGACGGAATCCCAACCGGTTTTGTCGAAGGGCCTGATGAAACGGAAGGTTCTCGATCCGGCAAAACGCATCGATCACCGCGCGCTCGATCAACGCAATCGAAAAACTTCCACACAGCGAAACCCCCTGTGCTGTTTCCGGCCGGACCAGATACGAACCCAGCGCCGACCACCAGCAATCGAACGGTGTTTCAAAAACCGGCTGTTCCAGAAAAACGTCCCGTGAGGCCATCACGAGTTGCAACAGGTCATGCAGTTTGTCTTTGGGGTTTCGGTCCGGCCGTTTGTCGAGCCAGCCGAACGAAGGCCAGTCGGCACTGCAACCCCATGCGGACCTTCCGTCGGCGGATTCCAGAATCAGCCGCACTTCGACATTGATCCGCATCCAGTCCGGAAACAGCGAATGCCCCTGGCCGATCGTAAAGTCGATCCGGGGCGCGGGAATTTCGCGTGCATACAGGTCGATCGACCGGATCCGGTACAACATGCCACGCTCGAGTCAACGGGAATTCAAAATCCACAACGTACAGACCGATTATGCCGGTCCCCGTCCTGTGAAACCACCACAGGACGCTGGCAGCTGACGAGTATGCATTGCCAGTCGGGACGCCCATAATGGCAACCTGAACCAGGAGTTGGACTGACACACTGTGAGAGCTGCCCATGATCCCTTCCATCACCCGTCGAAAATTTATCGGAACCGGCACGGCCATTGGCGTCGCATCGGCTGTGGGTCTCACGGCCGCCCAGGCACGCCAGGTGGCTGGTGCCAACGATCGCGTGCGATTGGGGATTATCGGCACTGGCAACAGGGGCACTCAGGTCGCCAGTGCATTCCAGCAGCACCCGGATCTTGAAATCGTCGCCCTCTGTGATGTCTTTGAGGACCATTTGAAACGGGCTGCCAGTGGATTCGGTTCCGGTTGCGACCAGTACCAGGACTTTCGAAAACTGCTGGACCGGAGCGACATTGACGCTGTGTTGATCGCTACGCCCGATCATTGGCACGCCCTGCAAACTGTGATGGCCTGCCGTTCCGGAAAGGATGTTTACGTCGAGAAACCACTTTCGGTCACCATTCACGAAGGTCGGCGGATGGTCGATGTCGCCAGGGAAACGGGCCGGGTAGTTCAGGTCGGCACGCATCGTCGTTCATCTCCTGTCTGGCAACGGGCGATCGAGGTCGTACGGTCCGGAGTCCTGGGAAAGATCACGATGTGCCAGGCGTATCGGCTGAGCAACATGTTTCCCGCAGGGATCGGCAAACTCGAAAAATCGGATCCGCCCCAGGGACTCGATTGGGACATGTGGCTGGGCCCCCGGGCGTGGAGGGATTACCAGGACAATATCGCACCCTACAAATTCCGCTGGTGGCAGGATTACTCTTCGCAAATGGGCAATTGGGGAGTCCATTACCTGGACGTCATGCTTTGGGCCCTGGAAGAAACCGCACCCGAATCCATTTGTGCCATGGGAGGAAAGTTTGCCATCGATGACGACAGGACCATTCCCGACACTGCCCAGGCCATGTTTCAGTTTGGTTCCGGTGCCCTGGCACTGTTCGGCACCTACGAAGGCTTTGGCAATCCAATCATGCCAGCCGGTGAGATCGAACTGCGGGGTTCCAATGGGACCATGTTCGTCGATTCCGGTGGTGTCCATGTTCTTCCGGAACATCGCGGGCAGTTTCAGCCCACGGATCCTGCGGGCAAAAAAATCGACATCCTGATGGACGGTGCGAACAACGATGATACCGCAGCACACACGCGGAATTTTCTGGACTGCATCAAGAGCCGGGAAAAGCCCAACGCCGATGTCGAGATCGGACACCGGGCCACTTCGATGGCATTGCTGGCGAATATTTCGCTCGAGACCAGACAACGACTGGAATGGAACGGGGAAAAAGAAACGGTTCAGGGTTCCGGGAATGCCAACTCGCTGCTGCACTACAGTTATCGCGAGCCGTGGAAACTGGATTAGCGGTTTGTGGCAATCCCGTTACGATCCCGGCACCGGAATGGAAATATTGGAAGACCGAATGAACATCGAGAGCCTGTTGGGACGGATCCGGCCCAACCGGAAGATCACCGGGATGTCCGCGATTCTGCTGCCGTTTGAGAGTTCGGGCGCGGTCGACTGGGATTCGTTTGCCGGGCACGTTCGGCGAACGACTGAGGCCGGACTGACTCCCGCTGTCAACATGGACACCGGGTATGCTCCCTTCCTGGAAGAAGAAACGCGTACTCGTGTCCTCGAAGTTTCGCGATCGGTCATGAGTGGCCAGCCTTGGGTAGCTGGTGTTTTTGTCAGCGACCGGCCGAATGCAAAAGTCGATTCCGGGTCGTATCGGAAGCAGGCCGAAACCGTACAGGGTTATGGTGCACTCCCCATCATCTTTCAATCCTACGGACTGGCCCATCAGCCGGATCAGGAGGTCGTGGAAAATTATACGGCCATCGCCCGGAGCTGCGATTCGTTTCTTGCATTTGAACTGGGAACCATGTTCGCAGCCTTTGGTCGGATCTATCCGCTTCCGCTTTTCCGGGAACTGTTGCTGATTCCCCAATGCACCGGGGCCAAACACTCGTCCCTGAGCCGGCAGATGGAATGGGACCGGCTGGAAGTGCGAGACCAGGTGCGGCCGGATTTCAAAGTCTTGACCGGCAACGATCTGGCGATCGACATGGTGATGTACGGAAGCGATTACCTGCTGGGCCTCAGTACATTCTGTCCGGATGTATTTGCCCGACGTGATGCGATGTGGGAACAGGGCGATCCGGGGTTTTATGAACTGAACGACCTGCTCCAGTATCTCGGCTGCATTGCTTTTCGCGAACCGACGTCGGCTTACAAACACAACGCGGCGATGTTTCTCCATCAGCGGGGATGGATCCGGTCCGACCTGACCCATCCGGCCAGCAGCCAGCGTCCCCAGTCCGACCGTGCGATTCTGGAAGGAATCGGAAAACGGTTAGGTCTGGCGATGGATCCGTGATCAAGGATCCGTCCGGATCTCCGATTTTGTTCACAGCCTGGGGCAACCATTTGAAATACACCAAAGTTTCGAAACTCGACTCGGCCGAAAAATTCCTGGAGCACATTGCCTCGCTTGGGACCAGCCTTCCCTTCGATGCCGGGCTGCAATCGGGTGACGACAGCCCGCTGGCCCAGACGGTCCGGTTCAACAACCGGGTCGCTGGAAACAGATTCTGTATTCTGCCGATGGAAGGCTGGGACGGCACGACGGAAGGAAAACCCACCGACCTGACGGTCCGGCGCTGGAGGAATTTTGGGCTCAGCGGAGCCAAACTGGTTTGGGGGGGCGAGGCCGTCGCGGTTCGCCACGATGGCCGGGCCAACCCAAGGCAACTGTTGATCAACGATGCCAACCTGACTGCAATCGAGTCGATGAGGAACTGTCTGGTCGATGCCCACTCCAACGCATTTGGCAACACCGATGATTTGTCCGTCGGATTGCAGCTGACCCATTCCGGCCGGTTTGCCCGACCCAATCCGGATTCCGGTTTACAGCCGAGAACAGCTTATGCCCACCCATTGCTCGACAGAAAGTTTCACGTTGACACGGGTTCTGCCCTGTTGTCGGACGACGAAATCAAGGTCTTGATCGACGACTTTGTCCTCGCGGCGGCGCTCGCATACCAGGCCGGATTTGAGTGGGTTGATATCAAACACTGCCACGGCTACCTCGGTCACGAGTTGTTGTCGGGTTACGACCGGCCTGGCGAATTTGGCGGTTCGTTCGCGAACCGGACCCGTTTCCTTCGCGATGTGGTAGCTGCCATCAGGAGCGAAGTACCGAATCTGCAAATGGGAGTACGGGTTAGTGTTTTTGATTTCATTCCCTATGAACCGGCCCCGGATGGTACGGGTCGACCGTCAGCGGACGGAGAATACCGGTACGCGTGGGGTGGAGACGGAACGGGGACCGGCATCAATCTGGATGAACCCGACCGGTTCATGAAATTGCTCAACGATATCGGCATCCAGCTGGTATGTACCACAGCGGGCAGTCCCTACTATTGCCCACACATTCAGCGTCCTGCGGCTTTTCCGCCATCCGATGGATACTTGCCTCCGGAAGATCCGTTGGTGGGAGTTGCCAGGCAGATCCGTGCAACGTCCCAGTTGAAATCGATGAATCCCGGAATGACCTTTGTCGGGTCGGGCTATTCGTATCTCCAGGACTGGTTGCCCAACGTGGCCCAGGCCGCGGTGCGATTGGGAATGGTGGACTCGGTCGGCCTGGGACGGATGGTCCTGTCGTATCCCGAGTTGCCGGCCGACGTGCTGTCCGGAAAACCGCTGCGCCGAAAAAGGGTCTGTCGTACGTTCAGCGACTGCACGACAGCTCCTCGCAAGGGGATCGTCTCCGGATGTTTTCCGCTGGACGATTTTTACAAAAACCGCCCGGAGCATGACCTGTTGCGGGAAGCCAAAAAATCTTCCGCAAAATGAGCGCTGGCGGAAAGGCCCGGGTGACCGGGAGTAGTCCACGTCACGAATCGTCCGGTCAGATTTCCGGAAGCGGGCTGGTTGCGTCCCCGAACCGGTCCAGTTTCACCCCCATTTTGTCCATCATGCTGAGGTATAGCCGGCACATCTGCCGGTCAGGCTTGTCCAGGTAATCGAGATTCTGCCCACCCTGGATTTTGCCGCCGCCAGATCCCAGCAACACAACTGGCAACTGCGTCGCATCGTGATTCCCGTGAAGCATGCTGGAACAAAGCAACAGCATGGAGTTGTCCAGTGCCGTCTGCTCGCCTTCCTGGATCGATTTCAGCCGTTGTGCGATATAGGCAACCTGTTCGAGGAAGAACTGGTTGACTTTCAACCAGTCGTCACTGTCGCTGTGTGAGAGGAGGTGGTGGATCATGTAGTCCACACCGAGGTGGGGAAACCGCAACGTGCCGTGATCATTGTTCAGCTTCAACGTGCAGACCCGCGTGGTATCCGTCTGAAAAGCCAACACGAGGATGTCCGACATTAAACGCATATGCTCGACGATATCTTGCGGAATGCCGTCGTTGGGGCGGGCAATATTGGGAGCTGTCAGCGTCGGCCTCCACCCCTGGACTTCGCCCAGTTTCCCCGCCCGTTCAATTCGGTGTTCAACTTCACGTACCGAATTCAGGTACTCGTCCAGCTTCTGCTGATCTGACCGGCTGATCTCGCGGCGAAAATCGCCGGCATCTTCCAGGATCGCGTCCAGCACACTTTTGTCACCAAGTTGTGCCGTGTCACGGAAAAGCTGGTCGAAGGCAAGGGCCGGATAGACCTCCAGCGGCGTCGGCGTTGTCGGACTGCTCCACGAGATATGCGAGCTGTACAGCATCGAGTAATTTTTGTGAACCGACGGGTTGGACATTTCACAACCCAAAACCAGACTGGGCAATTTTGTGGCCTTGCCAATTTCCCGGGCCACGACCTGATCCACGCTGGTTCCGCTTCGAATCGTGCCGCCTGCGGACAACGGCGAACCGGACAACAGATTGCCGGTTTGCGAGCTGTGAATGTTTCCCTTTAACGCTTCGGCGTTGTAAAGACCACGGACAAAGACCATCTGGTCGCGAAAATCGTTGAGCGGCGACAGGACTTTTCCAAGTTCCATGTCCGGGCCTTGCCCCCTGGCCCACCATTCCCTGCTGTGAAACCCGCATCCGGCAAACAGAATGGCCATCCGGACCGGGGCCTGATCCGACTGGCGACGCCCGGTCAATCCGTTTCCCCAAACCCGAAGTGATTCCATCCAGGGAAGGGCCATGCTGACACCAAGGCCCCGCAACAACGTCCGTCGGGAAATGGGATTTGCGGTCATGTTCAAGCTCTCCTGTTTTGCCGGATCATTCTGCTGGCTGTTCAAACAGCCGTCCACGGATATTCAGAAACTGGGGACTGGTAACAATGGCGTCGATCGCAACGTTGAACCGATATCCGTTTTGACGGAGCCGGACAAGCATTTCGTCCAGCAAAAATTCATCCGACAGCTGGACTTCGCGTCCCAGGGCATAGCCCAGCAGTTTTCGGCAAAAATTTCGCACAACCTCATCACGACGTGAGCCCGACAGATAGCCGATCACTCCATCAATGCCATCGATAGTCGTGCCATCAGCCATTTGGGCTTTGGTATCGGTGGCGACAGGTCGCAACCGGCCGATTGCATCGAATTGTTCCAGGGCAAAACCCAGCGGGTCAATTCGTTCATGGCACCTGGCACATTTGGCGTCGCTGCTGTGAAGCTCAATCAACTGCCTCGCGGTCAATCCGTCCGGGAGGCTTTCCGGCAGCTGGGGAATGTCTGGCGGCGGTCGAGGCAAGCGTTCACCAAGCAAGGTCTCGGAAACCCAGTTGCCTCGAAGAATCGGGCTGGTTCGCGAAGCCCCCGACTGGCTGGCCAGAATCGCAGCCATCCCCAAAACACCGCCGCGACCATGCCCCCGAATTCCATCGACCCGCCACCACCCGGAATCATTCTGGTTCTCAATTCCATAGAACGGAGCCAACGATTGATTCACAAACGTATGATCGCCTTCGACAAGATCGGTAATGGCTCCGTTGTTGCGGAACATGTCTTCAAAGAACAGGACCACCTCCTCATACATTTCCTGACGCATCGTCGGGAATTCCGGGAAAACCCTTTCGTTCTTGTCGTTGTTTTGGTCGAAGTCCCGAACGTGCAACCACTGGCAGGCGAAATGGATTGCCATCCGCCGTGTCCGCGAGTCGTCCAGCATCCGGTGCGTCTGCGCCAACAGAACCGAATGATCCGCAACTGTCGCGGGCGCGGGCGTGAAGTCCGCGTCCCGGACGTCGGGAACCGGCATTGAAAGTCCGCCCGCTTCCGCCAGCGCGCGGAGTTCGCCGTCCGGTGGTGAGGACCACAGAAAGTAACTCAATCGCGTGGCCAGCTCGAGGC
>Ga0163150_10002681_pt1 | contig 26609 bp, 20 predicted proteins | sample OliLakLV19P2IB_FD_148628 | JGI IMG/M metagenome (GOLD analysis project Ga0163150, IMG submission 148628) | Freshwater microbial mat bacterial communities from Lake Vanda, McMurdo Dry Valleys, Antarctica - Oligotrophic Lake LV.19.P2.IB | ecosystem: Environmental > Aquatic > Freshwater > Lake >...
GCATACGGACTGCGTGACGAAGAGTACCTGCGGTTAAAAATTCTCACTTGCATGTTGCCAGTCCTCTAAATTGACCCAAAATCACCCACACTCTTACGCGATGAGCCTAAATTGAAAACTGAAAAAGGAGGCAGCGATGCCTAAGAAAACCGCAACCCAAAAAACATTTGAACCGGCCGAGGCTAGCACGCGGCTCAAGGCGCGACTGGCACGCATGTTTGATCTCGAGGCGGAAATCGAACGCCTGGATAAGATCCTCAGGTGGCCCCATTACGAGGGTTCCCAAAAGTCGCCGGGCGTGAAGTACGAGCTCCAAACGGCCACGATGAATTTGCGAGAGGTTCGTGGCCAACTGAGCTATGCAAAGCAGACCCTTGAAAATGAACGTCAGCGCGGGGAGCGCCACATGAATAGTGAGCTTCGGCCTGAGTTCAAGAAGGCGGAGGACGACTTCCAGGCCAAAACTCAGGAGTTCGAGCGGGCCGAAAGGCAAGTGGCGCGCCTGAAGGAGAAACACGACGCGCTGCGCACAGAGTTGGACGCGGCCAAGGCTGAGCTAGCTGAGTTGAAGAAAGGTTGCGGTGTTGAAGAGGCCTTGAGCTTCCAGCAATCCCTGGCCGAGGCTAAGGAACGGTTGCCTGAGTTGAAAGGTTTGGTGGAAGAGCAGGAGTGGTTGATTCGGGAAGCGAAGGCAACTATCCCTTCAGCCGAACAGCTCCTGGAGCGGCGTGAGGATATCCTGGCAGGGTTGTCCACAGGAGACGCGACCGAAGGCCAACTGAATGCAATCGGTAAAGAGATAGAAGCCTTGAACTCCCAGATTGCCGCCGCCTCCGCGAAAGCTTCCGAGATCATCGCCAAGGCTGAACCCACGTTGTCAGGTTTGCGCCGAAAGCTGGCGGACACCGAACGGGAATTGGAAAAGCTAACCCTCCAAAAGCCCGACGTGGCGCGGTTGATTTTGAAGAGCCAGGCAGCCTTGGTCTACTCCGACTACGTGAAGTTGGGCGAGCAACTCGGAGAAAAGTTTGTCCAGATGATGAGCCTGAACGCCCTGATTTGTTCGGTTCCCGAGCGTCGGCACGTTGACCATTCTATTCTGCTGAGTGCTTTCCAGATGAAGATTCCTCGCTTCAAGGTTGGCCTGGACGCAGAGGCACCCAGCATGAGCACAGTGTTCTCTGCAGTCGAACAAAGAATCGACCTGGCGCGGGAGGAAGAGAAAGCGCGGCTGAAGGCCGAAGGCATCACCTTGCTGGATTGAGCTGCAATCTCGCCCATCCCGAGATAGGCACGCCATAGGGATGAACGAGCCTCCATCGCTCATGCGTTGCGATGGGGGAGCACAAGCATGGCGTGTCAGGGATAAGAGGCCAAGGTTCCCCAGCTCACCTCCAAGCTGCCCCGCCTTGGTCCACAAATCATGAGGCAAGAATGCTCAGTGAAATTCAGTTGATTCCTTTTGGCTACCACACGACATCGAGTGGCGATTTTCTCTTAGATGACGAAGCACTGAAGCTGGTGGTGAGTACGTTTGATTCCCAGGTGAACGACCTGGTGGTGGATTACGAACACCAGACCTTGAGCGGCAAGGAAGCCCCGGCTGCCGGTTGGATCAAGAAGCTGGTGAATCGCGGAGCGCAAGGCCTTTGGGGCCTGGTGGAGTGGACAGAACGGGCTAAAGGCTACCTGGCCCGCCAGGAGTACCGGTACCTTTCACCTGTCTTTCTGAAGAGACAGGCCGATGGGCGCGTTGTAAGGCTCTTGAATGCCGGGCTAACCAATGCGCCTGAAATCGACGGGATGGAAGCTCTGGTGGTGAACAAATCAGGTTTCGGGGTGGCCGTTCAAACCAGTGGCGGCCTGGCTGTGGCCTTGTCTGAATCGAAGGTGTTCCTGGATGAGACCCAGCGGCGGGTGAATGCACAACTGGGCATCTCCGAAGAGCTGTGGCGAAGGTACGGAGGCTGACGGGTATATGTCTAGACCCTTTGCAGTGGAGCGCCTCAGCAGGCGAAGCCAGGAGTTGATCGAAAGGCTCTATTTCGATGGAGTGCCAGTTCTGAGAATCCCGGAGATGGTGAAGGCAGAAACCGGGGAATGTGTGAGTAAATCCTCCCTGCACCGCTACTGCAACCGGCAACTGAAAAGCGACTGGCGAGTGGAAGCCATCCGCAGATATCAGCGGGCTGTGGTCGATCTGATGCAGGGGTATTCGGGGCTGTCAAGGTCGAAGGTGGAGCTGGCGGCCTTCCTGGTGGCGATCCTGGGCGTTCAGCAACAAATGCTTAACGAAAAGTTAGACCAGGTCAACGAGTCGATCCGCGATCTGAAGGACTCCATCGGCAATTTGTCAAAAACAGGAAGACCCAAGGCGGCCTGACATGGATTTACGCGACCAGTTTGGGCAGAAGGTTGAGTCTCTGAAGCCGGTTTTGGGTGAAGTGGCGGCGGCGCAGACGGTGCGCGACCGTTACTCCACTTATCCTTCGTCTGGGATCACTCCACAGCGCCTGGCAGCGATCTTGAAGGCTGCAGACGATGGAGACGTCTCCCAGCAGGCGGAGCTGTTTGAGGAATTTGAGGAAAAGTGGCCTGCGCTGCAGGCTGACTTACAAACCCGCAAGCTGGCGGTGGCGGGCCTTTCCTGGGAAGTGCAGCCCGCTTCAGCCAGCGCTGAAGATCAGAAGATCGCGGCGGCTGCTAAGGAAATGCTGGAGTACGTCGAGGATTTCGAGGGAGCGCTGTTGGATGGTCTCGACGCCATTGCGAAGGGTTTCGCAGTTCAGGAAATCTTCTGGGAAATCATCGGACGGCAGGTTTGGGTGAAGCGCCTGAAGTGGGTTCACCAGAAGCGTTTCACTTTCTATTCCCAAGAGAAACTGCTGGAGTTTCCGCGCCTGTTGACCGGCGCGCAACCGATTCTTGGGGAAGCGCTCGACCCCTTCAAGTTTGTCTACCATCGCCATCGGGCGCGCAGCGGCGCGGCCAATAGGGGCGGCCTGGCGCGGCCTTTGGCGTACATCTATCTGTTTACTCAATTCTCGCTGAAGGATTGGGTTATTTTCAATGACCTCTATTCGGTGCCGATGCGGGTTGGGAAGTACAGTGCTGGGGCCACGAGCTCGGACATCGATAAGCTGAAGGAGGCCGTGTTTAGCCTGGAAACCGACGCGGCTGCGGTGATCAGCGACAAGACGGTGATTGAGCTGCTCGAAACCAAAAACCGGGCGGGCGATATCCCGACGTTCAAGGCCTTCATCGACTGGGGCGCTCGGATGACCTCCAAGGTCGTTCTAGGTCACAGCGGGGCGTCTGAGCCAACGCCAGGCAAGCTCGGCGGTGAAAAGATGGCCCGGCAGATTCGCCAGGATCTCCTTGAACATGATGCCCGCTCGCTCCAGAACACGCTGAAATTCCAGCTGATCTGGCCATGGGTGGTCTTCATGTTTGGGGAGGCGAAGGCGTGCCCGAATCTGATCTTCCACTGTGAGGCTGAAGCCGATCTGCTGTCGTTAGCTCAGACATACGGGGACATTGTGCAGCGGCTTGGATTCCGGAGGATCTCTATTAGGCATATCTATAAGCGTTTCGGGATTCCCCAGCCTCGGGAGGGGGAAGAGACGCTGGCGGATCTCGCCCGACAAGTCCGCTGAAAATGGCCTTAAAAAGGGCGTTCAAAGCCAGTCAGAAGTGCCTTCAAAACCCCCTTTCTGAGTCGATTCAGAAAGGAGTGATCCGTTCTTTGAAGCAGAACATCTTGAAGTCGCGCTGATCCTCTGAAACTGTGCCAAGGCTGCACAGAAACCGCTCGCAGCCAAGGGGTTTAGAGGACGGCGCATTGGTGTGTCTGGCCTTTTCTCTTCCCACATGCGAACCTTCACCGGACTCCGCGACAAATAACTCTGCAGTTCGCGACAAACAATTTTGCAGTTTACACAGATGTTCGAAACAGGCATGGTGCGCCGCGCCGCGGAAGCCGCGACAGCAGTGGATTTGGATCGATTGCGAAGTGTGCTCGAAGAGATGCGGGCGGAGGTGAGGAACCCCACCCGGTTCGTGGCTGCTGATATTCGTTTTCACAATCTCCTGGCGGAGATGTCTGGGAACCCCATACTTCAAGCAGTCAGCGAAGCCATGCTTCAATGGCTCTTTGAATTCCACAGCGAGCTGGTCCGCTTTCCTGGGCATGAGGATGTTACCTTGGCCGATCATGAGGAAATTTACGAGCGCGTGTCTGAAGGTGACCCGGACGGGGCGGAGCGGGCGATGATTGACCATCTGACGCGGGCTAATGTTCAAGGCCGGAGGCGCTCTAGAACCAAGAGACCGAGATTGAATGGCGCCCTGACCGGACGCGTGTCGCGGAAGCAAGGGAGGAAGCTATGAGGACGTCAGCTCTGCTCTGGGCTGCACTCACAACATTGAGCGCTGTTCCCGCAGTCGCGCAAGAATTACCCTCCCAGGCCCTGTCGTTGCTGCAACGCCGTTGTTTGCAGTGTCACAACGAATCCACGGCGATGTCTGGCCTTCGGATGCTCACACGCGAGCAGTTGCTCAAGGGTGGCGGCCGCGGCCCCGCCATCAAGCCCGGTGACGCCAGCGGAAGCCTGTTGTTTCAGGTGGTCTCGCAGGCAGGAAAGCTAGTGATGCCGCCAGCCGGCAAGCTGAGCGAGGATGAAACTCGAATTCTCCGAGCTTGGATTGACCAGGGTGCCGCCTGGCCTGCAAGCGCCAAACAGCCAGTTCAGGCTGACTGGTGGGCCTTCTGCAAGCCGCTGAGACCCAAAGTTCCTGGCACGGCGGGCGAGCATCCGGTAGACGCGTATTTGATGGAAAAGCTGAGAGCGGCTCGCATCGAGCCCGCGCCCATGGCGGACCGACTGACGCTGCTGCGCCGTGCCTGCTTCGATTTACATGGGCTGCCTCCAACGCCGGAGCAGGTTAAAACATTTCTGAACGACACCGCCCCAGATCCTTGGGAGCGCCTGATCGACTCGCTGCTGGCCTCTCCGCGGTACGGCGAGAAGTGGGGGCGCCACTGGCTCGACCTGGTGCGGTATGGGGACACGTCTGGTTTCGAGCAAGACCCGTATACGCTGGAAGCCTGGCGGTATCGCGACTACGTCATCAAGTCTCTCAACGACGACAAGCCTTACGACACATTTGTCAAGGAGCAGCTGGCCGGTGACGAACTCTGGCCGGACGATCCGGAGGCACGCACAGGCACGGGCTATTTCAGGGTGGGCGCAAACCGGGACATGCTGTTTAAGGTTGAAGAACTCAACGCCGTGGAAAGACTCACCGATGCCGTGGATACGACCTCCACCGTTTTTCTGGGGTTGACGACCGGGTGCGCGCGCTGCCATGACCACAAGTTCGATCCCATCTCACAGCGCGATTTCTACCGCATGCAGGCGATCTTTGCGCCGGCAGTCAACGACCGGGTCTTCCTCGAATACAACATGGCTCGCTTTTACGACATTGCCGCGAACAGTCGCGAGTTCAAGTTGCGGCAGATTGGCGACGCCATCGACCGCATTCAGAAACCCTATCGTGAAAAGTCACGGCAGGAAAAGATCACCCGGCTTTCCGCGCAAGCCCAGGCGGCAATTGCGATCGCGGCGGAAAAGCGCACGCCGGAACAGCAGGCCCTGGTGACGGAGTCCGAGGCCGCACTAAAGGTGAGTGACGACGAGATTCGCGCTGCCCTGACACCTGCCGACGCCGCCAGGCTGCACCAGATAGAGAAGCGCCTGGTCTCGATGTTTGCAAACTACGCTCCACCGCTCATGGCGCCCGGAATTATTGATGTAAGCCGCGAGGCGCCGCGAACATTCATTGCCGTGCGCGGCAATCCAGACATGCCCGGAGAGGAAGTGAGGCCGGGCTTCCTCAGCGTGCTGGGCGGCGGCGAGATCCCCGATCCGCCGCTTCACGCCAAAACGACGGGGCGGCGCAAGGCACTGGCCGAGTGGCTGGCCAGCCCGGATAATCCGCTCTTTGCCCGCGTGATGATGAACCGCGTGTGGCAGTATCACTTTGGTCAGGGGCTCGTGAAGACACCCAGCGATTTCGGCGTCCGGGCCGGCCAGCCTTCTCATCCTGAATTGCTAAACTGGCTGGCTACCGAGTTTTCGGAACGGAAGTGGTCTCTGAAGGCGATGCACAAGCTGATCATGACCTCGGATGCCTACCGCCGAAGCTCCAACGTCCCCGAAGCCGCCCGTCAGCAGGATCCTGCGAATGTTTTGCTTTCTCACATGAGCCGCCGCCGCTTGCAAGCTGAGGAGATCCGCGACTCCATCCTCCAAGTGAGTGGGGCTCTAAACCTCAAGCCCGGCGGAATGCCCGTGGTGCCGCCCCTGGAAACCGAAGAACTCTTTGGACTGATTGGCAAACCGGAGAATGCCTGGGTCGTCAGCGACAACGTGGAGGAGCATTTCCGGAGAAGCGTTTACCTGCTGTCGCGTCGCACGTTTCAACAGCCGATGTTTGAGGCATTCGATTCTCCAGACGGTATTCTTTCTTGTTCACGCCGGAACGAGAGCACAACCGCACCACAGTCTCTGGCTCTCCTCAACAGCGCATTCATGCAGGACCAGTCCCGCATTCTTGCCGCCAAAGTTCAGTCGGTTGAGGACGCGTGGAAGCGCGTGCTGCTCCGTGAACCCACAACAACGGAGCGTGTTGCCGCAACTGAGTTTGTCGAGCGGCAGACCCCTCGCCTCGGCTCGCGCCCGGCTGCGATGGCCGAACTCGCGCGCGGCCTGATGAATTTGAATGAGTTCCTATACGTGGATTGATGGTTGAATGGGCGGGTCATGAACGCGCGTTATACGTTTTGATAGGGCACATGCTGATTCGAGTTGAAGAACGAAGAGATTGGGCGGCTGTCCATGCCGTGAACGTATCCGCGTTCGAGACACCATCCGAAGCCAATCTTGTTGCAGCTCTGCGCGAACAAGCGCAGCCGCTCGTCTCACTCATCGCTGAGGACAACGGTGCAATCGTTGGGCACATCATGTTTTCGCCCGTTTCGCTCTCCGGCCATCCCATGCCAAGGATCATGGGCCTCGCACCTATGGCCGTTGCCCAGGAGCATCAGCGCAAAGGCATCGGGTCTGCGCTTGTACGCGCCGGCCTTGAACAGTGCACGCAACTCGGCTTCGGGGCCGTCGTTGTCTTGGGCCATCCTGCCTACTACCCTCGGTTCGGGTTTTCGTCGTCTGCGCGCTTTGGCATTGGCTGCGAATACGAAGTGCCAGAAGAAGTATTCATGGTTGTGGAGCTTCAAGCCGGTTTTCTGCGCGGTGCGTCCGGCAAGGTTAAGTACCATGCTGCGTTCAGCAACGTATAACAACCGGTTCAGCGGACGGCGCGATAACCAAAGAGTCAAGCATCGTCATTCCGGCGAAAGCCCTAATCCAGTTTTACCGGGGGCTGCTGATTCCGGCTTTCGCCGGAATGACGGCCTATCTGCTTAGGGCACTGAAGGAGTCCTCATGAATCGCAGAGAATTTCTGTTAACGACAGGCCATGGTTTTGGAGTCGTCGCACTCTCCAATCTGCTGGAAGCCTCAACGATAAATCAACTGGCTCCCAAGCCGTCCCATGCGGCTGCTAAAGCCAAGAGCATCATTTATCTCTTCATGCATGGAGGCGTCAGCCACGTCGACACCTTCGATCCCAAGCCTGAACTGACGCGGCGAAGCGGCCAGGCGCTTTCCGTGGAACTGGCCAAGACCATCAAAACGAGCTTCATTCACGACCCCACCAAAGCCGTGTTGCGGGGCAGCCCATGGATGTTTCGTCCGGGTGGAACGTGTGGTCTCCCGGTGTCGGATCTGTTTCCCAAGGTGCGAGAATGCGTGGATGACATCGCTGTCATCCGGAGCTGTCATGGTGACGTGTTCGATCATGCCCCGGCGATTTATCTTCGCAATACGGGTTCGCAGTTCCCCGGCAAGCCTTGTCTCGGCTCCTGGGTCACCTACGGCCTTGGAACGGAAAATCAGAACTTGCCAGCGTTTGTCGTGATGTCTGAAGGGTCGATGAAATCTGGGCCGCCGGCTTACGGAGCTGGTTTCCTGCCTGCCGTCTATCAGGGCACGGCTTTCCGCAGCGGTGAGAATCCCGTTCTTTATCTCAGGAACCCGCCCGGGATTTCGAACGAAGCCCAGCGCGACACGCTGAGTTTCATTGATAAGATAGATCGGCTGCACCAAGCGTCTCGATCCAGCGATTCGACCCTGGAAGCTCGGATCGCTTCCTACGAGCTGGCGTTCCGTATGCAAAGCGCCGCTCCCGAAGTCGTGGAGTTCAACAAAGAGACTCCTGCTACCCAGGCGCTCTATGGCATTGGCGACGCCCTGACCGATGACTTTGGACGCAAATGCCTGCTGGCGCGACGGCTGGTGGAACGCGGTGTCCGCTTCATCCAGATCTATTCGGGAACCACATTGGGCGACGATTGGGACAACGCCCATACGGACTTGATTGCTTCTCACACCAAGATGGCAGGCAAGACTGACCGTCCAATTGCCGGCTTGCTCAAAGATTTGAAAGCGCGCGGTCTGCTGGACTCAACGCTGGTCGTCTGGAGCGGCGAGTTCGGACGCACGCCGCTGGCGCAGGGCCAGAATGGACGCGACCACCATCCTTATGGCTTCTCCACCTGGATGGCCGGCGGCGGTGTGAAGGGCGGCCAGGCACTAGGTGCGACCGACGAGTTTGGCGTCCAAGCCGCCGAGATGCGCGTAGATGCGCACGACCTCAACGCCACGCTGCTGCGCCTTATGGGTATGGACCACGAGAAGCTGTCCTACTTCTATCAAGGGCGCGATCAGCGCTTGACGGACGTTCACGGGCAGAACGAGTTCACCAAGCGTTTGCTGGGGTAGATGAACAGACGCTGCAGTTCTCCAAGACAAAGCACGTTTTACGACAAGCGAAGTTCCGTCGAAGTCCCCCTTAAGAAAGGGGGGAAAGGCCGCAGGCCTTGGGGGTTGTCGCGGCAGACTCCGGAACCGCAGGTCCGACAACCCCCGCGCGGTTTCTGTGAAACCGCTGTCCCCCTTTGTTAAGGGGCACTTGGTCGCCGTCGGCCACTCAGCTGGCTCCTTTCATTGACTATTCTTCCCGAGACGCTAACCACTCCCTGTGTCCAACCGAATTCAAGCTCTCTATTGGATTGAAACTGCTTTCCCGCTGGAACAGGCCGCCGAGGTGATGGCTGGGGAGCAATCCTCAGGGACCTTTGTCGAGATCCCCGGCGAGACGGCGGAACTGCGCGAGCGGCACGCCGCTCGCGTCGAAAGCATTCAAGCGCTGGGTGAAGTCGCGGCGCCGTCTCTTCCCGGTGCTGGCGTTCCCAAAGGGCTAACGTCACCTGCGGTGTATCGCCGAGCGCAAGTGCGGCTCTCATGGCCTTTGTCCAACGTCGGCCCTTCACTCCCCAACCTGCTTGCCACCGTGGCAGGAAATCTTTTCGAGCTGAAACAGTTCTCGGGGTTGCGCCTGCTGGATGTCACCTTACCCACGGCTTTTCTGGATAACTACTCTGGCCCGCAATTCGGTGTAGCGGGCACCCGCCGCCTGGCTGGTGTTCCACGATTACCGCTGGTCGGCACAATCATCAAGCCAAGTGTGGGGCTTTCTCCCGAAGCCACGGCTGAGTTGGTGGGTCAACTGTTGGAGGCGGGAATCGATTTCATCAAGGATGACGAACTGCAGGCGGATGGTCCCCATTGCCCGTTTGAGCAGCGCGTGCAGACGGTGATGCGCGTTGTGAACAACCAAGCCCAGCGTACCGGAAAGAAGGCGATGATGGGCTTTAACCTCACCGGAGAGATCGGCGAAATGCTGCGGCGCCAGGAGTTGGTGCTCAAGGCCGGTGGGACCTGCATCATGGTGAGCCTGAACAGCGTGGGACTTCCCGGTGTCTCCGAACTGCGGCGGCATTCCAATCTCCGGATTCACGCGCACCGCAACGGATGGGGCATGTGGAGCCGGCACCCTGCTTTGGGCATGAGCTATGTGGCTTCCAGAAATTCTGGCGGGTGGCGGGTGTGGATCACATGCATGTGAATGGATTGCAGAATAAATTTTGCGAGGATGACGACTCGGTGATGACTTCAGCGAAAGCGTGTCTCACCCCAATGTTCAGCGAGCCGGGCCGTGGCTGTGAAGTCATGCCGGTTTTTTCTTCCGGACAATGGGCCGGTCAAGCCGAGGGCACCTGGCAGCGACTGGGATCGGCGGATCTGATCTTCGCTTGCGGCGGCGGCATCATGGGACATCCGGGAGGCATTGCCGCTGGAGTGCGCAGCATCCGGCAGCCATGGGAAGCGGCCTTGCAAGGACAGCCCCAGGCAGAGGCCGCTCGGAGCAAGCCAGAGCTAAGGCAGGCATTGGAGGCTTTCGCCCGGTGATTCCCTCAGGCCGCCTGGTTGCCTTCTACGGCGATGACTTCAGTGGCTCGACCGATGTCATGGAAGTGCTAGCCGCCAACGGTCTGGAAACGGTCCTATTCCTCGACGTGCCGGAAGAGCGCCAACTGGAGCGCTTCTCCAATTGCCGGGCCATCGGCATCGCAGGTTCCAGTCGGAGTCAGAGTCCGGCCTGGATGACCACGAATCTGCCTCGGATTTTTCAAGTCTTGCAGCAGCTTCAGGCTCCGTTGTGCCATTACAAAATTTGCTCCACTTTTGACAGCTCACCCCAGGTGGGGAGCATTGGACGGGCACTGGAGATCGGGCAGGAGATCTTTGGTTCGCCTTATGTGCCGCTGGTCGTGGGTGCTCCCGCACTGCGCCGCTACTGTGTGTTCGGCAACCTCTTCGCCACGGCGAATGGCGAAACGCATCGGTTGGATCGACACCCGACCATGTCCAAACATCCGGTGACGCCCATGGCGGAAAGCGACCTGCGAGCGCACCTGGCGGCCCAAACCCCCAAGCCCATTGGCGTCCTGGATATTCTCGCGTTGCAAAGCGGGCAATCTGCGGAATGTTTGCAGCGCTTGTTGTCTCAAGGTTCGGAGGTCGTCCTCTTCGACGTGCTGGATGAGGGTTCTCTGCGGCAGGTGGGCAATCTGCTTTGGGATTCGCGCTCGCAGCCACAATCTTTCCTGGTTGGATCCTCGGGGGTCGAGTATGCGCTCACGAGCTGGTGGCGTTCGTCAGGTTTGTTACCGCCGGCGGTCGAGTTTCCTTCTGTCGGCGAAACGGATCGCATCATTGTGGTTTCGGGCAGCGGTTCGCCTGTCACGGAGAGCCAAATTCGATGGGCCATGGCTCGGAGTTTTGGCTCCGTCGCCATCGACGTATCGCGACTGCTGAAACACGAGAGCGCTGCAGCTGAGTCAGCAAGAGTGTTGCGCCTGGCGTTGGCCGAACTGGAGGCTGGCCACAGCGTGATTTTGCACACAACCTTGGGTCCGAGCGACGCCCGACTGCTGGGGGCAGTCCACACAAGCACGCACGAACTTCAGCAAAGGATCGGCCTCATTCTGGGGCAGTTGCTCCGGGAGACGCTGTTGCATTCCTCCGTGCGCCGCGCTGTTATCTGTGGCGGCGATACCTCGGCACGGGCGGGATCGCAGCTAGGCATCTTCGCCGTGACGACTCTGAAGCCCCTGGCGCCCGGATCACCCTTGTGCCTTGCCTGGTCAGACAATCCAAGGTTCGATGGCCTCGAGATCGTTTTCAAGGGCGGCCAGGTTGGCGGCGAGGATTTCTTCGGTCTGGTTCTGCGGGGAGGGTGACGAGACGTCGTAGGGTGCGCTGCTTTCCAGCGCACCGATTTCTGCCCCACGGAAACGGTGCGCTTAAGAGGCGGCAGCACAACGACCGCAAACCAGAATATCGTGCTCGTTCTCGCCGTTGTACTCGGCGTTGGCCGAAGGCGAGGACGAGGACGATTTCTAATAGGAGCTACCTAACGATGACGAATGTTACCTTAATCGGAGCAGGCGGCAAGATGGGCCAGCGGCTCACACGTAATCTCAAGGGATCGGACTATGCTTTGCGATATGTTGAAATCAGCGAAACGGGTAAGGCGGCGCTCGCCAAACTTGGCGTCACCACGCTTCCGCCGCAGTCGGCGCTGGACGGAGCTGACGCTGTGATTCTGGCTGTGCCGGACAATCGCATCGGACAGGTAGCACATCAGCTTGCACCCCATCTCGCGTCTGGCACGATGGTCATGGTGTTGGATGCCGCTGCACCCTATGCGGGTCAACTGCCCAGCCGGGATGATCTGGTCTACTTTGTCACTCACCCTTGCCATCCGCCAGTGTTCAGCGAAGAAACAGATCCTGACGCTCAGCGCGATTTCTTTGGAGGCGAGTACGCCAGGCAACACATCGTGTGTGCGTTGATGCAAGGTCCGGAGACGGCCTACGCAGCTGGCGAACGGCTGGCGCGCACTGTTTTCGAGCCCGTCATGCGTTCCCATCGCTGCACCGTGGAGCAGATGATCCTGCTCGAGCCAGTGCTCTCTGAAACCGTGCTCGCCACCTGTTTGACTGTCGTCCGCCAAGCGACGGACGAAGCCGTTCGGCGTGGCGTGCCCGCCGAAGCAGCCCGGGACTTCGTTCTCGGGCATCTTCGTGTAGAACTGGCCATCGTCTTTCAAGAAAAGAAGGGTTCGGTGTTTTCAGACGGTGCGCTGAAGGCCATTGATGCGGCAATGCCTGCCCTGTTTCGTCCCGACTGGAAGAAGGTTTTCGAACCAGAGGCGGTTCGCCAGAGCGTTCACCAGATCACCAAGACAGAGTGACCGTCCCCGAGGCCGTCATTCCCGCGCAAACTGGAATGCAGCGGTTCCAGGCAGGAGCCTGGATTCCCACTTCTGCGGGAATGACACCGGATGACAGGGGAGCTGTGAAAAAATTGCGTTTGCCGCATGAACCTGATCCGGTAGGGACGCGGTGCCCCGCGTCCGGATTGGGTTTCCGGTTGTGGAAGCGCGGCAGCGGGTCCCTACCGTTGAATTTTTTCACAGCTTCAGGGAATGGGGAAGTGCATCAGGCATTCAGATTTCGTCGATGGCTGTCCATCGACTCTGTACTTCGCGAATCACCTCGGCTGTGCCGTCCGTCATGTCCATCTCATCGAGTCTCTGAATCTCAAAGAATCCAGCGTCACTGGCATCTGATCCAGCCCGGGGTTGGCCCGGTCCCGCTTCACAAACATAATCAATGATGACGTAGTGGTAAGCGATCTTCCCTTCGGAATCCTTATAGATTCGGTCGATGACCTTGCCCACGGCAAGGGGCTTCACGTCCATTCCCGCCTCTTCATGAAGCTCCCTCACTACCGCAGCCTCCAGAGTTTCTCCAAGCCGCACCACTCCTCCAGCGATGGACCATTTGCCCTGAGCCGGTGGCTTCGCCCGCCGGATGAGCAACACGGCATTGCCACGAAAGACGATGCCGCCGACAGCGCAGATGGGTGCTTTGGGGTAGGATCGGGTCATTGCTTGCACTCCTGGAAATTCGCTTTTATTTCGCCTATAATCAGCCCCTGACAATTGCCAGCTAGCTTCGAGAAACTTCCATTGCCACTTACCAAGCGCCAATTTCAAGTCCTCTTATTCCTGGATCGATTCGTTCAAGAAAAAGGGTATTGCCCAAGCTTCGACGAAATCGGGAAAAGCTTGCACCTTTCCTCGCTCGCGACTGTGCATAAGCACATCAACACGCTTGAGCGAAAGGGCTTCATCCGGCGGGACTACAACCGCAGCCGCTCGATTGAAGTCGTCAACCGCGAGCCGCTCGACCAAGCCGCCAAAGCGAAGCGAGCCGCAGAACTGCCGCCTGCCCGGGTTGCGAGAGATCTGCAATTGCCCTTGCTGGGTCGCATTGCCGCTGGCCGGCCACTGGAGGCGGTGGCCAGCAATGAAAGCCTTTCGCTGAAAGAGTTCGTCGGAAGCAAAAATGTCTTTGTGCTCCAAGTGAAGGGCAGCTCGATGGTCGAGGATCATATCTGCGACGGCGACTTTGTGGTGGTGGAAAAAACTCAGAGTGCAGAGAACGGCGATACCGTGGTTGCGCTGATCGATAACGGCGAGGCAACCCTGAAGAAATTTTACCGCGAGAAAAATGACACCATCCGTCTGCAGCCAGCGAACGCAGAAATGCAACCGATCGTGGTTAAGGCAAAAGACCTGACGATTCAGGGACGCGTGATTGCGGTGCTGCGAAAGTATTAGACTCGTTGATGGTTGTCCGTTGTTTGTTGATTGCAGGAGGAATTGCTTTGATCCTTGTCCGCTGTCAGTTGCGCGGGAGGCGATTCCCCGCGAATGCTGAGCAGACGGTGAAACACTGACAACGAACAACTGATAACGATCAACTATGGACTCTGTCATTTTCCATGCCGACATGGATGCCTTTTTTGTCTCGGTTGAAGAGCTTTTTGAACCGAGCCTCAAAGGCAAGGCAGTCGTGGTGGGTGGGTCGCCGGACCAGCGCGGTGTGGTTTCTGCCGCATCGTACGAAGCCCGCAGGTTTGGCGTTCACTCGGCGATGCCGCTTGTGACGGCCAAGCAACTTTGCCCGCATGCCATCTTTCTACCCGGGCGCCGTGACAAGTATGTGGAATACTCCCGCAAGGTGGAGCACATCTTTCAGACCTTCACGCCGATTGTGGAGATGGTATCGATTGATGAGGCGTATCTCGACTTTACCGGCTCAGGCCGGCTGCACGGTGACCCGCTGCCCCTCGCCCAGCGGTTGCGCGGTGAGATCGAACGACAAACTGGTCTGAGTGTCTCCATCGGGATCTCCCGCACCAAGCTGGTTTCCAAGGTCGTTTCCGATCTGGCCAAACCACGCGGCATTATTTGGGTTCTGCCCGGCCACGAGGCTGCGCTGTTGGCGCCCCTGCGAGTCGGCAAACTGCCGGGTATCGGCAAAGTCACCGAGAAGCGGCTTCACGACCTGGGAGTGACAACCGTTGCTGAACTTGCGAGTATGGGCCGCCAGAGTCTGACCGAGTTGTTCGGCCAGTGGGGAGAGTCTCTCCATCGCAAGGCCCAGGGCTTGAACTCCGCCCATTTTGATTTTCACGAGGAGCCTAAATCCATCAGCAACGAACACACGTTCTCCCGTGACACCTGCGATGTAGAGGAGGTGCATGCGACGCTGGCCCAGCTCGTCGAAAGGACCGCGCATCGGCTGCGGGAGCATCACATGTTCGCCAGCACGATCACTCTGAAGCTGCGCGATCTGGACTTCCGCACCATCACCCGCGCGGTTTCGCTAGAGGAGGCGACGCAGTTGGACTGCGAAATTCTCGAAAGGATTCTTGAGCTTCTGAGAAAGAGCTGGGACCGCCAACTCAAGATTCGCCTGCTGGGCGTCGGGCTCAGTGGCCTTGGCTATACCCCGTTACAGGAACATCTGTTCCAAAAAGAATCGCGGGAGAAGAAAACGCGGCTTTACGAGGCTGCGGACAAGATTCGAGGCAAATTTGGATTTGCGTCGATCGGTTCCGCAAGGACGGTGAAGTGAAGGAAACAGCTACCAGCATCGTTAAGAAACTCCGCCAGGAGGGTTATTCGGCCTACTTTGCGGGCGGCTGCGTGCGTGACCAGCTGATGGGAATTCCGCCGAAAGACTACGACGTTGCCACCAACGCCCTGCCTGCGCAGGTGATGCGCATGTTTCCACGCACCGTAGCAGTCGGCGCTGAATTTGGTGTGGTGTTGGTGTTGAGTGGCGAGCAACAGGTTGAGGTTGCCACCTTCCGCTCGGACGGAGACTACTCAGACGGGCGCCATCCCGACGAGGTAACCTATACCGACGACGCCAGACTTGACGTGTTGCGTCGCGATTTCACCATCAATGGGCTGCTTTGGGATCCGCTGACCGAGACCCTATTGGACTATGTGGGCGGGCACGACGACATTCGCAATCGTGTCATCCGCGCCATTGGAGATCCCGGCCAGCGCTTTCGGGAAGACAAGCTGCGGTTGATGCGCGCAGCCCGCTTCTCTGCCCGCTTCGGTTTCGAGTTAGAAGCAGCGACGCGCAACACGATCCAGGTCCTGGCCGGACAGATTCTGCAAGTCAGCAAAGAACGGCTTCGTGAGGAGATCATCAAGATCCTCACTGAAGGATATGCCAGCCGTGGTATTCAGCTGCTGGAAACCTTGCGGTTACTGCGCCCGATATTGCCGGAGATCTCAGATCTGCAGGGCGTTGAGCAGCCACCCGAGTTTCACCCTGAAGGTGATGTCTGGGTACACACGCTTCTGATGCTTCAGTTGATGGATGAAACAAAGCGGGATTTGGCCCAAGGTTCCAATCCCACGGCGACTGATTGGGCTGAGATCGCAGCCCCAGGCAGCTCCGTGGGCACCAGGATCTATCCATCGATTTCGCTGGCCCTGGGCGTCTTGTTGCATGACGTGGGCAAGCCTCAGACATTTGAGATCAGGGACCGAATTCGTTTCAACAATCACTGCGAGGTTGGCGCGCGAATGGCAATCCAGATCTGTGACCGTTTGCGGTTCACCAACCGGCAGACTGAAAGGGTCGCTCAACTGGTACGTGACCATCTGAAGTTCAAGGACCTGCCTCAGATGCGTCCCGCTACGCTTAAGCGGTTTTTGCGCCAGGAAGGACTTGAAGAACATCTGGAGCTGCACCGGTTAGATTGCCTGGGTAGCCATCGAAACCTGGACCTATGGGGGATGGCTAAGGATTGTCGGGACCGGCTGGCGCCGGAAGAGATCCGCCCTGCGCCACTGATCTCGGGAGACAATTTGATCGCACTCGGCTACCAGCCCGGGCCGATTTTCAAGGAGATTCTGAAGGCTGTCGAGGACGCACAACTCGATCTGGTGATCCATAATTACGCAGAAGCCGTGGAGTGGGTCGAGGGTCGGTTCGAGAGGAAAGCAGCCTCGTCCAAGAGCGTGCAATAAATAAACGCTGTTGGCTCTGGCGGGCCGCGAGCTGAATTGGGTTGTGACGAGGATCGGATAAGCTAAACTGAAGGCGCGATGTCGCAGGATTCTCTAGAGTTTTCGGCTTGATAGACGCACAGATGGCGACGTCAAAAGAATTCTTACAACCCCAGAGTTCGGATGAGACATGTGGGTGCCCTAGTGGCTCAGGGAGAAGAGTCCGCTCTGGCTCTTCTCTACGACGCCAGTAGCCGCCTCATTGTTTGGCAGAGCTTTTCGCTGGCGACTATTTGCAAAACATCGCAGCCGGCCAGATCGGCGAGATCCAAAGTCAGCAGGGCTGCACGCTCTTGATCCGTTCTGCCGCCCCCTGATCGCCGCTGCGCGCGAGAACAACGCAATCGTCCGGCTTGCGGACAGAATAGCCTTGCCGACCAAACCTGACAGCTCTTAGCTTGCAAGGCTGAAACATCCCAAGGCCACAGGGAAATGGTCCCCGCTCTATTGGGTTTCCTGCAAGATGGCGCCGACATCCTCAGAAACCCAGGCTACAACTTCAGGAAGTGCGCCACACCGGCTCTCCAAGTCCAATGATCGTGCGCCGTTCTGTTTGAGACCTATAACCGGGCTGAAGAACACATAGTCGGATTCAGGTTCCTGGAGCACGTGCCTTTGTTCTGAAAATCGTTGAGATGAACTCAGGATACAAGGGAAACTGCGGTCGCTTTTTGCTCCCATGATGAACCTCCGGTCGGTGGTTGACGGATCTAGCCAACCACCTAGCTCGAGTTCCGAGAAAGCAGATGGGTGTCCAAACGGACCGTGTTGATAGAGCGGTACTTGAACAGGCCTGTCGGATGTGGTGTCGTTGGGAAAAGGCGGCAGGCGCAGTTAAACTTGCGTTTGAATGTCAAGGCTTGGGCTTTGCCTGACAAGGCCTCATTATCCTTTGACTCCGTTCTCAGCCGGATGTTAAGTTCACCGGGTAGCGGTGCGCATCGGGTCTCTGCCAGGTCAGTGAAAGGGCGAACAAAAAATGAAAATCAGGAAAGCAGTATTCCCTGCTGCCGGACTGGGAACGAGATTCTTGCCTGCAACCAAGTCCCAGCCCAAGGAGATGCTGCCGCTGGTTGACAAGCCTGTGATTCAGTATGTGATCGAAGAGGCAATGGCGTCCGGAATCGATAACATCATCATTGTCACCGGACGTGGCAAGAACGCTATTGAGGACCATTTCGATGTCAGTTATGAGCTGGAAAAAATTCTCGAGAGCCGGGGGAAGACCGACCTTCTCGAGCAGGTTCGAGCCATTTCGAAAATGGTGTCTATCTCCTACGTACGGCAGAAAGAAGCACTTGGACTGGGTCATGCCATCTTGGTGGCCAAACCTCTCATTGGCGACGAGCCGTTTGCGGTGCTCCTGGGTGACGACATCATCGACGCCGAGGTTCCCTGCACTCAACAAATGATTGCAGTTTTCGAGAAGCATCAATCGTCGGTCTTGGCAACGCAGATCGTGGAAGGCCCCGATATCTCTCGCTACGGAGTCATCAAGGGAAAGCCAGTGGAAGACGGCTCCGGTTCAAGTCGAACCTACCGGGTCGAAGATCTCGTTGAGAAACCACCCTACGCAGAGGCGCCGTCAAACCTTGCCATCATTGGAAGGTACATCCTTACACCGGAAATTTTTGACGTGCTGGAGCAAACCAGAGCGGACAAGGGTGGAGAGATCCAATTAACCAATGGGCTGCGGCTGCTGCTGGAGAAACAGTCAGTTCATGCTTATCGGTTTGAAGGCAAGCGGTACGACGCTGGAGACAAACTGGGTTTTCTGAAGGCTACCGTGGAATTTGCGTTGAAGCGGGAAGATCTGGGCAGCGACTTCGCCGCTTATCTTCGCCAGTTGAAGTTCTAGTATCACGCCTAGACAATACGGCATCAGCCTGTTCAAACACTTAAACAAGGTAGGATTCGCCCCTCCCAGTTGACTGAGAGGGGGAATTTTCAGGATGTGACTTTTTAAAGAAGAGTACTAATAAATTTGGCTGGCTACATAATGCGTAGCAGATCTAGTGGAATGAACTACCCTATAATTGATGGGAGCTCACACTAAGAGACGCAATCAAAGATCGCGCTCATTAACAACGAATGAGACTCACCGAACCTAACGGCCGATTTGTTGCGTCTTTCGTTGCTAAGTTACCGAGCCAATTGAGTGGTATTCTAATCCAGTTTTTCGAAGAGTCAAGTAAAAAAAATCACTTTTGTTAAATAGACCCGCAGTAGAACCGTTGGACGCCAATTTTTTTTGTCAAGTAGCTTACAAACATTAACTTAAATCAAAGTCAGAGCCCAAACGAGTTCATTTCGTGGTTGAATACACCTCCGAGACCAAAAGAGAACTTCACTGGCAAACTACATTTTATGGTAGTCAATTCTGGTCGAATACATAAAGCTGTATAGAATCGAAGGGCTGATACTAAAATTTGTAGCAAATTGGAACCGTACTAATTGGCCGGGCTGATGGCAAAAAATCTGGTCGTGGGAACAGCAGGCCACATCGATCACGGAAAGAGTTCCCTGGTGGAGGCTCTCACGGGTTTACACCCAGATCGTCTGAAAGAAGAGAAGCTGCGGGGTATCACGATCGACCTGGGTTTTGCCAATCTCGGGTTCCCGGATGGAAGCCAGATTGGGTTCGTTGATGTGCCGGGCCACGAGCGGTTTATCAAGAACATGCTGGCGGGAGTCGGCGGCATTGATGCCGTCCTGCTCGTTGTGGCGGCCGACGAGTCCATCAAGCCTCAGACGCGCGAGCATTTTGATATCTGCAAGCTGCTTAAAGTCCCGGCGGGAGTCGTCGCCGTTACCAAGGCGGATTTGGTCGACTGGGAACTGATCGACTTGGTCAGGCTTGAAGTTCAGGAGTTTGTAAAGGGTTCCTTCCTGGAAGCGGCTCCAATCGTGCCCGTAAGTGTCAAGTCAGGTCTGGGTTTGGCCAACTTGACAGCCGCCCTGCGAGATCTCGCTCAAGCAACGACCCGGCGGAATTCGGACGCCGCCTTTAGACTTCCGATCGACCGGTGCTTTACTCTTCACGGGTTCGGAACGGTCGTTACTGGAACCCTGCTCAGCGGTAAGTTGAGCAGGGAAGACGAGGTCGCTATCTATCCCTCGGGATTGAGATCCCGAGTCCGGGGTTTGCAGGTTCATTCGGCGCCAACTGACGAAGCAGTCGCCGGCCAACGAACGGCTGTCAACCTGCCGAATCTTGAAGTCAGCCAGATTCATCGAGGTATGGAAATCTCGGTGCCAGGGCGGTTTTCTCCTGTTTCAACCTGCGACGCCAGAATCCAACTGTTGGGCACTTCCCCGGTTTCCATCAGCCGAAAGACCACCCTGCGGCTTCACCACGGAACGTTGGAAGTGGTCGCGGCTCTCAGGCCGATCGGGTCGCGACACATCCAGCCAGGCGAGAGCGGGTTTGTCCGCGTTGTCCTCGATCATCCGGTTCTCGCCTTGCCCGGTGACAAGTTCATCTTTAGGCAACTCTCTCCGGCGGTCACTTTAGGAGGAGGAACAATTCTCGATATCGAACCCCTGAAGATCCGCAAAGCCTCTTCTCGGAACCGCACTGAATGGTTGGAGTCGTTGCAGCCACTCGATCTTCGAGAATTGCTCCACTCTTACGTCAAGCGGAACGCTCTCTTCGGCATGACTGAGTCACAGATGCTTTCACAGATCGTCTTGGACAAGGCAGCGGCTCGGAAATTGGCCGGTTCGCTCGTCCAGGAGGGTCGCCTGAAAGTGGTCTCAGATGAGCCTTTCCTTGTGATGGAATCAGACAGCTTCGCTCAACTGATGGATCAAGTGCTTGGTTATCTCGATGCCTTTCATAACAAGAATCCGCTGTCGACAGGGATCTCGAAGGAACAACTTAATTCGGGGTTGGGAAAGACCTGCGACCCTCTGGCGTTGAAGACGGCGTTGAGCCATTTGGCTGAAGCCAAGAAGATTCTGATTCAGAATGATCTCGTGAGTCTTTCGGGCAGAATTGTCGTACTGAAGGGCGTGGAATCAGCAGCCAAGGCCCAGATTGAAGAAGCATTCCTTCGAGCTGGCTGGAAGGTCCCAGCTCTCGATGAAGTCCTGGCATCGGTGACTCTACCGGCCGATCAAGCTCGAAAGCTCGTCAGCTTGCTGGCCAAAGAAAAACGCCTGGTGAGGATCTCGGAGAACCTGCTGTACCATGCCGAATCGATTGCGCGACTCAAAGAGCTGTTGACTGACTACAAAAAGCAGAGTGCTCAAATTGACGTCGGAAAGTTCAAGGATCTCACCGAAATCTCCAGAAAATATGCGATACCGCTGCTGGAGTTCCTCGACCGTGAACGAGTGACCCGCCGGATCGGTGACCATCGAGTTATTCTTTGAGTTGCAGTTGCGTTGGACTTGATTGAAACCTGACTGAAACTGGGAGAACCGGGCGGCGAAAGCGGTGCTCATCTCTGACAGCCAACCCATTAAGCGTGGTAACATGGGCGCTGATCGGAGTTAACCAGGCATCAACCACGCAACCATTGCTTTCGGCGCTCTGAAGTTCAAGCCGCCAGGCCTCTTGTGAACAGGCTCCCATAGGATTCCATGCGATTCTCTTCTTGCACACTCTCAACGCAATCGGTTGTCTTGGCGGCTGTGCTGTTCTCGGCGCTTTCGCTTCCCTCCAGGCTGGACTCTACTCCCGCAACCATCGAATTCAACCGTGACATACGTCCTATTTTCTCGGACAAATGCTTCACTTGCCACGGTCCAGACAAAGCGAACCGCGTCACGGAGTTGCGCTTTGACACTGAAGCGGGAGCGAAAATTGCTCTGAGCGAAGGGCGCCAGTCTTTTGTGCCTGGAGATCCCGAAAAGAGCGAACTGTTTCGCCGTATCGCGTCGAACGACGAAGCCGTGCGCATGCCTCCGGCATCCATGGGGCACGCGAAGCTGTCGGACGTGGAGATTGACCTCATACGGCGCTGGATCGAACAGGGAGCGAAGTGGCAAGGACACTGGTCGTTCATTCCTCCGAAGCGCCCTCAACTTCCGTTAGTGAAGAACAAGAAGTGGCCTCGTAATCCGATTGACACGCTGCTCCTCCATCGCCTCGAACGCGAAAAACTGACACCTTCTCTGGAAGCCGACAAGGCGACCCTCATTCGCAGACTCTCGTTGGATCTTACGGGCTTGCCTCCAACTCCTTCCGAGGTCGATGCCTTTCTGAATGACGATTCTCCCAAGGCTTACGAAAAAGCAGTGGATCGCCTTCTGCAGTCAAACCGGTATGGAGAACGCATGGCGGCCCGCTGGCTGGATGCGGCCCGCTATGCCGACACGAACGGGTATCAAAGCGATGGTGTGCGAAGCATGTGGCGCTGGCGGGATTGGGTCATCGACGCGTTTAACCGCAACTTGCCGTTCGATCAATTCACCATCGAACAGCTCGCCGGGGATATGCTGCCGAACGCCAGAGCAGACCAGCGGATTGCCTCTGGTTTTAATCGCAACCATCGAACGAATGCCGAAGGCGGCATTGTGCCCGAAGAGTTCCGGGTGGAGTACGTGGCCGATCGCGCCGAGACCACTTCGACGGTATGGCTGGGCTTGACGGTGGGCTGTGCGCGCTGTCACGACCACAAGTACGATCCAATCAAGCAGAAAGAGTTCTATCAGCTTTTCGCTTACTTCAATAACGTTGCCGAAAAGGGCCTCGTCTATAACTTTGGAAACGAAGAACCCTACCTCAAGGCGCCAACACCCAAACAGGAAGCCCGGCTGAACAAACTGGATGATGGCGCGGTGGCCGCAAAGAATCGATATCTCAGCCTGCAGCCCGAGATTGCTAAAGCTCAGCGCGAGTGGGAACACTCGCTGGCTAAAGCCGAGCCGCTCGAGTGGGCGATTCGCGACGGCTTGGTAGCGCACTATCCGCTGGATGGATTGCTCGCGTCGGGATGTCATGAAGGACGGCCGGTGGTCAGCGGTGCTCCAGACTGCAGTCTTCCGCTGGTTCCGAGCAAAGTGGGCAAGGGTGGCGTTTTCGACGGGAAGCGTTTCATCGATGCGGGAGATGTTGCAAAGTTCAACTACCAGGACCCGTTTAGCCTGGCCGCCTGGATTTATCCTACCGGCCCCAACGGCGCCATCATGTCGCGCATCGAAGACCACGATCAAGGACACGGATATGGTCTATATCTGAGAGATGGCAAGGTACGCCTGCACATCACCATGCGCTGGACCGATATCGGAATGCGACTGGAGACCGCCCAGCCGCTGGAACTGAACCGCTGGCACCACGTGGTGATGAGCTATGACGGGAAACGCAAGGCCCAGGGCGTCCAGATTTATCTGAACGGTGAAGCGCAAAAGATCAACGCTCTCTTCGATGAACTCATGTGGCCTATCGACCCCAAAGACCCATTCCGCATCGGCGCGGGTGAGGGGCCAGACAAACGTTTTCGCGGAACCATCGACGAAGTTCGTGTTTATCGTAAGGCGTTGTCTCCAGAGGAAGCCGCAACCTTGCCTCTTTTAGAGACCATCAGCGAGATCGCAGCCCTGCCGCCCGAGCGTCGAAGTGCGGCGCAGAGTAACAAACTGGCTTTCTGTTTCATTGATGAGTTTGCACCGAAAGCAATCAAGGAAGCCCGTTGCGATTGGCTCGACGCAGAACGTGAGCGGGATGAATTTTCTGCTACCATCCCAACGGTTATGGTCATGCAGGAAAGCCCGACTCCTCGGGACACCTTCCTGCTGAAACGTGGCGCCTACGATGCGCCTGGCGAACGGGTAAGCCCAGGTGTGCCGGCGGTGCTTCCGGCTTTGTCGAAGCAGTTTCCCAACAACCGCCTCGGGCTGGCTCGATGGCTCGTCGATCCGTCCAATCCGCTGACGCCGCGCGTCACAGTGAATAGGTTCTGGCAGATGCTCTTCGGCGCTGGTCTCGTCCAGACGGTGGAAGACTTCGGTTCACAAGGCGACCGGCCACTGCATCCAGAGCTGCTGGATTGGCTGGCAACGCGATTTGTCGACAGCGGATGGGATATGAAAGCCCTGCTGAAGACGATCGTCATGAGCGCCACCTATCGCCAGTCTTCCAAAGTGACTCCCGCGCTGATGGAGAAAGACCCCGAGAACCGATTCCTGGCGCGTGGACCGCGACTCCGCCTGCCGGCCGAAGTCATTCGCGACCAAGCGCTGGCAGCTTCCGGGCTGCTGGTGGAAGAGATCGGTGGTCCTTCGGTGAAACCCTACCAGCCGCCAGGGCTATGGGAAGAGTTGTCGTTTGGTGACGGCTATCGCGCCGACAGTGGCGAGAAGCTCTATCGCCGCAGCCTTTACACCTACTGGAAGCGGACCGTTGCGCCTCCGGCAATGATGAGCTTCGATGCCAGCAGTCGTGAGAGCTGCACCGTACGCCAGACGCGAACCAACACGCCGTTGCAGGCCCTGAATCTCATGAACGATGTGACTTACCTGGAAGCCTCACGCAAGCTGGCAGAACGCATGCTGAACGAGGGAGGCTCCCAAGCGGACGACCGGATTGCGTATGCTTTCAAGCTCGTCGTGTCCCGTAACCCAAAAGCTGAGGAAGCGAGAGTCCTTCGGGATTCGTTGCATGGGTTTATGGGTCGATATCAGAACGATTCCAAGGCGGCATTGAAGTACCTCAATTACGGCGACTCAGCTCGCGACGAAAGTTTGAGCGCCAACGAATTGGCTTCCTACACCGCGGTGGCAAGCTTGATCTTGAATCTGGACGAGACGATCACGAAGGAATGAAATGAGCACTCAGCACTCAGCACTCAGCACTTTGAACTTGTTAATGACACGCCGGCATTTCTTCGGCCTCAACGCAGCGGGTCTCGGCACTGCGGCTTTGGCATCCTTGCTAGGCAAAGACCTGATGGCCGATACCACCGCCCCAGGCGCAGCGACCCAGTCAGCAGCTGGCGGGCTTCCCGGCTTGCCTCACTTTGCTCCCAAAGCGAAACGCGTCATCTGGCTATTCCAGTCAGGCGGCCCCTCTCAAATGGAGTTGTTCGACTACAAACCAAAACTCGAAACAATTCGCGGCAATGACCTGCCCGATTCCATTCGCAAAGGGCAGCGGCTCACCGGCATGACAGCGACGCAAGACCGTTTCCCCGTCGTGCCTTCGCTGTTCAAATTCGCTCAGCATGGACAATCCGGCGCATGGGTCAGCGAACTGATGCCGCACACGGCTAAGATCGCGGACGAGTTGTGTTTCATCCGCTCGATGCACACAGAAGCCATCAATCACGACCCGGCCATCACGTTTTTCCAGACGGGCGCTCAGATTGCCGGCCGGCCCAGCATTGGGGCTTGGCTGGCCTATGGCCTCGGAAGCGAGAACCAGGATCTTCCTGCTTTTGTCGTCTTGATTACTCAAGGCGGGGGCGATCAACCTCTCTATGATCGCCTTTGGGGCAGCGGATTCCTGCCAAGCCAGTACCAGGGAGTGAAGTTTCGCTCGGTCGGAGACCCGGTGCTTTATTTGTCCGATCCTGAAGGCTTCGACAAGGGAATGAGACGTGAGTATCTGGATTCGCTAAGCCAATTGAATCAGCTCAAGCTGCAGGAGTTCGGCGACCCGGAAATTGCAACCCGCATTTCGCAGTATGAGATGGCCTTCCGGATGCAGTCGTCGGTGCCCGATTTGGCGGACCTCTCGAAGGAACCGGAGCATGTCTTCAACCTCTACGGGGAAGACGCTCGCAAGCCGGGAACGTTTGCCGCCAATTGCCTTCTGGCGCGCCGCCTGGCGGAGCGGGGAGTCCGCTTCATTCAACTCTTCCATCGCGGTTGGGACCAACACGGCAAGTTGCCTCGCGACCTGGCACGCCAGTGCCGGGCGACGGACCAGGCATCGGCAGCCCTGGTACTGGACCTCAAAGCCCGAGGACTCCTGGACGACACGCTGGTCGTTTGGGGAGGGGAGTTCGGGCGGACCGTCTATTGTCAGGGTCGGTTGACTGAAGACGACTACGGCCGCGACCATCATCCGCGCTGCTTCACAATGTGGATGACCGGCGGCGGATTCAAGCCAGGAATAACGTACGGCGAGACCGACGACTTTTCATACAACGTGACCGAAGACCCGGTGCATGTTCACGACCTTCATGCCACCCTTCTGCATTGCCTCGGAATCGATCACACCAAGTTAACGTTTAAGTATCAAGGCCGCCATTTCCGCTTAACCGACGTGCATGGAGACGTCGTCACGAAGCTCCTCAAGAGTTGAGGAAGACGGGCATGTCAAGAGCGAGAGACAATGTGGCAGAGCCGTCCCGGCTCTGCTTCTCGAGATTGGACGTTTTTATGGCTCCCCTCCTGAAACCAGGAGGGGAAGTGTCGCGCAGCGGCACGGGGGTGGTCTGTGGGAAGTTCCTGGAACCATCATTCAGGCGTTTCCTGCCGAGTTCTAGAATCTTGGGCACGAAACGCGTGGTTGGAGCTTTCTGCAACCGACGATCGCACCACCCCGGCGCTGGCCGAGCCAGCGCCCGCCCCTCCTCAGCCGGAAGCTGTGAAAAAATTCAACGGTAGGGACGCGCTGCCGCGCGTCCACAACCGGAAACCCAATCCGGACGCGGGGCACCGCGTCCCTACCGGATCAGGTT
>Ga0163150_10002682_pt1 | contig 26605 bp, 22 predicted proteins | sample OliLakLV19P2IB_FD_148628 | JGI IMG/M metagenome (GOLD analysis project Ga0163150, IMG submission 148628) | Freshwater microbial mat bacterial communities from Lake Vanda, McMurdo Dry Valleys, Antarctica - Oligotrophic Lake LV.19.P2.IB | ecosystem: Environmental > Aquatic > Freshwater > Lake >...
TAACGAGGATGTAATTATTTCCCGGAAATTGCTTGCGAGGCATAGTGGAATGGGCCTTTATAGGGAAAATGGGTGTTTAATCATCATAACGTCAGGGCGGGTACGAGCGCCTGAACTAAATGGTCTAGGGGTACCAAACGAAGGTACTTATCCCGAAGACGAAACGAAATGGGCATAGAATCGGCTCACCAGGGGAGGCCTGGCCGTAATTCTACCCAAAGCGTCAGCAACGCGCTTTTCTTGACCCCGCCCCATTGCATACTGCCCACGCTATGAATCTCATGCCGAGTCAACGACCGGGCAAGCTGGCGCGGCACATCTTCGTCGAAAACAACCTTCAAGACTGCTCCTGAAGTTGATGAGCGGCGCGATATGCGAGAATGGCCCGGAGTGTCTCGATTCCGGCTTCCGGGTAGCAATCGAGCGTTTCGGCTATGGCTGCATCCGGCGATAACCCCTCATCGCGGAAAGCGTCATAATTTCCGGTGATGGCCTCGACCGGCAAGCGTGTGTTTTTCAACAGCGGCGCGCCGCTGACTTTGCCCGGAATCATTTCAACCAAGGGGCATTGTGACCAATCGAGACTCGCCATAGTTTGGGCCTCCATCTTCCAGGATAAGGTCATGCGGTTAGGAATGGGAACCATCCGTCATTCCAACTCAACCCGCCCGCTCGCGCAGCCACGCACTCAGCAAACACAAAGCCCCACCCTCTCCGGTAACCTGCAATCGCTGCGCCCGGGCCGCCAACCGATACGCGCTCGCCAAGTCGCCAGCCGCCAACGAATCGCGGGCGGCTTCCCGCAGCCTCCAGGCTTCGACCGACAACCGCATCAACGGGCTCAGATCCGCGCCGCAGCGCGAGCAGATGCGCGCGCAGCGGAAGCGCGCGCGGCAGACCGGACACTGTTCCGGCTCGATCAACCCGACTGGCCTTCCACGAAAAAGAGCAACTCCCGCAGAGCCCCGGTCGCTGCCTCCAGTTCCTTGGCGTCGCCCGATTCGACGGCGGCTTCAATCCGCTCATGGATGGCGATGGCTTCCTCCCGATCATCGCCATGCATCTTTTCCAGCAGCCTCCGCGAACGGGCCAGCAGTTCCGTGGTTTCGTCGTCAACGGCTTCCGGCGCGGCGGCAAGCAGCAGCGCCTCTTCCGCTTCCACCTCCGGCTCGTCCCAAACCTCTTCCATCCCGCCATCCCGGCTCTGATACAGTTCCTTGATACGTTTTCGCGCCGCGGCCATCTCTTCGGCGCTCTTCACTTTCATGGCGTTCGAAATGGTCACCTGCTTCGACTTTCCGGTGCGCTTTTCCACCGCCGTCACTTCCAGAATGCCATCCAGATCGAGCCGCATCCGGCACAGGATTTCGTTCCGCTCTTCCATCGGCGTAAGGCCTTCAATGGTGAAGTCGCCGACCAGGATGTTTTTCAGCGCGTCATCGTCTTCACCCTGATAGACCTGGATGTCCGCGGCTTTTTGGAACGGGTGGCTGGTGAAATAGCTCTCGGTACGGGTGAGCGGCAGCGGCGTGTTGCGGCGAATAATGGGCCGGTAGCAATAGGTATATTCGTAGCCGCCGCGTTCCCCCACATAGGAAATGCCGAACGAGAACGGAGACACATCGACCAGGATGCGGGAGATACTCTGGCCGGCCAGACGCGAGGCCAGCACGCCGGCGCCGAGGGCGACACACAGATCGGGATGCACGTCCTGGCGCGGGGTGAGGCCGGTGTGCGCGATCAGCATATCGGTGACCAGGGGCGTGCGCGTGGAACCGCCAACAAGCAGAATGGCGTCCATATCGCCGGCTTGACGGCCAGCCTCGCGCAAGGCCTGGGAAACGCTGTCCAGCGTGGACTCGACCAGCGGCCGTATGAGGTTTTCGTACTCCCGGCGGGCGATCTCCATATCAAGATGCAGCGGGCTGCCGTTGCGGACGACCAGCGACTCTTCCCGAATTTTAGCGAACGGCTCGAAACTGAGTTTTTTCTTGGCTTCCTCGGCGGCCCACCACAGCCGGGCTTTGGCCAAGGGATCCTGGCGGACGTCGATGCCATGCACTTTCTGAAACTCGCCGGCGAAACGCTCAGCCAGCAGATCGTCGAAGTCGTCGCCGCCCAGGCGGTTGTTGCCGTGGCTGGCGAGAACCTCGGTGACCTCGCCTTCCACCAAAACCACGGACACATCGAAGGTGCCGCCGCCCAGGTCGTAGACAAGCGCGGTGTGACGGGTACCGTCGCCGTAGCCATAGGCGAGGCTGGCCGCCGTCGGCTCGTTCAGGATACGGATGACTTCCAGACCGGCCAGCGCGCCGGCTTCGCGGGTGGCGTTGCGCTGGGCGTCGGAGAAATATGCGGGGACGGTGATGACGGCCTTCGTTGGCCTGGACCCAAGAGACTGCGCCGCCCATTCGGCCAGTTCGCTGAGGATGAAAGCGGATATTTCGGGGGCCGTGAACTCCTTGCCGCCCAGCGTAATCTTGTCGGGCAGACCCATGCGCCGCTTGATGCTGAGAACGGTCCGGTCGGGGTAAAGGACTTGCTGGTTGCGGGCGGTTTCGCCCACCAGAAGCTCACCGGAAAGGGAGAATCCGACGCAGGAAGGCAGGATGTATTTGCCGCCCGGTCCCAGGACCCGCACCTCTCCGTCATGAAACGCGGCGACCTCGGAATTCGTGGTGCCTAAATCGATGCCAACGATGATGTCATTCATTTAATCCTCCCGGGGATCCGGATGAAACTTTCACCTGAGCGGGACGGAAGATTTCTCCATTCCACTCGAAGCCGCTACGGTAAACCTCGAGTACAATTCCTTCGGCGACGGTGGCGGATGGCCCTTTGTCGACGGCATTCATGCAACGAGGATCGAAGGTCTCGCCAAGGGCGTGAATCTGGCGGGCGTTGAAGTCCTCCAGAGTCTGGTCGAGCCGATCGAGGCCGAGTTCGTAACCCTTAATAAGCGCCTGAATGGCTTCGAGACCGTGATCGGGACCTAGAAGGCGCTGCAGCCAGTTGCGGTCGCGCGACCGGGCGGCGCCGGCATTGGCGGAATCCAAGCCGCGTTCCAGACGGTCGCGGAGATCGAGCAGGGCGTGGAGAATCTCCTTGCGGCTGCGGTGTTCGGCCTGACGTTGCAGAAGGCGCTCGCGCTCGCCGAATTCGGCGCGAAGGTCATCGAGCGCGCGACCGGTCTGGACGCCGAGCGTGGTGTTGAGTTCCTTAAATGCCCGGCCCTGCAATTTGACTTCCTGGGTGAGGGCGATGACGGCGGACCACATGGCGTAGTCGCCTGCGCCGCCGGTTTCGTCCGCCGGATGGGCGGTGACGGCATCAAGGATTTCGGCGTCAACGCCTTCCGGCGGCGCTTCGCGCGCCAGCGCGCCATCGAGCCAATTTTCGAAGCGGCTGAGGATCTCTTCGCGGCTGCTCACTTGCCCTTAAGGACCTCCAGCCAGGGGTTGGGTCCAACGAAGCGGCGTTCCGGTTCCAGTCCGGCGAACAGTTCGGTAAAGGAAGGGACCGGGCGCCGGGAAAGCAGGATGTCGTTCATGCGGCGGCGCGGGTCGCGGAGCGTGTCGTAGGCGTCGCGAATGCGCTCGAACTCGTCGGGAGAACGGTCCGGAGGATGCTCTTTCACCTTATCGAGGTAAGCGGCGCGAACCTGCTCATCGGTCGCGTTCATCTCGACGCCCAGGATTTCACGCGCCGTCATCGCCTTTTCTTACCGCGCCTTGCCGGCGGCAGAAACTGCCCCATTTCGCGTTCCATCCGCGCCATCGTTTGCGCCGGACTTTCGTTTCTCGCCATCCCCTCCATCATAGTGGCCATGAACAAGTCGGCGAATGCGGGCGGCAGGCCGTCGAATGGATCTTCTTCTTCAAGCTCCTCCTCCTGGTCAAGGGGAGATACCTTTTCCCCGCGCGCCTTGCGGCAGGAAGGGCAGTCGCACAATTGGCCGCGCAGTTCGGGATAGGCGGGACCTCGGCCAGGCAGGGGGAACTTGGTCTCCTCCTTTTCGGTTTTCAACACCAGGTCGATCTGCGCCGGTTCGAGCTTATTGATCTCTTCCTTGAACCTCTCATCGAGAAAGTCGACGGCTCTGGCGGCCAGATCGAGTTCCTGGCGCCGGCGGGCGATACCGGCGGCGGTAAGAGCGCACATCATGGCCCGGTCATGGCTGCGCACAAGCAGCGCGTGAGCCCGGAGAAGAAGAAATTCGGCTTCGGTATTGATGCCCCGCGTGAGCCCTTCGGCGGAGATGTTGTAGACGAATTCGTCGATGTGATGAGCCCGGGCGCATTCCCCCAATTCGCGCAACTGCGGAATAGCGAGCGTATGCGGGATCTTTGGAAACTGCTCGCCGGCTTCCCGGACCCAGGCGTAGGGGACGGCCACCGCCAGTTCCAGATCGCGGGCCAGCGCGGCGACGCGCGCCAGGATGGCGGGCAGCGCGCCGCGATTGGTATTGGGGAAATGGGACCACTCCGATCCATCGCATTTGCAGGCGCTCGCCACCACGTAAATCAGCAGCGCCGCGGCCGCCTCGCTTCCCAGCAGGCTCTCAATTTCTGCACGGCGGCTCCGGGCCTCGTCGAGGTCCTTTTTGCCCTTGGCCAGGATGTAGTGCAAGGCCTCGACGAATGCCGGCCGGTCGCCTTGCCGGGTATGGGGCATCTCCGCGATCGCCGCCAACGTCCTGGCCGCGACCGCGGGAACAGGCCGCTGCTGCACCTGCTTAAAGAAATTGGCGTTCGTCAGCCGCAACCGGGCTTTGCGCACTTCCGGATTCACGGAATCGATCTGTTCGGCCTCGGCGAGGTAGCGGAGCGCGGTGGGGAAAGCGTTGCGCTTCTCGAAGGTGGCGATCAGGAACAGCAGCGGCTCGATATCGGCAGGCCGCGTCTGGCGCCACCGGGCGGCAACATTTTCGGCGGTGGAACCTTTCCGCTTCTTGGCCCATTCGAGCCATTGAACGAATACGGCGGGATGCGGGTCCAGGGCGGTCGCGCGTTCGTAGAGCGCCGCTGCGTCGCGGGGTACGCCGGGCTTCGATTTTATCGCGACGTTAAATTCCTTCAACTCCCAGTGGGCCATCTTGCCCAACAGGCCCGCGATTTGCATATAGATGGCGGCTACTTCCGGGCCTTCGGCGGGGAACCAGCCTTCTTCGACGGCCTTCTCGCGGAAGTCGTGCCAGGCGGCAGCGGCCTCGCCGGGCTGGTCATCCAGTTCGAACCGGCGGGCTAACATGCTGTGGAAAGCGGCATCCTGGGATGGCGGACCGCCTATGGCCGCATTCACCCTCTTTATATCGGTTTTTTCAACGCGAGCGCGGATGAATGCGTATTGTTTGACCTTTTCGAGATGGAATGGCGCGGTGCGGTGGCACTCGGAAACCAGATCGCGGACGGCATGCACGATTGGACCGTCATCGTAGCCGTCGTCAAGGGCCTCATCCAATTCCTGGGCCTTTTGTTTCAGAACATCCGCATCGCCCTGGACCTGAGAGAGCAATTCATTCCCGGCCGCCGTGAGCGGTGCGCCGGGCGTCCCGTCTCCATCAATGGCTTCAATGACAGGGATAAGACGCGCCGGCGCGGATCCGGGCGGAATAGCCGCCAGATAGCGGCGGGAGGTTTGCGCATCGCGGCGGTACATCGCGGCCAACGCGCCCACCAGCATTTTCCAGGGCGCCAGTGGACTGCGGCGCGATACCTCGGGCAGCGCGAGAATCTCATCCGTAACCGGTCCGGCGGTGACCGCCGCGAAGGCCCGTTGGAGCGCGCCGGCGGCCTGGCGCAACGGATGTTCCGCGGGGAGGGCCGGGCAGGAGGCGATCTGGCCGGGGTCGGTGACGCGTTCCTGGATGGCGCGTTCGATGATGGCCAGGCGTTCGGGAGACAGGGCGGGGTCGTTCAGAGGGGCAAGGAGCTCATCGATCTTGCCGGACCGGGCGAGGTTATCGGCGGTAAGCGTGGCGAGCCGGTCCGCCGCGGCCGGATATCGTTCGCGGACGAGGTTGGCAAGCGCGGTTGCTTCCACATTGAGGCCACCTTCCACCAGGGATTTGATACGGGCGGCGTAGGCGTCCAGCAGCAGCGATTCGGAAGCGGGGGTTCCGTGGGCCTTGTGGATGTCTTTGGCTTGGTCGAGCGCGGTTTTGTATTTGCCGCCGGCGATGAGCCCGCGAATAGCGGCTGCAAGCGCCGCGAAGTCCGGGAGTTCAGGGGCTGTCTTCGCCTTAAGCCATTTGGGCAACACGCCGATTCGTTCGTCGCTTTCTTCCCGGGGGGTCTTTTATTGTTAGCATATCCGGGCGGGAATTGGGAGTACATTTTCAGGATTCGCGCGCGTTTCGGCGGGCGGTGGAGGTAAGCGTGGTTTCGCGCGGCTGATCTCTGTTGTCAGCCGCTTTCCCTTATTGCGCCGGTCCGGGTTTTTCACCGACAAGAGTCTCAAAGGCCATCAGGCTGTACAACCCAGGATCGATCATAACCGTACTGAACCCATTGCGCCCCAGCACTTCGCGCCCCTCCTGGATGGATCGGATCTGGGTAATCTCGTCCGGGTGAAATCGAAATATGTCATCTTGAGAACGCCGTAGATTAATAAAATATTCCAGAATCCGCAGCATCCGTTGCGGGATGGAGAATACAGCCGGCCAGAGAAGGATCACTCTCCCACCCGGGCGCAAGACGCGATGAAATTCCCGTAGAATCGCGTCGATCCTGTCATGGGTAAAGTGTTCCATAACGCCGACATTCCAAATTCCATCAAGCGAATTTGTTTGGAACGGCAACCGGAAAATGTCGCCGGCCACGCGGACGTCCATGACCGGATGAGAGAGCGCCAACACCTCTCGTATCAGATCGAGAGCAACTAACGTACGCTTGCCGTCATGTTTGGAGACAAGCATGGAAGTCTCCGATGTGCCTGCTCCGGCTTCGACAAAAACTCCCTCCTGGGGAAAGTAGCCGTCGAGAAAATGGCGTACGGTGCGAGCGAATACGGCCTTTCGATAGAAGCTGAAAAAACGTTGGCTATTGCTCTTTTGAAACTCATCCGACCAGTGCTTTGACCAGTCTCGCTCTTCCGCTCTGCCGCGGATCTCCGGCGGACGAAGATCCAGTACACCGCCGTTGGGCTGGTACGACGACGCGCATGCTTTACAAGAGAATTCGGGTGCGAGCGGACCACCACACTGGGGACATGCCAAGCGTCCAGCTAAATTGTTTAAAGTTAATGAAGCATCCACTGATCTATCCTCAACCTGTGATCTATGTTCAGCCTGGATTTCCGTTTCAGCTCCATCTCTATGGGTTGCATCAACCACGCCGCAATGCCGGTCCCGCTGTCCCCCGGGAAACCGCCGCGAAATGTAAAAAGCTCCAGCAAGGCCGACGAGTTTGAGAGGAAGGATTGAGATATCAGGATTTTACTATTACACAAAAACAGGCCTGCGGAGCCCAGTCCTTTAGGATACCGTTTCCCAGTACGCGCGCGAACGTCCTGGTACTTTTGAATCCCTTGACGAGGCCCTGGCCTTTACGGTTAGCTTGAGGGAAGCCCAATATGCTCTTCCGGTAGAAGAACCCAGATGTCTGGATAAGCTTGGAGTTGTGCTGGAAAGGGCAGATTAAACTATGCGCGAACTGTCTGCCGAACCGAAAATCAAGCATGATGTTTCTCCGCCCGCGTCCCTAAACACGAGTCCGGCCGGATGGTTGGGCGCGTGCGCCCTGTTCTTTCTCGCCGTGCCGATCGCGTGGCTGATCCATGCGGTCCATGTTGTTTTTCCGGAGCAGCCGGCCAAAGCCGTCATGGTGATTGCGCTGGGTTTTTCCTTGTTCACGGCTGTATCGGCGGTATTTTATTTCGTCCGGCACCGGCGGCACACAAGCCCATCCCGATTGGGACTGATCGTCCTCACCACCGTCGCCATTTTGCTGAGCGCTATCTGTCTATATTGGATGAGTTGGTATGTTACTTTTCCGGCGGACTTTCTTATTTGGTCCGAGAGCGATTACGTAAACGATATTCTGAAATGGAAAAATGGACATCCGTTGTTTGGGCCAATCGCCGACAATAATTCCTTCACCTATCCGCCTGGTTCTCAACTGCTCACCTATTGGATTGCCTCGCTGGCGGGAATGGGCGATTCTATTCAGGCATACCGGGCCATTCAAGTGGGATACACCATTCTGGCGGCTCTGTTCGCCGTTCTATCCTGCCGCCGCTTAACGCAAATGGCCCTTCCGCCCCGAAGGCAAAATGAGCTGGCGTGGTGGACGGCCTTGTGGATGCCCATCCTCTTTCTCGTCGCCTCCAACCTGCGGACGAATCCAAATGCGCAGTTCCTTCACAACGACGCGCTGGCGCAACTGGTTTGTTCCATCGCGTTCTGGTTGTTAGTTGAGTACAACGCCACGCACAACCGCCGTCTTCTTCTCTTCATGGCGGCGATACCCGCCGCGGGACTCATTGTTAAACAGAGCGCGGCGATCTGGGCCGCATTTTACTTCATATACTTTGCCTTTTTCGATCAGCCAAGAAGTCTGAAGCGTGTCATCTGGTTCACTGCCGCGACGGGCGGAGGGGTTCTGGCCATGGTTGCCGGAGGTTACGCACTTTGGGGCAATCTGTTCTTTTATTGGTTATTTACCGTTCTCGGAAACCACGGCGTGGATCCGCTTCGAAGCGTCCAGCACGCCATGGACGTTTGGATCTATTTTGCATTGGGGCTGTTTGGAGGCATGATTCTGCTCCGTGGACGTGCCGCGCGTCTCCTGGCGGGGCCCTGGCTGGCCGCCATGGCGCTTCTGACCATCGAAACCTACACCAGCGGTGTAGCGTGGATGTTGAATCACATTGGTCCGGGCTGCCTGCTGGCCACCATCCCCTTTCTGGCCGCGCTGGCAAAGCTTTCGCCGCTTCGCTCGTCCGAGAGCAACCGATCACCGGCCGCATCGGAATGGCTGGCGGCGGGAGTCAAGGTGGCGCTGTTGTTGACGATCTTTGCGGGTATTCACGTTATTCGGATACCGCTTCCGGTCTTTCCCAACGATGCCATCCGTTATGTCAACGATATCGAGCGGGAATTCCTCGGGGTTCCGGCCGAACTGGTGTTACTGGACTTAGGGAGCTGGGTCTATCGAAAGGATCGGGTCAATATGAAGGACCGTGTCGCCACTATTGGCGAGCAGGCCTACTCGCGGGTGGGAGACTTCTCCGCCATGGCCGGCCGGTTACAGAACAGGCAATACGCCAAAATTCTTGTCCGTAATCTGCATCATCCGGATTTTTGGTACGATTCTTTTCTGCTGAAGAAGCCCACCGGGCTGCGGGGCTTACTTCTCGAACATTATCAAGTGGCGCGGGTGATCCCGGCGGTGACGTTCCCGCAACCGCGGCCGGAGCGTACCGAAAGCCAGTATCTGTTTATGGAGATTAGCGTTCTGATTCCGAAAACAACCGCCACCTTAGGCGTAGGAGCCCCCCCGTTATGATCGACCGCTTCGTTATCACCGGCGGCGCTGGTTTTATTGGAAGCCATCTAGCCGAACGCCTATTGCGTGAAGGAGCCAGGGTAACGATTTTCGATAACTTTACCCGGCCGGGAAGTGAACTGAACGCCGCTTTTCTAAGCGATCGTTTCGCCGGACAGTTGGAGATAGTCAAAGGGGACGTGCGCGACTTCGCCGCCGTGCAAATGGCGGCGGAGGACGCTGGCGCCATCGTCCATCTTGCCGCGCAAGTAGCGGTTACCACGTCCGTCACCAAGCCCCGGCACGATTTTGAGGTGAACGCGCTGGGCACTTTCAATGTACTCGAGGCCGCCCGGCTGTCCGTGAACCGGCCAGCCGTGATGTACAGTTCGACCAACAAGGTGTACGGAAACATGGCCGATCTGACAGTGGTGGAACGTAGCGGCCGCTATGGGTATGCCGATTGTCCTTCCGGTATCGATGAGGACCGGCCGCTGCATTTTTGCTCCCCCTACGGTTGCTCAAAGGGAACCGGCGATCAATACGTACTCGACTACGGACACGTCTATGGCATGCGCACGGCCGTTTTCCGTCAATCCTGCATTTACGGCCCGCGCCAGTTCGGCGTAGAGGATCAAGGTTGGGTGGCTTGGTTCGCCATCCGGGCGCTGCAACAATGCCCGGTGACGATCTTCGGCGATGGCAAACAGGTACGGGATGTTCTATTCATTGGCGACCTGGTGGAAGCGTACGTAAAGGCCTTGGCGAATATCGATACGATTGCCGGGCAGGCATTCAATATCGGCGGAGGCCCCGCCAATACCCTTTCCCTGTTGGAACTGGTGGCGTTGTTGGAACGCCGCTTCCAACGCCGCTTTCCGCACTCCTTTGACGAGTGGCGGACGGGCGACCAACGGGTGTTCATTAGCAATGTGTCCAAAGCGGAGAAGTCTTTCGGCTGGATTCCGCGAACCTCAGTGGCCGATGGCGTTAATAAAATGGTCGATTGGCTAATTGAAAACGAGGCGTTGTTGACTGGACGCCGCGTCGAGGAGCCATTGGCTAAGGACGGCAGCTTGTGCAAGTAGTAGAGTGGTTGAATAATCTAAAACATACTTCGCCGCCGGATAGAGCGAATCCCTTTTGCTTTCGAAGTCGGCCGGCACTTACAACTATAGTCAGAACCAGGACAGAGGCACTCAGATGACGACACTAAGCGTAATCATTCCCGCAAAGAACGAAGAAGAAACAATCGGAAAGGTACTCGCCGATCTGAATCTGGTGATTCCAACCCTAAACGGTTGGGATGTCGAGGTTATCGTCGTCGATGACCGATGCACGGACAAGACCGCGCAAATCGCCCAATCCCATGGAGCGAAAGTCGTCCAGAACCAGCGGCCTTCCGGTAAAGGGACGGCTCTTCGCGCCGGCTTCGAAGCGGCGACTGGGGATTACATGGTCATGATGGACGCCGATTACTCACACCGTCCCGAGGACCTGCCGGCATTCCTCGAAGCCTTACGGGACGGGGTCGGTTTGATCATCGGCTCGCGCGTGTTCGGCGGCAGCGATGAGTACACGCACATCCGCGCGCTCGGTAATGTATTTCTTAGCGCCTCGTTCGGGCTCTGCACGGGCCGCTATCTGTCCGACGCGCTGAACGGTTACAAACTCTTCCGGCGCGACGTTTTTACCGATTTCACGTACAACTCCCGTGCCTTTGAGATCGAAATCGAACTCATCGCCAATACGTTGCGTAAGGGCTATCGCGTCGTCGAAGTCGTCAGCCATGAACGCGCACGGGCGGGCGGGGAGATGAAATCGAGAGTGATCCGCCACGGTACCCGGTTTTTGGCGCGTATTCTTTGGGAAGGTTTCAAGGGCGTGAAACCGGTCCACGCGCCCAGCCTCGGCAGCCGCTACCAGGCGGCCCGGGCGACGGATAAGAAGCTATAGCCGGACTACGGGCGGGTGTGCGCCATAAAAGTGAAACTCAAGCCGCCCGGTTCTCCCAGTGATCCTCAAATTGGCCGTTAATGCGGCAACAACGCAGGTCGATAATGGCATCGGCGCCGCGGACGATGCAGAACATGGCGGATTGTTCGTAGCGGGATCCGATTACGGTTTTGCAGCACGCCTCAGAGACGCCTGCGCCAACGAATAAGTGGCGGCGGAACGCGGGGTAACGCATGCGTTTGGTGTGGCTTTCAAAATAAGCGGTCTCGCGCCGATCCCGATTGCCGCTGCCGGCCTGGAACCTGAGCTGTTGGCTGATGCCGTTCAACCGTGAGCCGGGGGATGCCGCCTGCGAAAGACTATGGTTCCCGGAACCGGCTACGGGCCGGTAATGCCGTCAGCGCCGCGATGCCGGTGCATAGAAAGTTATGCGCGGCTTGCTTTGTTCCGTCCAACAAATTCAAAAAAGAATATAAGCTGTGTTCTTCGCGTTTCCAGAGAGAGCAAAGGCCAGTCGCGACCGTGTCCGTCTTGCGCGAGTTCATCAAAAGTACTCGATCTTTAGTACCCGGGAAGCGTCCCGGCAACCAGAGTGTCTAGTACACTGAGATCATTGACTCCACGGCAGTTTGACAGCCAAAATGAAGGGGACTTATGCCTCACACCGTATCGCTTGTTATTCCCGTATTTAACGGTGGGGCATTTCTAAACTCGTGTCTCGAGCATGTAAGCCATTCGACGGCGCCCTATGAGTGCATCGTGGTGGACGACGGGTCAACGGACGATTCGGCGGAAATTGCCCGCCGCTCCGGCGCCAAGGTCATTCCAACCGCGGGCCGCTGGGGGCCTGCCCGGGCGCGGAACCTGGGGGCGAAAAACGCCGCCGGCGATATTCTCTTCTTCATCGACAGCGATGTTTGCGTATCGCCGGACACCATCGAGCGGGTGTTGGCGCATTTCGACGAAGATCGGGAACTGGACGCCCTAATCGGCTCTTACGACGACTCGCCCGGCGCGAAGGATTTTCTGTCGCAGTACCGGAACCTGATGCATTGCTATACACACCAGCGGGGCCAACATCAGGCTTCCACGTTCTGGAGCGGTTGCGGGGCCATCCGAAAGGACGTGTTTTTAGAATATAGCGGATTCGACGAATCTTACGACCGGCCGGCCATTGAAGATATTGAACTGGGTTACCGGCTGAAGCATAACGGCAAAAAGCTGATGCTGGATCCGGCGCTTCAGGTGAAGCATTTGAAAGCATGGTCGTTCTTTAACCTGGTCAAGACCGATGTGATGGACCGGGGCATTCCCTGGACGGAATTGATTCTCCGGGACGAATGCCTTCCGAATGACCTGAATCTGCAATTGAGCCAGCGGGTGAGTGTCGTATTGGCGTTTCTGGTGGTCGCGGTTACCATTGTCGGCGCCATTCTGATCGGCGAGCCGTTTCTGGCGCCGTTGTTCGCGCTACTGTTTCTGATGCTCAGCCGCTACGAAGCATCGACGCCATTCAATCTGCGATTCAAGTCGACGCTGGGCGTGATCGTGTTGCTGACGGTCATTGTCTTTCTCTCCTACCGGAGCGGGAATTTGTGGATCGCGCCGCCGGCGTTTCTTGCCTACGGCCTGATCTTTTTCCGCCATCGCTACGCCTACAAGATTAAGGGCCGGAGCAAGGTTATGCGGGTGGCCTCCGGGGTGTTTTTATTACTGACGATCGCTTTCGTCATTACCTGCTTGCCAAATCATCCGCTTGTCTTCGGCCTGTTCGCCATTCTGATAACGCTAATACTGCTGAACAGCCAGTTTTACTTGTTTCTGGCGCGGAAGCGGGGCCGGCTATTCGCACTTGCGGCGATCCCGTTCAATCTGATGTTCCATTTCTATAACGGCGTATCCTTTGCGGTAGGTATGGCCAAGCATCATTTGCAAGCGCGGCAGCGGCGCGCCAAGAGCGCTTTGATTGAGGCAGCGGATAAGAGTGCCGCCGCCGCTCCGCGAACGTGATGCCGGCGGGGCGTTCCTTCATCCTCACCTACCACTCGCTGGATGAGAGCGGTTCGCCGATCTCCGTTCCACCGGCGGTATTCCAACGGCAGATGGAGTTTCTATCCGGAAGCGGCATGCCGGTTGTCCCGCTGGGTGAAATCCGGAATCGGCCCGGCTCGGTCGCCATCACTTTCGATGACGGATTCGACAACTTTCTTACTGGCGCTTTGCCGGCTCTGCATAGATTGCGTTTACCGGCAACGGTGTTCGCCGTCAGCGGCTACTGCGGGGGGCGAAACGACTGGCCCACGCAGACGCCCGGAATTCCGATTCTCCCGTTGATGGATTGGGCGGCGCTGCGAGAGGTATCGCGGCAAGGTATTGAGGTCGGGGCGCACACCATCCGTCATCCGCGGATGACGCATCTATCGACCGGAGAAATGGAGCGGGAAGTGAGCGGCTGCCAGCGGGAAATCGAGGACAAAATCGGGAAACCGGTACGCAGCTTCGCTTATCCGTACGGCGATTCGAACGCCCAGGCACGGCAAGTCGCGAGCCGGCACTTTGACGTTGCCTGCGGAGTGCGGCTTCGCTATCTGGAAGCCGCATCCGGCCCATTCGACCTGCCGCGGCTGGATGCCTATTATCTGCGGGAGCCGTTCTGGTTTGAAAGATTGGCGGCGCCCGCCGGCTGGGGATACATCTGGGCGCGCCGGCAACTCCGGAGTATACGAGCGGCGCTGCTGCGCTGAACCGGCAAGACTGCGCCGGCGCGCCATTCGCGGCGGAACCTCTAGGTCCGGCCGCTCTTCTGGGAAAGGGCGAGTAAATGATGAGTTCCCTTAGCCATTTCCGCTACTTGTGGCTTATTGGACATGATCCCGTTAATCCCGTTACCGATCATGCTCAAAAGCGTTTGCCAGGGTGCGCTTAATCTCCATCCCTTCAAGCCGAGACGACGGGACGTTCCCCCGCAAATCGCGTCGACGACGTTCGCCGACTCGAATTCACCGCCGAGAAGACCGGCTAACTCGGCGCGTTTGTAGTGCCGTTTGTGATCCGGGTTTGTGTTTTTCACATAATCCCCATTTGGCGCCGTCATCAGAAAATGTCCGCCGGGCTTCAATACACGGCTAACCTCTCTGACGAAGTCCCGGTCTTTTTCTACATGCTCCAGCACTTCCACCGCCACTACACAGTCGAATGAGTTTGCGGGCAAAGTGGATTTTGTCATGTCGTCAAAGATTACTCTCCGCACATTGCTGCGCCGCGAAAGCGTTTGCTGAATGATTGCTTCCGTCACACCGAGATTCAAGCTCTTCTGTCTTTCCGTATCGCGCGGTAAATCCGACACGTGAATGTTCGCGGGCACGCCAATTGTATAGTGCGACTTTCTGCCGCCGCCATCGAGTATGTCCATTCCGGGAGTGCCTCCCGCAATCGTCAGGAGCTCTCTTCTGACTCGGCGGTGAAGCGGAGCATAGACAGGCTGTAGCGAAAGATAGTACAACTCGAAGAGCGTCATGAGCATATAAGTGCAGCATTTTCAGCAGGTGCGAATGTACCGCGGAACGAATAACTCCCGAGTAAGTGAAGGCGTTGGGAGCCGGTGCATAGTTCATGTCTCATGCATATCATCCATAGTTGCCGGTAATTTACCAATTCCGCGCTCTATCCTCTCCCCGTGCCGCTGCTCATCAACCGCTCAAGCGTCGTTGCGGAAGTGCGTGTCAAGGAGCGGCGGACTGAGAAGCGGCAGTCTGGCCATAAGTTCGGGCTCCCGCAGCAGGCCGAGGACCGCGAGATAGACCGCCATGCCGAGCGCCCCTCGCACCATCCAATAGAGCGGCTCTGAGACCACCAGGCAAATTCCCATAGCCGCCGCCGCCCCGAATGGCCGCAGCAGCGCGGTAAGCGAAGTAATCGGCCCCACGTACGCCGAGAAAAGGATGGCGGATAAAAACAGCCAGAGAATCTCCGAGCACAGCGTCGCCGCGGCTGCGCCCGCAATTCCGTACAGCGGCACCAGGATTAAATTGGACACAATGTTCGCCGACACCGCAATGACCGCGCACAGAAGATCCAGCCGTTGTTTGCCCGCCGCATTGAGGCCCTGCCGGAAGTTGCCGCGAAGGGTCACCAGGACCACCGACCAGGCGAGCAATTGCAACGCGGGAACACTGGGCAGATAATTAGGCCCAAACAGGAAATCGATCACGGGACCGGCCAGAATGGAAGCGGTTACGCCAAATGGCAGCGAAACGAGTGCGGTCAGCCGCAACGAACGGCCAATCAATGAATGGAACCGGCTTCTGTTTTCCGCATAGGAGCGGGAAAGCGTCGGGAAAAGACCCATAAAGTAGGAGGCGGGAATGGTGAGGGCGGCCGTGACTGGCTTATAGGCCGCGGCGTACCATCCAAGGTGACCGGACCCAAGCAGGATGCCGATTAACACTGAGTCGAAGGTGTAATTAATCAGCGAGACCGCATGAGCCACGCCCATAATGAAGGCAGGGCGTAGCGCCGAAACTATGCCGCGTGGATGAAACGAGAACACCGGCCGGCCGTGCGAACGGATGAATAGCCGCCAGAAATAACCGGTGATGACCACCTCTCCCGCAAGCCAGGAGAGCGGCACCCAAATAATGTCCTCCGGGGAACGCACGAGCGCGAAAACTCCGATGGCGAAGACAAACTGAGAGCACATGAGGCCAACAGCCACCTTGGACATAAGCTGTTGGCCCATGAAAGCCCATTTCAAGTTCACGCTCTGCGCAATCACCGTCAGCCCAAATGCCGGAAGAATTCGGTGCAGGTTGGGATTGTCCGGGATAGCCGCCAGCAGCCCAAGCATCAAGCAAACGCCGGCTACCGCCAGCATCAGCCGGAACGGCACGAGTCTAGCCACCAGGCCCCGGATATCGGTACTCTTGGAAGCTTCGCGAATCGACCACATCTCCAATCCGCCATCGGCCAGCATCAACAAATAGGTGCGGAGGGAAATGGCGAACTCAAGCGCGCCGTAGCTGGCGACTCCCAGTTTGTGCGCCAGGTAGATGAAGGCCAGGAAATAGAGACCCTTGGCCAGGAAGTCCCCTGCCGAAAGCGTCAGAATCTTGCGGAATGGACTCACGGTTGGTGTTTCGGCGCCTCCGGTTTTCTCGCGACGGCGAGCAAAGCCGGGCCTATCAGAAAGAGCAGGCGGTGGCTCAGCGGCAACTTTTGGAGGGCTTGGTATAGATCGGCCAGATGTTTGACCGGCCTGCTGGCTTGCCGGCGTTGCGCTTCGGAAATTTGGGGCAGCAGGAGACGCGCCTGGGAAAATCCAGCCGCGCTCGTCAAACGAACCAGAGAGCGTTTCGACAAAAGGTTGCGCTTGGGCGGAATAGCCCCCTGTCGGCGTGCATAGGCGGCCTGCCACCGCTTGGGCCAATAGCCCCCAGCCGGCACGCCCATGTGCGGATCCGGTCCCAGACTGTAGCGGTTGGGCGTGGAGAGGAACAAGTGTCCGCCGGAACGAATGACACGATGGCACTCGCCCTGGACGGAGGCGACCTCACCGAGGAAATAGCGGGTGAGATCGATCCGGTGTATGCCATTGTCGCGCAGGGCTCCCCCGCCCATGGTGTCCGCTTCGTGCAACCACGTATGCGTGTGTTCCGTGGCCGAGTAGCCGGTGTAACTCCGGACATGGTCGAGTTCACCGATAATGCCGGAGTCGAGCAACTCGCGGGCCTTGAGAATCGAAGGATCAAACCGGTAGTTGAAACCCGTAGCGAGTAACCGTTTGCTTTGGTGCGCGGCGGCGATCATTTCCCGGCACTCCTCCGGATTACGGGCCAGGGTTTCTCGCAGAGGACGTGCTTTCCCGCGCCCAAGATTTCGGCGTGCAGGGATGGCGGTGTCGATACGATCACGGCATCCACATCGGCGCGCCGCACCATTGTCCGCCAGTCATTCTCGACGGCGGCGACGTGCGGGCGGGCGACCGAAGCGGGGCGCGCGGGGTCGATATCGGTCACCGCGGTAAGCGTCTGTCCAGCCGTCTCTGTGATCGCGCCGGCGCGCAACTGACCGATCCCGCCACAGCCGATCAAGCCAAATCGTAAAGCCATGTCAATTAACTCCTGGGCGGGAACGCTCTGTTACAAAACTTGAGGCCCTATTTTATCGGGGATAACGAACCCCCCGATGGCGTTATGTCAAGCCGCGCTAGGGGCCATGGACCATTATTTCAGTGCGCCGGCATGGACAGCGGAACCTGTCCGCACCGCTCGCGAGGCAATCCAGTCGCACGTACGCCGCAGCGCCTCGTCAAGGCCGACCGCGGGATGGTATCCGGTCACCTCCGTGACCTTGGCGATATCCGGAATCCGCCGGTCTATATCTTCAAAGCCATGCTCATAGGCTTGCTCATAGGAGATATAGTCGATGCCGGAACTGGAACCGGTAAGGGTGATGATGCGCTTGGCGAGGTCCGTCATCGTTATTTCATTCGGATTGCCGAGGTTAAAGACTTCGCCCACCGCTTTACTATTTTGGGCAAGCGCTAACATCCATTGGACGATGTCGGAGACATAGGTGAAGGATCTCGACTGTTGGCCGGTTCCATAAACCGTAATGTTAGAGCCGCTCACCGCCTGGTCGATGAATCGCGGAACCACCATACCGTAACGGCCGGTTTGGCGCGGTCCCATGCAGTTAAAGGGACGGACAACGATAGTCGGCACTTTCTGTTCGCGCCAATACGCAAGGGCCAGAAATTCGTCCACGATCTTGCTGGACGCGTAACTCCATCTGGATTTACTGGTGGGACCGGAAACCAGATCGCCATCTTCCCGGAATGGAACGCTCTGGCTCTTCCCGTAAACCTCGGACGTTGAAACGACAAGAACCGTTTTACGCTTCTTGGCGGCCATCTTCAAAACGGCCTCGGTGCCGCCGATATTGTTGAGAATGGTGGCAACGGGACTCTCGATAATGTTGAAGACGCCAACCGTCGCGGCCAGATGAAAAACGATGTCGGCGCGATCGACCAGTTCCGCCAGGACATATTCATTGGCCACGCTGTCGGGAACGAACTCGAATGCCGGATTGGATCGAATCTGGCTGAGGTTTTCGACGTTGCCGGAAGAGAGGTCGTCCAGAACCAAAACGCGGTGACCTTGGGTCAAAGCGGCTTCGGCCAAGTGCGAACCGATAAAACCAGCTCCGCCCGTAATCAGAAAAGTAGGCATTGTAGTAGAAGTCGTTAAAGTTTATCGCGCCTTACTGGAGAGGCGCAATAGAGCCTGCCGGTATAGTAGGTACGGTATTTCTATTAGTACTTTCAAAATTTCGGTGACGGCATCAGCTGGCGTGAAAACACAGAAATAACAGGGTTTACGCCACGGCCCGGCGCTAGTTGGAAAAGCGCTGGCGTTTGCCAGCGAAACCAAAGATGGTAGCCAGCTTCCCCGGCAATCAATTTATGATAGCTCTCTTCCGGCAGGTTGTCTTCGTGTTCGATCTCAAAATACTGCCACGGCATGACAATCAGGAAATCCGGGCCGTTGAGAGCCGGAAACGTCTTGGGGCCTTCGACAATCTGGATGGCGGGATTCAGAAACGGAAGCTTGTTCGATTCCGTGCCGTAGTAGCCAAGCGTCTGTCCTGGACGGATGTTTTGTTCGAGGAACGAGCGAACAATGTAGCGGGAGTCCATCCGCATTTGATAACTGAAATCGGCGCCTTGCACTGTCAGCCACACTACAACGGCGGTCAGAGCGATGCGCCGGGCGGGCAGTTTCCATAACGCGTAGGCCGCGAAGATTGCGAGCACGTACGCCATGGGAATTACGAAACGGTAGACGACAAAACGGGCAGGCCAGATGGAAAAGACCAGCAGCGCCGGAGCGGCGAGGGCAAAATATAAGGCGCGGGGCTTGTAGCGGATGCATAGAACGCAACCGGCGGCGGCGGCCAGGAGCAATGGCAACGACATGGCCTGACGAAGCTGCTCCATGGCGTTGACGGAAACGCGCCAGATGGGATCGTGAGTTCCATAATAAAAGGCCCCATGGCGGGTGGACCCGTAACGGATAAACGTGAGGTGCTGCATGTACCGGTCCAGGTTGAAAAGGAGGCCGCTGGCCACGGCGTAGGTGGCGGCGGCAACAATCGCGGAGAGCAGGACCAGACGCCGGGATCGTCTCCATTCAGTGACGGCCACGAATAGACCGGCCGGAACGAGGGCTCCGTAAAGAGCGTCTTTCGTGGCAATCCCGAGCGCGGAGAAGAGGCCGATAAGGATGGCGGTACGCCGGGTGAGGCCGTCGCGGAGAATAATGGCGAATTGCCAGAGGGCGACGGACCCGATCGCGAGTTCGGGGAGATCGACATTTGTCGTGCGACCGTAATAGAACATGGGTGGCAGCAGCAGTACCAGCAGTCCGGCGGTCCAGGCGCCATCACCGCCGAACAATACCGCATAGGTTCTGCAAGCGACAACAACCAGGGCCGCAGCGAGCGCGACGGTGGTAAGCCGGGCCAATAGGCCAATCCACCAGAAATAAGGCAGTTCGCGAGTTTTCTTCGTATCGGCGCCGGCGACCGCGACGTAATAAGGCGCCGCGAGGCTGCACTGGATTATGTAACCCATCAAGGGATACTTAGGATTATAGACGCCGCTTTTGAAATAAAGAGTGTTGGCGATCTCTTCCAGCAGGCCGCCGGGCGCGATTTCATCGGTTCCCCAGGCGTCGGGGCGTTCGCGTGGAGTGCGGTCAGGAATGCCCCACGTGATAACGCTTGCATAAACAACGAAAGCCGTTAAAGCGAGGACCCATTCGTAGCGTTTCATGGTTAAATCAAAAGATTCGAAGACCGCCGGTATTATTTCCGAACTGCGGTCCCGGCGGTCAAACCGGAACAACGCCACATCCGGGTCTGATTCATGTGAACGCCGAATGACTTACAGCGGGAGTAACCGGGATTAATTCACCTAAAAGTGGAACAATCAGTATATCGCATGCGCCGGTGCGCGTCTTGACGGAAAATGACGGCCAAGAGTCCGTTTCAGGATCAGCCATGAGTGACTTTACTCAGGAAGACATCGCTTTGCCGCGCCAAAACTTTCTCTCAACCCCGGCTATCCGACAGACTCAGAGGAAATGATCGTCTGCGCCCGGCGGCGGCGCTTCGCGGCGACGCCCAACGCCAGGACCGCCGCCCCCATCAGTACAAAGGCGCTTGGTTCGGGTGTCGCAATGCGGCCATCGAGAATGTCATTACCGCAAGTGGCGCTTTGGAAATAGACATCCAGGAATCCGCCGTTAGCGCTGGCGGCGTCAAAGATAACGTTAGAAGCTGTTTGGCCGAGTTGCAGGTTCAGGCGGAATTCCACGCCCGTACTGGTTCCGTTGCCGCCGGCCGCCGATACGGCTATGGATCCGGCGCCGAGCGATTGCGCTGGCGCGGCCCCGCCCAATAAAACATTCCGCGTTGTACGGTAGTACCACGGCGGCGAAGGAAGGTTGACGACGGAAGCGGCCGTTGTCGCCGTCACCCCACCCCCGACGGCATACAACGAACCAGCCTGAAAACCGCCTTGATTCGACATGGCGATGCCAAAGAGGATCGACGATCCGTTGCCGAATAAAATGTCGGCGGCGCCAATATCAGGTTGAGCCGGAATAAGCGTAAAAATAGGACAGTGCTCCGCCAAGCAGGCCAATTGTGCCCAACCCGCCAAAAATGTAAAATCGGCATCGGAAAGCTTCACTCCCTGTCGGCAAACCGTTGATTTATAATAACGTTTGGCCAGGCCGAACTTAGCGGGGGAATCTGATCCGCGTATGCTCTCATAGTTTTCGTTAACTCTATCATTCTATTGAGCGTGTATGGATCATTTTACCTTTTTGGCGGGTTGGGCAATAATAGCCAGAATGCAAATGAAGGTCCTAATTACGGGCGGGAATGGATTCATCGGCCGGTACGTTGCGGCCGAGGTACGGCGGCGCGGCCACAACGCCGTGGTTCTGGCGCGTAATCCAGCCCCCGGAGAAGAGGCCGCATTCGTTTGCCAGGACCTGCGCCAACCTGACGGCCTCGCTGCCGCCATAAAAGGAATGGACGCAGTGGTGCACTGCGCCGCCGCCATGGACGGCGACCTGCACACACAGATCGCGGCAACCGTTGAGGGCACTGCAAATTTGCTGGCGGCCATGACCCAGGCGGGAGTCCGGCATATTGTCGGGGTCAGCACCTTCGCGTTGTACGACTATCTGCGAATACCACCAGAGTCGTTGCTGGATGAAGACTCGCCGCTCGAATCGAATTTCCCATCACGGGCTCCCTACATCCAGGCCAAGGCCCGGCAGGAGGACCTGATTCGCGAACACACGTCGGCAAACCAGTGGCGATGGACCATCGTTCGCCCGGGTATCGTCTTTGGCCGAGACCGCACCTGGTTTCACCACCTCGGCATGCAGTTGACTCCCCGACAATGGGTGTGTCTGGCCGGGGACTCGCTGTTGCCCTTGACGTACGTGGAGAACTGCGCGGATTGCATTGTGGATGCACTCGAAAACGACGCAGCCAACGGGGCGACATTCAACATCGTCGACGATGACCTCCCCGGCCGTTTCCGCTACATGGACGCGCTCGCCAAGCGGGCGCAGCCCAAGCCGAGCATTATCGGCGTGCCTTGGTCATTCCTGGATCGCGCGTCCCGGCTGGCCTCCGGACTGGGCGATTTCCCGCTTCCGGATTTGCTACGTCCCGCCAGCCTGCATGCCCGGTGTAAACCCCTCCGCTATTCCAATCGGCGCGCCAAACAGGCACTCGGCTGGAGGCCGCGCTGGAGCATCGAGGAGGGAATCAATCGGAGCTTCGCCACTCCTTCCGGGCCAGCTGGTCGGCAATAAAGTTGCCGGCCCGAGCCGACAGCGCCATGATCGTCAACCCGGGGTTTTGGAACGGCGATGTCGGAAAGGCCGCCGAATCGGTCACGAACACATTCGGAGCGTCCCAACACTGATTGTGCTGGTTCAGGACGCTCCTCTTCGGATCGTCTCCCATACCTGCGCCGCCACTTTCGTGAATCGCCGAGCCTGGCACCAGAGCGCCATCCTCAGTGTAGACAAGAGAGGAGGCTAGCTTGTAGACCGTGCGGCTGAGGATGTTCTCGCGTTTCAGGAGGTCTACATTCAGGCCGCAATCGCGCGCCAGATCCGCCAATGTCTGCCGCATATCGCGGATCATCGCCTTCTCATTGTCCGAATGCGTGCACGTGATTCGTGCGGCTGGAATACCCCAGGCGTCCCGCTTCGACGAATCCAACTCCACACAATTCTCAGGGCGCGGCAGCATTTCGCCCACGGCCATGAAGAACCAGCCGGGTTCGATCCGCCCAACGGATCCCAACATCGAGTAGCCGCGGCGGAATCCGCTTTCCCTTGCTCCTCCGGCGTTGCGAAAGCTGGGAATATAGATCCCGGACTGGGCTCCAAAATCGTATGGGTCCGTCTTGATACCCTTCTCCAGGGGCTCATAAGGACCGGCTTGAAACACCATCACGTGGTCGGTAATGTACTGGCCCAACCGGCCGGATGAATTGCCGATTCCTGCCGGATGCCTTGGCGAATTCGAGTTCAGCAGGATGCGCAGCGACTCGATCGTCGACGCGCACACCACCACGGTCTTGCCCAGAACCTCGTGCCGTTCTTTGGTATTGCGGTCCACGAAAGCCACGCCGCGTCCCATGCCGCTGTTCGGGTCGACGATGATGTGACTGACCACGGCGTCACTGCGCAGAGTGAGATTGCCGGTATCGAGTGCCGCGAGGATGGGAAGCGGAATTGGCTCAGGATGGTGCCGGACGATTCGGCATGTCGTCGATGGGCGCTCCGGCCACTTTGCGGCCAGATCACGGAGCACCTGCTTTTCCGCCTGCGTAATCGGGTGGGGTCGCTCGTAAGTGCCATCGGGAATGTTCGGAATCCCCGCTGCGGAGCCGCTCACCCCGAGAAAAGTCTCCACTCGTCCGTACCAGGGCTCCAGGTCGGCGTAGGAGATCGGCCAGTTCTCGCCGTAGCCGTCGTAGGAGGCAGCCTTCAGGTCGTGATCCGAAAGGCGCAGCGCGTTTCGGCCCCACAGGTGCATTCGACCGCCTACCTGCCTGGCGCGGTACCAGTTGAAGGGCTTGCCAGCAGCCGTGGTATAGGGATTCTCGCGATCGTTGACGAAGAGGTGCTCGGTCAACGGACTGAACGACATGCAGCGCGACTGGATATGCTGCCCGCCGAGAAACGACTTGGCGCGGCTGAAGAGCTGAATCTTAGAGGCCGTCCCCGTTGGGGGAGGCGGAAAGTCGCGATCTTTCTCCAGCGTACGGCCAGCTTCTAGCAGCAAGGTCCGCAGTCCGCGCTCCGTCATCTCCTTGGCGGCCCAACCACCGGCCGCTCCTGACCCAACAACGATCGCGTCGTACACTTCCTGGCGGTCCATCTCAGGGCCTCCCGGTGATGTTGCCCCACACCTCGCCAGCGGCCCAGCCCACTGAAAGCACGAAAACCAGTGGCGCGGCGAGCAGGTATCGACCCAGGTTGCCCTTGCGGGCCTGTGCCTGGCCGTGCCTTATCAGCAGGACGAAGGGAATCAGCGGCCCGAGGACCACGTGCGCCACTCTGCTCAGAGGGTTCATCGCTTTGCCCCGAACGTGGCCGAAGAGGCGGCCCCAGTGGAACCGTTCCGGCATCACACCGGCCAACGAGGTGTATGGGGTGTGGTAGTCGACCACCAAATCCGGCGACAGAAATATCGTTTCACCCTTTTCCCGCAGTGCCCAATGCACCACGGCTTCGTTGAATCGCGTCTCCCAGATGTGGCGGGTATCGTCCATCATCTTGCGTTTATATGAGACGTTGACGTCGCTGACCATGGGCCAAGGTCCACCCTCGAAGGGAAGCCCGTAGCGGCTCAGATCGCAGACATAAAAGGCCCAATTGAGTAGATCGCACGGGGCGCACTCGATCGCTCCGCCGATGATCCCATAGGGAAGTTTGTCGTGCAGGAGGACCACGTTTCGCGCCCAATTGGCACGTACCGGGGCGCGATCTTCCAGAATTCCGATCAACGTTCCCCGTGCCGCGGCGAGCCCGGCAGCCCGGCGGCGGTCATAGAGTTCGTGCTGGCCGGCGCCGGTGTCGATGGGCCGCAGTATCTCGGTCACTCCCATCGCGAGATAGGTGATGTCGGGAAATTCACCGCGAAACTCAGCGATTTCCGGGATGCTCGCATCATACGGGAGCAGGATCTCCATGGAGGGCGGATCTTCCTGGGTGGTCAGCGCACGCAGGAACTTCCGCAGCATTTCGCCGCCGTCGACGATCGTCACGACGACACTCAGAAACGGTGTCTTGCCTCTCATCGGCCCCCGCTCAACTGGCTGTTCGCAGTCGCGCGGTGCGCAATTTCTACCGACCGCAGACCGTCATGCCCGCTGGCAATCAGACTCTTCTTCCCATCGATGGCCTTCCGGAACTCTTCGAACTCCGTTAAAAAGCTCTGCACCACCACCCACCGGTAGGTTTTCAACTTTTCCATGACCTGAACGAACGGGAAGAAGTACATCTCGCGCTTCGACTTGAAGGCATCCCGGCCGCCGATGTACACCTCGGTGATCATCGGGAAACAGCGGACCCGGATACATCCCTTTGTGCCATAGATGTCCACCGAGAACTTATACCCCGTCCACTCGGTCCAACTGGACTGCACCGTTGCAACATTGCCCTGTTTGTTGCGCATGACCACGAAGCCGTTATCCTCGCACGCGGGAAATTTCCATACGTCCGAGGTTCCATAGCCCTGGACTTCCGTGGGGTCGCCAAAAAAGTAACAAGTGGTATCGATCAGGTGGATCCCATTGTCGCGTAGAGTTCCACCGCCCATGACGTCGTACTCGTGGAGCCAACTCATCGGGTGATCCTTAGCCGAATACCCCGTGTACGACCGGACATGATCCAATTCCCCGATGACGCCGGAATCGAGCACTTCCCGCGCCTTCGCGACGGAGGGATAAAACCGGAAATTGAAACCGGTAGCCAGCGTGATCCCGTTCTCCCTGGCCGCGTCGATTATTTGTTGGCATTCTTCGGGATTACGCGCCAGCGGTTTCTCGCACAAGATGTGCTTTCCCGCCCGCGCCGCGGCGACTCCGATTTCAGCATGCGACGCTGGCGGAGTCGAGATGACTACCGCGTCCACGTCAGGACGCCGCAATAGGGCAGTCCAATCGCTGTCGGCCGCTGCTCCATGCTGCACGGCGAAGTTGGCAGCGCGCGAGGAGTCCGCATCGGCCACGGCCGTCAGTCTGCAAGATTGGCCTTTCGTTATTGATTGTGCGCGCAATTCGCCAATGCCGCCGCACCCAATGAGTCCGATCCGCAATTTATCCATGGCTATGTATCCAGTTTACCTGTGGCGCCATCAGCGGCGCTAGAAGGTTAAACAAGCCGATTTCCCAACCGGCATTATTGCGAAAGGGGTGCAGCGCTATATGTACACCGCGGCCGAGAAGCGCAAAGACAAGCGCCTCGAAGCCGACCGCTACGAGTTCCTGGTCGAGAACGGCGACAACAAACACATCAAGATCACAGGGACCGGAGACAAACGCCGCTGGTCACTGATCTATCCCACCGAAGAGGAGCCCATTAACAGTCCGTTCTATGGGCAGTTGCCCGGCATTGGCATCGCCGGTCCTGTTGCGGTTCGTCGCCGGAAAGACCGATTTTCTGAGCGGGTTCACCCATGTTCTGGAACGCTACGTGAAACAGGAGACCGATCCGCGCCTTGTGCTTGCCTGCATCGTCGCCATGGCGCCAACATGGGTCTTTGGAAGATGGCGGAAGTGTCCGGCCTCGGCTATTCGTCGCTCCTGACGACAGCCCGCAATTTCCTGCGGGCGGAAACACTGCACGTCGGCAACGATGGGATTTGCAATGCCACAGCGGCCCTGTCGATGTTCGACCAGTACGATATCGACGGACTGAAGCACTCCAGCAGCGACGGCCAGCGTGTCGAAACGCAGATCCATACCATCAACGCCCGGCATGGCAGCAAATACTTCGGGTTGAAGAAAGGCGTGAGCGCCTACACGCTGGTCGCCAATCATGTCCCCTGCAATGCGCGCA